>Ga0070741_10003601_pt1 | contig 38017 bp, 37 predicted proteins | sample Coa_R1_4_FD_66440 | JGI IMG/M metagenome (GOLD analysis project Ga0070741, IMG submission 66440) | Surface soil microbial communities from Centralia Pennsylvania, which are recovering from an underground coalmine fire - Coalmine... | ecosystem: Environmental > Terrestrial > Soil > Unclassified ... | reverse complement strand
GTTCGAGGGCAACTACCAGGAGTACGTCGAGGACTTCAAGCGCCGCAAGGGCGAGGAAGCCGCGCAACCGCACCGCATCCGCTACAAGCCTCTCACCCGCTGAAGCGGCCTGAGACCCGCTCTTGCAAGCGCGGAAATCCCAGGACACTCACTCGCCCGCGGCGGCCGCCGGACATGAGAGCGAGCGCGCCCGGCTGCTGCGCTGGGTCGGGCCGCTCGCCGCGCTGCTCGTGTTCGGCGCGGTCGCCTACATCCTGCATGGCGAGATCGCGCGCCTGCACTTCGACCGGGTGTTTGCGCACCTGCAGGCCATCCCGCGGCGACACGTCGTCGCGGCGCTGTGCTTCACCGCCACCAGCTACTGGGTCTTGAGCGGCTATGACGTGCTGGCGCTGCGCTACCTGCGCAGGCGCCTGCCCTATAAGCAAATCGTCTTCACGTGCTTCATCGCCAGCGCGTTCGGCCACACGCTCGGGTTCTCGGCGTTCACCGGCGGAGCGATCCGCTTCCGGCTGTACGCGAGCGCCGGCGTCACAGCGGTCGAAGTCGCGACCATTGCTGCATTCGCCAGCCTCTCGATCGGCATCGGCCTTTCCACCCTGGCCGGCATCTCCCTCTTTCTCTCGCCCGCGCAGGCCGGGACGGTCCTTCATCTCGACCATAGCCTGACATTCCTCGTCGGCGCATTGCTGCTCGCCGCAGTCGTCGCCTATGTGCTGTGGTCGACGCTCTCGCGCGGCGTGCTCGAGATCCGCGGGTGGGCGCTGCGCGCACCCGGGCCGACGATCGGACTGCCGCAGGTAGTGCTCGGTGTCATCGACCTGAGCCTTGCGGGCTCGGTGCTCTGGTGGCTGCTGCCGGCCGGCTCGCATATCGCCTTCATCCCCTTCATCGGCGCCTATGCGATCGCGGTCATCGCCGGCATCGTGAGCCATGTGCCCGGTGGGATCGGTGTCTTCGAGACGGTGATGCTGCTCATCCTGCGCGGCATTCCTCCGGAGGCGCTCCTCGGCTCCCTGCTCGCCTACCGCGCGATCTATTACCTGGCGCCGCTCCTCTTCGGGGCAGTGCTCTTCGGCTACAAGGAGCTCAGCGCCACTCGCTCGCACCTCGCCCGGGCACGCGAACGGGCTGCCTCGTACGTCGCGCCCGTCGCGCCCCAGATCGCGAGCGCCCTCACCTTCCTCGCCGGCACGGTGCTGCTCGTTTCGGGAGCGACGCCGGCAATCAACTCACGCCTGGCGCTCCTGCATCGCTTCATCCCGCTCGCGGTGCTGGAAGTCTCGAACCTCGTGGCGAGTGTCATCGGACTCGGCCTCCTGGTGCTCGCCCGCGCGCTCTTCCGCCGCGTGAAAGCCGCCTATTCCATTTCCTTCACGCTGCTCGTCTGCGGCGTGATCGCCTCTTTGCTCAAGGGCCTTCGCTACGAGGAGGCGATCGCGCTGGCGCTCGTGCTCGCCGTGCTGGCGCTCGGGCGGCGTGCCTTCTACCGGCCGACGGCGATTCTCGATGAGCGCTTCAGCCCGGCCTGGGTCGCGAGCATCACCGGAGTCATCATTCTCTCCGTCTGGATCGGCTTCCTCGTCTATCGCAACGTGCCGTATTCCGATGAGCTTTGGTGGACCTTCGCGCTGCACGCCAACGCGCCGCGAATGCTGCGAGCCTCGCTTGCGGTGATCGTGCTCGCGACGGCTTATCTCATGTTGAATCTGCTGCGCCCGGCGCGGCCGGAGCCGGCCGTGGCGAGCGTTGAGGACCTGGCCCGCGCCCGTGCCATCATCAACCGCTGCGATCACAGTCTCGCGAACGCCGCTCTCACCGGTGACAAGCGGCTGCTGTTCAACGAGTCCGCGGACGCTTTCCTCATGTACCAGGTGGCCGGCAACAGTTGGATCGCGCTCGGCGATCCGGTGGGCTCGCGCGCGGGGGCCGAAGACCTGGTCTGGCGGTTCCGCGAGCTCTCCGATCGCCACGGCGGCCAGACGGTGTTCTATCAGACGAGCGCCGAGCGGCTCTCCCTCTATGTCGATCTCGGTCTCGCGCCCCTGAAGGTGGGCGAGGAAGCACGGGTGCCGCTCGCCGACTTCTCGCTCGAGGGATCGGGCCGCGCGGCGCTGCGGCACGCGTACCGGCACGCGCAGCGCGAAGGCCTCACATTCGAGATCGCCCCGGCCGGTGAGCTCGATGCGCTGCTGCCCGATCTGCAGCGCATCTCCGATGCGTGGCTCGACAGCAAGGCGACCGGCGAGAAGCGTTTCTCGGTGGGCTACTTCTCGGCGCAATATCTGCGCAACTTTCCGCTCGCCATCGTGCGCGCGGCGGGTGTGCCGGCCGCTTTCGCCAACCTCTGGACGACCCACACGCGTGCCGAGCTCGCCGTCGATCTCATGCGGTTCGCGCCCGAGGCGCCCGCTGGGGCGATGGACTTTCTTTTCCTCGAGCTCATGAGCTGGGGCCGCGCACAAGGCTACGGCTGGCTCAATCTCGGCATGGCGCCGCTCTCGGGTCTCGACCGCCACCCGCTCGCGCCGGCCTGGCATCGCGTCGGCAATTTCGTCTTCCGCCACGGCGAGCATTTCTACAACTTCGAGGGGCTGCGCCGCTACAAGGCCAAGTTCGATCCGCATTGGGAGCCGAAATACCTCATCGCCCGCGGCGGCATCGCCCTGCCGCGCGTGCTGATGGATGTCTCGGTACTGATCGCCGGTGGCGTCAAAGAGCTGTTCGCATAGCAGGGAAGCGACCTGCGGCGGCGGGGCGCATCCTCGTGCCCGATGCGATGAATATGACATAACGCATTGGCTTGAAAGGCCGAACGATGTGTCGCCAATGAGCTACAATTGCCGGCGCCGGGCGTGCAGAACAATCAGGAGGCCCTGAGCCGCCATCCCCGGTGCGCGAGACAATGTCCATTCATATCGACCCGTCGAGCCGCCTCATCAACAGCCAGGAGAAAACCCTGGCGCTGACGTGCCCGCATTGTCAGGTCATCGCCCACCTCACGGTGAGCGCGGTGCCGAATTTCGAGGAGCTGCAAATCTACCGCCCGTCGCAGGTGGGCATCGTCTACCGGTGCGATGCCTGCCACGCGCCGATCTTCCTGCGTTTCACCGTGCGCATGTACGCCGCGAGCCGCATCGAGCTGTCGCCGCAGTTCTTCGAGGTCGAGCGCGCGCGCGAGAAATTCTCCTTCACGTACGTTCCGGAAGAGGTGGAGCAGCTCTTCCGGGAGGCGCTGACCTGCTTCTCGAGCGGCGCCTTCAACGCGTTCGCCTCGATGTGCCGTCGCACGGCGCAGGCGGTGTTCGCCGATCTCGGCGAGGCAGGGAAGCTGCGCCTCTTCGATGAGCTCAATGAAGTGCGCGAGCTCGCGGCGCTCTCGGCCGATACGTTCGCCAAGCTGAAGAGCGTTCTTTTCGGTACCGCCAGCGACCCGCGCCCCAACATTCCCCTGCTCGATGGCTACGAGGCGGGGGTCGCGCTCGAAGTCGTGAAGGACCTCCTCTACGAGGCCTACGTGCGCAAGGGCAAGCTGCAGCAGGCCATGCTGGTCCGCCGCTTCTTCCTCGACGAGACCACCCAGACCAACATCACGCCGCTGAGCAACGCCGGCTGATGGGCCGGCCAACTGGCCGGCTGATTGGACATAATGGGGCGGGCCTCCTAAAGTAGAGGCCGTCTGCGGCCGATAACCGGGCATGTTCGACGGAGCCGATACGGTAGTCCTGTACGAGGAGCTCGCCTTTCAAGACGTGCTCCCGGTGCTGTGGCGTCCGTCCCCGGGACCCCTCGATCCGGATACCGCCGCCGGCCTCGCCGACCGCAACCTGCAGGTACTGCAGGCCTGGGATGCCATGGAAGAGCACGGGCCGGTCGAGAAACCGGACGAGAACACGCCCTACGCCGCGGAGCTCATGCGCCTCGAGCGCAAGATGAACCTCCTCCTCGACCTCGTCGGCCAGATCCTCGCCACCAATCGTCCGCGCCCCATACCTGCCGCCGTGCGCTTCAATGCTCTCGGCGCCGCCTGGCGCGGCGCCCCGCCGCTGCCCGAAGCCGGCGCGCAGGGCGTGCTCGAAGTCTATCTGCACGACTGCATCGCGCAGCCGCTGCGCCTCCCGGGTCGCGTGACCAACGTCACACCGGACGGCAACGTGAAGGCACGTTTCATCCCCATCGGCGAGCCGGTCGCCGATCTCATCGAGAAGATGGCGTTCCGCCGCCATCGCCGTCAGATTGCCGGCACACGCACCCGTCCGCGAGGCGCGCACGACTAAAGCGATTGAACAATATCACTGCGCCCTTGTGATAGCGGTCACGGGGCTTGAGCGAGGCTGTCATATCTTGTGCGCAACCGGAAGCGCATCACAGCCCCCGCCCGCGTGCGTGCGCAAGATTCGCCGCGCAAGAAGAGCAAGATGGTCACGCGGGAGTCTAAATGTCGGCAGCGCAATGTTTCTCGGGCTTCGCACCGGGCAGCGACGCGAGCGCGCCATCCGACCTAACAGGGTTCCCGCCGGCCGCCGCGCGGTTCCTGACCGGCAACTCCGCCGCCATTCGTGAAGTCAACGCCCTGCTGCGCCAGGTGGCGGCTCATGACTCCACCGTGCTCATCCTCGGCGAGTCCGGCACCGGCAAAGAGGTCGCCGCCCGCGCCATCCACGATCTGAGCCCGCGCCGCAACCGCCCGTTCGTCGCGGTCAACTGCGGCGCCATTCCATCGGAGCTCCTCGAGTCCGAGCTCTTCGGCCACGAGAAAGGCTCCTTCACCGGCGCGCTCGCCGCCCGCAAGGGACGCTTCGAGATCGCCGAGGGGGGCACGCTCTTTCTCGATGAGATCGGCGACATGAGCCCCTCGATGCAGGTGAAGCTGCTGCGCGTGTTGCAGGAGCGGGTGTTCGAGCGTGTCGGCAATCACGTGCCCATCCGCTGCAACGTTCGCATCATCGCCGCGACGCATCGCAATCTCGAGGAATCGATCGGCCGCGGGATGTTCCGCGAGGATCTTTTCCACCGGCTCAACGTATTCCCGATCGACATGCCGCCGCTGCGCAAGCGTGCCGAGGATCTGCCGCTGCTGGTGCGCGAGCTCGTGGCGCAGAACGTATCGGACGGCCGAGGCAAGGTGCAGCTGGCACCGCGCACCCTCGCCGCTCTGGCGCTGCATTCCTGGACGGGAAACGTGCGCGAGCTCGGCAACCTGATCGAGCGGCTGTCGATCATCACCGCCGGCCGCACCGTCGATGTCGAGGACCTGCCGCTGAAGTATCGGCCGCCGGAGAGCTGGGTGTGGCAGGAGCCGCAGCCGGCCGCCGAAGAGGACACGGAGGCTCTCGGTGAGGAGGAGACGATTGCCCTACTCGAGACGGGACTCGCCACCGCTCAGCCGGGTGAATCCACCGCCCACGCACCCAACTCGCTGACTTCGTTGCCGGAGGCGGGGCTCGACCTGCGGGCACACCTCCTCGCGATCGAGCGCGCGCTCGTACAACAGGCTCTCGAGCGCGCCAACGGCACCGTCGCGCACGCCGCCCGCCTCCTCAATCTGCGCCGCACGACGCTCGTCGAGAAGCTGCGCAAGCTCGGTCTCGAGGCGGCGACGGAAGATTGACGCACCGGCGGCAGATTCCTGCCGCCAACGTGACAGCGTTCACGCTTTCCCGCCGGTTTGCGCCCGGCACGCCTTTTGCACCCTCTCCCACGACGAGTGGTCCCGTACCTGGGAGGTTCGATGTCCGAGACTGACGAAAGACCGTTGGCGTGCACCGGCGATGAGCCGTTCATCAAGCGCCTCGATTCCGATCCGGTCGCCTGTGCGCCGAGCTCGCGGCGTCTCGTCGATCTCGCCCGCCGTGTTGCCTCGAGCGACTGCACGGTGCTCGTCGTCGGCGAATCGGGCACCGGCAAGGAGATCCTGGCGCGCTACATCCATCGCCGCTCACCGCGCGCCGGCCGGCCGTTCGTCGCAGTCAACTGCGCCGCCATTCCCGAGAACATGTTGGAAGCGATGCTGTTCGGCTACGAGCGCGGCAGCTTCACCGGCGCGCACGCCGCCCACCCGGGCAAGTTCGAGCAGGCGCAGGGCGGCACCCTGCTCCTCGATGAGGTGACGGAGATGCCCCTCGGCCTGCAGGCAAAGCTCCTGCGCGTCCTGCAGGAGCGGGAAGTCGAGCGGCTCGGTGGCCGCATGCCGGTGAGCCTCGATGTGCGCGTCATCGCCACGACCAACCGGCGCCTGCGCGAAGATGTGGCCGCGGGCCGTTTCCGCGAGGACCTCTACTACCGCTTGAACGTCTTCCCGCTCGCCATCGCGCCGCTGCGCCTGCGCCGTGACGATGTCCTGCCGCTCGCGATGCAGCTGCTCACCGCGCGCTGCCGGCCCGGCGAGCCCATTCCGGCGCTGAGCGCCGAGGCCGCGCACCTGCTCCTCACTTACGAGTGGCCGGGAAACGTGCGTGAGCTCGACAACCTGCTGCAGCGGGCGCTCATCCTCGTCAACGGGCCGGTGATCCGACCCGAGCACATCCAATTCGAGCTCGCCAACGAGGCGCTGCAGCCGCCGCCGGGCGCTGCCCGCACGGCGCTTGCATCCCAACAGGATGCGATCCGCTCGCTCGCCGGCTCGCTGGTACAGGCGGAGCGCGATCTCATCCTCGATGCCTTGCGCACCCACCAGGGGTGCCGGCGCGATGCGGCCGAGCGCCTCGGCATCAGCCCGCGCACCCTGCGTTACAAGCTCGCACGGCTGCGCGAGGCCGGCATCGACGTGCCGGCTTCCTGACGGAGTCCACCATGAGCCAGATGGAAATCGACCGAGTTCTCGCCCAGATCCGCTCCCTCTCGACCCAGGTGCGCCCCAACGCGGCGCAGCCTGCGGCGACGGAGGGCAGCAAGCCGAGTGATTTTGCGACGCTGATGCGCCAGGGAATCGATCAGGTCAATCAGAGCCAGCAGCGCGCCACTGAGCTCGCCGATGCCTTCTCCCGCGGCACCCCTGGCGTCGAGCTGCCGCAAGTGATGGTGCAGATGGAGAAGGCGACGGTGTCCTTCCGGGCCCTGGCCGAGGTGCGCAATCGCCTCATCAGCGCCTACCAGGACATCATGAACATGCAGATGTAACGAGACGAGCGAATAACGAGACCTTATGGCTGCCGAGTCCGCCACCCTAGTCAACGTTCCGGCGAGTTCGCCCGGAGCGACCCTGCTGCCCGCGAGCCTGCGGCCGCTGCTGCTGCTGATCGGCATCGCCGCTGCCGTCGCGGCCGGCGTCTGGATCGTGCTCTGGTCGCGTACACCGACCTACAGCCTGCTTTATGCCAACCTGTCGCCGCAGGATGAGGCGCAGGTCGCGCAAGCGCTCGATGCGGCGCAGATTCCCTATCGCCTCAATTCCGGCACGAGCGGCATCGAGGTGCCGGCCGAGCGTCTGGACGAGGCCCGTCTGAAGCTCGCCGGCCAGGGAGTCACTGACAGCGACAGCTTCGCCGCCCTCGAGAAGAGCTCCGGCTTCGGCGTCAGCCAATTCATGGAGGACGTGCGTTACCAGCATGCGCTCGAGATGGAGCTGGCGCGCACCATTGCCAGCTTGCAACCGGTAGCGGGCGCACGCGTCAATCTGGCCGAGCCCCGGCAATCGGTCTTCGTCAGCGACAACCGCACCGCCAGCGCGTCGGTGTTCGTGCAGCTCAAGCCGGGCTCGAACCTCGAGGCCGAGCAGGTGCAGGCCATCATCAACCTCGTCGCCTCGAGCGTGCCCAATCTCTCCCCTGGTCAGGTCACCGTCGTCGATCAGCAGGGACGTCTGCTGTCCGCGCCCAACGGGCACGATGCCTACGCCTTGGACGAGCGTCAGTACGACATGGTTCACCGCATGGAGACCGACTACGCGCGGCGCATCGAGGCGCTGCTCAGCCCCATGGTGGGGCCCGGACTGGTGCATGCGCAGGTGGTCGCCGATCTCAACATGGGAGTGAGTGAGCAGGCGAAAGAGCTCTACACCCCCAACAGCCAGATCGTGCGCAGCGAGCAGCTCTCGGAACAGAGCGCCGGCGGCCCGGGCACGGGCGGCGTTCCGGGGTCACTTTCCAACGAGCCTCCCGCGCCGGGTGTGCTCGTTCCTCCGGCTGGCGCGCAGTCGAGCGCCGCGGCAGGGCCGAACGGCGCAGCCGCTGGAGGTGCCACTGCGCAGACCGCAGCGCAGAGCACCGCTCAAAACGGCGCGGCCAACGCGGCCGGCGCACCGGTAGGTGCATCAGGACAGCCCGCGACACAGCCTGTGGGTGGCGGTGTGGGCGCGATCCCGGGTGACAAGACGGTTTCCCGCGATGTCACTCGCAACTACGAGATCGACCGTACGCTGGCGTACACCAGCCAGCCCGCCGGCACCATCCGGCGGCTGACTGTCGCCGTACTGATCGGCAACCGCAGCGTGACCGGTTCCGACGGCAAGGTGACGAAGGTACCGCTCGACGCACAGGAGCTCGCGCGGGTTACCCAACTCGTCAAGGACGCCGTCGGGTTCGATGCCGCTCGAGGTGACAGCGTCAGTGTCGTCAATGCGTCCCTCGATACCGTCGCCGCGGCCGCACCTGCCGGTGATGGCAGCTTCCAGGCGCCACCGCTCTGGCAATCCCCCTTCGCCTGGAGTCTCCTGCGGATCGTCGCCGGGCTCGTGGTGGTGCTCGTGCTCGTCCTGTCAGTCCTTCGGCCGCTCGTGCGGACGCTGATCACCCCGCTACGCCTCGCTCCGCCAACGGGTGCACAGCCTCTGCAGGCCGCGGCAGCGGACGGAGCGGCGCACGCCTTGCCGTCCGGTCAGAGAGAGGCGGTGAGCACCGTGTCGCACGAGCAACAGCTGGCGCAGGCGCGCACGCTCGTCACCCAGGATCCGAAGAGAGTCGCGCAGGTCGTGCGCGGCTGGGTAGGCCAGGATGAGTGAGCGCGCCGACCGGCGTGAGGCCAGCCGCAGCGGCACCGAGCGTGCCGCAATCCTGCTGCTGACGCTCGGCGAGACCGAAGCCGCCCAGGTGCTCAAGCACATGGGCGCGAAGGAAGTGCAGCGCATCGGCACCGCGATGGCCAAGCTCGCCAACGTCTCACGCGAGGAAGTGCGCGGCGTGATCTCGGATTTCGCGCAGACAGTCGAGAGTCAGACCTCCGTGGGCGTCGGCGCCGACGAGTTCCTGCGCAAGGTCCTGGTCAATGCGCTCGGCGAGGACAAGGCCGCGAGCATCATCGACCGGATCAACATCGGCCGCTCCACCAAAGGGCTCGATGCGTTGAAGTGGATGGACTCTCGCCAGGTGGCCGAGCTCATCCGGCTGGAGCACCCACAGATCATCGCCATCGTGCTCGCCTATCTGGATGCCGACCAGTCGGCCGAGATACTGGGACATCTGGCTCCTAACGTCCGCGCAGACGTCGTCGCACGCATCGCAACCCTCGACGGCATCCAGCCCAGCGCGCTCACCGAGCTCGATGACATCATGGAAAAGCAGTTTGCCGGCAAGTCCACCGGCAAGACCTCGGGTCTCGGAGGCGCCAAGGCGGCCGCGGAGATCATCAACTTCCTCGAGCCGAGCCAGGAGAGCGCGCTCATGGAGCAGATCGAGAAGAGCGACCAGGCGCTCGCCGCGCGCATCCTCGACCTGGTATTCGTATTCGACAACCTGATCGACCTCGACGATCGCAGCATGCAGGAGCTGTTGCGCCAGGTGCCGGCGGAGCGGCTGCTGCTCGCCATGAAAGGGGCAGACGAGGGTCTGAAGGACAAGATCTACAAGAACATGTCACAGCGCGCCGCCGAAATGCTGAAAGATGACCTGGAGGCGAAGGGTCCCGTGCGCCTCTCCGAGGTCGAGGGCGCGCAGAAGGAGATCCTGACGATCGCCCGCAAGCTCGCCGAGTCGGGCACCATCGCGCTGGCCGGCAAGGGCGAGGAATATGTCTGATCCGCGCCGCGCTCCGGCGGCCTCGACCATCGAGCGCTGGCGACTGCCCGAAGTCGAGGGTCCCATCATCGGACGCTCGCTCGAGGACCGCGGCGCAGCGGGCGAGGAGTCGGCTCGGCTCGTGCTGAAGGAGGCGGAAGCGCGCGGCTACGAGGCCGGCATGGCCCGGGCGCGCGCGGAGACGGGCAAGCAGCTCGCGGCGCTCGAAGAGCGCGTCAAGCGCCTGGGTGCGGCACTACACCTCCTCGCCCGACCGCTCGAGCAACTCGATGCCGAGATGGAAAGCGACCTCGCGCAGCTCGCCCTTGCCGTCGGCAAGCAGATCGCGCGGCGGGAGCTACGCATCGAGCCGACGCAAGTGATCGCGATCCTGCGCGAGTCGCTCGCCCTCCTTCCCGCAGCAGCGCGTGAGGTGCGCGTGCACCTGCACCCGGAGGATGCCGCGACGGTGCGGGAGCATCTGACAGCCCCGACGAGCGGGGAGGCATGGGCTATCGTGGAGGATCCTACGTTGTCGCGCGGGGGCTGTATCGTTCATAGTCAGTCCTCACGCATCGACGCGAGGCTCGAGAGCCGCATCGCCGCGGTTGCCGCGAGCGCGCTTGGCGATGAGCGCACCACGACGAGAGAGACGCCATGAGCACGACTCCCGAGTTGGCGCGCGGCGCGCTCTGGCGCGAAGGGTTGCGGCGCAAACTACGTGCCGTAGAGGAGACGGAGCCACCTCCCGTCGAAGGCTCTCTGACCCGCATGGTGGGACTGACACTCGAGGCCGCGGGCTGCCAGGCATCGGTCGGCGACCACTGCGATGTGATTGCCGGCGACGGATCACGGACTGCAACGGAAGTCGTCGGGTTTGCCGGCGACCGGCTGTATCTCATGCCCTCGGGCGATGCGCATGGCCTCGGGCCGAACGCACGCGTCATTCCGCGGCAGCGTGCAGGCACCGTACGCGTAGGACCTGAGCTCCTCGGACGCATCGTCGATGGCGCGGCGCAGCCACTCGATGCGCTCGGACCTCTCACTGGCAGCGCGTCCGTTCGTCTCACGGGCCGGCCCATCAATCCGCTCTTGCGTCATCCGATCAGTGAGCCGCTCGACGTCGGCATCCGCGCCATCAACTCGCTTCTGACCATCGGCCGCGGTCAACGCGTGGGCCTCTTCGCAGGCAGCGGCGTCGGCAAGAGTGTGCTCCTCGGCATGATGGCCCGGTATACCAGCGCAGATGTGATCGTCGTCGGTCTGATCGGTGAGCGCGGCCGCGAGGTGAAAGAGTTCGTCGATCGCATCCTGGGTCCCCAGGACCGGGCCCGCGCCGTGGTCGTCGCTACGCCGGCGGATCATCCGCCGCTCATGCGTCTGCATGGAGCTTGGCTCGCGACGGCAGTGGCGGAATATTTCCGCGACCAGGGCGCGAGCGTGCTGCTGTTGATGGACTCCCTGACCCGCTTCGCGCAGGCGCAACGCGAGATCGCGCTCGCCATCGGCGAGGCACCGGCCACCAAGGGTTATCCACCCTCGGTGTTTGCGCGTCTGCCGCAGCTCGTGGAGCGCGCCGGCAACGGCGCCAGCGGGTCCGGCTCCATCACGGCGTTCTATACCGTGCTCACCGAAGGCGACGACCAGCACGATCCGATCGCGGATGCCGCTCGCGCCATTCTCGATGGGCACATCGTGCTCTCCCGCAGGATTGCCGAAAGCGGCCACTACCCGGCAATCGACGTCGAGGCGTCGGTGAGCCGTGCCATGCACGAGATCACTTCGAGCGGGCACCAGGTGGCGGCCCGGCAGCTGCGCCAGATACTCTCGACATACCAACAGCATCGCGACCTCATTGCGATAGGCGCCTACCAGAAAGGCAGCGACCCACGCGTGGATCAGGCGCTCGTGCTCTGGCCACGCATCCAGCGGTTCCTGCAGCAGGACATGCGCGAGCAGGTCAACCTCGCTGCGAGTCTCGCGGCGCTCAACGAAGTTCTCTCCGAGCAGGCCAAATGAAGAAGACTGAGCGCATCGGCATGGTCCGGCGTGTCGTAGAGACCCACGAGCGCCGCAAGGCGGAAGCGCTGGCGGAATGCGAGCGCAACGTGCGCGCAGCGCAGGCGAAGCTCGATGAGCTCGAGGCCTACCGCGCCGCCTACGTGCGGGATTTCACCCGCCGCGCCGAATCCGGCATGAACGGCGCCGGCGTACGCGAGTATCAGGTATTCCTCGGCCGCCTCGATGAGGCGCTGCGCCATCAGGCGCAGATCCTCACCCAGGGCCGCCTGCAGCGCGATGCAGAGCTCGAGAGCTGGCGCAATGCAGCCCGGCGCGCGACGGCGGTCGGCAACCTCGCAACCCACTGGCAGGCCGAGGAGCGGCTGGCATCGGAGAAGACCGAGCAAAAGGAAACCGACGAGCGCTCGCAGCAACTCTGGTCCCGCAGGACACTCGCCCATGGCAGCTGACTCCATGCTCACCTTGAGCTCCCTACCGGTACCCGGCCCGGCGCCCTCACCCGCGCCCGCGCCTTCCCCGATCGCAACTTCTACGAGCCCTCCGCCGACGGCCGCCTCGAGCTCCCGCAGCGGCAGCAGCCCTGCGAAAGCGAACGCCTCCACGCCGAAGGCTGCGCAGCCCTCCACTCGCGGCCCTTCGAAGGCGGGCCGGCCGGGCAACGGCAGCTCCCATCCGGGGAGCCCGCAGTCCGCGAGCTCTCATTCGGGCGGCTCGCATTCAGCCAGCTCGCATTCGGGCGGCTCCAATTCGGCGAGCTCCAAGTCTCCAACGAAGGACTCGCGGCGGTCCGACAAGCCAACGGGCGATTCACGATCCGGACGGCAAGCGACGCGTGCATCCGCGGCAACCTCGACTTCCTCCACGAGCACGACGACGACACCGACGGCGGTCACTGACGACTTCTCCGCAGCGCTCGCGCAGTCCCTGGCCGCAACATCATCGAATAACGCCGCACCGGCCGGCACCGCAGCCACCGCGAGCGCCGACTCCAATACCGACGAGTCGAGCGACCCGCCCGCGAAGCATGCCGCGTCTGATCCGGCATCGAGTGCGCTGACGCTCCTCGAGAACGCGCTCGCCGGCGCGCTGGCCGGTGCAATCGTCGGTGTTCCCCCTGCGGCTGCTTCGAGCACTCCGGCCGTATCTGCGAACAGCAGCTCCTCGTCCAGCAGTTCCTCACTCGGCAGCGTACCGAGTGCCACGGGTGATGGCGCCGCCGCGGCGCTCGATACCCTGCTCACGGAGAATCTTGCGGTCGATCCTCGAGCCGGCGGCTCGAGCACCGCCGCGCACAGTGGCGGTGGTACATCGAGCACCGCTACACCTGTGCCGGCCGCGATCGCCGCCGCCACCGCGCTCGCGGCAACTCAGCTGATCGCACCGACCCATGTTGGATCGGCACAGGCGCGCGGCGATGCCTCCACGATGGCGCTGAGCTCACCTGTCGGCACGAGCGCGTGGACGGATGAGCTGGGCGCGAAAATCACCTGGATGGCGCACCAGGGCATCGAGTCCGCCTCCCTGCAGCTCTCGCCCGAGCACCTCGGCCCCGTGCAGGTCTCCATCTCCGTGCACCAAGGCCAGGCGAGTGTCTGGTTCGGTGCCGCACAGCCGGACACGCGCACGGCGCTGCAACAGTCTTTGCCGCAGCTCCGCCAGCTCTTTGCGAGCCAGGGACTCAGTCTTTCTGACGCCGGCGTGTCGAGGGAGCCGCCCCGCGGCCAGAGCCGGCAGCCGTCCGGGCGGACGACCGCACCGCTTGTCGGCATCGCGGCAGTGAATTCCGATGGGTCCGCCGGCCGCGCCGCGACCGGACTCGGTCTCCTCGATACCTACGTGTGAGTAGTCGGCCCGTCCTGGGCCCGGCCCCCGCTCGCGGGGCCGACAGGCTGCCGCGCGTCATTGCTGATGGCTCCGGGCCATCGAGTCAATAAACCGTCGCACCCCGTCGACTGCGACGCATCTCACACTCCCGGATCCGCGACAAAACCCTTACCGCTTAGCGACTTAGGCACGTTCCGACTCCCGTGGCATGGCCGTTGCACCTCCGGGTGCAAGAACCAACTTGCCGAGCGCAGGAGTCGAGAGAGCGATGGCCGACGTATCCGTCCCAGCCCAAGCGGCGGCAGACCCGGCTGCCCCCACCGCGCCTGCAGCAGGCAAACGCGGGCTCCCCTTGCTGGTCATCATCATCGGCGCCGCGGTGCTCCTCGTCGGGCTCGGCGCTGCATTTTTCCTGATGCACGGCAGCTCCGCGGCAAGCCAGAAGGCCGCCGCGGCGCACAAGCCGCTCAGCCCGCCGCTCTACCTGGCCCTCGATCCGCCGTTCGTCGTCAACTTCCAGGCCGATCAGCTCGTGCGCTTCCTGCAGGTATCGATCGAGGTGATGTCGCGCGACCCGAAGACCCTGGACCTGCTGAAGGCGAACGACCCGGTGCTGCGCAACGACCTGCTGATCCTCCTCGCCAACCAGAAATACGCGGTGATCTCCACGCCTGCCGGCAAGGAGCAGCTGCGCGCCGATGCGCTCGTCTCCATCCGCAAGGACCTGGTGCAGGCCGGCGGTGACCCGAAGTTGGTCGAAGCCGTGTATTTCACGAGCTTCGTGATGCAGTAGCTCCGAGCCGCGTGCGATACCCATGAGCCAAGAGAAGATTCTCGATCAGGCCGAGATCGATGCGCTGATCCACGGCGTCGATACCGGCGCCGTGAGCACCGAGGCACCGCCCGCTCCGGGCGAGGCCAGGTCATACGATTTCAACAGCCAGTCGCGGATCGTGCGCGGCCGGATGCCGACGCTCGAGATGATCAACGAGCGCTTCGCCCGCCTGAACCGCGTGAGCCTCTACAACCTGCTGCGCCGCTCGCCGGAGATCTCGGTGGGCGCGGTCGAGATCAAGAAATTCAGCGAGTACGTGCACACCCTGCACGTGCCGACCAGTCTCAATCTCGTGAAGATCAATCCGTTCCGCGGCACCGCCCTCATCGTGCTCGACCCGAAGATGGTGTTCGCCGTGGTGGACAACTTCTTCGGTGGCACCGGCCGGCACGCCAAGATCGAGGGGCGCGAGTTCACCGCGACCGAGCAGCGCATCATTCATATCGTGCTGCGCAGCGTATTCGCCGACCTGCGCGAGGCCTGGTCGCACGTCGCTTCCATCGAGCTCGAGTATCTCAACTCCGAGATCAACCCGCACTTCGCCAACATCGTCTCGCCGTCGGAGATCGTGGTCGTCACCACCTTCCACATCGAGCTGGATGGCGCGGGGGGTAACCTGCACGTGACCATGCCCTACGCCATGATCGAGCCGATGCGCGAGGTACTCGATGCCGGGGTCGCGAGCGATCGGGTCGAGAAGGACGAGCGCTGGATGAACTGCCTGCGCGAAGAGATGGAGGATGCGGAAATCGAGCTCACGACGATCCTCGGCCGCTCCTCGCTGACGCTCGCAGAGCTCCTCAATCTGAAGTCTGGCGACGTGCTCCCCTGCGACTTCAGCGGCAAGGTGACGGTCGTCGCCGAGGACGTTCCCGTGTTTCGCGGCGGCCTGGGAATCTCCCGCGGCCGCCAGGCGGTAAAGGTGCAGGAGCGCATCCGCCGCGGCAAGTCCGCGGGCGAATCACCGGCCTTCTCCGGCAAGTAATCCCAGATCAACGACGAGAGCAACTGAGGTCCCCATGTCCGCCAATCCTGCCGAAGCACGTCCCGCTGAGCTCCACGAGCTCACCGAAGACGGTGCGCCGGGAGCCAACCGTGACGTCAACCTCGAGGTCATCCTCGACGTCCCCGTCACACTCTCCATGGAAGTCGGGCGCACGCGCATCCCGATCCGCAACCTCCTGCAGCTCAACCAGGGCTCGGTCGTCGAGCTCGAGCGCGCCGCCGGCGAGCCGTTGGACGTCTTCGTCAACGGAACTCTGGTGGCCCACGGCGAGGTCGTCGTCGTCAACGAGCGGTTCGGCATCCGCCTGACCGATGTCATCAGCCCTGCAGAGCGCCTGCGCAAGCTGAAATGAGCCCCCTCTTCGCCGCTCCGCATGCTGCCACTACCGCGGCACCCGTAGGCGCGGGCGGTCTCGCTTCTGTCACTCTCGCACTGCTCATCGTGCTCGCGGCGATCTTCGCGATCGCCTGGATCGCGCGCCGGGTTCGCGGCATCGGCAACCGCGTCGGCAACGCCATCGACATCCTTGCTGATGTTCCCCTCGGTCCCAAAGAGCGCGCCGTGCTGATCAAAGTAGGCGCCGAACAGATCCTGATCGGCGTCGCCCCCGGCCGCGTGAGCGCCCTGCACGTGCTGCGCGAGCCCGTCGAAATCACGAAATCCGCTACGGCCACTACCCCCACCGCGACGTCATTCAGCGCGCTCCTCAAGCGGAGTTTGGGCAAGTGAAAATGCCGCCGAATATTCCACAGAGTGCAGCGCGAAATGAGCCCTGGCGGGGGCTTGTGCAGCCATGGATGGCGGAACTGAGCCTCCATGGATTGGTGAGCCGGCGCGAGCCGGCGCAACCCGGATCCACGGCGTCCCCCGCCAGGGCTCATTTCGCGCTGCGCTCGAACATCTGCAAAGCGATATTCGTGCTGCTGGTGTTGACGATGCCCGCGGTGGCATCCGCTGCAGCGCCAGGCATCCCCGCCTTCAGCGTCCAGACCGGCGCCGGCGGCGGCCAAACCTACACCCTGACGCTGCAGGTCCTCGCGCTGATGACGGCGCTGACCCTGCTGCCCGCCATCCTCCTCATGATGACGGCCTTCACCCGCATCGTGATCGTGCTGGGAATCCTCCGCCAGGCGCTCGGAGCCGGTCAGACCCCGCCCAATCAGGTGCTGCTCGGCCTCGCGCTCTTCCTCACCTTTTTCGTCATGTCGCCCGTGATCAACCAGATCGATCAGGCGGCCTATCAACCCTATGCGGCCGGCAGCATCGATGCCCCCACCGCGCTCACCCGGGCCGAGGCGCCGCTGAAGGAGTTCATGCTGCACCAGACGCGCGAGAGCGACATCGCCACCTTCGTGCACATCGCCGGTGGCAAAGGCTACGCGACGCCGCTCGACGTGCCGCTCAGCGTGCTCGTTCCCGCCTTCGTGACGAGCGAGCTCAAGACCGCGTTCCTCATCGGGTTCCTCCTCTTCATCCCGTTCGTGATCATCGATCTGGTGGTAGCGAGCGTGCTGATGTCCATGGGCATGATGATGGTCTCACCCGTACTCATCTCATTGCCGTTCAAGCTCATGCTGTTCGTGCTCGTCGACGGCTGGGCGCTCGTCATGGGCACTCTCGCCCAGAGCTTCTATCACTGAGCCAGAGGCGCATCGTGACACCCGATACCATCATGACCATCGGCAGCCGCGCTCTCGAGATTGCGCTCGCCCTGGCCGCGCCGCTCCTTCTCGCCGCGCTGGTCACCGGCGTCGTCATCGGCGCTTTCCAGGCCGCCACGTCGATCAATGAGATGACGCTCTCCTTCATCCCGAAGCTGCTCGCGATCGCGCTCACCCTCGCGGTCGCAGGCCCCTGGATGCTGAAGACGCTGGTCGGTTACACGCGCGAGCTCATCGTGAGCATTCCGGGGCTGATCAACTGAGATCGCGCCGCAAGCCAATGATCACGGTTACTGCAAATCAATTGGACGGCTGGGTCACCGGCCTCTTCTGGCCGTTCGTGCGCATCGGCTCGTGCTTCATGATCGCGCCCGCATTCGGCGCCACTGCGGTGCCGGCGCGCATCCGCATCGTTCTGGCCGGGGCCGTGGCCCTCCTCGTCGCACCACTCGTATCCGTGCCCGACGTAACTCCGTTCTCCGCCGCCGGCGTCGTCATCACCGTCCAGCAAGTGATCATCGGCGCCGCCCTCGGATTCTCGCTGCAAATCCTCTTCGATGCCGTCTCCCTGGGTGGCGAGCTCCTCTCCAACAGCATGGGACTCTCGCTCGCCTTCAACCTCGATCCGCAGAACGGTGCGAGCACCCCCACGGTCGGTACGCTCTACTCCATCCTCGTGACGCTCATCTTCCTCGTGTTGGATGGACATCTCGCCCTCATCCGCACCCTCGTCGACGGGTTCCATACCCTGCCCATCGGCACGGCCGGCCTCGGCGCCAATGGCCTCTGGTCGGTGGTCAACTGGGGCTCGGAGCTCTTCTCCGGCGCACTCGCCGTGGCGCTGCCCGGGGTCACGGCGCTCCTCATCGCCAACCTCGCCTTCGGCGTGGTGAGCCGTGCCGCCCCGACGCTCAACGTCTTCTCCGTGGGATTGCCGGTCTCGCTCGTCTTCGGGCTCCTCGTCATCATCACGACTCTGCCCGCGCTCGAATCGAGCTTCATCCGCCTCCTCGCCGGCGCGCTCGCTTTCCTGCGCCACCTGAGCGGAGCCTGACACCGTGGCCGAAAACGATCAGGAACGCACGGAGCGACCGACAGCCAAGCGCCTGGAGAAGGCGCGGGAGGAAGGTCAGGTTCCCCGCTCCGCGGAGCTCAACGCCGCGGCGGTGCTGCTCGTAACGGCCGCAGGCCTGCATTTCCTCGGCGGCTCCATCGGCGCGGCCCTCTTCGACATCATGAAATCGGCGCTGAGCATCAGTCCCGCCGAGGCGGTCGATCCAGGGCTTGCCCTCTCCGCCGCCTCCGCGCAGATGCTCCGTGCCCTCATGGCATGCGCGCCGGTTCTCGGCCTGACGATGGTCGCGGCGCTCGTGGCGCCGCTCACCCTCGGCGGCTGGAATCTCAGCTTCGGCGCGCTGGCGCCCGACTTCACGCGGCTCGATCCGATCGCCGGCTTCGGCCGCTTCTTCTCCACCCGCGGCGCGGTCGAGCTCGGTAAGGCGTTCGGCAAGTTCCTGATAGTCGCAACCGTTGCGGTGATCGTACTGCGCAAGCAGTCGCCGCATCTCCTCGCACTCGGCGCCGCGCCCCTTCCGGTAGCGATCGCGCAGGCTGCGAACCTGGCTTCGGATGCCCTGCTCGCCGTCTCGGGCGGCCTCGTGATCATCGCGGCAATCGATGTGCCCTGGCAGCTCTGGCAGTACTCCGACAAGCTGAAGATGACCCGGGACGAGATCCGCCAGGAATTCAAGGAAAGTGAAGGCGCACCCGAGGTCAGGTCCCGCATCCGCCGCACACAGCGCGAGTATGCGCGGCGCCGGATGATGCACGAAGTGCCCAAGGCGGACGTCGTCGTCGTCAACCCGACGCACTTTGCCGTGGCGCTGCGCTATGACGAGAGCCGCATGCGCGCGCCGCTCGTCGTCGCCAAAGGCACGGACCTGGTCGCGGCCCGCATCCGCGAGATCGCCACCGAGCACTCCGTTCCGATCTTCGAGGCGCCGCCTCTCGCGCGGGCGCTCCACCATAACGTCGAGATCGGCGGCGAGATTCCGGCGACGCTCTATGTGGCTGTCGCCCAGGTCCTCACCTACATCTACCAACTCAAGTCGGCGCGCACCTCCGGCGCGCGGCCGCCCGAGCCTCCCGCCATCGATCCGGGCATCGATGCCGTCCGTCATTGATCCATGAGCGCCACCACCACATCCAGCCCCAACATGCCGACCTGGCGGGACCTGCTGCGTGCCGGAATCGGCGTGCCGGCCGGGGTGCTGGGCGTGCTGGCCATGGTGATCCTGCCATTGCCGCCTTTGGCGCTCGATGTGCTCTTCACCTTCAACATCGCACTCTCGATCGTGATCGTGATGGCGGTGTTCTACGTGGCACGGCCGATCGAGTTCGGCGTCTTCCCGACCGTGCTCCTGCTCGCAACGCTGCTGCGCCTGGCGCTCAATGTGGCCTCGACCCGGGTCGTGCTGCTGCACGGGTACAGCGGTCCGCAGGCCGCTGGCCACGTTATCCAGTCGTTCGGCGAGTTCGTGGTCGGCGGCAACTTCGCCGTCGGCGCGGTGGTGTTCATCATCCTCACGATCATCAACTTCGTCGTGGTCACCAAGGGCTCCGGGCGCATCTCCGAGGTCAGCGCCCGCTTCACGTTGGATGCCATGCCCGGCAAGCAGATGGCGATCGATGCCGATCTCAATGCCGGCCTCATCACCCAGGATGAGGCACGCACCCGCCGCTCCGAGGTCCGCGCCGAGGCCGACTTCTACGGCTCAATGGACGGCTCGAGCAAGTTCGTCCGCGGCGATGCCATCGCGGGCATCCTCATCCTCCTCATCAACATCATCGGCGGGCTCGCGATCGGAACGGTCGGCCACGGGATGGCGGTGACCGACGCGATCCATACCTACACCCTGCTCACCATCGGCGATGGCCTGGTGGCGCAGATCCCGGCGCTCCTCCTCTCGACCGCCGTGGCGCTCATCGTGACCCGCATGTCGCGGCCGCAGGACATGGGCGGGGAGCTGCGCCGGCAGCTCTTCGGCAACCCCAAGGCGCTCGGCGTGGCGGCGGGCCTGCTCGGCGTCATGGGGCTCATCCCGGGGATGCCGAACGTCGCCTTCCTCCTCATCGCCGCGCTCTGTGGCTCGGTCGCCTACTTCATCAACAAGCGGCGCGCGGCGGCCGCGGTAGCCGCTGCCGCGCCGAAACCCGCGCCGCCGGCGCCCGAGACCCGCGAGCTCAGCTGGGAGGACGTGCGGCCGGTCGACCTCGTCGGGCTCGAGGTGGGCTACCGTCTCGTGCCCCTGGTCGACAAGCGGCAGAACGGCGGCGACCTGCTCGGCAGGGTGCGCGGGGTGCGGCGCAAGCTCTCACAGGAGCTCGGCTTCCTCGTTCCGGCCGTGCACATCCGCGACAACCTCGACCTCGCTCCCAACGTCTACCGCATCAACCTGAGCGGCGTGCCGGTCGGCGAGAGCGTCATCTATCCCGACAAGGAGCTCGCGATCAATGCGGGGCGCGTCTTCGGACCGCTGCAGGGCATCGCAACCCGCGATCCGGCCTTCGGCATGGAAGCGGTGTGGATCGATGCCGCGAGCCGCGACCACGCGCAGGCGCTCGGCTACACCGTGGTCGATCCGAGCACCGTCATCGCCACTCATCTCTCCTTCGTCATCCAGTCGCACGCCAACGAGATCCTCGGTCACGAGGAAGTCCAGCAGCTGCTCAACGGTCTGGCGAAGAGCGCGCCGAAACTGGTGGAGGATCTGGTGCCGCGCGTGCTGCCGCTCTCCGCCGTGGTGCGGGTGCTGCAGAGTCTGCTTGCCGAGCGCATTCCCATTCGCAACATCCGCACCATCATCGAGACGCTGGCCGAGCACGCGCCACGCGCGACGGACCCGGCAGTCCTGCTCGGTCACGTTCGCGTCGCCCTCGGGCGGCAGATCGTGCAGGACATCGCCGGCATCGCGGCGGATCTACCCGTCATCACGTTCGAGCCGGAGCTCGAGCGGCTGCTGACCGGCTCACTCACCGCCAACTCCACCAGCCCGGGCCTCGAGCCGGGGCTCGCGGAGCGGCTGCAACAGCGCGTCGCCGAAGCCTCACGCCGCCAGGAGGCCTCGGGCGAGCTGCCGGTGCTCCTGGTGCCGCCGCCGCTGCGCGCGCAGATGGCGCGTTTCCTGCGCGCGGCGCTGCCGAGCCTGCACGTCCTCGCCTGGAATGAGATTCCCGATAACCGCAAGGTCCGCGTCGTCACCGCGGTCGGCAGGTAAACATGAAGATCGTACGACATACGGCCCCCGACATGCGTCAGGCCCTGCGCTCCATCCGCGAGCAGCTGGGCGAGGAGGCGGTGATCCTCTCCTCGCGCCGCTTGGCCCAGGGAGTCGAAGTCACTGCGGCAGTCGATTTCGATCCCGCGAGTCTCGAGAACGCAGCGCCACTCGCCGTCGCAGCTGACCGGCCCGCGGAGCAGACGGTTCAGGCCCGCACGCCTGCCACTGCGCAGCCGGTGCGGCACCGGCCGGGCACAGCCGCCGTCAATGGTGCGCCGATCGCACCTGCACACGCGCCGCTCGAGCACAGCTCATCCTCGCCTCCCACGCACAGCGCACCCTCGCTTCTCGAGCACAGCGCACCCGCGCCTCTCGAGCACAGCTCACCGCCTGCCGCGGCGGCCCTGCCGCCGCTGTTGGAACCGGAGCAGGAGCATGCCTCGAATGCCATGGGCAAGGAGCTGCAGACGCTGCGGCGCATGCTCGAGACCCAACTCGCACAGCTCGCCTGGAACGACCGCACGCGGCGCGCACCGGTACATACGGAGCTGCTGCGCGAGCTGACCGAGATCGGCATCGCCCAGGACCTTGCCGACCACCTCGTCGGCCAGCTCGATGAGGGCATCGACCTCACACAGGGCCGCCGCTTCGCGATCGCTGGATTGTCGCAATATCTTCTGGTGACCGGCGACCGCTGGCTGGAGACCGGCGGCCGGGTCGCCTTCGTGGGAGCCACGGGTGTCGGCAAGACCACGATGCTCGCGAAGCTGGCAGTGCGTTGGATGCTGCGACACGGGCCGAACGACCTCGCGCTGGTGGCTTCCGACACCGTCCGTATCGGGGCGCAGGACCAGATGCAGGCGCTGGGCCAGCTGCTCGGCGTACCCGTACACGTCCCTGATAGCTTCGAGGCTCTACCGGATCTGATCTCGCGCCTCGGGCATCACCGCCTGGTACTCATCGACACGCCTGGCTCGAGCGTGCGCGATGCGCAGCTCGCCTCGCGACTCACGGTGCTCGCCAACTGCGCCTCGAAGATGGAGATAGCGCTGGTGCTCGCGGCGAGCACTCAGGCGGGTGCCCTCGAGGAGGCGGTGCAACGCTTCCGCCCGCTCAACCCGGCCTCGTGCGTGCTCACCAAGCTGGATGAGGCAGCGAGCCTCGGCGGCGCGCTCTCGGTGCTGATCCGCGCGCGGCTGCCGCTTTCCTACACGAGCGACGGGCAGCGGGTGCCGGAGGACTTGCGGCCCGCGCGGGCGCTCGAGCTCGTATCCCAGGCCGTGCGGCTCGCCAAGGCGAGCGGTGCGGCCGCTGACGAAGATCTGCTGCGCCGACGATTCGGAAGGCTGTCACATGCCGGTACCTGAGTTGAGTCTCATCAACAACTCCAAGCTGCAGTCTCTGGGGCAGCCCGTGCAGGTGATCGCCGTCACCGGCGGCAAGGGCGGCGTCGGCAAGACGAGCGTATCGGTCAATCTGGCCACGGCGCTCGCGGCTGCGAGCCGCCGCGTCGTGCTGCTCGATGGAGATCTCGGCCTCGCCAATGCCGATGTCTTTCTAGGCCTCTCGCCGCGCTACACACTCGCGCACGTGATCTCCGGGGAGCGCACGCTGGATGAGGTGATCGTCGAGGCGCCGCAGGGGTTTCACGTCGTACCCGCGGCCTCGGGCGCCGCGGACCTCGCGAGTATGGGCGCCGCAGAGCATCTGGGCGTCGTACGCGCCTTCAGCTCCCTCGCGGCACGCCTGGACGTGCTCATCGTGGACACCGCGGCGGGGATCTCTCAGGGGGTGCTGCAGTTCTCCCAAGCCGCTCAACACGTCCTGATCGTGATCTGCGACGAGCCGGCCTCGTTAACCGACGCGTATGCGCTCGTCAAGGTCCTGAGTCGCAATCACGGAGTCGGACGGTTCCGGGTGCTGGCAAACCGGATTCGCTCCCCGGGCGGCGGCGCCGAGCTTTTCCGCCGCTTCGAACGCGTCACGGCGCGCTTCCTCGATGTTGTGCTCGAATTCGCAGGCGAGATACCGGAGGACGAGTACCTGCGCCGCTCCGTGCGTGAGCAGCGCCCGGTGCTCGAGGCCTATCCGGCGAGCCCCGCGGCCCGGGCGTTCAAGAAACTGGCCACCACGGCCGATACATGGCCAGTGCCGCCCGGTCCCCGCGGGAACATTGAGTTCTTCGTGGAGCGGCTGGTCCGACGGAATACGGTGCGGCTGGAAGTAGTGCCATGAACGCGGCGAGCGCATACGGTGCGGGCCGCGCCGTGGGCGAGGCCAGCGAGCTGGTGACCCGGCACGCAGAACTGGTGAAACGGATCGCCTACCATCTGGTCGGCCGGCTGCCGCCCTCGGTGGAGGTCGACGATCTGATGCAGGCCGGAATGCTGGGGCTGCTGGAAGCGGCATCGAACTACGCGCCCAACCGCGGAGCCAGCTTCGAGACCTACGCCGGCATCCGCATTCGCGGCGCCATGATCGATGCGCTGCGCAAGCTCGACTGGGCGCCGCGGTCGGTGCACCGCAAGGCACGGGCGGTGGCGGCGGTGGTGCAGGAGATCGAGAGGCGCACGGGACGCGATGCACGCGATACGGAGATCGCCGAGCGCATGGGAGTGCCGCTCGAGGAGTATCACTCCATCGTGCAGGACGCGGCGAGCTGTCGCCTGGCGACACTCGATGACACGACGGCGGCAACGGCCGAAGGCGCGGCGGACCCTTTCCGGGAGACCGCGGAGGAAGGATTCCGGGGCGCGCTCGCACAGGCGATCGAGGGGCTGCCGGAGCGGGAGAAGCTGGTGATGTCCCTGTACTACAGCGAGGGACTGAACCTCAAGGAGATCGGCGCGGTGCTGAAGGTGACTGAGTCGCGCGCCTGTCAGCTCCACGGGCAGGCGCTCGTGCGGCTCAAGGCGCGGCTGGCGGACTGGCGTGACGGTGCGGCCGCCACGAGTGCAACGAGGCGAGGCAGGCAGTGACCAAAGATCTGAAATTCCTGGTGGTCGATGACTTCTCGACCATGCGGCGCATCATCAAGAACCTCCTGCACGATCTCGGCTACCCGAATGTCGCCGAGGCGGACGACGGCAAGACGGCGCTGCCGATGTTGCAGGCGGGCGGCTTCGACTTCCTCATCACCGACTGGAACATGCCCGGCATGCCCGGACTCGACCTCATCAAGGCGGTGCGCGCCGATGCCAAGCTCGCCAAGATGCCGGTTCTCATGCTGACCGCGGAGGCCAAGCGCGAGCAGATCATCGAGGCGGCGCAGGCGGGCGTGAACGGCTATGTGATCAAGCCCTTTACCGCCGAGACGCTGAAAGAGAAGCTCGACAAGATCCTCGGTGGGGGAAAGTGAGACCATGATGTCGAATTTCCAGGTCATGAAGTTGGAATACGGCTCGTGCGTCGAGGCCCTTTCCGAGGCGCTGCGCGCCAACGACGAGGCCGCGTTCTTCGCCGCCGTCGATCACATCGTGCGCATGCGCGAGCCGCAGACGGTCACCGAGATCCGCCGGCTCACCGGCGACCTGCAGAAGGCGCTCGAGCGCTTCAGCATCGAGTCGCGCCTCGCGGACCTGGCCGAGAACGAGATTCCGGACGCGCGAACCCGCCTCAGCCACGTCATCAAGATGACCGACGAGGCCGCACACAAGACACTCGATCTCGTCGAGCAGTCCGGGCCGCTGGCCGAGCGCACCGCGCGCGAGGCCGGCGTCCTCATCGATTCCCTGAAGACCTACCGGGAGCGTCCGTCGAGCGGCTCCGGCTTCGAGAGCGCCGTCCGCTCCATCGATGCTTTCCTGCCCGTGGTGCGCGCGGTCGAAGCCTTCCTGCCCTCGGCGCGCACCGACTCTGACCAGATCCGCAGGAATCTCGCCGACGTGCTGCTCGCGCAGGGCTACCAGGATCTGACGGGCCAGATCATCCGCAGCGTCATCAAGCTGGTAGGCGAGCTGGAGGAAGCGCTCGCCAGCCTCACCAAGCTCTCCGGAGATGTCGTCGAGCACACCACGCTGGGCGAGAGCCCGGACAAGGGCCATGGACCGGTGGTGCCTGGTGTCACCCGAGGAGATGTCGCCGCAGGCCAGACAGACGTCGATGAGCTTCTGTCGGGCCTCGGCATGTAAGGCATCACGATGGATATCCTGAGCATCATCGGACTGGTGCTCGCCGCCAACGCCGTACTGCTCGGCGCAGTGCTGCGCGGCGCCGGCCTCATGGCGCTCATCTCCCTGGAGGCGTTCATGGTGGTGGGCGTCGGCACGATCGCCGCGACCTGCATCCAGACACCGTTCCCGGTGATGAAGCATGCGCTCAGGATCTTTCCCTGGATCGTGCGCCCGCCGTCACGCGATGGGCGTCACATCATCACGAAGATCGTCGAGTGGAGCAATACGGCGCGCAAGCAGGGGCTGCTCGGCCTCGAGCCGCTGATCGCGCGCGAGTCGGACCAGTTCGTGCAGAAGGCGCTGCAGCTCGTGGTCGATGGCAGCGAGCCCGAAGCGATCAGCAACGCGATGTACGTCGAGCTCAGCATGCGCGAGCATGCCGACATCACGGCGGCCAAGATGTTCGAAGGCGCGGGCATCTACTCGCCGACGCTCGGCATCATCGGCGCGGTGCTCGGCCTCATGGCGGTGCTGCAGAATCTCACCGACCCGGCCAAGCTCGGCGCCGGCATCGCCTCGGCGTTCACCGCCACGATCTATGGCATCAGTCTCGCCAATCTCTTTTTCCTCCCGGTCGCCGCCAAGCTCAAAGGCATCATTCAGCGCCAGACCCAGATCCGGGAGATGATCATCGACGGCATGATGTCGATCGCCCAGGGTGAGAATCCGCGCGCGATCGAGGCGAAGCTGCAGGGGTACCTCCATTAGGAGCCCACCGTGCGCCGCAAACGAAGACACGAGGAGGAGCACGAGAACCACGAGCGCTGGGCGATCCCCTATGGCGACCTGCTGACGCTGCTGCTCGCCTTCTTCGTGGTGATGTACTCGATCTCCTCGGTCAACGCCGGCAAGTACCGCGTCCTCTCCGACTCCCTCTACGCCGCATTTCGCGGCGAGCCGCGCACCCTCGAGCCCATCCAGGTCGGCCAGAAGCGAGCCGGCTCCGGCGCCGACATCAAAGTGAGCATCGTGCAGCAGGCCATACTCAAGGGTCAGCCGCGCTCGCTCCTCGCCCCGGTGCCGCTCGCCGTCTCCACTCCGATCCCCAACGCTCCCTATCACGATCTCTCGCCGCCGCCCGGTAACGACAACGGCGTCAGGGCCGCCACGGGTCCGGCGAAACCCGCCGACGCCGAGCAGGCCGAAAAAGCCCAGGCGGCTGCGATCATGCTGACGCGCGTCGCGGACGACGTCGCCAAGGCGATGTCGGGACTCGTAAAGAAGAATCTCGTGGTGGTGCGGCGCAAGCAATCGTGGATCGAGGTCGAGATCCGCACCGACATTCTCTTCCCGAGCGGCAGTGCCCGGATTTCCCCGAAAGCCGTGGACATCATCCAGCGCCTCGCCGCGGTGCTGGCCCGCTTCCCCAACCCGATTCGCGTCGAGGGTTTCACCGACGACAGGCCGATCCGCACGGTGCAGTTCTACTCCAACTGGGAGCTCTCGGCAGCGCGCGCGGGCACCGTCGTGCACGTACTGTCCGACCACGGAGTGGCCAGCGACCGTCTGGCAGTCGTCGGCTTCGCCGATCAACATCCCGTCGCGAGCAACACAACCTCACAGGGACGCAACGCTAACCGCCGGGTGTCGGTCGTCATACTCTCCACCGCGCCCGGCACTCCGTCCGATCCCGCCGGACTCCCCAACAACGAGTCGGTCGCGGCCAGTGGCACGGATCCTGCACGATAACACCTGACGCGCACCGCTTAGCGCCGGATTTCCGACACGGTCGGCGCGTCATGTGACCTACATCACGGGAGCTGCGCCGCATGACTCTGCCTTCCGCCGAATTCCTGCTCATTGCGGGACGCGCGGTGTTCCTCGTCTTCTCCTTCATCGTTGCCGCCGTCAGCTTCACGGCCTGGCGCCGCGCGACCCGCCGGCAGACCGCCGAAGTGCTGTCGCAGACGCAGCTCGTATTGCAGCGCCTCGCGGAGCTCGAGACACGCGTGGACGCCACGAAAGCCGCGATCGGGCAGCTCGGCGAGCGCCTCGGGCGCCCCGCCGCAGCCGCTCCCGCCCAGGCCCCTTCCCCCGGCTACCAGATCGCGATCCGCCTGGCGCGTGGCGGCGCGAGCCGCGAGGAGCTCATGTCCGGCTGCGGGCTGACGCTCGCCGAGGCCGACCTCGTGCGGCGGCTGCATGGACCACACGCTCCGGAACTACGTCAAGTTTCATAGCGCCCACCTCAAGAGGCACGTCACACGCGCCGATACCGGCGCTGTACCGGCAGTCACGCTCCAAACTCGCGCGCCCGACCAGATTATGAAAACTCGCAAGCAGCAGACGCTGGTCAAGAAGCGCGCTGATCGCCGCCCCCCGGCGGGCAGCGCGAAGCGACGACGGCCGGCCGCCGCGCGGGCCAAGGCCCCGCGGGCAGCAGCACTGAGGCTGGCGGCAGAGTGCACGGTCGCCGAGGCGGACGCTCTCAAAGCAGGCCTCGCTCGCCTCGTCGACAAAACCAAGGCGGTCACCCTGGACGTGGGCGAGCTCCAGCGCATCGACACTGCGGGCCTGCAGCTCCTCGCCGCTTTCGTGCGAGACCGGCGCGCGGCCGCACGCGCGGTCGAATGGCGTGGCCGCGCGCCCGCCCTGGATGCTGCGGCCGACCTACTCGGCCTACGCGGCATGCTCCAGCTTCCTGGTGAGGACGGCTGATGACAGTCGATCTGACACAGTTCCACGACGCATTCTTCGAAGAGAGCTTCGAGGCGCTCGATGCCATGGAGGCGGCCCTGCTCAAGCTCGATGTCGGCTCGCCGGAGCCCGAGCTGGTCAACACCATTTTCCGGGTGGCTCATTCGATCAAAGGAGGGAGCGCGACATTCGGGTTCTCGGAGATCGCCTCCTTCACCCACAGCCTCGAGACGCTGCTCGATGAGCTGCGAAGCGGCGCGATGGCAGTCACCGTGGCGCTGTCCGACCTGCTGTTGAAGTCGGTGGACGTCCTGCGCGCCATGCTGCGCGCGGTGCAGGCGAAGCAGCCGATCGACGCACAGCGGGTCTCGGATCTGCAGTTCGACCTGGAAGTCGCGATCGCGAAGAAGAGCGAGCTGGTCGTTGAACCGCCGGCTGCCGCTCGCTCGGCATCCACGCCGGCTCAGCAGCCGGGCACGGCCGGCGACCCGGCTCCGGCCGGCACGGCGCCGCGCTGGCGCATCCACTTCCGTCCGTACCGAGAGCTGCTCGCCCGCGGCAATGACCCCCTGCGCATGTTGCGCGAGCTCGCCGCACTGGGCGATCTCGACGTGCGGGTCGACGCGCAGGCGCTGCCCCCGCTCGGTGACTTGAATCCGCAGGACTGCTATCTCGCGTGGTCGCTCGAGCTGCCGGGAGAGGTCGCGGAGGAATCGATCAGACAGGTGTTCGAGTGGGCCGAAGGTGACTGCGACCTGACTGTCGCGCGCCTTTCCGCCGAGACTCCGGTGGCCGCAGCGCCTGCCGTGAGCGGCGCACAGCCGGCAGCGCCGACGGCCGCATCGCCGGCACAGGCCGCCACTCAGGAACCTACCCCCTCTGCGACACTCGCTGTCGTTCCCCCCGCGCCCCGTCAGGATGCGGCGAAACCGGAAGCCTCGATGAGCGGCCTCGGTGACTCGGGCTCGATCCGGGTGAGCGTCGAGAAGATCGATGAGCTCATGAATACCGTCGGTGAGCTCGTGATCACGCAGGCGATGTTGAGCCAGCTCGGCTCGCATTTCGACGGGCCGGACGCAGAGAAGCTGCGTGGCGGCCTGGGACAGCTCGAACGCAACATACGCGAGCTGCAGGAAAGCGTCATGCGCGTACGCATGCTGCCCATCAGCTTCGTCTTCAGCCGCTTCCCGCGCATGGTACGCGATCTCGCGCAACGCCTCGGCAAGCAGATCGAGCTCAAGCTCACCGGCGAGCAGACCGAGCTCGACAAGACGGTGCTCGAGAAGATCGGCGACCCGCTGGTGCACCTCGTACGCAACTGCCTCGATCACGGCATCGAGTCGCCGGAAGTACGCATTGCGGCGGGCAAGCCCGCCGAGGGTACCGTGCACCTCGACGCCTCGCACCGCGGCGGCAACATCGCCGTGGAGGTGAGCGATGATGGCGGCGGCCTCGATCGGGGACGCATCCTCGCCAAGGCGCGCGCCCGCGGGCTCGTCGGCCCGAACGACTCGCCGACCGATGCCGAGATCTACGAGCTCATCTTCGTGCCGGGGTTCTCCACCGCGGAGAAGACCACCGATCTCTCCGGGCGCGGTGTTGGCATGGATGTCGTCCGGCGCAACGTGAAAGAGCTCAACGGCAAGATCGAAGTGAAGAGCGAGCCCGGGCGCGGCTCGCGCTTCATCATCACCCTGCCTCTGACGCTCGCCATCGTGGACGGGCAGTCCGTTTCGGTGGGCAGCGAGACCTACATCGTGCCGCTCATCTCCATCGTGGAGTCGATGCAGCTCAAGGCGACCGGCGTCACCCGCCTCTCCGGCCATGCCGAGGTCGTCTCTTTCCGCGGCGATTACCTGCCGATCATCCGGCTGCACGAGCTCTTCGGCGTCGAGCCGCGCTCGCGCGCGCTGCACGAGGGCCTGGTGGTCATAGCCGAAGGCGACGGGCGGCGGGTCGGTCTGTTCGTCGATGACCTGCTGGGACAACAGCAGGTGGTCATCAAATCTCTGGAAGCCAACTACGGGCACATCGAGGGCGTCTCGGGCGCGACCATCCTCGGCGACGGCTCGGTGGCACTCATTCTCGATGTTCCTGGGCTCATCCGCGCGGCCTCCATGCGGGCGGCAGCGTGAGCTCCATGGCAGTGCAGGCGAGGCATCACAATCATGTCCACTAAGACGGTCGACCCACAACAGGGCTCCGGCAGCGGATCCCACCAGGTTCTGACTTTCGTGCTCGGCGAGGAGACCTACGGGGTCGACATTCTGCGCGTCCAGGAAATCCGCGGCTGGTCGGCGGTGACCAAGATCCCGCACGCGCCGGCACACGTACTCGGCGTGCTGAACCTGCGCGGCTCGATCGTTCCGATCGTCGATCTGCGGATGCGCTTCGCTCTCGACCGCATCGAGTACACGACGGTCACCGTGATCATCGTGATGTCCGTCAACACACCGGCCGGACGCCGTGACTTCGGTGTCGTCGTGGACGGCGTCTCGGATGTCGTGGACGTCAACTCGGCCGAAGTGAAACCGGCACCCGAGCTCGGCTCGCGCTCCGCCACCGACTACATCCGTGGCCTCGTATCGGTCGCCGAGCGCATGGTCGTGCTCCTCGACATCGACCGCCTCATCGGCAGGGATCTCGCCCTTTCCACCGGCGTCGAGGGCGAGGAAGCGCTCGCCGCCAGTGCCGCCTGAGCAGAACAGAGAATTCAAAATGAGCGTCACGAGAAACATCATCGAGGAGACCCGCGCGGTGATCAGCGCCGCCTCGCAGGGCGACCTCTCCCGCCGGCTCGATACCCGCATGGACAGTCCCGAGCTGCGCGCCATGGCCGAGGGGATCAATTCGCTCCTCGAGAGCATGGCCGGCATCGTCCGCGGCATCAGATCCACCGCCACCGAAGTGAATCGCTCGGCGGAGGAGATCTCCGCCGGCAACACCAACCTCTCGCGGCGCACCGAGGAGCAGTCCGCCTCCCTCGAGGAAACCGCCTCCTCCATGGAGGAGATGACCACCACGGTCAAGCAGAACGCCGACAACGCGGCGCAGGCCAGCCAGCTCGCCCTTGCGGCGCGCGATCAGGCCGAGCGCGGCGGCGTCGTGGTGAACCAGGCGGTCACCGCGATGTCCGACATCAAGCAGTCATCGAAGAAGATCGCCGACATCATCGGCGTGATCGATGAGATCGCCTTCCAGACCAACCTGCTGGCGCTGAACGCGGCCGTCGAGGCAGCGCGCGCCGGTGAGCAGGGCCGCGGCTTCGCGGTGGTCGCGAGCGAGGTCCGCAGCCTCGCCGGCCGCTCCGCCACGGCCGCCAAGGAGATCAAGGGACTCATCCAGGACTCCGTGCGCAAGGTCGAGGACGGCTCGGCGCGGGTCACTCAGTCGGGCCATACGCTCGAGGAAATCGTCGCCTCGGTGAAGAAGGTCTCCGACATCGTCGCCGAGATCGCCGCCGCCTCGCGCGAGCAGTCGGCCGGCATCGAGCAGGTCAATCGCGCCGTCGTGCAGATGGATGCGCTCACACAGCAGAACGCCGCGCTGGTGGAGCAAGCAACCGCCGCGGCACAGAACATGGCCGGTCAGGCTCGCGAGCTGGGCGAGACCATGGGCCGCTATCGCCTCGGGCACGAAGTGTCGCACGCGCCGCGCGCCCCGCGGGCCCCATCCATGGGAGCTGTGCGCTCTGCGCGCAGCGCCTGAGTACGCCAACATGACTACCACGTTGCTCGGCCGCCTGAACCTCTGGCAGAAGCTGGGAGCCATCGTCGTCGCAATGCTCGTGCCGACCCTGCTGGTCGGATTCTTCTATTTCACCGCGATGGGCGCGGAGGTGAGCCAGGCGCGCGCTGAGCTCGAGGGCGTGCGCTTCATGCAGGCCATCGACTCGGCGCAGTCCAACCTGTTGACGCACGGCGCCCGGGCGTTCGTCTTCGCAAGTGGCGACAAGGCACGCGCCGCCGCCGTGCAGAGCAAGCAGCAGGAGGTCGATGCGGCTCTGAGTCGCCTGCAGGAAGTCAGCGATCGGCTGGGTGCCCTCTATGGTGTCGATGACGATGTCGCGACCTTGCGCTCCCAATGGCGCACGGAGGCTGCGGCGACGCTCAGTCAGTCGGCCTCGCAGATCGCGGATGCGCACGGCACGCTGCTCGATCGCCTCAATCAGATCGCCGCCGCCGTGGCCACCGGCTCGAGAATCGCCTCCGACTCCGACCAGACCACTCGCACTCTGCTCGAGATCGGCTCCGGGTACGCGCCGTCGGCGCTGGCTCAGCACGACGCCATGCGCCGCTTCGCAGTCGATGCCGCCTCCAAGAGCTATCTCGGGGGCGATGACCGCATGGGCGTTGTGATCTATCGCGGCCGGGTGCAGTCGCAGCTCGAGCAGATCAAGGCGGGAATCGCGCAGCTGCCGCCGGAAGTGGCCGCGCCGCTGCAGGCGGATTTCGAGCAGGCGGAGCAGCTCTTCGGTCAATTCGGCGCTGTGGTCGACTCCCAGGTCATCAATGCAGCCAGCCTCAAGGTAAGCGGCGGAGCGCTCTACGACGCCGGCATCCCGGCGAGTCATGCGCTGCAGAGGCTTTCCACCGACAGCCTGCAGGCGGCCGCGACGGCGCTGCGCGCACGCGCTTCCGCCGTCGCTGCGCATCGCAACCTCACCGGCTCGCTCGCGCTGCTCGCGCTCGGCGCCGCCCTGATGCTCGGCAGGCTCGTGAAGCTCTCGCTCTCGCGGCCTCTGAAGCACGCCATCAAGGTCTTCCAGCACATCGCGCAGGGCCATTACGACAGCCGGATCGATACGCGCCGCGCCGATGAGGCCGGCCAGGTGCTGCTCGCGCTCGCCACCATGCAGGAGAAGCTGCGCGGGCAGATCGAGAACGAGCGCGCGGTTGCCGCGGAGAACTCGCGCATCCGGCACGCGCTCGACAAGGCCTCGACCTGCGTCGTGCTGGCCGACGCGCAGCACCGGATCATCTACCTCAACGACACGGCGCAAGCCACCTTCGAGCGGCACGCCGCCGAGATGCGCAGCTCCCTGCCCGCGTTCGATGCCGCGAGCCTGCGCGGCGCGAGCCTCGAGACCCTCGCCACCGATCCTGCCGGCGAGCGCCGCATTCTCGATGCGCTCAGCGGCGAGCGGGTGCAGGAGCTCACGCTCGGTGCGCTCTCCTTCCGCACGGTCACCAACCCGGTGCGCGGTGAGCGCGGCGAGCGGCTGGGCACGGTGATGGAATGGACCGAGCGTACCCAGGAGGTACGCGTCGAGGAAGAGCTGCAGGGCGTGCTCGCCGCGGTGAACGGCGGCGATCTCACCCGGCGCATCGATCTTTCCCGCAAGTCGGGCTTCTTCGAGGCCCTGGGCGCCGGTGTCAACCGCCTGGCCGAGAGTCTGGTCGAGATCGTCTCGCGGGTGAAGGGTGCGGGACGCGAGATCGCCCTCGGCGCCGAGGAGATCACTTCGGGCAATGCCAACCTCTCCATGCGGACCGAGGAGCAGGCCTCCTCGCTCGAGCAGACCGCCTCCTCCATGGAGGAGATGACCACCACGGTCAAGCAGAACGCCGACAACGCTGCCCAGGCCAATCAGCTCGCCCTCGCCGCGCGCGATCAGGCCGAACAGGGCGGCGCCGTCGTCGGCAAGGCCGTGGACGCCATGTCGGGAATCAACGAGTCGGCCAAGAAGATCGCCGACATCATCGGCGTGATCGATGAGATCGCCTTCCAGACCAACCTGCTCGCGCTCAACGCAGCCGTCGAGGCGGCGCGCGCCGGCGAGCAGGGCCGCGGCTTTGCGGTGGTGGCGAGCGAGGTGCGCAGCCTCGCGGGCCGCTCCGCCACGGCCGCCAAGGAGATCAAGACCCTGATCGAGGACAGTGTCAGGAAGGTCGAGGACGGCTCCGGCCTCGTGACCCAGTCCGGGCGCACGCTGGGTGAGATCGTCACGTCGGTGAAGAAGGTTACCGACATCGTCGCCGAGATAGCGGCCGCCTCGCGCGAGCAGTCCTCGGGGATCGAGCAGGTGAACCGCGCGGTCGTGCAGATGGACGAGCTCACCCAACAGAACGCCGCGCTGGTCGAGGAGGCGACGGCCGCCTCGCAGTCCATGACCGGACAGGTACGGGAGCTGAACGAAATGCTCGCCCGCTACGAGCTCGGCGCGCAGGACGGCGCGGCATCCCTCGAGGCTCGCGCGCCGGCGGCCGCGGCCAGGACAACCCCGCAGTCCGCGCCAGGCAAGGCACGGTTGGAACCCCGACGCGCGACCGGCGCGGGCGGCGAATGGATAGAGGCCTAGAGGTAATCCCATGCAATTTCTCAACCGCTTGCAGCTCTGGCAGAAACTGGCGCTCCTGGTCGCCGCCATGGCGGTGCCGACGGCGCTGCTCGGAGTCTTCTACCTGAGCGCCGCCAACAGCCAGGTCGCGCAGGCCCGCAACGAGCTCGCCGGTGCCGACTACGCGCACCAGGTGGGCGCAGTGCTGGCGGACGTCGCCAATCACCGCAGCCTCCTCTTCTCCGTGCTCACCGGTGATGCGGCGCGCCGCGACGAGCTCACCGGATCGGAGCTGCAGATCGATCAGGAGATGGCCGACATCGACTCGCACGATTCGACTGCCGGATCGCAGCTGCGCCTCACCGACGAGTGGCAGGCAATCGAGAGCGACTGGAAGCAGTTGAAAGCAGGCGAGCTGAAGCTGTCCGCCGACGATGCGGTGGCCCAGCATGATGCGCTCATCGGCCGGATCGTTAAGCTCGGCAACCTGGTGGTCGGCCGCTCGGCGCTCAACGTCGATCCCTCGCCGCAGACTGCCTCGCTGATTCAGATCGCCACCCGCGACGTGCCGGGGGCGCTCATCGCCTCGGGCAACGTGCAGTGGTACGCCACGCGTGCCAGCATCAAAGGTTACCTCGGCGGCGATGATCAGATGGCCCTTCACCTCTATCACGATGAGGTGATGAGCGACTTCGCAGCGACGACGCGCGATCTCAACGGCGCGCCGGCCGCAGCCCGCGCGAAGATCACACCCGCCCTCGAGGCGGCGCACGGTGCATTCGAGGCCTCCTACGGAATCATCGAGACGCGAATCATCAACGCGCAGAAGATGACCATCACCACCTCGGAGCTGTTCGCCGACTCGCGCACGATCAGCTCCAGCCTGAAGAGCCTCGCCGATCTCGGCTACTCGGCGATGAACACCGCGGTGAGGCAGCGGCTGTCGCAGGTGACGACCTGGCGCAACCTCACGGCCGGCATCACGGTGCTCGCGCTCGGCGTGGCGCTCGCGCTAGCGTGGCTCATCACCCGCTCGCTCGCCGCACCGCTCGCGCAGGCGATCGACGTGTTCGGGCGCATCGCCGGCGGCAAATACGACAACGCGATCGATCAGGCGGGCTCGGATGAGGCCGGCCAGGTGCTGCGCGCCCTCGATGACATGCAAGGGAAGCTGCGCACGCAGATCGAGAACGAGCGGCTGGTGGCCGCCGAGAACGCGCGCGTGCGCCAGGCGCTCGACAAGGTCTCGACCTCGGTGGTGCTGGCGGATGCCGATCACCGGATCATCTATCTCAACGACACGGCGAGCACCACCTTCGCCCGCAGCGAGCACGAGATCAGGAGCAGCCTGCCGGGCTTCGAGGTCGGGCGGCTGCGCGGCGCCAGCCTCGAGACGCTCGCGGCCGATCCGGCCGCCGAGCGCCGCGAGCTCGACACGCTCGGCGGCTCGCGCTCGGTGGAGCGGGCGCTCGGCGCCTGCACCTTCCGCACCGTCACCAATCCGGTGCTCGATGAGAGCGGTGCCCGCATCGGCACGGTCATGGAATGGACCGACCGCACCCAGGAGGTCATCGTCGAGAACGAGATGCAGGGCATGCTCTCGGCGGTCGTCGCGGGCGATCTCGGCAGCCGCATCGAGCTCGCCGGCAAGACGGGCTTCTTCGAGGCCATGAGCCGGGGCGTCAATCAGCTCGCCGACAACATGGCCGAGGTGGTCTCGCGGGTGAAGGCAGTCGCCGCCGAGGTCCATCGCGGCGCCGATGAGATCTCCTCCGGCAACGCCAACCTCTCGCAACGCACCGAGGAGCAGTCCTCCTCGCTCGAGGAGACCGCCTCCTCCATGGAGGAGATGACCACTACGGTCAAGCAGAACGCGGACAACGCCGCCCAGGCCAACCAGCTCGCCCTCGCGGCGCGCGACCAAGCGGAGAAGGGCGGCTCGGTGGTGAGCCACGCGGTCGCCGCCATGGCCGGGATCAACGACGCATCGAAGAAGATCGCGGACATCATCGGGGTCATCGATGACATCGCCTTCCAGACCAACCTGCTCGCGCTCAATGCTGCTGTCGAGGCAGCCCGGGCCGGCGAGCAGGGGCGGGGCTTCGCGGTGGTGGCGAGCGAGGTGCGCAGCCTCGCCGGCCGCTCGGCCACGGCAGCCAAGGAGATCAAAGAGCTGATTCAGGACTCGGTGCGCAAGGTCGAGGACGGCTCAGTGCTGGTCACTCAATCCGGCCAGACGCTCGAGAAGATCGTCGCCTCGGTGAAGAAGGTCTCCGACATCGTCGCCGAGATCGCCGCCGCCTCGCGCGAGCAGTCCTCAGGGATCGAGCAGGTGAACCGCGCAGTCATGCAGATGGATGAGCTCACGCAGCAGAACGCCGCTCTGGTGGAGGAAGCCACCGCGGCCTCTCAGGCCATGGCCGAGCAGGTCCGCGGCTTGAACGGGATGCTGTCACGCTTCCAGGTCGGCATCGCCGAGATCACCGCGCCGGTCGCCGCTCCCCGCAAGCCTGCGCGGACGGCCGCCGAGCGTGGCGCGCGCCTCGAGCGCCGCAGCGCCAACCGGCCCTGGGCCGGGCGCAGCAGCCCCGCGAAAACCGTAAAGCAGAAGCCCGAGAGCATGCCCGCGGCCGCAACACCGCCCGCGAGCGCCGCCCGCGGCAACGGCACACTCGGCGCCGGCGATGCCGGCGATTCCGAGTGGCAGGAGTTCTGAAGTCATGTCCACACCCCTACCGATTGGAGCGCCGTGATGGCCCGGATACTTGCAGTAGATGACTCGGCGGCGATGCGCCAGATGGTCGGCATCACGCTCACGGGCGCGGGCCATGACGTGCAACAGGCCGCCGACGGCGCCGAGGCGCTGCAGCTCGCCGAGCGGCAGAAGTTCGACCTCGTGATCACCGACGTCAACATGCCGAAGATGGACGGCATCACGCTGGTGCGCGAGCTGCGCAACCGGGCGAGCTACCGCTACGTGCCGCTGCTCGTGCTCACCACCGAGGCGACCCTCGAGCGCAAACAACAGGGCAAGGCGGCCGGAGCGACCGGCTGGCTGGTCAAGCCGTTCAACCCCGAGCGGCTGCTCGCGACCATCGCCAAAGTGCTCGGCTGATCACCCGCTTATTTATGTCGAAAATGAGGAACGCACCCATGAAGTCCCCGAAGCGAATCCTGGCCCTGGCCGTCCTGTCGGCTGCCTGCGCCGTGAGCCTCCAGGCACACGCGGATCAATGCAGGCTGCCACCGGCGCCGAGCAAGATTCCCGACGGCAGTACGGCCACGCAGCAGGAAATGGTGACGGCCATGGAGACCATCAAACAGTACAACAGCGACGTGCAGACCTACCTGAAGTGCCTGGACTTCGAGGC
>Ga0070741_10003600_pt1 | contig 38020 bp, 37 predicted proteins | sample Coa_R1_4_FD_66440 | JGI IMG/M metagenome (GOLD analysis project Ga0070741, IMG submission 66440) | Surface soil microbial communities from Centralia Pennsylvania, which are recovering from an underground coalmine fire - Coalmine... | ecosystem: Environmental > Terrestrial > Soil > Unclassified ... | reverse complement strand
GTTCATCAGCTTCTTCACGCCGGACGAGATGCTGGGGATGGCCCGCGAGGCGGGCTTCCGCGACGCCCAGCACGTCTCGGCGCGAATGCTCGCCGAGCGCTATTTTTCCGGCCGCAGCGACGGGCTCAGGCCGCCCTACAATGCCGAGGAATTGCTGGTCGCGACGGCCTAGTCAAAACTATTTGCAGTTTTGGCGTCTCAGCCGTCTCACGTGTCTCAGGGTGTCTCACCAGGGGGGTGGGGGTGTTCCGTGAGACTCGAGACAGAAAGCCTTATGCCATCGGCACCGGAGGCGTCTCAAGCGGATGAGACTCGGGGATATCAGATCGGCCGGGTCGCCTCGGCAAGCCAGGCGCGGGTCGCCTCGTCGACCTGCGGGCCGACGATCTCGCGCACCCGGGCATGGTAGGCGTTCAGCCAGGCCTTCTCGGCGTCGGTGAGCAGGCTCGCCTCGACGCAATTGAGGTCGATCGGCGCGTGGGTCAGCGTCTCGAATTCGAGATATTTGCGGTCGGCGCCCTCGATCCGGGCCTCCTTCACGGCGACCAGGTTCTCGATGCGGATCCCGTAGGCGCCGGTCTTGTAGTAGCCCGGCTCGTTGCTGACGATCATGCCGGGCTGCAGCGCCACGTTGTTGGGCACCTTGGAGATGCGCTGCGGTCCCTCATGCACCGAGAGATAGGCGCCCACGCCGTGGCCGGTGCCGTGATCGTAGTCGAGGCCGGCCTGCCAGAGCGAATAGCGCGCCAGCGTGTCGAGCTGCGAGCCGGTCGTGCCGACCGGGAAGCGCGCCATGGCGAGCGCGATGTGCCCCTTGAGCACGCGCGTGAAGCGGTCCTTCATTTCCGGCGTCGGCGTGCCGATGCCCAGAGTGCGCGTGATGTCGGTCGTGCCGTCGCGATACTGGCCGCCTGAGTCGACCAGGTAGAGCGAGCCCGGTTCAAGCAGGCGCTCGGTGCCCTTGGTGGCGTGATAGTGCACCACGGCGCCATTGGGGCCGGCGCCGGAGATCGTGTCGAACGAAAGATCGCGCAGCTTGCCGGTCTCCTGGCGCAGCGCCTGCAGGCGGTCCGAAACCTCGATCTCGCGCAGCTTGCCGCTCTTGGACTCGCGCGCGAGCCAGGCGAGGAAGCGCGTGACGGCGGCGCCGTCGCGCCGGTGGGCAACGCGGATGCCCTCGAGTTCGACCGGGTTCTTGCAGGCCTTGGGCAGTGCGACCGGATCGGCATCGCGCACCAGCGTGGCGCCGGCGGCCTGCAGACGCGTGCCCGCCCAGTAGGGCGTGGTCGCGGTCTCGACCAATACGCGCTTGCCCATCTTGCCCAGCGTGTCCAAGGCCGCGGCGAGCTCGTCGGGCGGCGCCAGGGTCACGGCGTTGCCCAACCATTGCACGGTGCGGTCGGGGATCTTGCGCCGATCCATGTAGAGGTCGACGTGGCTGTCGCCATGCAGCAGGGCGAAGCCCAGCGCGAACGGCGTGCGCGGCACGTCGCCGCCGCGCACGTTCAGGAGCCAGGCGATCGAATCGGGCTGGGTGAGCAGGGCGACATCGGCGCCTTTTGCCGTGACGGCGTCGGCGATGCGCTTGCGGCGCGCTTCGCTAGTCTCGCCGGAGAACTCGACGGGATGCGGCAGCACCGGGGCGAGCGGCGCCGCGGGACGGTCCTTCCACACGGCGTCGAGCGGATTGCGCTCGACCGGGACGAAACTGCCGCCAGCGCGCTCGCAGGCGCGGGCGAATCGCTCATAGCCGTCCATCGTCGCCAACCACGGGTCGAAGCCGAGCTTGGCCCCTTTGGGCAGATGCTCGGCGATCCAGGCGTCAGGTGATTGTTCGGGGATCTGGTACGGCACGAAGGCCCGCACATCGACCTGGCTGCGGACGGCAAGCGTGTAGCGGCCGTCGACGAAGATAGCCGCCTTGTCCGCCAGCACGATGGCGAGGCCGGCCGAGCCCCTGAAGCCGGTGAGCCAGGCGAGGCGCTGGGCGCTGCGCGGCACGTACTCGCCCTGATGCTCGTCGGCGCGCGGTACGACGAAGCCGTCGAGCCCGCGGCGGGACAGTTCGGCGCGAAGCGCGGCGAGACGCTCGGCCGGGGCGGGCGAAGCTTCGAGACCGTCATCGGCCCCAGCGAGCTCGTCGCGCCATTTGGCCAACGCCTTGGCAAGCTCGGCATCGGCCTGAGGCGCTACCAGCTCGATCCATTCCGGTCCGGCGAGCCCTTCGGGTGCCGAGGCGACGCCGCGCATCAGGGAGGCCAGGGCCTGCGGATCGGGGTCGCGGCCGCGCTGGCGCAGCAGGGCAAGGACGTCGTCGGGGGCGGAACTCATGGGATGCGCGGACCCTACGCGCGGCCTTCCGGAGAGGCAATCTGGGCAATATTCGTGCGCAAAACCGCGAGTAATGCCCGATCACGAAGGGTCATGCATGTATTGCATATCAGCATGTGAAACCTAGCACTTATCGTTGTGCTGCAGGGGGTTATATTGCGTCTGTGCAGTGCAGCAAAGAAGATTGCAACGCACAAAAAGTAAGGAGATTCCAATGATGACCCGCCCCATTCACCACTTCGATAGCCTGACCACCGAAGCAGGCCCGGCGGGAGGAAACAGCCTGATGTCGGACGTTTCGTACAACGAGCGCCGCCTGCTGGAGATGCGCGCCCGCTATTCGCGCGCCGCGATGGTTGGCAATGCCCTCACCGACTCGATCTTGTGGGTGGGCCGGCTGTTCAAGCGCCTGGCCGCCGCGATCAAGGAGGACTTCAAGGTCCGCGCCGCCGAGGAGCAGCTGCACCGCATGAGCGACCGCGAATTGGCCGATCTCGGCCTGTGCCGCGCCGACATTCCCTTTGCCGTGCGCAAGCACGAGGTCGAGGGCGTCGAACCGGCGATCGACAACCACTATGCGGCCGACGTCGCTGCCGCGAACCGCAACAACCCCGCCATCTTCTGGGCGGGCCGCGCCTAAGCATCGAATTGCGTGGCGTAGCGTAAGCGTAGAGTAGCGTAAGTGGGGCCGGCGAAAGCCGGCCCTTTTATTTGCGCCGCAGCAGCAGCGTGCGCCACATCGCGCCGCCGGTCTCGAGATCGATGTGATGCTCAAGCGCAAATCCGCAGCGCTGATAGGCCGAAACGATCAGGTCGGCCTGCTCGACCAGAATGCCGCTCAGGAGCGCGGCGCCGCCGATGCCGACGGCGTAGCGGAAGGTGTCGGTGAGGTCGAGCAACGGCCCCGCCAGGATGTTGGCGACGATGAGATCGTAGGGGGCTGCCTTGGCGAGCGTCGGGTGGCTGAGGCCGACCGAGACGACGAAATTGCACAAACCCGCGACGCCGTTCAGCGCGGCATTTTCGATCGCGACGTCGACGGCCTGGGCATCGTTGTCGCCGCCTATGATAGGCCGCTTCCACAGCTTCGCCATGGCGATCGCCAGGATGCCCGAGCCGCAGCCGACATCGACCGCGTTCGCGGTCTGCCTGGGATCGAGGGTCGACAACATTTCCAGGCAGCCGCGCGTGGTGGCATGCGTGCCGGTGCCGAACGCCATGCCGGCATCGATCCGGAGCGGCAGGGCACCGGCGGGAATGCCGCCGGTATTGTGCGAGGGATGGACCCAGAAGGGCCCGACCTTGAAGGGCTGGAACGAGCGCTGGTTCTCGCTCACCCAATCCTTGTCCGGCAGGATTTCCCACGTCCATTCGGCGCCGAGTGCGGGCTTGGCGCCGTGGCCGAAGATCTCGATGCGCCATGGCCCGTCGCGCGACAGTTCGCGGCTGGTGACGACGAAGCCGTCTTCGGCCAAAGGCTCCAGCGAGGCTTCTCTTTCCGCCCGTTCCCTTGCCGGAACGTCGAGCCAGGCACTCCAGCCCGTCACGCGGCCTCGATGAAGGAGTCGAGGACCTTCTTCGCGCCGGCCTTCTCGAATTCGATGTCGAGCTTGTTGCCGTCGACGGCGACGATGCGGCCATAGCCGAATTTCTGGTGGAACACCCGCTGGCCGACGCTGAGGTCGGGCTTGTCGCCCTCGACGGCGCGGCGGTCGTCGAACGTCTCGTCGCGCCAGCGCGTGCGCGGCCGGCCCATCGACGTGACGCCCAGGCTCTCGTAGTCGAAGCCGCTCGCCTGGTCGCGCAGGCCGCCGTGATGGCCGGCGGAGTAGGTGGCATAGAGGCCGGCGTCGCTCGACTCGGCCAGCCGGTCCTGCGGCAGCTCCTTCAGGAAGCGCGACGGGATCGCCGCCTGCCATTGATTGAACACCCGCCGGTTGGCGGCGAACGAGACATAGGCCCGCTTGCGCGCGCGCGTCAGGCCGACATAGGCGAGCCGTCGCTCTTCCTCGAGACCGGCGAGGCCCTTGTCGTCGAGCGCACGCTGGTTGGGGAACAGGCCTTCCTCCCAGCCGGGCAGGAACACGGTGTCGAACTCCAGCCCCTTGGCGGCGTGCAGCGTCATGACGCTCACCATGTCGCCGCCCGACTTCTCGGCATTGTCGGTGAGCAGGGCGACGTGCTCGAGGAAGGCCGCCAGGGTGTCGAACTCCTGCAGGGCGTTCGTCAGCTCCTTGAGGTTCTCCAGCCGGCCCTCGGCCTCGGGCGAACGGTCGACGCGCAGCATGTCGGTGTAGCCCGACTCGTCGAGGATGGTTTCGACGACTTCGACATGGCTCATGCCCTCGAGCATGGCGCGCCAGCGGTCGAAGCTCTTGATCAGGTCGCCCAGCGACTTGCGCTGGCGGCCCTTGAGCTCGTCGGTCTCGAGCGCCCGCCGCGTCGCCTCGAACAGCGACACCTTGTTGGCGCGCTGGATGACCCTGAGCGTGCGCAGCGCCGATTCGCCCAGGCCGCGGCGCGGCGTGTTGTAGATGCGCTCGAAGGCGAGATCGTCGTCGGGCTGCACGGTGACGCGGCAATAGGCGAGCGCATCGCGGATTTCCTGGCGCTCGTAGAAGCGCGGCCCGCCGATCACCCGATAGGGCAGGCCCATGGTGATGAAGCGCTCTTCGAACTCGCGCGTCTGGAAGCCGGCGCGGACCAGGATGGCGATCTGGGCGAGGGGATGCCTGTCGCGCTGCAGCGCCTCGATCTCCTCGCCGATGGTGCGCGCTTCCTCGTCGCCGTCCCACACGCCGCGCAGCGAGATGCGCTCGCCCTCCTTGAGGTCGGTCCACAGGGTCTTGCCGAGCCGGCCCTCATTGTGGGCGATCAGGTGGGAGGCCGCCGCGAGAATGTGCGGCGTCGAACGGTAGTTGCGCTCCAGGCGCACGATGGTGGCGCCCGGGAAGTCCTTCTCGAAGCGCAGGATGTTGCCGACCTCGGCGCCGCGCCAGCCGTAGATCGACTGGTCGTCGTCGCCGACGCAGCAGACGTCGGGCGTGCCCTGCGCCAGCAGGCGCAGCCAAAGGTATTGCGCCACGTTGGTGTCCTGGTACTCGTCGACCAGGATGTGCCGGAAGCGGCGGTGGTACTGCGCCAGCACGTCGGGATGGTTCTGCCACAGGCTGACGCAGTGCATGACGAGGTCGCCGAAATCGACCGCATTCACCTCGGCCAGCCGCGCCTGGTACTGCCGGTAGATCTCGACCGCCTTGCCGTTGGCGAATTCGCCGGCATCGTCGTGCGCCACCTTGTCAGGCGTCAGGGCGCGGTCCTTCCAGCGCTGGATGATGCCCGACAGGATGCGGGCCGGCCATTTCTTGTCGTCGATGCCCTCGGCCTGCAGCAGTTGCTTGATCAGACGCGTCTGGTCGTCGGTATCAAGGATGGTGAAATTGCTCTTGAGGCCGATCAATTCGGCGTGACGGCGCAGCACGCGCACGCCGACCGAATGGAACGTGCCGAGCCACATGCCGTCGGCGGCGCCGCCAATCAGTTGCGCCACACGCTCCAGCATCTCGCGCGCCGCCTTGTTCGTGAACGTGACGGCGAGGATCTGCGAGGGCCGCGCACGTCCGGTGATCAGCAAATGCGCGATGCGTGTCGTCAGCACGCGCGTCTTGCCGGTGCCCGCACCGGCCAGCACCAGCAACGGGCCGTCCTCGTGAATGACGGCCTTGCGCTGCTCCTCGTTCAGACCGTCGAGATAGGCCGATGGCGTGACGGCGCTGCGCCGGGCCGGCTGTGGATCAGTCGGGACGGGATCGTCGGCGATTTCGAACGGATCGGCGGGCGGCGCCATGCAGCGTCATATAGCAATCGGGACGGCAGACGCCTACATTTCCAAGAGTGCCGGGGACGCGGAGGTTTGTAATGGCCCGTGGGTTGAACGGTTCCGCCAATGGCTCGAGTCAATGGCCGAGCGGCCACCAGGGCGTGGAGGCGCGGCGTCCCGGCAGCTCCAGCCTCCCGCCAGAGGTTTCCGACACGCTGTCGGCCGTGGTCGGCGTGCATACCACCATCCCGAAGAATCGCCGTTCGGCCCAGACCCTGGGTGCCGAGCGCGAGGGCCACGGCATCATCATCGATGACGAAGGCCTGATCGTGACGATCGGATATCTCATTATGGAGGCGGATACCGTCAGCATCACCGATATCGACGGCAATACCATCCCGGCCGGCATCGTCGGCTACGACTACGAGAGCGGTTTTGGCCTCGTCCGCACCACGTTTCCGCCCAAGATCAGGCCAATGGAGATGGGCGATTCGGACCAGCTCACGCTGCGCAGCGAGGCTTATGTCGCGGGCGTGGGCGGCGAGAAGGCGACGCTCAAGGTCAAGGTCGCGGGCCGCCGCGAGTTCGCGGGCTACTGGGAGTACCTGCTCGACAACGCCATTTTCACCGTGCCGGCCTATCCGCTGTGGGGCGGCTCGGCGCTGGTCAGCACCGACGGCAAGCTGCTGGGCGTGGGCTCCCTGCTGGTGCAGGAGGCGCTGGGACCGGGCTCGCCGGCTTTCCCCGGCAACATGTATGTGCCGATCAACCGGCTGAAGCCGGTTTTCGACGAGCTTGTGGAAAACGGCCGGCCAAAATCGCCACCTCGGCCCTGGCTCGGTCTCTACACGGTCGAACATATGGGGCAGCTGGTGATCGGCGGAGTCTCGGACGGCGGCCCGGCCGATCGCGCGGGGTTGCGCCGCGGCGACATCCTGCAGGCGCTGAATGGCGAGGTGCTGGACGACGTTGCCGACTTCTACAAGAAGCTGTGGTCGATCGGGCCGGCAGGCACGCCGGTCCTGCTGCGGCTGGAGCGCGACAACGACTCGTTCGAGGTCACCGTGCGCACCGGCGACCGCGCGAACTACCACAAGTTCGGCGCCGACAACTGAACTAGAAGAAGACCACAGGGGGAAAGATCCATGGCACGGGCCTTCGCATCGCAGGCGGACCTCGCCGAGAAGAAGATCACCTTCAGCCGGCTCTCCGAACACGCCTATGCCTTCACGGCCGAAGGCGATCCCAACACCGGCATCGTCGTCGGCGACGACGCGGTGCTGGTGGTCGACGCGCAGGCGACGCCCAAGATGGCGCAGACCGTGATCGAGAAGATCCGCACCGTCACAGACAAGCCGATCAAGTACGTGGTGTTGTCGCACTATCACGCCGTGCGCGTGCTGGGCGCGTCCGGCTTCGAGCCGCAGCACATCATTTGCAGCGAAGCGACCCGGGAGCTGATCGTCGAGCGCGGCGCGCAGGACTACAAATCTGAGCTGCAGCGCTTCCCGCGCCTCTTCCAGGCGGTCGAGACCGTGCCGGGCCTGACCTGGCCCACCATCACCTTCAAGGACCGCATGTCGATCTGGCTCGGCAAGCTGCAGGTCGACATCATCCACGCCGGTCGCGGCCACACCAAGGGCGATACGATCGTCTGGCTGCCCGAGGAACGCACGCTGTTCAGCGGCGACCTCGTCGAATACGGCGCCACGCCCTATTGCGGCGATGCGCATTACAAGGATTGGCCTGAGACCCTGCAGAAGCTGCGCGACCTGCGGCCCGAGGCGCTGGTGCCGGGCCGCGGCGAGGCGCTGCAGGGCGAGCAGCAGGTCGAGGAGGGCATTGCCGGCACGCAGGCGTTCCTGAGCGACCTCTACAAGGCGGTGTCGGCCAACGCCACCGGCGGGCAGTCGCTCAAGGAAGCGTACGACAAGGCGATGGCGGCGCTGCAGCCGCGCTACGGCAACTGGGTGATCTTCGAGCATTGCATGCCGTTCAACGTCAGCCGCGCCTATGACGAGGCCAAGGGGCTCGATCATCCGCGCATCTGGACGGCCGAGCGCGACATCGAGATGTGGAGCGCGTTGGAGAAGAGCGCCTGAGCTCCTACGCCTACAAGACCTATCCCTACCGTCGGCCCGCAGAACTGGACGGCAAGAAGAAGCGGCGTCCGGTCGTGATCGTGGGCGCCGGCATGGCCGGACCCACCCTGGCGCTGTCGCTCGCCTTGCGCGGCGTGCCGTCTGTCGTGCTCGACGACGACGACAAGGTGAGCTTCGGCAGCCGCTCGATCTGCCAGGCCAAGCACAGCCTCGAGATCTGGGACCGCTTCGGCATTGCCGAGCGCATGGTCGAGAAGGGCATCACCTGGGAGCAGGGCGAGGTTTATCTGCGCGACCAGGCCATCTGGCGCTTCAATCTGCAGCCCGAGCCCGGACACAAGTTCCCGGCTTTCGTGAATCTGCAGCAATATTACGTCGAGGAATATCTCTACGAGCGTTGCGCGGCCGAGACGCTGATCGAGATGCGCCACCGCAACAAGGTGGTGGGACTCTCGCCGCGCAATGACGGTGTCTCCGTCGAGGTCGAGACGCTGGACGGGCGCTACACGCTCGACACGGAATGGCTGGTCGCTTGTGACGGCGTGCGCAGCCAGGTGCGCCATCTGATGGGCCTCCCATTCCCCGGCGAGGTCTTTCACGACCAGTTCCTGATCGCTGACATCCGCCTGAAGGGCGACTTGCCCAGGGAGCGGCGCTTCTGGTTCTACCCGCCATTCCATCCGACCAACTCGGTGCTGCTGCACCGCCAGGCCGACGAGATCCTGCGGGTCGACTTCCAGCTCGGCCGCGATGCCGACGCCGAGGAGGAGAAGAAGCCGGAGAACGTCGACAAGCGGCTGCGCCAGATGTTCGGCCCCGACGCGCGCTGGGAGCATGAATGGACCAGCGTCTACACCTTCACCTGCCGCATGATGGAGAAGTTCGTGCACGGCCGCGTGGTGTTCGCGGGGGACGCCGCGCATGTCGTGTCGCCGTTCGGTGCGCGCGGCGGCAATGCGGCCGTGGCCGACGTCGACAATCTCGCGTGGAAGCTGGCGTTGGTGCTGACCGGCAAGGCGTCCGAAGCGCTGATCGACAGCTACGATTTCGAGCGGCGGGCCGCGAGCCGCGAGAACATCCAGAATTCCACGCGCAGCACCGATTTCATCACGCCGAAGTTTCCGGCCTCGCGTGCGTTTCGTGATGCCGTGCTGGCGCTGGCGAAGGATTTCCCCTTCGCGCGCGCCCTGATCAACAGCGGCCGGCTGTCGGTGCCGACGGCACAGACGGAGTCGGTACTCAATACGCCCGATGTCGATACGGACTGGAAGAACGGGCCGGCGCCGGGCCGGGCCATGGTCGATGCGCCGCTCGGCAACGAATGGCTGGTCGATCGGTTGGGAACCGGGTTCAGCCTGTTGTCCTTCGGCGCCATTGAGGCGCCGCAAGTGACGGCGATCGATCTCGGCGGCTCCGACCTCGCAAGGCAGCGTTACGACGCGAGACCGGGCACGGCCTATCTGGTCCGGCCCGATCGCTACGTCGCGGCGCGCTGGCGCAAGGCGGATCCGCCGTCGATCCAGAGGGCGCTCGCACGCGCGATGGGGGCCTGATGCTCAAGAGAGACCTGAACCTCGCGCGGCCGGACGATGTCTATAACGCGCTGATCGACGCCCATAAGGGGCTGAACGACGAGCAAGTAAGGGCATTCGACGCCCGGCTGATCCTGCTGCTGATCAATCACATCGGCGATGAGGCCGTGATCCGCGAAGCGTTGGAGGCGGCGAAGGCATGAGATCGAATACTCCCGTTGTGGTCCGTCCGGCGACCATCGACGATTGCGATCTGCTGCATCGCTTCTCGGTCGATCTCGCGACCTACGAGGACGAGCCGCAGGCCGTGACCTCGACGCCCGACACGCTGGCGCGCGACGGCTTCGGCAAGGAGCCGCAGTTCGCCGCCCTGATCGCCGAGCGCGGCGACCGGCCCGTCGGCTTCCTGCTCTACACGTTCAACTATTCGGTATGGACGGCGGCGCGCGGGATCTTCATCGAGGACATCTGGGTCGTGCCAGCGGAGCGCCGGGGCGGCGTGGCGCGCGCCATGATGCAGGCACTGGCGCAGGAATGCGTGGCGCAAGGCTACAAGCGCATCGACCTCAACGTGCTCGACTGGAATCCGGCGCGCGGCTTCTACGAGAAGCTGGGCTACAAATGGATCAAGAACTGGCTGCCCTACCGCATCAGCGGGGCGGCGCTCGAGAAGCTCGCTAAGCCTTCCTAGGCAGCCCCATCATGCGGCCCGACTTGGCGGGCTTGGGCAGCTTCTTGTGCTCGGCCCAGATCGCCTCGAGGCGCTCGGCGGCCTGCATCGGCCACGGGCCGGAGCGACGGGTGGCGTAGTCGATGTTCATCACGATCGTCTCGTTGGTCGCCGCCAGGTAACCCTGCTCGGCGTGGTACATTTCGTGGAACAGGTGCACGCGCTTGGCATCGCGGTCGAGGAGCTGGGTCGTGAAGCGCATCGGCGCACCCTCGCGCAGTTCGCGGTCGTAGGTGACGTGGGTCTCGAGCACGAACGTCATGCCCGACTTGCTGTCGACGTAATTCCGGCCCAGCCCCATGTTGCGCATGAAGGCGCCCGAGGCCTGATCGAAGGCGAGCACGTAGAAGGCAACGTTCATGTGGCCGTTCCAGTCGACCCATTCCTTCAGCACCGAGGAGCGATGGATGTCGAGCGGCGCGCGCGTCACCAGATCGGGCAGTTCGTAGGGCAGCGTGACCAGCATGAATTCTACTTTCTCTTGATGCCGATGACCCTGCCGGCCTGTCGGGGCCGCGGCAGCGCGGCATGGGCGGCGGCCATCGTCTCGATGCGCGGCATCGCCCATTCCGGCCACGGCGCGGAGCGGCGCGTGGCGTAATCGATGTTCATCAGCATGATCTCGTTGGTGGCGGCGAGGTAGCCTTCGCTGCCGTGGTACATCATGTGCATGTAATGCAGGCGCTTGGCGTCGTGGTCGAGCACTTGCGTGGTAATGCGCAGCGGATCGCCTTCCTTGACCTCGCGGTCGTAGGTGACGTGCGCCTCGATCACGAAGGTCATGCCGATCTTCTCGCGCGTGTACTCCCAGCTGACGCCGAACTGCTCGCACAGCACGTCGGTCGCCTTGTCGAAGGCGACGACGTAGTAGCCGACGTTCATGTGGCCGTTCCAGTCGATCCACTCCTTCAGTACCGTCGCGCGATGGCGGTCGAGCGGCGCGCCGGGATCGAGATCGATCATGGGGTAGGGAGGTAATTTCATGCGGGCGGACCGTAGCGAAGCGGGCAGGGGAACAGCAAGTTCCGCAAAAGCATCGTCTGCGGAGATATCTACATGGCAAAGAAATCGAAGGCCCTGATCCTGGGCGTCGGCGCCGTGCGCGGCATCGGCGGCGCAGCGAGCCGCCTGTTCGCGCGCAACGGCTATCATGTGCTGGTGGCGGGCCGCACGGCCGGCAAGATCGACAAGGTGGTCGACGTGATCCGCAAGGAGGGCGGCTCGGCCACGGCGGTGACGGTCGACGGCACGAGGGAAGACGAGGTCATCAAGCTGTTCGACAGGGCGATGGCCGACGATGCCGATGGCGCGCCAGCCGACCTCCTGGTCTTCAACATGGGCAACAACGCCGCCGTCGATTTCCGCGAGATGACGGCGCAGCATTTCGAGGACAGCTGGCGGGTCGGCTGCTTCGCGGGCTTCCTGTTCGGCCGCGAGGCGATGCGCCGCCTGGCGCCGCTCGGCCGCGGTACCGTGATCTTCACCGGCGCCTCGGGCTCGCTGCGCGGCCGGCCGAGATTCGCGGCCTTCAACGCCACCAAGGGCGGGCTTCGGCTGATGGTGCAGTCGATGGCGCGTGAGTTCGGGCCGCAGAACATCCACGTGGCGCACGTCATCATCGATGGCGGCATCGAGGGCGACCGGCTGCTGTCGCGCATGCCCGGCCGACTGGAGCAGGTCGGCGAGGATGGGCTGCTGAAGCCGGAGTCGATCGTCGAGAATTACTGGCACCTGCACAGGCAGCAGCGCAGCGCCTGGACGCACGAACTCGACCTGCGGCCGTTCAAGGAGACGTTCTAGGGCCGCTTGCGCTCCGGAATCTCTTCGAGCGAGGTGAAGATCTTCTTCCTCAGTTGTCGTCCGGTGGCGACCATGTCGTCGGCACCGGAGGAGGGCCCGCCGATGCGCAGCACCGCATCGCACTTGCCGATCAGCTCGCGTGCGATCGGATGAAAGATTTCGTCGAAGATCGCATCGCCGATCTTCTTCGAGCCGGCATGCTTGAGCAGCGGCAGGGCAAACCATTCGCCCATCACCGGCAAATGGCCGCGGCGAAAAACCTTCAACGACATCTCTTCCATGGCCTCGACATTGGCCTGGATTTTCGCCGGATCGTCGCCTGTGCCGCCGCGATAGGGGCCGGCGACCAAGATCATCAATTGGTCGGACATGACCGGCTTCTATACGGGAAGCGAGGCAGGCCGACCAACGGTGACGCTCATTCAGGTCGCCGACGCCTTGCGCAGGGCGAGACCGATGGCGAGCCAGGTGCAGCCAATGAAGAACAGGTCGACGCCCAGGAAGATGCCGAGGACGTAGAAGCTGGAGGCTGGCCAGCCGGCGAGGATCATCAGGCCGACCAGGAAGCTCAGAATTCCCGACGCCACCAGCCAGCCCCACGGCGTGCCATGGCGCATCTGCGTCGCCAGGAAGATGCGCAGCAGGCCGCTTACGATCAGCGCCACGCCCAGCGCCAGGGTGAGGATGGTCGCGGCGGCAAACGGATTCTGCAGGCAGACGAAGCCGGCAAAGAGATAGATCACGCCCAGCAGCAGCCAGAACAGGAAGCGGCCCCAACTCCGTGTGCCGAAGGCGGCAACGATCTCGGCGACGCCCGCCACCAGCATCATCAGACCGACGATGAACACCGCCGACGCCGTCGCCATGACCACGCTGGTCAGAGCGACGAAGCCCGCGAGCAGGGCGACGACGCCGAAGAAGATGATCCAGCCCGCGCCGTTGCGCAGATGCCGCAAGCTCTCGATGAGGGGATGGCCCTCGGGCAGGGTCATGAACGTCTCCTCGGTGCGAAATAGCCGTCACCCAGACTACGCGCCCCGCGTGGCGCCGTTCCCGGCGCTGTGTGACAATCGCCCCATGACCGAAGCCAAAAAAGAAGTGCCGGCCCCGCGCCCGGCGACCACCGTCCTGCTGCTGCGGCCCTCGCAGCGCGGCAATCCCGCCTCCGATCTCGAAGTCTTCATGGTCGTCCGGCATCAGCAGATCGACGCCTTTTCGGGGGCGCTGGTGTTTCCCGGCGGCAAGCTCGAGGATGCCGACGGCGACAAGCGGCTGCGGGCGCGCTCGACCGGCGCCGCGTCGCTCTCCGACGACGAGCTGAAGTTCCGCATCGCCGGCATCCGCGAGGCGTTCGAGGAATGCGGTATCCTGCTGGCGCATAAGCGCGGCCGGAAGGATCTGATCGGCGCGGCCGAACTCAAGCCGATCGAAGCCAGATGGCGCAAGAAGCTCGGCGACGACCAGGCGACCATCGTCGATCTGGTCGAAGCGGAGGACCTCGAGCTGGCGACTGAGCTGATGACGCCCTATGCGCACTGGATCACCCCGACCTTCGCGCCCAAGCGCTTCGACACCTGGTTCTTTCTCGCCGAGGCGCCGCAGGACCAGGTCGCCTTGCACGATGGTTCCGAATCGACCGATTCGGTGTGGATCGGGCCGCAGGCGGCGATCGAGGAAGCCAAGTCGGGCAAGCGCACGCTGGTGCACGCCACGTTCAAGAACCTCGAATTGCTGGCCGAAGGCCGCACGGTCGCCGGCGCCCTCGAGCAGGCAAAGAAGCGCAAGGTCGTCACCGTCCAGCCGTGGCTGGAGCAGCGCGACGGCAAGCGCTTCCTGCATATCCCGGAAGGCGCGGGGTACCGCAATCTGGTGCGCGAGATCCCGGCGCAGGGCCCGCCGCAGACCGGGGTTCCGCAGACCGGACGGTAGTTCCGTTGCGATTGCCGCGTCCGGCCCGGCGCGCTAAGAGCCAGTAAACGAGCGTTCAGGAGAGGGACAGAAACATGGTCGGCATCGTTGCCTATGGAGCTTATGTGCCGCGCCTGCGCCTCAACCGTCAGGCCGTGTACGACGCCAACAAATGGTTCGCCGGCGGCCTGCGCGGCCTCGCCAAGGGCGAGCGCGCGATGGCCAACTGGGACGAGGACTCGATCACCATGGCGGTCGAGGCGGCGCGCGACTGCCTGACCAGCCACAAGGCCGAGGATGTGCGCAGCCTGTATTTCGCCTCGACGACGCATCCCTTCAAGGATCGCCAGAACGCCGGCGTCATCGGCACGGCCCTTTCGATCGAGCAGAACCTGGCGGCGGCCGACGTCGGCGGCTCGCTGAAGGCCGGCACGTCGGCTTTGATGGCGGGCCTCAACGCGTCCAGGAACGGCGGCGGGCCGGCGCTCGTGGCGGCGGCCGACAAGCGACTCGCCCGTGTCGCCTCGGCCAACGAGCTGAACTACGGCGACGGCGCCGCGGCCCTGCTCTGCGGCACCGAGAACGTGATCGCCAGGCTGGTCGGCCATCACTCGGTGTCGATGGATTTCGTCGACCACTTCCGCGGCGACGAGACCGACTTCGACTATGGCTGGGAAGAGCGCTGGATCCGCGACGAGGGCTACTCGAAGATCGTGCCGCCGGCGATCAAGGCGGCGCTTACGGCCTGCAGGCTGAAGGGCTCCGACATCACGCACTTCATCATGCCGAGCCCGATGCCCGCGGTGCCCAAGCAGATGGCCAAGGCCTGCGGCGTGGCCGAGGGCGCGGTGCGCGACCTGCTGGGCGCCAATCTTGGCGACACCGGCTGCGCCCATGCGCTGGTCATGCTGGTCGACGCTCTGGAGACGGCGAAGGAAGGCGACAAGATCCTGGTCGTTGCCTTCGGCCAGGGCGTCGACATCCTGGCGTTCGAGGTCACGGCCGAGAACGCCAAGCTGCCCAAGCGCAAGGGCCTGTCGGGCTGGCTGGCGCGCCGCAAGGAAGAGAAGAACTACATGAAGTTCCTCGCCTTCAACGAGATGCTGCCGCTCGAGAAGGGCATGCGCGCGGAGTTCGACAAGAAGACCGCGCTCTCGGTCCTGTGGCGCAAGCGCGACATGATCTACGGACTGGTCGGCGGCAAGTGCAAGGTGTGCGGCACCGTGCAGTTCCCGCGCAGCCAGGTCTGCGTCAATCCTAACTGCCACGCCATCGACAGCCAGGAGCCGTACCGCATGGCAGGCCTCGAGGCGTCGGTCATGTCGTTCACCGCCGACTCGCTCACCTTCTCGCCCGATCCGCCGGCCTATTACGGCATGATCACCTTCCCCGAAGGCGGCCGCTTCTTCGCCGACTTCACCGACAGCGGCAAGGACGAGGTCAAGGTCGGCGCCAAGATGCGCATGACCTTCCGCATCCGCGACAACGACACCATGCGCGGCGGCTTCAAGCGCTACTTCTGGAAGGCCGCGCCGGCTTAGCCATTCACCGCGCAAGAGAGTAGAATTTCAACCCCATTTACCCAAGGAGTCCAACATGGCACGGGGTATCAAGGACAAGGTCGCCATTCTCGGCATGGGCTGCTCGAAGTTCGGTGAGCGCTGGGACAGCGGCGCCGAAGAGCTGATGCTCGAGGCCTACAAGGAAGCCATCGCCGACGCGGGCATCGACGCCAAGCAGATCAATGCCGCCTGGTTCTCGACCGCGATCGAGGAGGTGCATGTCGGCAAGTCGGGCATCCCGCTGTCGATGACGCTCCGCCTGCCCAACATCCCGGTGACGCATGTCGAGAACATGTGCGCCTCCGGCACCGAAGCCTTCCGCGGCGCCTGCTATGCCGTGGCCTCGGGCGCGGCCGACATCGCGCTGGCGCTGGGTGTCGAGAAGCTGAAGGACACCGGGTATGGCGGCCTGCCCGGCGGCCGCGGCGGCCCGCTGCAGCAGCTGTGGAGCGCCAACGGCACGGCGCCCGGCAACTTCGCCCAGCTCGCCACCGCCTACATGGCCGCGCACAACGTGTCGGGCGAGGACCTCAAGAAGGCGATCGGGCACGTCTCGTGGAAGAGCCATCAGAACGGCGCCAAGAATCCCAAGGCGCATCTGCAGAAGGCGGTCGAGATGGACACCATCCTGAACGCCCCGATGATCGCCTCGCCGCTCGGCCTGTTCGATTGCTGCGGCGTGTCGGATGGCGCGGCCTGCGCCATCGTGACGACGCCCGAGATTGCCAAGGCGATGGGCAAGAAGAACCTGGTGTCGGTGAAGGCGCTGCAGCTCTCGGTCTCGAACGGCTCGGAATCGGGCCACAATTCGTGGGACGGCAGCTACTTCCACACCACGCGCATCGCCTCGAAGAAGGCCTATGAAGAGGCCGGTATCAAGGATCCCCGCAAGGAGATCTCGATGTTCGAGGTGCACGACTGCTTCTCGGTGACCGAGCTCGTCACCATGGAAGACCTGCACATCAGCCAGCCGGGCCAGGGCTGGAAGGACGTGCTCGACGGCTTCTACGACGCCGACGGCAAGATCCCGTGCCAGATCGACGGCGGCCTCAAGTGCTTCGGTCACCCGATCGGCGCCTCCGGCCTGCGCATGCTCTACGAGATGTACCTGCAGTTCCAGGAGCGGGCCGGCGCGCGCCAGCTCAAGGACCCGAAGATCGGCATGACGCACAATCTCGGCGGCGCGCCGCGCGAGAACGTCTCCAGCGTCGCCATCGTCGGCCGTTACGAGTAATTCGAGCAACGAACAACCCTCTCTCCGGACCGCCGGAGAGAGGGTTTTTTGATGTGAGGAGGGAACGGCATGCAGCTCGACAAGAAGCTCATCGGTCACAAGTTCAACGCCTTCACCACCACGGTCGAGGCCGGCAAGATCCGCCTGTTCTGCAAGGCCATCGGTGAGGACGATCCGATCTATGTCGACGAGGCCGCCGCCAAGGCGGCCGGCTATCGCGCCATTCCCGCACCGCCGACCTTCCTCACCGCCGTCACCAACGACGATCCCGACAAAGGCGGCCTGCTGCGCCTGCTCAACGTCGATATCGGCCTGATCCTGCACGGCGAGCAGCACTACGAATATCTCGCGCCGGTGCATGTCGGCGACCGGATCACCTGCCAGCAGAAGGTGGTCGACATCTACGACAAGAAGGGCGGCGCGCTGTGGTTCGTGGTCTCCGAGACCGAGCTCAAGGACCAGGCCGGCAAGCCGGTGGCCAAGGCCAAGGGCATCACCGTCGTGCGCAACCCCGACGCCGGCAAGAAGTAAGGGAGAACGACAATGGCAACCGTCACCGCTCCCAAATTCGCCGACGTCAAGGTTGGCGACGCGCTGAAGCCGCTCAAGCTGCCGCCGATCAGCCGGCATCAGCTCGCGCTCTATTGCGGCGGCTCGGGCGACCACAACCCGATCCATGTCGACATCGATTTCGCCAAGAAGTTCGGCTTCAAGGACGTCTTCGCCCACGGCATGCTGTCGATGGCCTTCCTCGGGCGGCTCGTCACCTCGTGGGTGCCGCAGGCACGGTTGCGCAGCCTCGGCACGCGCTTCACCTCGATCACCTGGGTGGGTGACGTCATCACGGTGAGCGGCAAGGTCACCGGCAAGCGCGAGGAGGGCGGCGAGAAGCTGGTCGACCTCGAGGTCAAGTGCACCAACCAGAACGGCCAGGACACGCTGCAGGGCAACGCCACTGTTGCACTGGACTGAGCGGGTGAACGCCTCACCCTGAGGAGCCGCACGAAGTGCGGCGTCTCGAAGGGTGGGAAACAATATCGATGTTGCCCATCCTTCGAGACGCGCCTTGCGGGCGCTCCTCAGGATGAGGTTTTCTGAAGGAGAAGCAAGATGGGTCAGATGGATGGCAAGGTGGCGATCGTCACCGGCTCGGGCCGCGGCATCGGCAAGGAGATTGCGCTGCGCCTGGTGCGCGACGGCGCCAAGGTGGTGATCAACGACATCGACGACGCTCCGGCCAAGGAGACCGTGGCCGAGATCGAGAAGCTGGGCGGCAAGGCTGTGATGTGCAACGGCGACGTCGCCAAGCCCGATTTCGGCGACCGCATCGTCAAGACCGCGGTCGACGCCTTCGGCGGCTGCCACGTCGTGGTCAACAATGCCGGCTACACCTGGGACTCGGTCATCCAGAAAATGAGCGACGAGCAGTGGTACGCCATCCTCGACGTCCACCTCACGGCGCCGTTCCGCATCCTGCGCGCCTTCCAGCAGCATTTCCGCGAGGCCGTCGAGAAGGAGCGCGCCGAGGGCAAGCGCATCGTGCGCAAGGTGGTGAACATCTCGTCCACCTCGGGCGTCAACGGCAATGCCGGCCAGTCGAACTACTCGGCTGGCAAGGCCGGCATCATCGGCCTCACCAAGACGCTGGCCAAGGAGTTCGGCCGCTACGACGTCACGGTGAACGCCGTCGCCTTCGGCTACATCCAGACGCGGCTCACCAAGCCGCTGGCGCAGGGCGAGTCGGGCGAGATCGAGGTGCAGGGCCGCAAGGTCAAGATCGGCGTGCAGGGCGGCCGTCTCGCCGCCCTCAACCAGATGATCCCCCTCGGCCGCGGCGGCCTGCCCAGCGAGGCCGCCGGCTCGGTCTATCTCTTCTGCAGTCCCGACAGCGACTACGTGTCGGGCCAGTGCCTGGTGGTGAACGGCGGTCTGTGATCAGTCGCCGTGCACGGCGTGGCCCCGCCCCACATGGCCTTGCGGGTCGGGCTCGTCGGCCACCGCGACATGATCGCGATAGACCATCTGCCAGCCCATCCAGCCGGTGAACAGCATGATGCCGACGGCGATGAGCGACAGGATCAGGCCGGTCGGCAGGACCGCGCCGGTGCCTTCGGTGTAGCGGCGGTAGAAGCTGAAGATCTGGATCAGCACCATCAGGATGTTGCCGCCGGCGTGCCACCACACTTCGTTCAGGCTGCGGATGCGGGCGTCGCCCAGCACGTCGATGATGCCGGCAACCGCGGCCAGCAGGGCCATGACGATGCCGGCGCCCAGCAGCCACTGCGAGGCCGTCGCCCAGCTGTTGTTGTGGGAGCGCCAGAAAACGAGGTCGCACAGCAGGGTGGCGACGAAGAACGCGATCGGGAACGGGATCAGCATCGGGTGGATCGGATGGCCCGCGATATGGGCCGTCGAACGGGGGTTGGGCATGGCTTCCTCCTCCGAGGTTCGTCCTGAAAACGATCCTCGCCGGCCGCTCGTTGCCGCCCGGTATATCGGGGATTCGCCTTTCGTGATAAGGCGATAGGCGATGCGGCTTTACATCGAGAGCAGCCACGAATCGGAGTGGGCGCGCGGCCGCTGGCGCGACATCTCGGAGTCCTGGCAGCAGGCAGGCCATGTCGAACTGGTCGACCGGGCGGCGGCCGCTGACGCGATTGTGATCACGCTGGCCGACTGCAAGGCGGGCTATGCCGAGACCATCGCCACGATCGGCACCTCCGGCGCCTATGCCGAGTTTCCCGACAAGACCTTCGTGTTCGACACGCAGGACAGCCCGCTCGGGCTCTTTCCCGGCCTCTACTGCTCGTTGCGCCGCTTCCTGTTCAGCGCCGCCCGCCACCGCACCGGCTGCTACATGCAGTCGTTCAACGAATTCGTCGGGCCCGGCGAGCCGGACGGTCGCGCCGGCCTGCGCTATCTCTTCAGCTTCCAGGGCAACCTCACGTCGAAGACGCGGGCGGCGCTGTTCGACATGAAGTACGGCCGCGACGACGTGCTGATCGAGCGCACGCAGCCGTTCTGGAGCGACACCGGCGGCCACCGCGAGTTCAAGCGGCAATATGCCGACAAGATCCGCGCAAGCCGCTATGTGCTCTGCCCGCGCGGCATCGGCACCTCGACCTTCCGCCTGTTCGAGACGATGCAGAGCGGCCGCGTGCCGGTGATCCTGTCCGACGCCTGGGTGCCGACGCCGTGGATCGACTGGAACCGGTGCGTCTTGCGGGTGCCCGAGCGCGACATCGAGCGCCTGCCCGAGATTTGCCTCGCCAACGAGCCGCACTGGCAGGCCATGGCGCACAACGCCCGGGCGGCCTGGGAGAAGTGGTTCAGCCCCGAGGGCATGGGCCATCTGGTCCGCACCGCCATCGAGGACATCATGCGCACGCGCCGCTTGCCCGAGCGCGCCTACCGGCTGCAGTGGCCGCTGCGCCGCGCCAGTTCCGGTTTCCGGCAGGCCGCGGCGCGCGCGATCTCCCGGCTCCGCCGAGGCGGCTAGGTAATTTCTGAGCCACTATTAGCTGAAGGGCTCATGTTAAGAATAACACGAAAATAACTGGAGCCTTGTGGCTCAGCCGCGATTTCGTCGATTCGTCGCGAACGAATCTTGCGCGTACGCGCCTTGTCATCCTGAGCGAGCGAAGCGAAGCGAAGGCGATCGTGGCGCCGCCACTCTAACCCCGCTGTTAGAAGGACCCCGATTCTGTCGTATAGAACTCAGCGCAAGCGAAGCTTGGCGCGGCCGGAGCCTCGCTCCGCGCCCTGAGCATTTGCCAAGGGCCCCATCTCACTCATGGGACCGCGACAGCGCCGCCCAGCGGCCCGGGGTCAATCCGTAGCGTGCCGCAAAGTGGCGCGTCAGATGGCTCTGGTCGGCGAAGCCGGCGGCCACCGCCGCCTCCGACAAGGACAGGCCGGCGGCGATCATCGCCTGCGCCTGGGCGAGGCGCCGGCCGACCTGGAAGCGATGCGGCGAGGTGCCGAAAGCGGCCCGAAACTGGCGGGCCAGAGTGAAGCGGTCGAAGCCGCTGATCTTCTCGAGTTCCTCCGAGCTCACCGCGCGATGAGACTCGGCGGCAAGAAAGTCGCGCGCCAGCGACACCGCACGCAACGCTTTGGTGCTGCGCTTGGGCTTGCCGCCGTCGCTGCGCTCCGCGAGGCGCGCCGCCAGCCGCTCGACGATGGCATCCACCGCGAGCGGTTCGAGGGCGCGGGGGAAGTCGACGAAGGCGTCGCGCACCAGCTCGGCCAGCGCGCAATCGTCGGTCACGACATCGGGCACGAACGGCGGCGGCGCGCCGTCGAGGGCGGCGCTGACCGAAGCCGGATCGACATAGAGCATGCGGTAGGCGAAGCCTTGCTCCATGCCGGCATGACCGTCATGGGCCTCGTCGGGATGGATCACCATGACCTGACCCTGCCGGCTGGTGCGCAGGGCGCCGCGATAGTGGAAGGATTGCGCGCCCCACAAGGTCATGCCGACCGCGTAGGTCTCATGGCGATGCAGGTCGTAGGCATGACCGCCGAACCGTGCGCTCAGCCGTTGCAGGCCGGCGGCGGGCTGCTCGAAGCGGATCTGGTCGGAGGCCTGCATATGCACGAACGTTCAAGATTTTGGCCATGGCCCGGCCGATATCAAGTCCATGCTGTATGAGACCAAGACCGCGTTGGTGCTGCGCGGCGACCTCGTTCCCTGGCAGATCGCCAACGTGGCGGCTTTTCTGGCGGGCGGGCTTGCAGCGACCCATCCCATCCTCAAGGGCGAGCCCTATCGCGACGGCTCGGCGCGGACTTACAGCCCGCTGATCCGCGAGCCGGTGTTCGTCTACGGCGCCACCGTCGAGGAGCTGCGCCGCACGCAGCAGCGGGCCCTGTCGCGCGAGCTGGTGCCCGCGGTCTACATCGAGGAAATGTTCAAGACCGCCAACGATGCCGACAACCGCGCGGCGTTCGCCGCCGCGCCGGTCGAGGCGCTGAATTTCGTGGGCATTGGCCTCCACGGCCTGCGCAAAAAGATCGACAAGGTGGTGAATGGACTGAAATTGCTGGCGTAGAATGAAGCCACCTTGAGCCGATCGTCTTCTCCGTTTGCCGGCAGGCTGGTTGTTCTGTCGTGCTTTGCCGGCCTGTTGATCCTCGGCCTCGCCGTCTATCGGGATTACGGCTTGTCCTTCGACGAGGCTGCCCAGAGAGTGGCGGGCGCGGTCACAGTGAAGGACGTCGCGCAACGACTGGCGCCGTGGCTGGTCAGCCCCTCCATGGCGATCCTTCCGCCGCTCGATCAGTTCGTTGACCGCGACTACGGCGTCGCGTTCGAGGCGCCGGCGGTCGCGATCGAAGCCCTGTTGCGGTTGACCGATCACCGCGACATCTTCTTCTTTCGGCACCTGCTGAATTTCCTGGTCTGCCTCGCCGGCGCGGCCGCCGTCTACGGCCTGGCCCGGCGGCGCTTCGGCCATCGCGGCTTGGGCCTGCTCGCGGTGGCGATGCTGGTCCTGTCGCCGCGCCTGTTCGCCGAGTCGTTCTACAACTCTAAAGATGCCGTGTTCATGGCGGCCTTTGCCATCGCGCTCAACACGATGCTCGCGTTCGTGCTCAGGCCGCGCTGGGCCACGGCGCTGCTGCATGCAGCGGCCACGGCCTTCGCCATCGACATACGTATCGTCGCCCTGGTGCTCGTGCCGGCGACGGCGGTGCTGGTGGCGTTGCGTCTGGCCAAACGCGCGGAGAAGGGAGCTCAAGCCGTCCTCAGGCTCGGCCTTTATCTCGCTGCGGCTGCAATACTGGTTGTGGCGATGTGGCCCTGGTTGTGGGCCGATCCGGTCGGCCGCTTCGCGCAGGCGTTGCGGAATATGTCGCATTTCGTCCGGTGGGACGGACCCGTGCTCTACAACGGCAGCTTCGTCCGCAGCACGGAGTTGCCGTGGCACTACGCGCCGGTCTGGATCGCGATCACCACGCCGCCGCTGTACCTCGCCCTGTTCGTGGTGGGGACAGCGGCCACCATGATTCGGCTATCGCGCTCGGGCTGGCGGCTCTGGCGCACCGACGGCGAACTTCAGGACCTCGTATTCCTGGGTCTTGTCGTCGGCGCATTGGGCGGCGTGATCGTGTCTCACGCGGTGATGTACGACGGCTGGCGTCACCTCTATTTCATCTATCCGGCGTTTCTTCTGGTTGCCCTTGGTGGCTGGCACGCCTTGTGGACTGCCAGCTACCAAGCCCGGCTGCTCCGGCCGGCGCTGGCGGTCGTGACCTTGGTCAGCCTGGTCATGACCGCCGGATGGATGGTGCGCGCGCATCCCTATCAGAACGTCTACTTCAATGCGCTGGCGGGTCCGACCGCCTCGTTGCGTGACCGCTTCGAGCTCGATTATTGGGGACTGGCCGTGCGTCAGGGCCTTGAATACGTGCTGAGCCACGACCCGAGCGATCCGGTTTACGTCAAGGCCGGCAGCTTCATCAGTCTCAGTCCCAACTTCTATATGTTGTCTCCCCGCGACCGGGCGCGCGTGAGAATGGCCAGCGACGATTCCGCGCCGCACTACCTCTTCACGAATTACCGCATGGAGCGCGACATCAGCCACGCCCGCTATCTCGACCGTTACGATCGATTCTATCAAGTCAAGGTCGACGGCGAGCCGATTCTCTCGGTTTTCAAGAGCAAGGTGGCTCGCAAGTAGCGCAGGAAGCGCGCGGCCTGCGGCAGGATGATCGCCAGCAGCAGCACGAACGTCACCCAGTTGAAGGCCTCGTCGATCAGTCGGAGCTTCACGGTGTAGAAGCCGAGCCACAGGCTGAGGAGAATGGTCGCGAGGCAGGTGTGCGTCATGAGACGCTGCGCCGTGCCGCCCTTAGGATCGGCCGCCCAGTCCATGAGCTGCGGCAGGCCGAGCAGCAGGAAGGCCTGCCGGTAGTCGAAGCTCGAGGCGATCGCGAAGCTGAAGAGGTAGATGGCGGCCGCGATGGCGAAGCCCGCGCCCCAGCGATTGTCGGGCAGCGCGAAGGAGCGCCGGGTGAGCGCGCCCAGCAATAAGCCGGCCGCCGTTGCCGCGAGCAGCGCCGGCAGCTTCCAGGCCGGAGCCCCGGCCACGCCGAAGTACTTCTGCAGTCCGATGAAGAAGACTTCGGCGCCGTAGGAATAGTAGACCTCGCGGTGCGTGTTGCGGGCGATGGCGTCGAGCGTGTCGCGGATGGCGAGGAAATAGACCGCGCCGACCACGGCGATCAGCAGCGCCGGCAGCAGCAGGCTGCGGCGGCGGATCAGCACCATGGCGATCGAGAAGACGGGAAAAAGCTTCAGCACGACCGCCGCGATCAATGCCAGCGTGGCGCCGGCCCTGCGGACCGCAGTGTCACCCAGCATCAGCAGCAGCCCGACCACGACCAGGGCAAACACCAGGTAATCGTTGTTGCCGCGCTCGATGCCCATCATCAGCGCCGGCGAGATCAAGGCGGCGCCATAGATCACGCCCTGCCAGACCGGCCGTCGGCCGACGAACACGAGCGCCGTGGCGACGAACGCGATGTCGATGGCTGCGCCGAGCCATGGCGTGAGGCCCGGTCCGACGCCCAGCAGGTCGAACGCCCGCAGCCAGACCGGCGGGTAATTGACCAGCCGCCACCACGGATCGCACGGATTGACGACATAAGGGTCGATGCCGTGGCGCAGGCACTCGACGACATGGGTGACGGTGCGCAGATCGCCGAAGCTCTGGTCGAGGCCGGGCACGCGCAGCTGCCACCAGGCGAGCTGGAAGGCGTGCTCGATGCCGTGGACTGCGAGCCAGAGATAGATCGCCAGGAAGATGGTGCCGTAGGCGAGCAGGAAGAGCGCCGCGACCATCCAGGCGCCGCGCCGCACGAGCAGGGCCGTCATGCGATGAACAGGCGGACGCCGGTCGGCAGGGTGCGGGCCTCGTCGAGCGCTTCCATGGTGGCTCGGTAGCCTGCTTCGATGCCCTTGTCGAAGCTCGTCCAGTCGAGCAGGTCGTACTGGTCCATCGGCGGGACGATCAGCAGGTCGGCGGCGGCCCGGTCCTCCATGGCGCGGGCCGCACTCGCCACCAGGGCGGAGCGCAGCAGGATGCGCACGATCGACGGGATGGGCAGGGTCTCCTTGCGCTTCCAGATCAGGCGGCGGACGAACTCCCAGGCGGACCACGAATCCTCGACGCCGGCGCCGGCCGACAGCGCGCCCGCGGTGTCGATGTCGATGCCGACGGTGATGCCGCGGCCCTGGCGGCGCATCGGCCGCACCGGGAAATTGTCGATCACGCCGCCGTCGACATGGACCTGGCCGGCGTCGTTGAAGGGCGGCAGCACGCCGGGCAGCGACACCGACGCGCGCAGCCAGCGCCACAGCCGGCCGGTCGTGTGCATGTCGGCGGTCGAGGTCGTGAGGTTGGCCGTCATGCAGTAGAAGGGCAGGACGAGGTCCTCGATGTCCTTCTCGCCGAACGCCATGCGAAGCAGGCGGGTGACGCGGCGGCCGCGGAACAACGACACGAAGGGCAGGGTGTAGTCGCTGAGCGGATTGCGGTCGACGAAGGCGCGCCGGAAGCGCTCATGGAGCTCCTCGTCGCTCCAGCGCGAGGCGACGCCCGCGGCGACGATGGCGCCCATCGACGTGCCGCCGGTCTGGTCGATCGGCACGCCCGAGGCGCGCAGCGCCTTGATGGCGCCGATATGGGTGAACGAGCGCGCGCCGCCGCCCGCCATGACGATGCCGACCGCATGGCCGGTGATCAGCCGGGCGAGGCGATCGAAGTCGGAATGGATGTCGAGCCGCACGTGATGGTGCTGGCCGTAGACGCCGCCCGCGAGCAGCGCGGCGGTCGATCCGGAAGACGGGTCGTGCGCCTCGTGCAGCAGGACCAGCTCCCGCCGGCGGTGGAACACCGCACCGGGACGCGCCGCCTCGATCTCGAAGGGCAGCCGGGTCGGCGCGTCGTTGTCGGCGCTGCGCACCACCACCAGGCAGTCGGCCTGGCGCAGGCAAAGTTCGGTCCACGGCGTCAGGATCGGATCGGCGCGGTAGAGCACGAAGGCGCATTCGGACTCGCAGCGCGCGAACCAGTCGGGCTCCTCGTGCAAGGAGTCGGGCCCGAGGATCTGCACCTGATCGCCGATGCGGCCGAGCGCCGCCGAGAGCAGCACGGCGAAGCGCGCCGCCGGCACGTCGTTGCCGGCCGGCATCAGGGCGAAGGTACGCGGCTGGCGGCGGCGCTTGACCGGGCCCATGGCGTTGCGCAGCGCGACGTTGCGCATCAGCGCCGGCAGCACCTCGGGGTGGTCGTGGGTGAGCGTGTCGAAACTCGAACGCGCCAGCCGCCAGACCTCGCTGTCGCGCAGCGCCGCCACGCTGCGCGTGCGCGTGGTGTGCGAGAGCAGCGACATCTCGCCGACGATGTTGCCGGGCGTAATCTCGGCGATCAGGCTGGGCTCCTCGTCGAGATGCTCCTCGTCGTGGCGAAACACGCCGAGGCAGCCGCTCGCCACGACATAGACCGCATCGGCGGCCTCGCCGCTGTGGAAGAGCGGTGTGCCGCCGGGCAGGGTGAGGAAGCTCAACTCGCGCTCGATCGCCGCCATGCTCTTGGCGTCGAGGTCGGAGAACAGCGGCGCGCGCTGCAGCGCCCGCCACAGCCGCAGCCGGACCGGATCGGCGCTCGCCGGGACGTCGGTGACGCTCACCGATCATGCCTCATGACGAGGTGAGGCCCTTCAGGGTCCAGCCGATGGTCCGGTCGGCGCGCGCCCACACCATCTCGCGCCACTTGTCGCCGGCCGGAAAGAAGCGCTCCTTCATCTCGGCCTTGAGCTTCTTGCCGAGCGGCGAGGCGAGGTCGCCGCGCTGGTGCAGCCAGTTGTCGGCGCGCACCGCGCCCAGCACGTCGGGCACCGGATAGGTGCCGTACTCGATGGCGATGGTGGTCACCTGGGCGTCGGGCAGTTCCTGCGGGAAAGCGTCGAGCATCACGCCGACCACGATGGCGGAGCTCGAGGTGCCGCTCTCCGGCGAGGTCATCTCCTCGCCGTACCACGCCTTGGCCCGGTCGAACGACTTGGCGCCGGGCGGCACGGTGCAGATCAGCTCGCCGTGACCGAACGGGCCGAGCCCCGTGTGGTAGTCGATGACGCCGACTCTCCGCGCACGCGAAAGCTCCTCGCGGGCGATGGCGCGGATGGTGCGGTTGCTCCAGCCGGGCTTGCTGCCGCCATAGAAGATGCCGTCGGGGTGGGTGTACTGGCCGCCGCTGATCGCGCCCTGCAAGCCGAAGGCGCCGTGCTTCTGCGCGTAGGCCTCGAGCACGCGCTGCGTCTCGGTCAGCTCCTGCTCGTTCCAGTCCCTGGGCAGCAGCGCGTCGGCGATGGCGCGATAGCCCTCGTTCTTCGGATAGGGCTTGTCGTGATCGACGAAGTTGCGGTTGAGGTCGACGTTGTCCTCGGTGACCCGCCGCGTCCAGGCGAAGCCATAGGGATTGATGGCGTGCACGAGCAGCGCGCCGGTATCCTTGGGCAGCTTGCCCGGACCGCCGGTGCGCAGCCAGGCGATCTGCGCACCCGAGCCGCAATGGCCCTCGACGCCGTGCGTGCTCGAGATCATCACCAGCATGTTGGCGGCGTCGGCCGGCCCGAAGCGCGCCGTGTCGAGATAGAGCAGCTCGCCGTTCGGGCCCTTGGCGTGCGGGTTGAGCCACGAGCGGATCGCGCCGCCCGCCTCGGCCGCGGCGGCGCAGAACTTGGCGCGCGCTTCGGCGTAGCTCTCTGAAAAGCACTCGGAAATCGAAACCATCTGCCGCGTATCCTCCGGCCGCCATGCTAGCATGAACGCAGCATGGGTTTCTTTACGCTAGAGACGGCGCAGGCACAGGTGATGCCGGGCGGCAATTTCGGTCCCTGGATTTGGGAGCTCAAGCTCAAGATCGAGAAGGTGTCGGCCGACGGCTTCCGCGTGAGGCTGCCCTACAGCGACCATGTGGCGCGGCCGGGCGGCGTGGTGATCGGCCAGGCCATGATGGCGCTCGCCGACACGATCATGGTGCTGGCGATCTGCGAGAAGCTCGGGCGCTTCGCCACGCTCGCCACGATCTCCCAAACCACCAACTTCATGCGCGCGGCTGTGAAGCGCGACATCGTGGGCGCCGCCAAGGTGGTGAAGGTCGGCAGATCGACGATTTTCGGCGAGGTCGAGATCTACGTCGACGGGTCGGACGAGCCGATCGCCCAGTCGATCTCGAGCTTCGCGCTGCTGCCCGACGGCGCCGGCGCCTTCAACCGCGCGGACGAGCGATGACCGGCCCACTGCTCGCCTTCCTCGGCATCTCGGCGCTGGTGATCATGACGCCGGGGCCGGACACCGCGCTGACCGTGCGCACCAGCCTGCTGGGCGGCGGCCGCGGCGGCGCCTTCACGGCGCTCGGCGTGGTCTGCGGCCAGGCGCTCTGGGTATTGGCGAGCAGCCTCGGCGCCGTCGCCCTGCTGGCGGCCTCCGAACCGGTGTTCGAGGTCATCAAATGGGTCGGCTCCGCCTATCTCGTCTGGCTCGGCCTAGTCTCGCTAGTGGATGCCTGGCGCGACCGTCTGGCGCGCGCAACGGCCGACGTCGCGGCATCAGCCGCACGCCTGTCGTCCCACGCGGCGTTCCGCCAGGGCATCCTGAGCGATCTCGGCAATCCGAAGATGGCGGTGTTCTTCACCAGCCCTGCTGCCGCAGTTCGCGGGCGACTTCGCCACGCTGCTGATGCTGGGCCTGGTGTTCTGCGCCATGACCTTCATCTGGCTGACGGCCTACGCGATAGCGATCGAGCGCGCCGGCGACTATGTGCGCCGCCGCTCGGTGTGGCGCGCCATCGAGGCGCTCACCGGTGCGGCGCTGGTCGCGCTCGGCCTGCGGCTTGCCGCCGAACAGCGCTAGGAGTCGTACCGCAGCAACGCCTCGATCGGCACCGGCAGGCGCTTGCGGCCCTCGAGGAAGGTGAGCTCGATAATGCAGGCGGCGGCCGGCACGACGGCGCCGACCTGCTCTAGCAAGGTGATCGCCGCCGCCATGGTGCCGCCGGTCGCCAGCAGGTCGTCGACCAGCACCACGCGCTTGCCCTTCTCGATGGCGTCGGCCTGGATTTCGATCGTGTCGGTGCCGTATTCCAGCGCGTAGGTGTGGCGCACGGTGATGCCGGGCAGCTTGCCCTTCTTGCGCAGCATGACGAAGCCGGTGCCCAGCGCCAGCGCGAGCGGCGCCGCCAGCAGGAAGCCGCGCGATTCGATGCCGGCCAGCACGTCGGGCTTGTACGCTTTCACGGCCTCGGCGAGCTGCTCGATGGTGGCGTGCCACGCCTTGGGATGCGCCAGCAGGGTCGAGATGTCGTAGAACAGGATGCCCGGCTTGGGAAAGTCCGGGATCGAGCGGATGTGGTCCTTGAGGTTCATCTCGCTCCTTACTGATAGGCCGGCGGCGGCACGAAGCTGCGATACTCCTGCTCCAGCAGCTTGGCGAACTCGATGCAGGTGTAGTCGTCGTATTGCCGGCCGATGATCTGCACGCCGATCGGCAGGCCTTCCTTGCTCTGGCCGATCGGTGCGGCCGACGCCGGCAGGAAGGTGACGCCGCCATAGCCGGCCCAGAAGATCTGGTCGACCACCGGCACCTTCTTGTTGTTCACGACGATCGTGCGCTCGTGCCGCGGATCCTTGTGATCGTGCGGGAATGCCGCCGTCACCGCCACAGGGCACAGCATCAGGTCGTATTCCTCGAAGAAGGCATCCCAGGCGAGCCGCATGCGATGACGCTTCTCGTTGAGCTGTAGCCAGGTGCGATGCGACAGCGAGTTGCCGCGCTGCATCTGGGCGAAATAGCTCTTGTCGTCGTCGGGCAGGGCCGCCGCATCGCGCGCCGCCTCCTGCCAGGCGGCGTCCGACAGCCGGGCCGACGTCGCCGCGCGCAGCAGCCGGATATAGACGTCGTTGATCGCGGCGGTGTCGAAGTCCGGCCGCGCCTTGTCGCTGACCTTGGCCTTCCGCTTGCCGAGGAAGTCGGCGAGCTTCTGGATCTCGTCCTGCACCGGCTGGTCGACCTCGGCATTCGGGTCGGAGAGCAGGACCGCGACCTTGAAGTCGCGCAGCTTCTTCTTCCTGGCCTTGGGCAGGCTGAGCTTCCAGCCGCGCGCATCGATCTCGTCGGGCCCGGCGACGGCGTCGAGCGCGATCTCGAGATCCTCCGCACCGCGCGCCAGCGGGCCGACCACGGTGATGTCGCCGACCGCGGCATTGCCACGCGTATGGCCCTTGTAGGACACCACGCCGTAGGTCGGCTTGTGACCGTAGACACCGCAATAATGCGCCGGATTGCGGATCGAGGCGCCGATGTCGCTGCCCGCCTCGATGCCGGTCAGGCCGGCAGCCAGCGCCGCGCCCGAGCCGCCCGACGAGCCGCCGGGCGTGCGCGAGAGGTCCCAAGGATTGTTGGTGACGCCGTAGATCTCGTTGTAGCTCTGCCAGTCGGCGAGGTTCAGTGGCACGTTGGTCTTGCCGAACAGGTTGACGCCGGCGTCGATCATGCGCTGCGCCAGCAGCGAGTTCGTCTTCGGCAGATAGTTCTTGAACGCCGGATCGCCGTAGGTCGAGGAATAGCCGACGACGTCGAACGACTCCTTGATCGTCATCGGCACGCCGTGCAGCGGTCCCAGTTTCTTGCCGGCCTTCACCGCCTTGTCGGCGGCCTTGGCCCGCTTGCGCGCGCCCTCGATGTCGGTGGCGATGATGGCGTTCAGCTCGGGGTTATAGGCCTCGACGCGTTTCAGGTAGAGATCGAGCAGCTCGAGGCAGCCGATCTTCTTCTTCCGGACGGCCGCGGCGAGCTGCTTGGCGGTGCGAAAGGGCAGGGCGAGCGATTTGGACATGCTCCTGCCGTAGCACATTGTCCGGCCCCCGGTGAAGAAGAGGACGTCAGCGGCGCGGCCTCACCCGCGCCGTCGGCTCGGCGACCAGCGGGTCGTCCGGCCAATAATGCCTGGGATAGCGGCCCTTCAGCTCGGCCTTCACGTCGCGATAGCCCGTCTTCCAGAAGCTCGCGAGATCGCGCGTCACCTGCACCGGCCGGCGCGCCGGCGACAGCAGGTGGATCGTCACCGGCACCCGGCCGTTGGCGAGAAGCGGCGTCTCGGTGAGCCCGAACATCTCCTGCAGGCGCACCGACAGCGTCGGCTCGGCCGGGTTCGAGTAGTCGACCGGAATGCGCGAGCCGCTCGGCACCTCGATATGCGTCGGCGCCAGGCGATCGAGCTCGCGCTGCTTGTCCCACGGTACAAGCGTCTTCACGGCCGAGGCGAAGTCGATCCGCCTGGCTTGACCGTCAACGAACGGCGCCAGCCACTCGTCGAGCGTCGCGAGCAGGGCCGCGTCCGACAGGTCGGGCCAGCCTTCATCGAGGGTGCGCAGGAAGGCGATGCGTCGTCGCCATGCCTCCTGCTCGGCGGTCCATGAGAGGCCGCACTGGCGCGTGCCCTCCAGCATCGCCGCCTTGATCTTTTCCGGATCGGGCTTGTTGAGCGGCTTGTCCTCGAGCAGCAGCGCGCCCAATCGGCGGCGCCGGCGCGCGACCACGCTGTTGTCGCGGGCGTTCCATTGCACGACTTCCTCGTCGACGGAGCGTTCGGCGTAGAGCTCCTCGATCTCGTCGGCCGTGATCGGCGCGGCGAGGAAGACGCGCGCATCCTGCGTCGCGCCATCGGTTTCGGCCACGACCAGGAACTCCTCGCTGGCCATCGCATCGCCTTCCGGCAGTGCCACGCCGCGTCCGCCGGAGAGCAGGTAACGGCCTGCCGTGCCGGCGCGGCGGCGGCCGATGCGGTCGGGGTAGGCGAGCGCCAGCAGCGCGCCGGTCATGGCGACATCCGGCGTGCCTTGCTGCTGCCGCGGCGACAGGCGGCGCGCCATCTCCTGGATCTGCCGCGGTGCCTTGCCGGCAAGCGCCAGGTCGACCCTGTGGCGCAGGTCGACGTCGCGTTGGCCAGGCGGCAGGCGCAGGAAGTCGCGCTCGCTCAGGATCGCGGCGATCAACGCGGCCACCTTGCCCTGACCGAGCTCGCGGCCCTTGAGCACAAGATGCGCCAGTCGCGGATGCTGCCCCAGCCGCGCCATGGCGCGGCCATGCGGTGTGATCGTGCCATTCGAATCGATCGCGCCGAGATCGAGGAGCAGTGCGCGCGCCGTCGCGAGCGCGGCGGCCGGCGGCGGCGTTAGCCAGGGAAGCGTGCCGGCGTCCGCACCCCATGCCGCCAGTTCAAGCGCCAGCGGCGCCAGGTCGGCATCGAGGATCTCCGGCGGCGTGAACGGCAGCAGGCCGCGCTGCGCTTCTTCCGTCCACAGCCGGTAGCACACGCCGGGTTCGAGCCGGCCGGCGCGGCCCCGCCGCTGGTCGGCCGACGCCTGCGAGACGTGCGCCGTCTCGAGCCGGGTCATGCCCGAGCGCGGCGAGAAGCGCGGCAGGCGCATCTGGCCGCCATCGATCACGATACGCACGCCCTCGATGGTCAGGCTGGTTTCGGCGATCGACGTCGCCAGCACGACCTTGCGCCGGCCGGCCGGAGAGGGACTGATGGCGCGATCCTGCTCCGCCGGCGAGAGATCGCCGTAGAGCGGCGCCACGTCGACGTCGGGGCCGACATCGGCCAGCGCCTCCTCGACCCGGCGGATCTCGGCGACACCGGGCAGCAAGACCAACGCGCTGCCATGCTCTTCGCTCAGCGCACGACGGACCAGCGACGCGACGCTGGCGTCGAGGCGGCCGGTCGGCTCGCGGTCGAGATAACGCGTCTCGACCGGGAACATGCGGCCCGCGGATTCGACGACAGGCGCATTGCCTAGACGCTCGGCTACCGGTCCAGGATCGAGCGTCGCCGACATGGCGATCACGCGCAGATCCTCGCGCAACGCAGTCTGCGCTTCGCGCACCAGGGCGAAGGAGAGATCGGTCTCGAGGCCGCGCTCATGCAACTCGTCGAAGATCACGCAGCCGATGCCTTCGAGCGACGGATCGTCCTGCAGCATCCGGAGGAACAGCCCGTCGGTGACGACTTCGATGCGCGTCGTCGGGCCGATCTTCGTATCGAGCCGCACGCGGTAACCCACCGTCCCGCCGACTGGTTCGCCGAGCGTGCCCGCCATGCGCCGCGCCGCCGCCCGCGCCGCCAGCCGCCGCGGCTCCTGCATGACAATCTTGCGGCCGAGCAGCCACGGTGCATCGAGCAGTGCGAGCGGCACACGCGTCGTCTTGCCCGCGCCCGGCGGCGCCACCAGCACGGCGGCGTTGCGCTCGGCCAGCGCTTGCCTGAGCCGCGGCAGGGCCTCGTCGACGGGGAGTGAGTCCATCGAGGCCGCTTATACATGATAGGCTTTGGTCATGCTGAAACTGACCTTTTGCCTGCGCCGTCTGCCATCGCTCAGCCTCGCCCAGTTCCAGGACTATTGGCTCAACCGGCACGGCCCGTTGGTACGGCGGCTGCAGCCGGCGCTGGGCATGGTGCGCTATGTGCAGCTCCATCGCCTCGACACCGGCCTTGCCGACGGCATGCGCACGGTGCGCAACGCACCCGAGCCCTATGACGGCATCGCCGAGCTGTGGTGGGAGAGCGAGGAGGCCTTCCGTGCGGCGCGCGGACCGGAGGCACGCGAGGCCGGCCGGCTGCTCCTGGACGACGAGGCGAGATTCATCGACCTGCCGAACTCGCCGCTCTGGCTCAATCGTGAGGAGGAGATTTACCCCGGCTCTGCTAGGGTTTCGGTCATGAAACGCCTGATCCTCGCGCTGCTCGGCTTCGCCGCCTTCGCGGTGCCCTCGGCAGCGCAGAGCCCGATGCCGAAATATCCCAATAAGCCGATCCGGCTGGTCGTCGGCTACTCGCCCGGCGGCGGCAACGACCTGATCGCGCGGATCGTCGCCGCCAAGCTGCAGGGCAAGCTCGGCCAGCCGGTGGTGGTCGACAACAAGCCCGGCGCGCAGTCGATCGTCGCCGCCGAGCTGGTCGCGAAGGCGGCGCCGGACGGCTACACGCTGCTGATCGCGCCGAGCGGGCCGATGACCATCAACCCGGCGGTCTATTCCAAGCTGCCCTACGATCCGCTCAAGGATTTCGAGCCGATCTCGCTGCTCGCCGAGTTCCCGCTCCTGCTGGTGGTCGGCGCCGACCAGCCCGTGAAGTCGATCAAGGACCTGGTCGACTACGGCAAGGCCAATCCCAAGCTTGCCAACTACGCCTCGAGCGCCACGCCGTTCCAGCTCGCCTCGGAGCTCTTCAACCAGCGCACCGGATCGAAGTTTCAGCACATTCCCTACCGCGGCAGCGGCGACATGGTGCAGGCCCTGCTGTCGGGCCAGGTGCTGATGGCGTTCGCCGATCCCGGGCCGGTCGCGGGACCGCTCAAGGCGGGCAAGCTGCGCGCGCTCGGCATCACCACCGCCAAGCGCCCGCCGGACTTCCCCGACGTGCCGACCCTGGCGGAAGGCGGCTTCAACGACATGGAGATCCTGCTGTGGACCGGCCTGGTGGCGCCGGCCGGCACGCCGTCCGAGATCGTCTCGCTGCTGCAGGATGCCGTGGTCGAGACGCTGGAGATGACCGAAGTGAAGGGCGCGCTCGAGGCAATCTCGGTCGATCCGCGCTCGACCTCGTCCAAGGAATTTGGCGAGATCATCGCCCGAGATGGAGCGCGCTGGAAGGAAGTCGCGGCCAAGGCCAACATCAAGCTCGATTGAGGATGCCATGGACAGCAACGAAGCGCGCCACTCGGCGGCGCACTATTTTCTCGAGGGCCTGAACGAGATCGGCTTCGACTACCTGTTCTGCAATTTCGGCACCGACCACGCGCCGCTGATCGAGGCAATGGCGGCATTCCGGCGCGCCGGCCGCAAGCTGCCGACGACCATCCTCTGCCCCCACGAGAATACCGCCGTGCACATGGCGGCGGGCTATGCCCTTGCCACCGGCCGCGGCCAGGGCGTGATGGTGCATGTCGATGCCGGCACCGCCAACTCGGCGATGGCGCTGCACAATCTTTGCCGGGCGCGCATCCCGGTGATGCTGATGGCGGGCAAGGCGCCGTTCACCACGCGCGGCGAGCTGTTGGGCACGCGGGACACCTATGTTCACTTCGTACAGGAACCGTTCGACCAGGCCTCGGTGGTGCGGCCCTATACCAAGTGGGAATACAATCTGCCGTCGGGAATCATCGCCAAGGAGGCGCTGCGCCGCGCCCACACGGTGATGGAGAGCGATCCAAAAGGGCCGGTCTATCTCACCTTCCCGCGCGAGACCCTGACCGAGACGTTCGGCGAAGGCGCGATCCGCTCCTATCCGGCCGAGCGCTTCGGCGCGGTCGCCGCCCGCGGCGTCGATGCCGCCTCGGTCGAGGCGATCGCCACGCGCCTGCTCGCGGCCGAGCAGCCGCTGTTGATCACCGCCTATTCGGGGCGCAATCGCGCCACCGTCGCGGTGCTCGACGAGCTGGCGCGCTTCGCCGGCATCCGCGTGGTCGAGTTCAGCCCGCTGCACGTCAACCTGCCGCACGACAGCCCCTGCCATGGCGGCTTCACCGCCGGCAAGGCATTGGCCGAAGCCGATGTCGGCCTGCTGGTCGATGTCGATGTGCCATGGATTCCGGCCAACGAGCGCGAGAACCCGGCGACTTGGTGGGCGCAGATCGACATCGACGCCGAGAAGCGCAATTTCCCGATGTGGACATTCCCCGGCAATCTGCGCCTGCAGGGCGATTCACATCGCGTTTTGTCCGACCTGCTGGCGCTCTTGAAGGCGAAGGCCGATGCGGGCTTCAAGGAAAAGGCGGCGGCGCGCGTTGCCAAGCTGGTGGAAGAGGGCAAGGCGCGGCGCGAGGCGGCGGCCAGGCTGGCGGCGAACCGCGGCACACCCGGCCAGATCAACCCGCACTATCTCTGCGCTATGCTCGCCAAGACGCTGAGACCATCGGACATCGTGCTGAACGAGGCGATCCGCAACGGCCCGGTCGTATTCGGCCAGATGCCCCGCACCGAGCCCGGTACGCTCGTGGGGCTCGCGGGCGGCGGGCTGGGCTTCTCCGGCGGCATGGCGCTGGGCCTGAAACTCGCGCAGCCCGAGCGCACGGTCGTGCAGGTCGTGGGCGACGGCACGTTCTACTTCTCCAACCCGCAATCGACCCTGGCGGTTGGCCGGCAATACAAGCTGCCGGTGCTGACCGTGGTACTCGACAACAGCGGCTGGGCGGCGGTGAAGGAGGCGACGCTTCGTGTCTATCCCGAGGGCGAGGCCAAGGCGGGCGCCGACTATGGCGCCGGGCTGGCGCCCGACATGAACTTCGCCAAGGTCGCGGAAGCGGCGGGCGCGTACGGCGAGCTGGTGAGCGAGCCCGATGCGGTCGAGGGCGCCATCGCGCGCTGCCTGGCCGCCGTGCATGGCGGCCGGTCGGCCATCCTGCATGCCCGGGTGACGCGGCTCTAGGCTGGGCGTGCCATGGTGTCCCAGAATGTACCGACTCGTTGGGACATGTTCGATGCCGATGAAATAAGGCTTTTAGGCCAAATGTCTCAGTTTTGCGCCACACGCTTGCGCACGCTTAGACGACCAGAAAAGTTCTAATGCCCACGCTGCTGGGCGGCGGCGACCCCGAAGCGATTTCGCAGATGGTGGACCTGATCCGCTCGCGACCATCGGGCAGTCCGGCTACGCCGCGCTCTGGCGAGCAGGGAAGCGAGCGCCAAGGGTACCTCGATGGAAATGGAGGAGGTAGCGGCCCCTTGGAAAAGTGTCCTTAGATGCCGAGTTTCCAGTCCTTTGGATTCTGTACCTACTTTTGTCCCAACGGTACGATACGGCGCTATCCCAAGCGCGTGTTTCCTTGCAAGCCGGACATTTAGCCTTGGGAAGCTGACGGCCTCTGAATCGAGATTCGTCCAATGACTGTTTTGCCCAAATTCACCAAACGTGCTGCGCAGCATATTGAGACGGTGATGAAGCGGCATGCCGGAGACTTCGAGTCCGGCAAATACCTTCCCGCGGTAGGCTACACTTGGGGCTCGGACGACCACGTGCCCGAAGTCACGCTGGGCAGGCATGAAGTCGGCGCGATCCCGGACGACTACATCGTGGAGTGCCACGGTATCAAATTGGTCATCGATTTCCCTGAGCAGGCATATTCCACGTTTGAAGACTGTATTCTCGATTTCGATGGCAGGCGGTTGGTGTTCGTGCTGAGCGATCCTGCAGCCAAGACGGCCGTCACCGTCGATGCGTTCGATCACATCGTTCTCAATGTTCGCGACGTCGAAGCATCGGCGGCCTGGTATGAGCGGGTCTTGGGCATGAAGCGCGTCGTCACCGAGCCGCGGCCCGGCCGACCGGTAACGTCGATGCATTTCGGGCGCCAGAAGATTAACCTGAGACCGGCCGGCACGATTCAGGAAGTCTGGTTTACCGGCCGCAAGGTCGCGCCGGGCAGCGACGATCTCTGCTTTCTGACGAAGATGTCGCCGCGCGAGATCGTGCGCCATCTTTGGGCGTGCAAGGTCCATATCGAGGAGGGGCCGGGCGAGAAATCCGGCGCGCAGGGCACGCTGATCTCGGTCTATTGCCGCGATCCCGACGGCAATCTGATCGAGATCTCATCTTATAAGTAGGCGTCAGAGCCAAACGTCCGGCCGGCGCAAAAGTTCTATACGACAGAATCGGGTTCCTTCTAGCACCCGTGGCATACACTGGGGATGGCAGACGATCTCCAGGACCCGCTCGACCTGTCCGATGCCGTGGGCTCGGAAGCCTTGCAGAACGACTTCCTGCGCGGGCGGGCGGCGACGCTCGACGACGGGCTGTTCCGGCTCGAGGGCGGCGATGCCGTCGCGGCCGCGCCGGGCGCGGCACGCCAGCTCGCGGGCCTGCGCGATCAGCTGCTGCAGCGCGCCGGCAGCGCCGGCCAGCGGGCGATGCTGGCCGACGATCTCGATGCGCACATG
>Ga0070741_10003598_pt1 | contig 38060 bp, 34 predicted proteins | sample Coa_R1_4_FD_66440 | JGI IMG/M metagenome (GOLD analysis project Ga0070741, IMG submission 66440) | Surface soil microbial communities from Centralia Pennsylvania, which are recovering from an underground coalmine fire - Coalmine... | ecosystem: Environmental > Terrestrial > Soil > Unclassified ... | reverse complement strand
TTCCAAGACGCGCGCACTCTTGAATTCGGGTGTAAAGGTTCGTCGCTTTGGCATTTTGTGTACTCCTGGGCTGGATTATATTCCTTATTCTGCCTGTCCAGCTTTTGGGGTACACTTCAAAGATGCGCGAAACGAGATGCGCGATGCGAGATGCGCGAAACGAGACGCGAGATGCGCGATGCGAGATGCGCGAAACGAGAACTGTCAACCGTCAAGGCGAATGCAATCGTTGGGGCAGCGCCTTGTGTCTGCCTAGAGCGCGCGCTACGCGCACACGCGACCCGCGAAAAACATCCCCCGCCAACATCCGGTGTGGCAGGGGAAAAAGGCTTGGCATATCCAATTGAACAGATGTACGGACGCTTTACGCGGATTATATCATGGTACGCGCGCGGGAGCTCCTTAAAGTTTTTATCAAAAGTTGTTCCGCGTTGTTCGGCGCTGTGGAAAAAAAATTTCGCGCCCTGCAATGTGCCGCGAAAAACGCGCGCGATGTGAGGGGGGGGTGTGGACAAGTCGCGGAAAATTGTGGATGAATGTGGAGAAATTGGGGATATAATCAGCCAAAAATGGGAGCGTGAGAGAAGGAGAGAGGGGGAAAGGGAGAGGGAAGGGCGCGAGAGCGGGCGAGAATTGCTTCATCCCTCGATGTCATTCTCTCTCCCTCACAAAATATGCAGCTACAATCACTTTGGTCTGCTACGGCGCCTGAATTGGAATCGTTCGCCAATCGTCCGCTGCCCGCACGCGCGGATGTGGTCGTCATTGGCGGCGGGTATACGGGCTTGTCTGCCGCGCTGCGTTTGGGAAAATTGGGCGCGCAAGTGACGGTATTGGAAAAAGAATCCATCGGCTGGGGCGCGAGCTCGCGCAACGGCGGCATGGTGCTGACGGGACACAAGCACGGCGTGGGCGAAATGCTGCAAACGCTCGGCGCAACCAAAACGCACGCCCTATGGGACGCGTCGCTCGCCGCGCTCGATTGTGTTGCCGACATTGTGCAGCAAGAAAACATTGACTGTGATTTTGCGCGGCGCGGGCATCTGGAACTGGCGTACAAACCCGCGCACATGAAACATTTGGAAGCGGCACACGCACTACTCGAACGCGAATTTGATTATCCGACGCGCCTTGTGCCGAAAGCGGAGCTGCGCAATGAAATTGATACGCAGCGGTATTACGGCGGATTGGTGGACGAACGGAGCGCGGGGCTGCATCCGGCGAAATATGTGCGCGGCTTGGCGCGGGCGGCACAGCGCGCGGGCGCGGATTTGCACGACGGCGTCGCGGCGGACGCGATTGAAAAAAAGGCTGACGGCTTTGTGGTGAAAACGGCGCGCGGCGCCATTCAAGCCCGCGATGTTTTCGCCGCGACGAATGGATACACCGGACGCGCGACGCCGCAATTGCGCCGACGCATCATCCCCATCGGCAGTTTTATTATTGCGACTGAGCCGCTGGGGAATCCGTTAGCAAGGCAACTGATTCCCCACAACCGCATGATTTTTGATACCAAAAATTTTCTGTACTATTTTCGCCGTTCGCCCGACGACCGCATTGTGTTTGGCGGACGCGCCGCGTTCTTTCCCGAAACGCCCGACACGGTGCGCGAGAGCGCCGAGATTTTGCGCAAGGGCATGTTGGAAATTTTTCCGCAGATCGAAGATGTGCCGACCGCGTACGCGTGGGGCGGCACGCTCGGTTTTACATTCGACATTTATCCCCACGCGGGACAACTGGACGGCATCTATTACGCGATGGGTTATGCTGGGCACGGTGTCGCGCTGTCAACGTATCTGGGACAGCAAATTGCCAATCGCATCGCGGGCAAGGAATGGCACAATCCGTTTGAGGATCTGAATTTTCCGACGATGCCGCTATACAACGGCAATCCGTGGTTCTTGCCGTTTGCGGCGTTGTATTATCGTTTTATGGATTGGGTTCGGTAGAGGCGAAGCATTCTGCGACCAAGAACGTCGCTTGCGAATGCTTCGCCCCTACAGCATGACATGTCTGAGCTAAGCGAATACCGCAAACTGAAAGATGATTTTTTCAAGAATCACTTTCAATCGCCGCTGAGCGCGGAACAGAAAAAAAAGTTTACGGGGCTGAATTATTTTCCCGAAAATGAAGCGCTGCGTTTTGTCTTGCCGCTAGAGCGGTATGCCGCGCCGGAACACGTGCAGATGCAAACGAGCAAGGGCGACCTGCGCGATTATCTTAAGGTTGGACAAATTCGTTTTTCGGTGAACGGGCAGGAAGTGACCTTGCAAGTGTACGAATCGGAAGACAATCCCGGGGAATATTTTTTGCCGTTTCTCGATGCGACCGCGCCGCTGGAAACGTACGGGGGCGGGCGTTATCTCGAACCCGAACGTGTCGGCGAAGACAAACTGCTGGTGGATTTCAATTTGGCGTACAACCCGTGGTGCGTGTACGGCGACGAATGGAGCTGCCCGTTTCCACCAGCAGAAAATCGCTTGAACGTACGCATCGAGGCGGGAGAGAAAAAGTTTGAGCAGCACGATGATCATTCAAAGAGCTAACGGTTGCCGTTTGTGAAGGAGGGTTGCGTCCAATCTTGAAATCTATCCATTATCGTACGAGTCCTGTTTGAACAAACGCTTCCACCGCGATACCGATGCCCAATAGTGTCACAAGCAGCGCGCTGCCAATGGGCACGAGTCGAAACAACAAACTTGACGCGCGTCCTTGCGGCAAAAATCGTAATGCCACTTTGCCGGCATATAGCAGCATCAGCCCGCTGAGGATCAGCACCCCCGCGAGTCCTAAACTGAAAGCAACTATTAGAGCTAACCCTAGCGCCACGCGCCCCAACGCAATCGCGCTCAGCATGACGACCAGTGCAGAGGGACACGGCAGCAGCCCGCCCGAAATGCCAAGCGAAACCAAATTTCTCCATGTGAGCGGCGCACCGACCAGTACCGCCGGGATATGCGAACGCGCGTGCTCAATTTCATCTACCGCATTGTCGTGGTGTTCGGCGTGCGCATGGGGCATCAGCATGTTTCCATGCGAATGGGTGTGATGCTCTGACAGCGCGCCCGGCATTGAAGGCGCATGTGCGAACATTGGTGTGCTCAGATGTCGGTGCGCGTGAATGCTTTCGTGTGTGTGAGAGTGTGTTCGTCCCTCGGCGTGAGCATGTCTATTCGCGGCTTGATGCGCGCGGGCTGCTGCGAATCGCGTCAAGAATAATCGTCCGCCAATGAGTGCGACCAGCGCGCCGGAAATGACGCCGAGCCACGGATACAACTGCTCCGGCAAAATGTACTGCGAAGCAAACAGTGTTACCAAACCCAATCCGTAGACGCCGACAGTGTGCGTCGCGGTGACGACCAATCCCAACAGCAGCGCGTGTTTTGCCGTTCCGCGCGAGCCGACGAGATACGCGCCGACAATCGTTTTGCCGTGACCGGGCGAAAACGCATGCAGCGCGCCCAACAAAATCGCCGAACCCATCAAGACTAATATCACTGGCAGCGTCAATTCTGGCGTTGTAATCAACGCGGCAAAAGGGTCCCCCGCGCGGTTGAATGCGCCAAACGCGTTTGTTGTAATCCGTGTGGAAGGAGGCGCGAGATTTTGTCCCGCGCTGCCGAGTACAAGCGTGATATTCGCTTCGCGCGCATTCAGGGGTTGCGCGAGCAAATCCTGCGGATACGAACGCAGTTCGTTGCTGACATCCTGCAAAGGCACGTCTGATTTTTGCAGCGCGAGCAAAGACGCGGCTTGTACCACAATCTCGCGCCAGCCGATGCGTTCTGCGAAATTTTCATCGCGATACACTATCGTCACGGGCTGCCCGTTTGTGAAGGACAAGGGCGCAGAGAACCACGCGCTGAGGCGCGTCGTCGGCAAGTTGCCCTGCCCCGGCAAAAATTGTAATTCGGCTGAATTTGGAACGGGCGTCAATGATTGGGGCGAGCCGTTGACCAACAGCACGAGATGCGTTTGCAACTCTTGGATCTTGCGCGCGAGGTATTGATTTTGTTCTTTGGCGCTGATTTCGCCATCGTTATTCGCATCAATGATTTGCCGTTCTTGAAATGTGGGGATCTCGGCATAGTCGAGGATGAACAAGACTTTTATCGCGCGCGGCGCGATTTCGAGACGGCTGTAGTGATTGATGGTGAAATTGCCAAGCGGATGCGCGAGCGCCGCATTGTTCACCACAAGCGCCAACAGCAGTGCGGTCCACACTGCCGCGACGCGCCGTAATACAAAAGATTTTTTCCCCATCCTCACACCCTTTCCCGGGAAAGTCCCATTCGAGTCATTGCTTTTGTAGATTGTCCATGCGGGTCTGGAAATTTTCGCCCGACGAGTGACGCTGCGACAGCTCGGTCCATAATTTTTGCGCGCGGTCGGCATACAAGAACGAAAAGTGTGGATTGAGAGTGAGCGCCTGTTGCAAATAATTTTCCGCCGCGTCGTCATGTCCCAACGCGTGCGCAATCACTGCCGCGTGATAAAACATCAACGCGCTGCGCGTGCCGAGCCGCAGTGCCTTATGCATGATTTCATCGGCAGCCGAATAATCGCCGCTTTGGTACAGTGTCCATGCCAAAATATCCGCGACGGTCACGCTGGAACGCCGCGCATACGCGGCGCGCGCGCGCGCCAACGCATTGGGCAAATCACGTCCATGGTCGGCATCAAAGAGCGCGGTTTCGGCATCTATGTCAACGCCATTTGCCGCAAGCAGCTGCTCTTCTACGCCAACGAGTGCGTAGGTTTTTTCTGCCTGCGCGTCCTGTCCCGCCGCGTGGTAAAGATCGCCGAGCGCGATGACAAACTGCGGGAGAGGAATCGTATTCACGACGCTGGTGTATATTTCAATCGCCGCCTCGTAATCGCCTTGCGCGGCGCGCACGTTTGCCAGCCCCGCGCGCGCGTACGGATAATTATGCCAGCCGTCGAGCGCGGCTTGATAGGCTTGTGCCGCCTTGTCGTACTCGTTCTGGTCGAAATACAGAGTCCCCAATTGCGTAAGCGCCCAGCTCCTGGCTTCGGTATTGAGTGCGCCCGCATTCACGGCACGCTGCATATTTTCGATTGCGCCCGCGCGGTCGCCCTGTAACTCGCGCGCATACGAAACACGCGCATAGGAAGTCAGGTCGGGGCGGATGTCTACCATCTGTTGAAACGTCGCGAACGCGTCATCGTATAAACCTAATTCAATTTGCGCGTCGCCAATGACGCCGTAGATACTCGCATTGTCAGGATTCACGGCGCGCGCTTGTTCGCCCCGGGTCAACGCGTCGCGAAATTGATGCCGCGCCAGCGCGAGCGCGCCCAAGTTGCTCAGCGCGCGAAAATCGTTAGGGTGGAGCGCCAGCGCTTTGTTCAAAACCCCCTCGGCTTTGGTGTACAAAGTCGCGTCTCCGTTTTCGCGAACCTTTTGCAAATATGCCCCGCCGAGATTTCCGTAGGCGACATAGTCGTCCGGATGTGTTTTGAGATAATCTTGCAGGTAGCCAATGATTGCGTCAGTTGAAATATTTTGAGGAATCTTTGCGGCAGCAACCTGTGCGGCATGTCCCGTCTGGTCATACACCCAACGTATGCCCAACGTACCCAAGATGATGGCGGCAAGAATGGCGCAAATCAGGATGCCATTTTTTCCTATAGACATTATTCGCCTTTGTCGTATCAAAGTCATGGTTACCTTTAATCGATCCCGGAGAGAACACAGCGAGCGCTATTGCGGAAAGCGCTGTGCTCTCCCCGAGATATTCAGTTGTAGGGAATCGCACGTCAGGTAGGCACAAGCGCCCTTTCTCAGACACGCTTGTACCTACTTTTTTTACGGCGCGTACTGGAAACCGTCGAGTGGGTCGGGTACGTATGGAAACGTCGAGAGCGGCGCGACCGCGGGCGCATTCACGCCATCGCCCAGAAGATTGTTCGGCGAACCCGTGCAGCACGAGTTGCCCGACGCGACACCTGCGACGACACGTTCGGCAATATCAACCACATCGTCGGTCAGTCGCCGCCCGTTCGGGAATCCTTGATTGTCACCGCCGATGACGCCCATGGTAGAACAGCCCGAAGTGCACACCGGCGTCGTCACATTCAGGCGGAGCATGTCGGACGGGACAACATTGTTTGGCTGATTCAGATTCGGAATCCCTTTGAGCAGGACTTGGACGAGGTCATTGCGCGGCGTCGGTGGAATGGGCACGCCGTACAGTGCATGGAGCAAGTTCGCGAGTTCGGGATTGGTCACGGGGCCCGCAAAATTCGCCACGTCGTTGACAGGTTTCGAGGCGTTGAATTTATCTTTCATCGCCATGGGAATTACAGCTTCGTTGACCAACGGCAAGCCGAGACGCGAGACTTGTTTCCACGACGAATTATTGATGCCCTGGATGCTCTCATCCGCTTCGGCGCTGGCGGTGCTGGAAGCAAGTACGCGCGTTGCCTTGCGACTCGCGCTTGCCCAAACGCCAATGACATTATTGTCGAAATCACCAGCAGCGGGCATGCACTTGCATTTCGTCAACTTGACGATGGGAATCTGCAGCGCGATGGTTTGGACGTTATAGCGGGCAAAAAGGTCTGAGCCACCGCTGCTGAATCCCGCCGGAATGCCGCCGCGAATCGTCAGCAAATCAAAGATGGAACCAACGTCTGCAAAGAACGGGTCTTTGCGCTGACCGGCGAACACTTGAATGTCCGTGTCAATCGTATGGACAGCCGCTGTCGTGAATGGGCTGTACGAAGCAATCGAATGAGTGCCGACGTAATCAGGCGGGGTTGTAAGCCCGGACGCCAGCAGTGTCGTTTTTCCTTTTTCTTCGCGAAAGACTTTGTACGTTTGTTTGACGGTGAGGTTCGTGTCACTGCCCGCTGTCAAAACGCCGGTGTTGTAGAGGAACGTATTGGTATTGAGTATCTGGGTGTGAAATTTGACAAAGTAGCGAATCTCGGGCTTGGCGTCGCCGTCGTTGTCAATGTTGAATTCGTAACGCACATCGTCGCCGAAACGATAAAAGTTAGGACCGCCAGCAGGTCCTTCGTACGGATAGTAATTTGCGATTAAAACAACTTTGCTGGTATCATTCGGGTCGCGGAACAAGTAGGTATCGGTATTGTCCGCGGCAGGGTCTTGACTGATGAGCGGCGCTTCGCGGTGGCTCGACGCGTTCGTGGTAGGCGGAGCAAATTCCGCGATGGCTGTGAGCGCAAAGCTCAGCGCGAGCAGTACGCCGATGATGGAAAACTTGCGCATTTCAATTCTCCTTGTCTAGAGGGAATTCCAGAATCATTTGCGGGATAGTCATTGCGAGCCGCACTTGCGAAGCAATGAACTGCATCGCACGTCCCTCGCCATAACAACCACAAACCAAATTGGAATTCGCTGTAAATCCAACGCCCGCACCGGGCGTCAGGCGCGATGCAATAGTCACTTTGGAGCTTTAGTACAACTCGTCACCTCCTTTGTATTCGCTTTCAAGCGGGCTGATGGAAACGCCGACCTATATGACAATGCGATTATGCGACGAGACTCTTACTCATTACCAGACCAATCTCTGCTCAATTCTTGTTCACCCATGCCGGCAAGTTCTAGTAGTGCAACAACATGAAACTGCGGGGTTGCACCTTTTTTCTTGCCCGTATAATTCGGCGCGCTTTCGCATCTGTATCTCGCAGTCTCATCATGTTGTTGCACTAGTGCAGCATTAACCAAGCTCTTGCGCATCCAAGAGTATGAATCGTTTAGAAATGCGCCTTGCCCGAGCACTCACCCAAAACAAGTTGGTTAATGATGCACTAGGGATTTCACTTCTGTTCACGACACATTGCCGCGTCTTGCGGGATACAGTAAAATAGGCGACACTAATTGTTCATCTGCACGCGCACTTAATCTATTGAGGGGGCAAGTTCATGCCTGCGCGTTTAGCCAAACGGCTCGGCGCCGCGCGCCATGAGCGTTTTGTCGGACGCCGACGCGAGATTGAAATTTTTGAATCGGTGCTCAAGGCGGCGCAGCCACCGTTTCAAGTCTTGTATCTATTTGGTCCCGGCGGGATTGGCAAAACTTCACTGCTGCGCGAATTTCAGGCGCGCGCCGAGCTCGCAAACGTCGCGGTGTTTTTTCTCGATGGGCGGAATCTCGAAGCCACACCCGATTCGTTTCGACGCGCGTTGAGCGCAACTCTCAATCTTGCGCCAGAGGAAAATCCGCTCGACGTTTTGTCGAACTTGCACGCGCGGCACGTTTTGCTTTTGGATACGTACGAGACGTGGAGCGCGCTCGATACGTGGCTGCGCGATGAATTTTTGCCGCAGCTGTCCGAGAACGCGCTCGTCGTCATCGCGGGACGCGAGCCGTTGTCGCCCGCGTGGCAGTCCGACCCCGGCTGGCAAATGCTGACGCGCACGCTGGCGCTGCGCAATCTTTCCCCTGACGAGGGCCGCGAATTTTTGACGCGCCGCGAAATTCCTCCCGCGCAACACGCGGCGGTGCTCGATTTTACGCATGGCTTTCCGCTCGCGCTCTCGCTCGTCGCCGACGTGTTCGACCAACGCCGCGACTTGCAATTCCAGCCCGAAAACGCGCCGGATGTCATTCGAATCCTGCTTCAACGCTTTGCGCAAAAGGTGCCCGGACCCGCGCATCGCGCCGCGCTCGAGGCGTGCGCGATGGTGCGCGTTTTAACCGAAGCCCTGTTGGCGGCAATGCTCAAGCTGCCCGACCCAACGACCGCGCTTGCGCCGAACGCGGACACGGGCGCAGCGAGCGCGCGCGAATTGTTCGAGTGGCTGCGCGGCTTGTCCTTTATGGACGCGAGCCGTGGTGGAATTTTTCTGCACGACCTCGCGCGCGAAACTTTGATTGCGGATGTGCGCTGGCGTAATCCTGATTGGTATCGTGAATTGCACAGTCGCGCGCGCAAGTTTTATACGACGCGGTTACCTCATGCGCCGTTGGCGGAACAGCAGCGCATTTTGTTTGATTTTGTTTTTCTGCATCGCGACAACCCGGTCATGCGCCAAATGTTCGATTGGCATCCCGAAGGCGTGATTACGCCGGACGCGCTGCGCGCGCAGGATGTGCCGGTGTTATTGGCATTGATTGAAAGATACGAAGGCGCGGAATCCAGAGCCTGGGCGGAAAAATGGTTGGCGCGTCAGCCAGAGAAAACAACGGTGTATCGCGATGAAAACGGCGCGGTGATTGGTTTGTTTGTGATGGTCGAAATGCAAAACGCGAGCGCGGCGGAATTGGACGCAGACCCGGCGACGCGCCGCGCGTGGAATTTTTTGCAGAGCACTGCGCCGCTGCGCGCGGGCGAAGTGGGAACGCTGTACCGTTTTTGGATGGCACGCGATTCCTATCAAGGTGTATCGGCGGTACAGACGCAAATCTTTTTGACGACGGTGCGTTATCAATTGCTGACGCCCGGTTTGGCGTACCACTTTTTCCCCTGCGCGGACGCAGACTTTTGGGCGCCCGTCCTGATGTATGGCGACCTGACGCGTTTGCCGCAAGTGGATTTTCAAGTGGATGGAAAAACGTATGGCGTGTTTGGACACGATTGGCGCGTGCGCCCGCCGTTAGCATGGCTCGATTTGCTCGCGCAGCGCGAGGTCGCGTCGAATGTCGAAGCGGTGGAACCGCCGCCCGCGTCGCCGTTGATTGTGTTGAGTGAGGACGAATTCGCGAGCGCGGTCCAGGATGCGCTGCGCGATTTTGCGCGCCCGCATCGGCTGCGCACGAATCCGCTATTGTCCGCGCGCATGGTATTGGAACGCGCAGGCGAGACCGCGAGCGCTGACGAACGAATGCACGCGCTGCAAACAATGTTGCGCGACGCCATCGAAACACCGCAAGTCTCCCCGCGCGAAGCAAAATTGTACCGCGCCGTCGAATATACGTACCTCAAACCTTCCATGACGCAGGAACAAGCGGCGGAGCAACTCGACCTTCCGTTCTCGACCTATCGGCGGCATTTGAAAGCGGGACTGCTGCGCGTGACCGACGCGTTGTGGCAAAAAGAAATCGGCGCCAGCGCGCGTTGAGCAAAACAACTACCTTGCTCCGATGAAATCTTGTGGCGCAAAAAAAGGCTGACCTTTAGCCGTTTTTTGTTTGGATAAAAAGTGAACAGTCTTTGGTCTGGAGCCAGCGCGCACACTTTGATACACTCGCAGTAGAAAGGCAAATCTAGTTTGGAGGATGCCCATGTCCCGAGATGAATCGAAACTTGTCGTTACGCATTTGCTTCTGTGTTGGAATTCGCGGACCGAGCACGATGTGGTGCGCGTCTATGCGGACAATTATGTTGGCACGGACCTAACGCATCGTTCGCACTTGAACGGCGCGGCGAATGTGGCGCGCCGTCTGGCGCGTCTGCAACAAGCTTTTCCTGATTTGCATTTCGACGGAGAGGAAGCTGTTTTTGAGGATGACCGTATCGTCCTGTCTTGGAGCGCACGCGGCACACATCAAGGCAAATTTTTCAACATTCCGCCAACTGGCTGCGCCGTTGCTATTCACGGCGTCAGCATATTTCGCGCTGCCGATGGCAAAATCACGCACGGCACGCATTTATGGGATATGGCGGCATTGCTGCGTCAACTCGGACTGCTGCCAGAACTTGACCCCAATCTCGCGCTTTGAGTGTAGATTTATTTTTGAATATTGCTTTCTTGCGCCGCGTGCCACTGTGCTATGGGCTGGCGATGCGCGTCCGTCAATGCTTCGGGTTTGTAATATCGTTCGTAAAACTCTAAATCTAAATGCGTGACCTGAAAGCCCACTGTGGCGCGAAAAGGCGCGCAATGAGCCCCGCAATTTCGGTGCGCGTCCAATCTCTAGCGCGTTTGAGGAAATACGTTCCGCAGCCATTCAGTATGGCAATCGAAACCCAGCTGACGGCATTCGATGCACTAACGGTTCGACCTACGAGTCCGTTCAACATACTGCCGCCCTGCGCCAAACCATACGAGAGGTCGGCAAGCGGATAGCGCAGGGGAATTGTTCAACGTTCACCCCTTCATATATTTCCAAACATAGTACGCCAGACCGACGGTCATTATCAAACTCGCGGCGAGAATGACGACCAAGCCCGTCGCGACGACGCCGACGATAAAGATATAGTACGCCGCGCCAATCAGACTGAGCGCGAAGGCAACGAGCGACGCATACGCGAAAATTCGCACCTCTGCCCAACTCGCCGCGCGCAATGCCATGAGCGCGCCGAGCGTATAACCGAGCGATAACGCGCCTGCCTGTTGTATTGCGGGCGTCGCGGCGAGGTCGAGTCCCGACAAGCCAATAATGGTTGCGGGCAAAAAGACGCCCAGCGCGCCTGTGAGAAACGAGGAGAGCGCTTGAATGACGAAAAGAATTTTGAGTGGTGATTCGATAGGTTTGTTCATTCGTATCCTCCGCTTATTTTGCCGCGACCATCGTGGGCATCACACGTGACTGGATTTGCAATTCGCTGTGTTTCAAGAAATCCAAACTGGCGAGAATCCAAAACAAGGGACCGCCGACGGCGCCCGCGATGCCTGCGGTGTAATTCGCAATTTGCGGCAAGCCCAACAGCGGCGCAACAAAACCTGCCAGCAAATCCGCAAAGGCGACGAATGCCACGAGCGCATACCATTTGCTCGCGTCGGTGCGGAGCAGCAGCAGCCCCGTAATCAAGAACCAAAGCGAAATGAAACCACCCGCGACGCCATTAAAGGGATTCAAGAGCTGCGGCGCATTGAACAATTTTAGCGCGTACGCGGGGTCAATCGGATACACTGTGGCGAGATAGCGGAATTGTTCCAGCTGTTGGAAACCAAACACCATCCAAAAGAATCCGCCGATGACGCCGAGCAGCAGCGCAAACAGTGACCACGTTTCGCTCGTCTCGCGCAGACGAAAATAGACCGCGACCGTGGGCAAGAGGACAAGCACAGGGTTCAAGGCGTACAACAAATAATACATTTGGAGCGCGGTGGAATGCTGCGCTAACGACGCGAGAAACACGTCCGCGCCTTGAAATGGAATCAAACGCTGTTCCAAGGGCACCATCGTAAAATACACAATCACGGCAAGAATGGCATCGGCGGCGACGAGAAAACTGAGCAGCGCACCGAGCCGCATAAACGAACGGTCAATCATAATTTGTTCTCCTTTACGTTTAGACTTGCCATTACGCGCTTGTTGCATGCGTTTGTAATGCGGCATTTTCATTGCGTAAACTGCGCCCCAGCCAAATCCACCACACTGGACCGACAATCACCGAAGTCAGCCCGCCCGATACCAGAATTAAAAGCTGCGAGCCGACAACTGTCGCGAAAAAAAGCGTGACCAAAAGCGCCGCGTTAAATATACCCACATAGCCGAGCGTGCGCGGCAGTTCGCCCGTCCGCACAATCAGCCAACCCCACAGCAATGCCACAATGCCAATGACGCCGAACGAAGCCAAACCTGCCGCGTCCACTTGCGACGGTGCGCCCAGCGCCGTATCTACCGCGCCGCGCCGATAAATTTGAATCGCCTCGAACGCGCCGTGCTGGAGCATCGCAAACCCCGCCATCGCACCCAACAACAGCGCGAACAGAGCAAAACTGTGCGCGCGTTCCTGCAGACATTCGTACAATCCCACGTACGCCGCGATGGCAAAGAACGCAGTCCCGCCCAGCACAATCCAACTGCCCAAGATGCCGCCGTATTCGAATACGCGCGACACGAACAAGAACAAAACGGCATACACAATGGAAAGTACGCCTGTGAGGATGGCGGCAGCGCCGCCGAAACGCGTAAAGGAATTATTCATTCGCCTCCTCCGCACGCAACGTGAACTTGTTTTCCCTCTCGCAAAGGGTCGTTCGCAAACGCTCTGAATTATTTCAACCGCGCTTGGGCAGCTGCCGCTCGCGCCAGAATATCAGCAACAAATCCAAATAGTACGCGATACGTAAACCGAGCGGTGCATCAAAAATCATATTCCCCTCCGCAATTGATGCGAACATTTTGTATCAAAAGTTCCATCCGCAACAGACCAAGAACTGCTCACTTTTTGCTCAATTCATCGGATGATTCGGCTCCTCACATCTTCCCAGCTGTAACGTGTAATGAGATCCATACGCGATATTTTGCGTATCATGGCGCAGACGCATTTCTGGGAACCGAAACACACTATCGGTGGTGCGTGTACGGCGACGAATGGAGCTGCCCGTTCCCACCAACGGAAAATCGCTTGAACGTACGCATGGAGGCGGGGGAAAAAAATTTCAACAAGTCAACATGAACTGCATTCAGCACCCACACTAAAAATCACCCCTCGCCCGACGGGCGAGGGGCTAGCGCAACAACATGATGAGACTGCGAGATACGGATGCGAAAGCGCGCCGAATTATACGGGCAAGAAAAAAGGTGCAACCCCGCAGTTTCATGTTGTTGCACTACTAGGGGTGAGGGGTTATTCTCGAATTAGGACCAAGCCGTTTGCGATGCGTTACACCACAAACGGCTTGATGCAGAGCGGGTCACCCACAGAAAATGGTCGCGGCACGCGCCGCGCCATCACGCGCCTTCGGTCTGGTTCGTCAGATAATTCTCCAAACCCATCTGTTCGATTTGCGCGCGCTGTTTCTCTGCCCAATCCACGTGTCCTTCTTCCATCTTGAGAATCTTGGTCAATAAATCGGCTGTGGCTTGGTCGTCCACCTCATGCGCCAGGCGAATGCCGTCGTTGTATGCGCGCACCGCGCCGAGCTCGGCGTCTTGATCGCCGCGCACGATTTCGGGGACATCGCGCCCGATTTTGATGGGATTGAGCTGTGAGACGGTCGGCGCGCCTTCGAGAAAGAGGATGCGCTGAATCAGCCACTCGGCGTGATGCATTTCATCGCGCGCCTGCTGCTCGATGGCTTTGTGCAACTTGTCATAGCCCCAATTGTCGCACAACTCCGAGTGCACCATGTACTGATTGATTGCGGTCAGCTCATCCGCCAAGAGTTGATTTAACGTCGTGATGAGTTTGTCGTTGCCCTTCATATTTTTTGCTCCTTTGGTTCTGAATTCACGTCGCGGCGAATCTGTTCCACCGCGTCCTCGACGGCGCGCGCGACGTCCGGCGAAAGCTCGTCGCCCGCCCCAAAGTTCTGTCCTTCAATCGCATACACAATCACGCGCAGCGGCAATTGTCTTAACGCGCGCGCCAGTTCAATCGCCTCCGCCACGCCGAACGCGTGAGTCGAGTAATGCAAGAATTGCGTCGGTATCGGTTCGCGCTGCGCGTCAAAACGATGCAGGGTGCCCGCCGCCGCGCCCGATTGCGCCGCGTCCACGAGGATGACCGTTTGCGCGTCTTGCCACGCGTCCATCAATGCCCCACCTTCGCCGCTTGCTTCGCGCACCGTCACATTCTCCAAGCCGCATGCGCGCAAACGCCGCGCGACAATCAAGCCGACCGCGTCATCGCGGCGATACGCGTTGCCGACGCCGATGATGAGTGTGGCGCGCGACGACGGGCGTTCGGCGTCAAGATTCATTCGCGCTCCAACTCCAACTTGAGAAAATGCGTCGCGCACGAGATGCACGGGTCGTAATTGCGAATCGCTTGCTCGCACTGCCACGTCAACTGGTCCTTGGGCAAATCGAGACGCGCCGGAATAAAATTTTTCAAATCGCGCTCGATGGTCTTTTGATTCTGCGAAGTGGGCGGAACAATTTTCGCATCCAAAATCACGCCGTGTTCGTCAAGCCGATAGCGATGATAGAGAATGCCGCGCGGCGCTTCGGTAACGCCGTAGCCGACGGCGGCGCGCGGTTCCACCGCGACGAACGGCTGCTCCGGCATCTCGTACGTGTCAATGAGGCGCAGCGCCTCGTCGCACGCGTACAAAATTTCGACCGCGCGCACGACGATGCTTTGGAACGGATTGCGGCACACCGCGCCCAGCCCCGCGTCGCGCGCGGCGTCTTGCGCTAGCGGCGATAGTTTGTCAAAATTCAGACTGTAGCGCGCGAGCGGACCAACGAAATAATTTGCGCGCGTTTTCAAACTCGATTGCAGCGCGTTCGAGTGCGCGACGTGTTCTTCGACGAAATGTTCCTCGTATTCGCGTACTGCAATGTCCAACCCTTTGTTCGAGACGAGCCGCCCTTCGTTGAACGGATATTCGTTAGGATGACGCAGCGCGACAAATTCGTAATCTTGCTCGAAAGCGGGAAACGGCAGCAGCGCGGTCCAGCGTACCAGTTTCACCGCCACATCGCGCGCCCATTTGAGCCGCTCGACCAAGGGCGCGAGTTCTTTTTTGGTCGGTACGCGATAAAAGCCGCCGACGCGCACGTTGATAGGATGAATTTCTCTGCCGCCCAGCCGCGTCACAATTTCATTGCCGACCTTTTTCAATTGAAGCGCTTGTTCCACCAACTCGCGATGGTCTTGCGCCATCTGCACCGCGTCCGCGTAACCGAGAAAGTCCGGCGCATGGAGCAGAAACACGTGCAGCGCGTGGCTCTCAATCCACTCGCCGCAATACAACAGCCGCCGCAGCGCGCGCAGTGGTCCGGTGACGCGCACGCCGCAGGCATCTTCCAGCGCGTGACAGGCGCTCATCTGATAAGCGACGGGACAGATGCCGCAAATACGCGCGGTAATGTCGGGCGCTTCGCGGAAATCGCGCCCGCGCAAAAACGCTTCAAAGAAACGCGGCGGCTCAAAGATTTTCAATTGAACGTCTGTCACGCGGTCGCCCTTGATTTTCACTTGCAGCGCGCCTTCTCCTTCGACGCGGGCAAGATAGTCTACCTTAATCGTTTTGCTTTTCATCGCTCACTCTCCGCGCATCTCTTTCGCGCCTTTGCCTTGTCCGTCACCTTTGGCACGTTTGGCATCTTTGGCGCATTTGGCACGTTTGGTTTCTTTGGCACTTTACTCATGCGCTTCGCTCTCTTTGCGGAACGGCTCGGCAAAGGCATTGAAGCCGCGAAACGCGCGCACGAGATTCTCTTCGCTCACGCCCAAGTGCTGCCACCACGCGGCGAGCGACGCGGTGTTGGGCGTTTCTTTTGGACCAAAGCAGCCGTAACAGCCGCGCTGATATGCCGGGCACAACGCGCCGCAGCCGGCTTGCGTCACGGGACCCAAACACGGCGTCCCGTGCGCGACCATGACGCACGGCGTGCCGCGCGCTTTGCATTCCATACAAACGCTGTGCGGCGGCGTGTTTGGTTTGCGCCCATGCAAAAACGCGCTCAGCACTTCGACGAGTTGTAGTTTGTTGATGGGACAGCCGCGCAATTCGAAATCCACAAAGACGTGGTCCGCAATCGGCGTCGCTTTGTTCAACGTGCTGATATATGCGGGCGTAGCATAGACAATTTGAATAAACTCTTGGACATTCTTGAAATTGCGCAGCGCCTGAATGCCGCCCGCCGTCGCGCACGCGCCGATGGTGATGAGATATTTCGAGGCGCGGCGAACATGATGAATGCGCTCGGCATCGTGCGGCGTCGTGATGGAACCTTCCACCAGCGATACATCGTACGGTCCCTTGACCATCGCGCGCGACGCTTCGGGAAAGTAAGCAATGTCCACCGCGCCCGCGACGGCGAGCAGTTCGTCTTCGCAATCGAGCAAGCTCAACTGACAGCCGTCGCACGACGCAAATTTCCATACGGCGAGCTTGGGTTTCATGGTACGCGCCATCTTAAATCTCCCGTTTCTCGAACCACGCTTTAATGTGGTCATAGCGAAACACCGGTCCGTCTTTGCAGACAAAGGTTGGACCAAACTGGCAGTGTCCGCACAAACCGATTGCGCATTTCATGTTGCGTTCCAGCGACACGTAAATATTTTGCGCTGCCACACCGCGTTTTTCCAATTCCTGAATCGTAAAGCGCATCATGATTTCCGGACCGCAGACGAACGCGACGGCGTTGTGCGGGTCGAACGGCGCGCGCGGAATGAGCGTAGTGACCACGCCGACATTGCCGCGCCAGCCGCTTTCACCGCGGTCCACTGTCACGTACACATCGAGGTCAAAATGCGCGCGCCAGCGCTGCAATTCATGCGGATAAAGAATATCGCCCGGCGTACGCGCGCCATAGAGCAGTGCCAGCTTGCCAAAACGTTCGCGCTGCGCCATGAGTTGATACAACGCGGGGCGCAATGGCGCAAGCCCGATGCCGCCGGCGACGATGACCACATCGCTGCCCGCGCATTCCTCGACGGGCCAGTGCGTGCCGAACGGTCCGCGCACGCCCAACGTATCCCCGCGTTTGAGCCGCCGCAGCGCGCGTGTGACCGCGCCGACTTCGCGGGTCGTGTGAATCAACTTGCGCGGCTGCTGCGGGTCGCCGCTGATGGAAATCGGGACTTCGCCCACTCCGAACACGTACAGCATGTTGAACTGCCCGGGCGCGAACGAGAGCGCCCCATCGCCGTTCACCGTTTCGAGTTCGAGCGAAAACGTGTCGTGCGTCTCACGGTGCGCGCGGCGGATGCGATACGGATTTGGAGTCATCGGGTCAAATGGAGTTGGCATGTGCAAATCCTTTTCACGCGCGCACGCCATAGACATCCAACAGCTGCAAGCGCGCGGCTTGCAGCCGCTCGGAAATCACCAGCGCGAACTGTTTCATAAACGCGTAACCTAAATCATGATCCTCTTCGCATTTTGTACGCAAACATTTCGCATCCAGGGCAATTGCGCGCGTCAATTCGAGCGCCTGCGCGTCAAAGCGCCATTGATACGGCGGGATGAGCCACGACCAGCCGAGCATCTCGCCTTCGCCCACCGTTTGTAAAGTAATCGGTCCACGTCCCGGAACGAAAATCTGAATCGCTACTTTGCCGTGACGAATGAAATAAAAATGATTTGCTTCATCGCCTTCACGAAAAAGATATTGGTCTGCCTCAAAGCGAACGTTCGATGCGCAGCTGACGAGCAGCTGCATGTATTTCGGTCCGAGTTGTTGGAAAAAGGGATGCTCCGCGAGAATCCGTTCAAGCGTTTCCATAGTGATGCTCCTTGTCCGCCTCCTGTATCGCGCGCACTTCGGCGGTCAAATCAATCGCAACGGGACACCACGTAATGCAGCGTCCACAGCCGACGCAACCGAAAGTGTCAAACTGGTCAACCCACGTTGCGAGTTTGTGTGTCAGCCACTGCCGATAGCGCGCACGGGGTGTTGCGCGCACGCTGCCGCCGTGAATGTACGAAAAATCCATCGTAAAGCACGAATCCCACTTGCGCCAGCGTTCGGCATGTTCGCCCGTCAAATCGGTCACGTCTTGTACCGTTGCGCAAAAACAAGTGGGACAGACCATCGTGCAATTTCCGCAAGTGAGACAGCGATTCGCCACATCGTCCCAGCGCGGATGGTCACTATGGCGATAAAGCAGCGCCTTGAGGTCGGACGTATCCAGCGTGCGCCCCATGTGCTGTGCGGTTTGCGCGCTAATGTCTTGGGCTGTCTGCAATTCTTGCGCGGATGGTTCGTGGTGGGGAACTTCGCGCATCACCTCTGCGCCGCGCGCGCTCCCGATTTCGACGACAAACTCATGCGCGCCGCCTTCCCAGATTTCGGTCAGCGCGAGGTCAAAGCCGGAGGTGGCTTTCGGTCCCGTGCGCATCGAAACGCAAAAACATGTCCCGCCTGCCTGACCGCAATTGACCGCCACGACAAAAAGCTTGTCGCGCCGCGCCGCGTAGGACGGGTCCGCGTACGCGCCCTGCATAAAGATTTTGTCCTGAATGGCGATGGCGTGTAGTTCGCACGGACGCACGCCGATGAACGCGTACGCCGGTGTCGCATCATTTTCGGGAATGATTTGAAATTCGCTGCCCGCGCGCTGTGCCTGCCACAGCCGCTGCGCGGGCGGATACAGAAATTTTTTCCAGGAATGCGGACCGACGACATAGCCGAACAGCGCGTCATCGGCGCGTTGTTTCAAGCGGTACGTCCCACCCTCCTGTTCGTCGCTCCACCCGCGCGGCAAATCGGACAGCTGCGCGATTTCATCATAGACAATCGCGCCCTCGCGCATGGTGGGACCGACGAGCGTATAACCCGCCGCGCGCAGCGCGTCCAACAACGTTTGCAGCGCAGCTTCCGCAATGACAACTTGTGCGCCATTAGCCGATATAGACATGGACGAACTCGTTCTCCTTTCCGCGATTGGGGTGTGCGTCATTTGGATGAACCGCGCACCTTGTACGCGCACCCGGCACGGCAAAAAAAACGACACGCTTGAGCCGATGCCATATTGGCTCCAGATCGTGTCGGTTTCCACCGCAAGTCGCTGCCATCACTCGACGATGGCGAATTATCCGGTCCCCAAAAGAGGGGCAAAAGCTGGTGTTTGGCAGGCGCTTGTTCCACACGTTTAAATCCATGAGAAAGAGATTGCCTTTTCCCGACGGCTGCGCCAAGGCGCTTTTATTATCTGCGGCGCGCGTGCGAAATGGGTCATAAATTTGTTTCGGTTTCGTGTATCTAGTCTTGCGGTAGAAATCACAGCAATACGCAAGTCCCCATTTGCCTTCTCTGCGAGCTGTGGTAAAATGCCGCCACTGAGGTAGGCAGTCTTCGTGTATACTCGTATTTATTCCGTTTCGATGTTGATGCTCACGGCGCGCCGAAGCAGCGGCGACGCGTGTCGAGCATAATGAATTCGACGCGTCCGCCATCGGTGCGCCTTCCGCCGCCTGTTCCTGCGAACCCTGTTCGCCGTCAACAGCGGCGTTTTTGTTTCTGTTCGCCAATCGCGTATCGCAAATCGCAAATCGCGGAAACCGCGCTAGAGAGTGCTTTCTACACAACCGATAACTGATTACTGATAACTGATTACTGATTACTGATTAACCCAAGTTGCTACCTTGAGCTTGGTGCCGGGTTGACCATCGAATGGAATTCGACGGCTGAACAAAGCGTTCACAAAACAAGGCGAAAAATGACAAGGAGGCAACTTGAGTTACTGATTACTATCGCACTATCGCACTATCGCACCATCGCACCATCGCACTATCGCACTACAGGAGAATAATCATGACCGACAAAATTGGAGTCTTTGTGGCGTGGCCCTACGCCAACGGACCATTACATTTGGGACATATTGCGGGCGCGTACCTGACCGCCGATATTTTTGCGCGCTATCATCGTTTGCGCGGGAACGAGGTGTTGATGGTTTCGGGGTCTGACACGCACGGTACGCCCATTACCGTGACGGCGGACGAGGAAGGGATTACGCCGCAGCAGGTGTATGAAAAATATCACGCTCTGTTTGTGCAGTCGTTCGCCAAACTTGGCATCTCGTTCGATTTATTCACACATACCGATACCGAGAATCATTGGCGCGTCACACAAGATTTCTTTTTGCAGCTCTATCGCAAAGGATACATCTTTCGCGCGACCGAGCCGCAATTGTATTGGGTGGAAGGCGAACGCTTTTTGCCCGACCGTTACATCGAAGGCGAATGCCCGGTGTGTCACTATCCGCGCGCGCGCGGCGACCAATGCGAAAACTGCGGCACGCTGCTCGACCCGTTACAACTCATCAACCCGCGTTCGCGTTTGTCGAAACCGGGCGAACCGAGCACGCTCGTCGTGCGCGACTCGGAACACTTTTATCTCGACCTGCCCAAATTCAACAAGCCGTTGTTGGATTGGGCGAAACAGCAAACGCATTGGAAACCGAACGTGCTGGCGTTCACGCTCAATTACTTGCGCGGCGACGGCACGGACGAAAATCCGACGGGGCTGAAACCGCGCGCCATCACGCGCGATTTGGAATGGGGGATTCCCATTCCGCCCGAGCTCGGCGATTTTCTGACCAAACGCATTTACGTTTGGTTTGAGGCGGTGATTGGCTATTACAGCGCGGCGGTGGAATGGGCGCACGATTACGGTTTGGGCGACAAGTGGCGCGAATGGTACACCGTCGCGCCGAACGTGCGCGGTTATCAATTCATCGGCAAAGACAATATCCCATTTCACACGGTGATATGGCCCGCGCTGCTGCTCGGTTACGGTGACGGCAACATACCCCTGCCGTATGATGTGCCGGCGAATGAATTTTTGAATTTGGAAGGACGCAAGTTTAGCAAGTCCGCGCATTGGGCGGTGTGGATTAATGATTATCTTGAAGCGTACGATGCTGACCCGCTGCGTTATCTGCTGTCCGCGAATATGCCGGAATATGCGGACGCGGATTTCAAGTGGAGCGAATTCGTGCGCCGCAACAATGACGAACTCGTGGCGACGTGGGGCAATCTGGCGAATCGCGCGCTCACGTTCGCGTACAAGAATTTCGACAAGCGTGTGCCGGCGCCCGAAGCATTATCGGACGCGGACATTGCGCTCATTGAAAAATCGGAACGCGCGCTGCAAGTCGTCGGCGATTCCATCAACGCGTGTCGTTTTCGCGATGGCGTTCAAGCCGCGTTCGAAGTCGCGCGCGAGGCGAATGTGTACTTGAATCAGACCGAGCCGTGGAAAACCATCAAAGTGGACCGTGCCCGCGCGGGCACGAGCTTGTACGTGGTCTTGCGCGTGATTGATAATTTAAAGACCGCGCTGTATCCGTACCTGCCGCACTCGTCAGCGGACCTGCATCGCCAACTCGGTTATGCGGGCAATCTCGCGGGGACGTTCGAGATTCGCGCATTCCAAGAAGCCGCGCGTTCGCATCAAGCGTTGACGTACATTGCGCCAACGACCGATGCAAAATGGGCGCCCAGCGCGCTCAAGGGCGGTGAACCATTGGGCGAGCCGAAAGCATTGTTCAAAAAACTCGACGAGAGCATCGTCGAGTTGGAAACAGCGAAACTGGGAAAACCTTCGTGATGGCGTGATAGAGTAAAAGAGAGAGAGAATGTTATTTCTCTCCCTCTCTCTTTCTCTCTTACTCTCTATCTCACAAGCGTAACCGGCGCGCTTCTTTTTCTTTTTCGCTTTTGCAGCGGACACACAAGCGCGCTTCGGGGAAAATTTTCAGCCGTTCCGGGTCAATCGGATTGCCGCAGCGTTCGCACACGCCGTATGTGCCTTCGGCGGTCGCGCGCAGGGCAGCGTTAATTTCTTCCAGACGCCGTTCGTACGCGGTGACAAGCCCCAGCGTTTTTTCGCGTTCATAGACATTCAAGTCTACCTCGTCGCCCGTCATTTCGGGCGCTTCGAGTAATTCCGCGCGCAGCGCCGCCAGTTCGCTTTCTACCTGTGCGCGTTCTTTTTGCAGCTGCGCCCTCCCGTCCACGTCGGCGTTGACCATTTTGCTGCCGAGTCTGCCGTTGGGCGGTGTTGCCTGAGACGCCGCGCGGCGCGGACGCGCGAGGCGCGCCGCTTTCGATTTCACCGCATGCGATTTTGCTATCGTCGTCCGCATGGCGGTTCTTGTTTTCTTGAGATTACGTGAAGTGACCATAGTTGTTCCTTGACCACATTGTCAGAGCCCATTTATCTAAATGGTGCGAGTGTATATCATAGTTTCCAAATCGAGTCAAGCAAAGAAAAATTGGGGCTTGTCCACATCTCGAAATCGCGCTGTTTTTCAAACCTTCGGGTCTCGGAAACCTCGAAGGTTTTGAAAACGGAAATCCCCCGCAGAATCAAACACGCCTGTCAAGCAGCCCCCGACATGCGTGAATAGTGCGAAAACTCCTGTTTTTTCGTCAATTTTTGCCGGCGCGCCTGACGCGCAGGGTCAAGCCATCGGCGGAGATTACCTGAATCCTCTCGCCGGGTTGAATGGGTGGATCTTCGGCGACTGCGGTCCATTCTTCGCTTTTCACCAAGACCGTCCCCTGGGGATTCAAAAGTGTACGCGCGACGCCCCCAGCGCCCATGTACGGAGCGATGCCCGTTATCACAGGCACATTCCGCGAGCGCACCGCCGCGCCGATGATGAGCGTAAAGAACAACGCGCTGAAAAGCGCCAGCCCGCCAATGACAAAAGGCGATACGCTGACATTCGGCGCGGTGGGTTCGGGCGGCGTGAGCGGTCGGAACAAAAAGAACGCGCCCAACAAAAACGCGATGATGCCGCCAATCGTCAACGCAAACCCGGTCACTTTGATGTCCAGCACCATCATGGCGATGCCGGCAACAATCAAAATCACCGCTGCCCAATTCGTCGGCAAGCCGAACAAGGCAACCGCCGCCAGCGTGAGACAAATAATCCCGACGACCGCCGGAATGACCGCGCCTGGATTGTACACTTCGACAATCAACGCCAGCGTGCCGATGTTCAACAAAATCAACGCGATGTTCGGGTCGAGCAGAATATGAAAAAATTCCTCAAAGAAATTCATGCCGACCTGCCGGATACTTGCGCCGCGCGTATTCAAGGTTACGTCTTGATTTTGCACCTTGACCGTTCGCCCGTGCGCTTGATTCAACACAGCATTCAAATCGGTCGCGATGAAATTGATGACTCCCTTTTGCAGGGCTTCCTGGTCAGTAATCGCAACGGCATTGCGGACGGCGTCTTCGCCCCACTGCGCGTTGCGCCCGCGCTGGGTGGCGATGGAACGAATCAACGCCGCCGAATCGTTCATTACTTTGGTCTGTTCGGTGCCGGTCAAATCGCCGGTGAGGGAAACGGGACTCGCCGCGCCGATATTGGTTCCCGGCGCCATGGCGGCAAGATGCGCCGCATATGTAATGAAAACACCTGCCGACCCGGCGCGCGCGCCCGAAGGCGCGACGTACACAATAATCGGAACGGGCGAATCAAAAAACTGTTCGATAATTTGGCGCGTCGCGTCCAGACTGCCGCCGGGCGTGTCGAGTTGAAACACAATCGCGCTGGCGCCGTCCTCGCGCGCGAGATTGATGACGCGTTCGATATACCCCTCCGTGAACGGGTCAATCACCCCATTGATGGTGCCAACATCCACTTGCGGCGCGTTGGACTGCGCGTGGAGCCATGCCGTCGTGAGACTGAACGATGCAACTGCGAGCCACAATGCCAACAGCACGACGCGTGTGCGGCGGTCTCGCTTCTTATTCATAGATGCCCCGATTTTTCCAGCAATTTGTCCGAACTGGGTGTACGGTTTGGTGCTACTTGCGTTTCCAATCCACGACGATGTGGCAGCCCTGGACATTTCCTCCGGGGTAATCTACGTCCAACACGGCGCTTGCGTTGCTGCCAAAATCGTCCAGAACGACGAGGTGGAATACGCCCTTGTCCGAGCCAAGGACAATTTCATACTCGCCTGCCAGGTCGGTGCGCGCATACGGCGGCAAATAACCGTAATCGTTGTAAATCTTTACGCCGATGTTGGCGAGAGGTTTCCCTTGCGCGTCCGAAACCGCGCCTTTGATGTCGCCCGTGCCGTTGCATTTGGCATTCTGGCGGACGCGCACCTGCGGCGTGTAAACGATGCCCTGCGCAGAAATCGCGGGCGCCGGCGTGGCGAAGGGGTCCGGTGTGACGGTAATGGGGATAGGCATCCCAAAGCCCTCCAACGTGGGCGTCGCGGTGGGCGTGGGATTGAGGATGGCTTGCTTGCAGTTTTCATCGGCGATGTCGGCTTGAGCTTGGGTGGTCGCGTCGGCGCCCAAAGCGACGGCGGCGTTCAGTTCGCGCGCGGCGATACAAAACGCGCCCTGCTTGTTGGCGACTTGACCATAGCCAATGTGCGCGTCGCGCAATTTTTGTTTCACGTCCGCGAAATTCGGGTCACGCTGGTACAGCTCCGCCAATGCCAAAACGGCGTTGCCCCAATCGGTGCCCATTGCCTGCACGCCGTGAAAATACAAAAGCGCGCGGTCTGCCAGCGTACGCGCTTCGGGATGATTCGGGTCAATCGCCAATGCCGCGTCAAAACGCCGCTTGGCTAAATCTACATCATTTGCCGCTAACGCTTCCTTGCCTGCATTGACGTACGCGGTCACCAACTGCGCGCTGACCTGGTCCGTCTGATAATCGCTCTTGACGCGCCGCAGCTCTTCGAGCAAATCAATGCTATTGTTCCAGTCCTGCCGCGCCAAGGCATCTTGCGCGCCCTCGTACAACTGTTTCGCAATGGCAACATCCTGCGGTTCGGCTTGGCTTTTGACCAAACTCGCCGCTTTGAGCTGTTCCAATTTTTGGCGCGCCGGTTGATAATTCGGGTCGTACTGGAGCGCGAGATTCAGTTCCGCGATTGCCAATTCGATGTACGTTTCTGATTCATACGCGAGCGCGCGTTGGAAATGTTCGACGGCTTGATGCTCCACAAATTGTTGGCGGTCTTGATTGCCAAAATAAACGCCCAGCGTAAACGGAATAGTAAATGCGAGCGCGATGCCGACGATGGTCAAGACGAGGAACCACGCGAACATGTGATTGCGGACGAGCGGCGGCGCGGTGGGCAAATGGAGCGCGTAATGCGGCGTGGGCTGGGCGGCAGCTTCAAACTCGTACGGTCGCAAGTCGTCATGTCCTCTGCTTGCAAGCGGCGCGTTCACCGCGAAATCGGGCGCGGACGCGGCAGGGGGGGGGGGCAGCGGCGGGACCGGACGATTGCTTTTGCCCGGCGCGCCCGACAACGCGCGGTCACGTCCGCGCGGCGGCAGCGGTTTTTGACGCGGTGGAATCGGTTCGGGCAAATCGGGAGGAACAGAAGACATGGGAATGAATGCGGAATGCGAAATTATTGGCTCTCGGTTTGCAAGAGGATGTTGCCGTCGCGGTCTTGGAGCTCTAGTGTCAGCGGTCGCTCTGCCGTCGCGATTTGTTCTTGCAAGTGCTGGGTTGGGTGAAAGGAAATGTTCCAGCGTTTGATTTCATGATCGCCTTGCTTCAAAATCAAAACCGCTTCGCGCGCGGCTGCCGCATACGCGGTGATGGTCGCTTGATTCGCGTTGGCTTGTAGGGTCATGGCAAAATCGGGTAGGGCAGCGCTGACGCCATGTGTGGCGGGCAGCGGCAAAAAATATTCGCTCCACGTCCGCGCGTCGCCCGGTGGCAGAATCACATTGTCGTCGGGGAAAAACGTGCGCGCGATGCCGCCCCACATTTCAAAATATTCGGAACCGTCATCCGTGTAAAGATTGCGACAACAAAAGTTCGGTCCCCACGCAAACAGTTTTACCCCCGGCGTGAGCTGTGGTGAAAAAATCCGCGCCAGACCAATCTGCGCTGCATAATTATACGCGCCCACGAAAGCTTGCGCCAAATCGGTCTTACCCGTGTCGGCGGCAAAGACGCCGAGATAATTATCCCAATTGCGGTAAAAGCGCAAATCGCGCCCTGCGAGGTTGGAAAACGGGACCGCTGTTTTGGGCGCGGCATTATCGTCGGCGGGGACAAGTTCGCGCGGAATCCAGTCATTGCCCGTGCTGTGCACCAATACGGAATCGTCGGGCAAGAAAAATTGCGTCTCCGGCGCAAGCCGTCCCGTCGCGCCAAGATTCAACATCGCGTTCGTCCAGAATTGAATACGCTGCGGCTGCGCGGTGGGATTCTCGACGCGCGGAGAAACCGCGAGATAGGCTGCGTGTGCGGGGAGTGTCACGCGCACCTGCACGCGCGGACGGTCATCGGCGGACGAATCGCGGAGGACGACGCTGATGCTTTGGGCGTCGCGTTGGATTTGTGCGTCCCACGGCGCGTTCCATTCATAGCCGTGCTCTTGCGTCGGAAATGCCCATTCGATGCCGCCCGCCGCGAGCCAGCCGTTTTGTGCGGGCATTCCCCACGGCGTAGGTTTCAAGACGCGATTGTTGTACAAAAAAGTTTGCCCGGTCGGTTTGTAGGTGATTTGGAAAATGCGTCCGCCGAGGTCAGGAAGAATCGTCACGCGCAGAAATTCATTTTCGAGAACGATGGCGCGAAATGTTTTCGGCTGTGGGTTCAATGTCGGCGCGGCGGCGTCATACGCGGCATGGTCAAAGGCTTTGAAGGGAATGTGCGTCGCGGGGTCGGTTTTGTCCAGCCAAAATTTTTCGTACGGATACGCGTCAAAGGTCACGGTGGAATCGTACGCGGTCAATGGTGAGACCGGGTCTTGAGCGGTTTTTTGCGGCGCGGCGGAAGGAATGAGTGCAGCCGTTGCGGGGGGATGTGTCGGCGCACGCGTGGATCGGATTGTCGGCGCGGTAGTGGGCGTGGCAGTCACGGGTTCGGCAGTTGCGGCAGAGACAACGGCGGTCGGTATCGCGAGGACCGCGCGGGTGGACATCGGCGTCGGATTCGCCGAAGCGGCACATGCCGCGAGGACGGCGTACAGGCTCCAAACAATTGGCAAAAAGAAACGGCTCGGTCGAACGCACCACGCGAGCCGCTGTCGAAAACTGTTTCGCATCGCCAAGCAAGATGGTTAGAGTGACGGTCAAATTATATTCCGTTTGCGCGTAGGAGTGAAAATGCCGAGTGTTGGGACGCCCGCGTTCCGTAAATGTTTTTGACCCTGACACAACCCAATTTTGACTCGTCGGTGTTAAGCCAAACATACAGATTCTTTTGCGCGTCTATCCCATTTGATTTGTGTCATGTGAACGGTTGGGAAAAACGTAATCGTCTTGTTCCTGCCGGTTTCCTCCGCGCATGACCTGAAGGAGGCAGAGAGATGCAATTGCATGGCTATGCAGACCGCATCGCGCAGATTGATTTGACCAAAAACAGCGTAACATACGAACCCATTCCCGAAGAATGGGCGCTCAAATATGTCGGCGCGCGCGGTCTGGGCAGTAAATATGTTTTCGAGAACGGTCCCCAAGTCGAGCCGCTGTCGCCCGAAAATATTTTGTGCTTTATGAACGGACCGATGACCGGCACCGAAGCGAATATGAGCGGGCGCATGGCGGTTGTGACCAAATCGCCGTTGACCGGCACATTGACGCACAGTCATCAAGGCGGCTGGTCAGCCGCGCGCTTGCGCTGGGCAGGTTTCGACGGTTTGATTTTTCACGGCAAAGCGAGCAAGCCCGTTTATGCCTATGTGCACGACGACACGGTGGAACTGCTCGACGCTTCGCCCGTATGGGGCAAGGGCGTGCACGACACGGTAAAATATTTCCAGAACCTGTACGGGGAAAAAGATTTGTCCGTGATTGCCATCGGTCAAGCCGGTGAGAATCTGGTGCGCTTTGCGTGCTGGGTCAATGAAATGGACCGCGCGAGCGGACGCGGCGGCACCGGCGCGGTGGGCGGCAGCAAAATGCTCAAGGCGATTGTCATCAAAGCGGACAAGCGTACGCCCAAACATGCCTCCGACCGCGAGACATGGAAAAAGGCGCACGAGCGCGCGCTCAAGACCATCATGGACGAAAAGAACGTGACCGCGCCGCGCAAAGGCGGCTTGTCGGTGTACGGCACCAACGTCTTGATGAACATTGACAATCGCATCGGCGCGCTGCCGGCGCGCAATGCCAAAGAAGCGTGGTTCGGCGAAGACGGCGAATTGATTAGCGGCGAATATGTGCACGACCACATTCTCGTTGACAATCCGACCTGTCACGCGTGCCCCGTCGCCTGCAAAAAAGAAGTCGAAATCAAAGACGGCGAATTCAAGGGCTTGCACATGGAAAGCGTCGAATACGAATCGGCGTGGGCGTTTGGCGCCATGTGCGGCAACAACGACGTGCGCGCAGCCGCCAAATTGATTGACGATTCCAATGATTTCGGCGTGGATACAATCGAGATGGGCGATTGTCTAGCGATGTACATGGAAGCCAGTGAAAACGGCTGGACGAACGGCGGCGGCAAACTCGCGTGGGGCGATTATATGGGCATGGTGGACCTGGTCCGGAAAACCGCGTTCCGCCAAGGGATTGGCGATGTGCTCGCCGAAGGCACCGAACGCGCGGCGAAAAAACTCGGACATCCCGAAATCGCGATGACCGTCAAAGGACAAGGCATTCCGGCGTACGACCCGCGCGGTCTGAAAGGCATGGGGCTCGGTTACGCCACGAGCAATCGCGGCGCATGTCATGTGGAAGGGTATTCGCCCGCGAGCGAACTCGGCTTGATTCCGCTCAAGACGGACCCGTTAGCGTGGAAAGGCAAGGGCGAGCTCTTGAAACTCTTGCAAGACCTGTTCGCCTTCACGGACTCGCTCGACTTGTGCAAGTTCAGTTCCTTTGCCGAAGGCGCCGAAGAATATGCCGAACAATTTTCGGCGATTGTGGGCGTTCCCTTCACCGCCGACGACGTGCTCAAGACCGGCGAGCGCATCTATAACCTCGAACGCTATTACAACAACCTTGCCGGTTTCCGCGAAGGCAGTGATTATTTGCCCAAGCGGTTCCTCACCGAGCCGTCGGAAGCGCCGGGTTCCAAAGGCAACGTTTGCGAACTCGACCTGATGCTGGACGAATACTACAAGGTGCGCGGTTGGAATCAGGGCGTTGTGCCACAAACCAAGCTGAAGGAATTGGGCATCGTGTAGTTTGCTGCGAATGAAAAAAAAAGCGCGGAGATTTTTCTCCGCGCTTTTTTGTTTGCCATCATCCTCCGGCGCGCAATGCTTTTTTTTCAAACGCCGCAATTACGCGCGGCATCGTTTGCGCGTCGGCGTGAAACACCACACGTATTTGTCCGACGCGCAGCGCGCCAATTTCAAAATCCGGCGCGTGGCGCAAGGTCGCGCTCCACGCGTCGCCCTGCACCAAATCTTCACACACTACGCGCCCGCCGATGCTTTCCAAATATTCGCGCGCTAACCACAGCGGCAAGCTGCGATACACTTTTTCAATTTCGATTGTCCCGCGTTCTGCCGACACTATTTTTTCCCTCCGCCCACCGGAGGAAAAATGTCCAGCTCGTCATTCGCGTGCAGCAGCGTCTCGATGCCGTCGGGCAGATAGGCTAATTCGCGTCCGTTCACAAACACTTTGATATAATCGCGCAGCTTGCCTTGCTCATCCCACAACTCGCGCGCGAGTTTCGGTTTCAACTCGGTTACGCGGCGCAATACGGCGCTGACGGACGCGGGCGCGGGCAGGTCCACCTCTACAGTTTTTCCATCGGCGGCGGCGCGCAGCGTGGCGTAAAAATTCAGACGCATCATGTTGCCTCAAACATTTTGTTCCAATCTATCGTTCGCCTATCTGAATTATACGCCAGTGAAAGAAATTCACCTCTGCTTTGCGCATCAGCGTTTCCTCTGCGCGAATTTCGACTCGCGAGTCGAAATGAAAAAGGGGCTCGGAATCTCAAGCCCCTCCTTTAGTTGCTTCGGACAAGCATCAATTCGCGCTGCGGCGGCGCGAGCCATTCGACGCCGTCGGCGGTGACCAACACATCTTCTTCCAGTCCGATGTATCCCGCGTCCGTTTGCACGCCAAGCTCTATCGTGTACACCTGATTGGCTTCGACGATGCCGTACGGCGTATCGCCGTAGCGTTCCCAACGCGGGAGCAAACCCGTGCCGCCGTCATGCACCGCGCGTCCAACTTGATGACCCAACCCGTGTTGATATTCGGGATAACCCTCGCCGGTAATCACTTCGCGCGCGCGCGCGTCCACGTGCCAGCCGACAATCCCCGGGCGCAAAATGTCCGCGGCGGCTTGAATCGTTTTCACAACCGCGTTGAACGCGTGCGTGATGTGCGCGGGCGGTTCCGTTTCGCCGGGTTTCAATACGTACCACATGCGCTGCAAATCAGAACAGTAACCGTCTTGCTTGATGCCGAAATCAATATGCACCAAATGTCCGGGCTCGACGCGCAAATCGCTCGGTCCGCCGTGTCCCGCCGACGAATGCGGTCCGGTGTTCACCGTCGGGCATTGGTTCCACGCCCACGCTGTGCCGACGTTCCACTCGTCGCAGCGGCGATGAAAATGTTCCGCGATTTGTTTTTCGCTCAAACCGGGTTTGAGCAGCGCGGTCGTTTCGTCAAACAAAAGCAGCGTGCGTTTAATCGCCGCGCGAATGCGTCGCAATTCTTCTGCCGTTTTGCGTCCGCGCAAACGCGACAGAATTGGGTCGGCGGAAATAAAACGCGCGGGGTACGGCGTGTCGCGCAAAATTTTTTGCAGCGTCAAAAACATGCCGTGCGTCAAGCCGTCCGCGTTCGGATTGCTTTCGGAAAAATTCAACGCGAGTTGTTGGGGGTCGAGACGCGTCACTGTCGCGCGCAGCAGTTCGCGGATGCTCTGCACGTACGAATGCACCTCGCTGTACCAACCGCTTTTGCGATACGCGTCGTCGTCGCCTTGCCCGACGATGGCGATGCGGTCGCCGTGTTTGGTCAAAAGCAGCGCGGATTCCCATACGACCATGCCGGGCGCGAGCAATTCCCACGCGCGTTCGGGCGTCTCTTCGGTCTCGCGCGCAAAAATCAACCACGCGTCGAGGTTGAGCTCTTGCAAAATTTGTATCGCTTGCGCGAGTTTTTCGGGTTGGAGCATCGTGAACGGGTAAACGGGGAAACAGGGAAATAGAGAAACAAATAAATCGTTCTACCTGTTTCCTTGTTTCCCTATATCTTTCTACTCGAACCTTTCTCTCAGAAATTTCAACACCACTTTGTCAATGAACGGACCGTCTTGCAAACGTTCTTCGAGATTTTCGACGCCGGCAAATTCGCGGAATGCCATTTGCGACGGTTCGTCCCACACGCTCGACACGCTGACGGGATACCCGCGTTTCGCCAACAGCGTTTGCAATTCGCGCGCGATGGCTTGGTCAATGGCAATCAAATCGTCGGGCTTGGATTTATCCAAATAGAGGCGATGCAAATCGAGGAGGCGCTGTAATTCGTCAATCGGCGCGGGATGGTCGTCCACGCGCAAATCAATGTAGCGGTCGTTGAATCCGCCGTAACCGCCGTGCGCGCGCACGACGAGCAGCGCCGCGCTTTCCTGCCCGCGTTTGTCGCCGCCCGCGCGCTGTGCCGCCGCCAACGCGGTCAACAGCCGCTGCGCCAAATCGCCTTGCGTATTCTCGAAGGTTGCGGCGAGCGCGTCCACCACTTGCGGTCCCGCGAGGATATTGCCCTGCGCGGCGAAATTCGCGCCGACGACGCCGCCCGCCCAGCTATAGCACTGCGCGCCAGTGTATGTGAACCCGCGCCCGTGCGCGTCCACGATGCCAAATTGGCGCTGCGTGACATGTTCGTCGCTGACGGTCAATGCCGCTCCCACTTGTTCGGGTGTCAAACCCTGTTTCAACATTTCGAACGCGAGCGGCACATAACGCGTATTCGCCCACGACTGCGTCGCTATGGCGCCGATGCCTGCTTGCGCCCACGGCACGACAGAACCGACGGCGAGAAATTTGGATGCCACCGCGACGCCGAGATCGCCGTTCGCGGGGTCATAAGCGACGATGGAAAAGGTGGATGGAGTCATTTTGGATTTTGGATTTTGGATTTCGGATTTGCGAGATGCGAGATGCGAGATGCGAGATGTGAGATGTGATGAAACTATATCATACTTTTTCGAAAAATGTCTTGCGCGTTGTCAAGCATTCCGTTTTGGTCCATTACGTCACTTCCAGTTCTTTGCCAGCTGGTGTGATGAAATCTCCACCGTAAAATGAATTTAGCGCGCAGAACGATGGAACGCGAAAAATTTGGAGCGCGAAACCGACGAAACGGCGCGAAAACCGCGAAAGGGATCCGCTTTTCTTTCGCGGTTTTCGTTGATTTCGCGGTTTTCGCGTTTCAAACGCCCTTCACTCTTCCAACCACTTGCTTGCCCGCTCCGCGTTCGGGTCTTTCATTTCATAATTGGTGTCACCCCTGCTTGAATTCTACGCAAGCGCACTTGGCACGAATCGCAAATCGCCGCCTCTCATCGAATCGGATTCAGCGTCTGAACAAAGCGCGGCACGCAACCATTCCCTCTGCGCGCTTACGCCAATTTGTATCCAAATTTCCGCAAGATGTTTTTCCGCCACGCAATCCCATTTTCATCTTCGATGCCTTTGGATTTGAATCCGTCAATCACGCCCAAAATGCCGCGCCCTTGTTCCGTTTCCGCAATGACCACTTGCGTCGGATTGGCGGTCGCGCAAAAGATGCGCGCGACTTCGGGGACGTTTTTGATGGCGTTCAAAACATTCAATGGATAGAAACCCGCGCCGAGAAAGACGATGAACGAATGACCCGCGCTGAGCGCGAGCGCGTTCTTTTGCGCGAGCTCAATCAGCGCGTCGTCGTTGCCGCTCCAGCGCACCAAACATTCGCCCGATGCTTCGCAAAACGCGACGCCAAATTTGATGCCCGGCACGGCTTGCGCCAACGTCTCGTGCAAATCTTCGACCGTTTTGATAAAGTGCGACTGCCCGAGAATGAAATTCAAGTCGTCGGGCTTGGTGATGGTGACGAGTGAGAGTTCCATAATTTGATTTCGGATTTCGGAAAGTGGATTTCGGAATGAACGAATTGATTTCCGCCATCTTCCGAATTCCGCCTTTCGCCTTTAGGGAATTGCTTCTTCCATCCACTGCGACGGGTTTACGTACACGCCGTTCACCCACATGCTCCAATGCAAATGGTCGCCGGTCGAAAAACCGGTGGTGCCGACTTTGCCGACGAGGTCGCCCGCTTGTACGCGCTGCCCGTTCGTCGCGAGGATTGCGCTCAAGTGATAAAACGCGCTGAACACGCCGCGCCCGTGGTCAATAAACACCACGTTGCCGCGCACTTTTAGCGGCGTTGCCATCACGACGACGCCGGCGGCGGGCGCGTACACCGGCGTGCCGCCGGGCACCGCGTAATCCGTGCCTTCGTGCCCACACAATCCGGGTTTGCCGCCGTTGTAACTGCGGCGTTCGCCGAACGTTGTGCTGATGCGCGGATTTTGAATATCGAGCGGCAGACGAAATTTTCCGGTCCACATTTGCCCCGGCGTGTAGATGCTGACCGTTTGTCCGACGCGCGCGTTTTCGGCGTTCATGATCGCGGGGTCGAGCAGCGCGGACATTTGCGGCGTCAGCGTCAAATCTTGGACGTCAAAATTGCCCGGATTCACATGCACGTCAAACTGCACCTGCTGCGGATTGCCCAAAGCGTCGCGCACGGTGAGATTCACGGGATAGTTGCCCACATAATTCGCGCAGCGCGAAATGCCCGCGAGCGCAACCCAGCGGTCGCCGATGCGATTGAATTTCAGATCCTGCTGGTCGAACGTGCCGAGCACTTGGGAAACGTTCGGCGTCGTCACGGCGATGGTGAGCGTTTCGCCTTGCTGAACGACTTGCGGGTCAAGCGCAATGCCGTCGGGCACCGATTGCGTGTTGGCGGCTTGCGGAATGATGAGCCGCTGCCCGACAGAAATGAGATTTGGATTTGTGATGTTGTTGGCGCGCAGCAATTCCGGCAGTGAAACGCCGAACTGCGCGGCAATTGCCGCGAGCGTATCGCCCGCGCGCACGATGTATGTTTCACTGGACGCGGCGCTGGTTGCAGGGGGGGGTGAGGGGGGGGTGGGACCGCGCGCGGTGGGCGCGGACGTGACCGGGTTCGGCGCGGCGGACGCGCTGGGAATGAGTAAGCGTTGCCCGACCGCGAGCGTGTTGGGATTGGTCAGGTTGTTGGCTTGTTGAATCGCCTCAATCGTGGTGTTGAATTTGAGGGCAATCGAATACAGCGTGTCACCGGCTTGAACGATGTAGGACGTGTTGGCAGCGGCAAGCGTTGGATTCGTCGCCGGCGCGCTGCCGTTTGCCCCCGAGACGGCAAGAATCGCCGAAAGCAAGGCAAGGCGCGCAAGAGTCGCTGGGTCCATGCGCCTATTATAGCGCGAGTTGCGCGCGTCAACTCACCGGGCGCGGTAAGCGGTGAACGGTGGACAGTAAACAGGAGGCGGGGGGCAGGAGGCGGGAGCGATGCGCAACGCTCATTCAATTTAATTTTTCCAAACAGTCCGCGAGCAATTTTTGATTGGCTTCGGCAAAGGGTTGGATTTCGAGCGCGCGTCGAAATGCGCGTACGGCAGAATCGTATTTTCGCAAAGCGATGTAATTCAAACCCATGCCGTGCCACGCGCCAAAATGATTTGGCTCAAGGCGCGTTGCCGCTTCGCAATCGGCGAGTGAGGCGATGTAATTTTTGACCACGTAATACAACGTTGCGCGCCGGTTCCACGCTTCGGCAAAACTCGGATAATCCAAAATCAACTCGGTCAATGTTGCCTCCGCCGCGTCGAAATCATTGCTTTCGATTTTTTGCTCGGCGTGCAGCAAACGGATTTCGGCTTCGGGTCCCGCCGCGCCGAAATACAACTGCCACAAACGCTCCGTCGCTTGCTCGCGCGTGCGCGGATTGGGGCTGGCTAATTGCCGATACAAGATTTGCTTTTCGTCGTCCATTTCGAATCATCATTTCTGCGCGCGCGGCGCTGCCAAATGCCAAGTATAAAGAAAATTGCTCCAGCATCAAACTCGCGTTTTTCGCGCGTGGAGCGAATGCGTGGGCAAGCACTTGTATGACAGAGCGAATGCACTCTGCTAAAATGGCTCTGCATCTGAAATTTTCCATACGGACGCGATGTATTCGCTCTCACCATCTTGGAGAACGGGGGAACGATTATGACCAATACAGAACCAGCGCGCCAACCCGATGACGTGCCGCCGATTTTTATTGTATCGGGCGGCATCGGCGCAAGCGGCGAACAACTGGTCAATACCGTGCTCGCGCAGTTTCAGGACAGTCATGTGCCGGTAATGACGGTGGGCAATGTGCGCCGCATGGAAGAGCTTACAGACATCGTCAAACGCGCCAAAGTCTCAAACGGCACCATTGTCCATACGATGGTGGACGCGCGTCTGCGTCGCGGATTGACTGAGCTGGCAACCGAGCAGGGCGTTGTGGCGATTGATTTGGTTGGTCCGTTGTTGGCGCGGCTTGCAGAGGTGCTGGGGCGAGAACCATTGGGCGAGCCGGGGCGCTATCGGCGGCTGCATCGCGCGGATTTTCAACGTGTGGCGGCAATCGAGTATACGATGAGGCATGACGACGGACAAAATCCAGAGGGCTGGGCGGAGGCAGACATTGTTTTGGTGGGTGTGTCGCGCACGGGCAAGACGCCGTTGAGTATTTATCTTTCCGTGTTGGGTTGGAAGGTGGCGAATGTGCCCATTGCGTTGGATTGGCAGCCGCCGGCAAAGTTATTCGCATTGGACCGGCGCCGCGTGGTGGGGCTGACCATTGATGCTGACCAATTGATTATGCTGCGGCGACAGCGCTTTAGCCGCATCGGCGCGCGCACACCATCCGCGTATATTGACCCCGAAGAAATTCGCCGCGAATTGAATCACGCCTTGCGCATCATCCGCGCGAATGGTTTCGCGCTCATTGACGTTACCGACAAGCCCATCGAAACGAGCGCGGACGAAGTCATCAAATTGATTGCGTGGGCGAATCCGAATCCTTCGAGTTGACAGGAAAATCGCTCCGCGTTTCCGCGAGCTCCTCCAGAACCGCGCCGCGCGCCAAAAGCCATCGAAATGGGCTTGACACGGCATGGAAAATCCATTATTATTTACACGTCTAACCTTACACGTGTAAATAGGCAAAATACGTTCTCTTTCTCCCCCCTTGGCCCAAGTCCAAAAAGATAGTTTGTAGGCGAACCGATGAAACGACCTACACAAGCAGATGTAGCACGCCAAGCCGGCGTCTCCAGAGCGACGGTCTCGTATGTGCTCAACGGTCAAGCCGACGGGCGCATTCCAATCTCCGAAGATACGCGTCAACGCGTTTTGGAAGCCATCAAGGTTTTGGACTATGAGCCGGATAGTCGCGCGCAGGCACTCCGTTCCGGTTCGACCAAGACCATTGGCGTAATCATCCCCGACCTGCACAATCCGCACTTTTGGGAATATGCTGCCGGAATCGAGCAAGAAGCACACAGCTCGGGATATCAAATTCTTTTATCAAGCATCGAGTTTGACGTAGAGTATGCTGTTGGCATTTTCAAGGGACTTGCGCGGCGGCGTATTGATGGATTGATTTTGGCAAGTTCCTTTATCGTCATGTCCGAAGAAGCGCAAAAGATATTGACCCAACTCCGCAAGCGGCGGCTACCGCTCGTGGAATTGAACGACCAATACGATGTGGACAGTGTGGTCTGCGACTATCGCGAGGCGACAAAAGAGGTGATGGCACACTTGCTCTCGTTACAACATCGCCGCATTGGAATGATTTACGGAGTGGAAGCGCCGGAAATGGCAGATGACCGTTTGACGCCCTATAAGGAAACGCTGATGGCGGTTGATTTATTCGACCCCCATTTGATTGCGGAATGTGGTCCGACGATTGAGGATGGTTACCAAGCCGCGCTGAAATTGCTTCAAGGTCCTTCACGTCCCACTGCCATCATTGCCATCAATGATTTGTTAGCCATCGGCGTTTTGCGCGCGGCGGGAGACATTGGGCTTCAAGTTCCAAAAGATTTGTCGCTAGTCGGTTATGACGATATTCCGATGGCAAAATTTATGGTGCCGCGCTTGACCACCGTCTCCAAAGACGCGCTGCATTTGGGACGCGAAGCGTTCAAGGTGTTGTTGGAACGCATCCAAAACCCTGACCGTCCGCGCCAGAAACGGGTCAGCCCCGCGCGGTTGATTCTTCGCGAATCCACCGGACCCGCGCCAACTCGCTGAGTTGCGCCCGCGCCATTGGACAAGGAGGTAAAAATGGTGAAATTCTGAAAAGGAATTTTTCAAACCACGCGCAGACGGAGGCGTGATGAATCCTTCCCTCATAAAAAGGAGGCACCGACGATCTTGGCGGATGACGGTACCTCCAGTAGGCAAGTAAAACCGTGTGGCTCGCGACTGCACTCTTTCGAGTACAACCGCGCTTGCTTGCCTTGTTTCATCATACCGAACTCGAGTCTGTCCGTCAAGCGCAAGACAATCAAAAAGCTGTCCTCATTCTTGCCCAATGTGATTGTCAGGGCAGCTTGAATATACACGCATCGCATCAATGACGGTTAATCAAAAACCATTCCGGCTGCGACCCGAATCCAAGCAATGGTCTATCGCAAGACCGGACGATAGAAAGCCGATTCAGAAAAGACCTGCTATGAGAAGTCAAGGGGTCGAACCTTAAAATTTCTACGCGGTCGGTGCGCTGGGGCGCACCTCATAAGGGCGTTGCTCTTTGAGCACGACGAAAATGCGCGCCA
>Ga0070741_10003597_pt1 | contig 38061 bp, 36 predicted proteins | sample Coa_R1_4_FD_66440 | JGI IMG/M metagenome (GOLD analysis project Ga0070741, IMG submission 66440) | Surface soil microbial communities from Centralia Pennsylvania, which are recovering from an underground coalmine fire - Coalmine... | ecosystem: Environmental > Terrestrial > Soil > Unclassified ... | reverse complement strand
TTCGACCAGTTCATCTCCTCGGGCGAGCGCAAGTGGCTCAGGATGTCGGGGCTCGTCTGCCTCCTGCCGCACGGCTACGAGGGGCAGGGGCCGGAGCATTCCTCCGCCCGACTCGAGCGCTACCTGCAGCTGTGCGCGGAGGACAACTGGCAGGTCGCCAACTGCTCGACGCCCGCCAACTATTTCCACATCCTGCGCCGCCAGCTGCACCGCAAGTTCCGCAAGCCCCTGGTGCTGATGACGCCGAAGTCGCTGCTGCGCCACAAGCGCGTCGTCTCCGAGCTGAGCGAGATGGGGCCCGGCACCACGTTCCACCGCGTGCTATGGGATGATGCTCAGCTCCGTCCGGACGAGAAAATCAAGCTCAAGCCGGACGCGCAGATCCGCCGGGTCGTGCTGTGCTCTGGCAAGGTCTACTACGACCTCTACGAGGCGCGCGAGGCCGCCGGCATCGACGACGTCTACCTCATGCGCATCGAGCAGTACTACCCCTTCCCGGCACGCGCCCTGATCACCGAGCTGTCGCGCTTTCCCCAGGCCGAGATCGTCTGGGCGCAGGAGGAGCCGAAGAACATGGGGGCCTGGTCCTTCCTGGAGCCCAACCTCGAGTGGGTCCTGCAGCACACGGGCGGCCGCAGCCCGCGGCCGCGCTATGTCGGGCGGCCGGCGTCCGCAGCGACGGCGACGGGCCTCGCCAGCAAGCACAACCAGGAGCAGAAGGCGCTGGTCACGCAGGCGCTTGCCGAGTGAGGTGGTGAAAAGCGATGGCAATCCAGATCATGGTGCCGGCACTCGGCGAATCGGTGACCGAGGCGACGGTCGGCCAATGGTTCAAGAAGCCGGGCGATGCCGTCAGCGTCGATGAGCCCCTGGTGGAGCTCGAGACCGACAAGGTGACGCTGGAGGTGCCCGCGCCGGCCGCAGGCGTGCTGGCCGATATCAAGGTGCCGCAGGGTGCGACGGTGGCCGTGGGCTCGGTGCTGGGATCGATCAGCGAGGGCGCCGGCAAGGCGCCGGCGAGGACCGAGCTGCGGACCGACAAGGACGCCGTGCCATCGCGCGTGCCTCCCTCCGGCCTTCCGCCGACGCGGCTCATCGAGACGCCGGCGCTCGCCGGGGAGGTCCCGGCCAGATCGGCTCCCACCTCCGCGCCGAGGTCCGCGCCGAGCGCGAGGAGCGAGATGCCGCCGGCGCCGGCCGCGCGCAAGATGATGGAGGAGAAAGGGATACAGGCCGCCGACGTGCCGGGCTCGGGCCGGCGCGGCCAAATCCTGAAGGAGGACGTGGCTGCTGCGGCGGCTCGGCCGCCAGAGCCGGCACCGGAGCGAGCCCAGCCGGCGCCGGAGCCTGCCGAGGCTGTCGCCTTCGCGCCGATCGCCAGCGCCTCGGCGCCGGTGCCGGCCGCGCAGATGCGCGCGCCCTCGGTGCCCAACGACGCGGCGCGCGAGGAGCGCGTGCGCATGACCAGGCTGCGGCAGACCATCGCGCGCCGGCTCAAGGAGGCCCAGAACACGGCGGCCATGCTCACCACGTTCAACGACGTGGACATGAGCGCCATCATGAGGCTCAGGAACGAGTACAAGGACCTGTTCGAGAAGCGCCACGGCGTGAAGCTCGGCTTCATGGGCTTCTTCGTCAAGGCGAGCATCCAGGCGCTCAGGGAGATACCGGCTGTCAATGCCGAGATCGACGGCCAGGACATCATCTACAAGAACTACTACCACATCGGCGTGGCGGTGAGCACGGACAAGGGCCTCGTCGTGCCGGTGGTGCGCGAGGCCGACCGCATGTCGCTCGCCGAGATCGAGCAGGCGATCGCCGACTTCGCCAAGCGCGCCCGCGACGGCAAGCTCACCATCGAGGACATGCAGGGCGGCACCTTCTCCATCACCAACGGCGGGGTGTTCGGCTCGCTGCTCTCCACGCCGATCCTCAACGCGCCCCAATCGGGCATCCTCGGCATGCACCGCATCGAGGAGAAGGCGGTCGTGCGCGACGGCCAGATCGTGGCGCGGCCGATCATGAACCTGGCGCTCAGCTACGACCACCGCATCGTCGATGGCCGTGACGCCGTAACCTTCCTGGTGCGGGTCAAGGAGTACCTGGAGGACCCGCGGCGCTTCCTGCTGGAGCTGTGAAGCCGGACCCTCGGCCGCCGTCATTCCCGCGAGCGCGATAGCGCGTCGGCGGGTATCCAACCCGAGACTCGACGTGGTGCCGGGGGCTGGATGCCCGCTCTGCGCTTCGCTTGGCGGGCATGACGGGGCGCTGGCGCCTTGCGGAGGCCCTTTTCGCATCCCATTTTTTCAGGAGGCGCCCGGCCGTGGAGCGGGGCCCCTTGCGCGATTGGCGCAGCGAAGTGGCCGCAAAGGAGCAATTCCTATGGCCGCAACGAACAAGATCAGCGATCACGAATGGCAGGACCTGGCCTGCATGGGCCTCGGCGTCCTCATTCTTCTCTCGCCGTGGGTCGTTCCCGATGCCGACATCGGGCTCTCGACGGTGAACACCGTCGCCGTCGGCCTCGGCGTCCTGCTGGTCTCGGAGCTCGAGCTCGCAGGGCATACGGTGCGCGAGGAAGCCGCCAGCGGCGCGATGGGGCTTTGGCTGATGGCCTCGCCGTTCGTCTTCGGCTATGGGGGCGAGCTGCGGCTGTGGCACCTCGTGCTCGGCGCGCTCGTTGCTGTCTTCGCCGCCGCCGAGTACGTCCGGGAGAAAAGGGGGGCGCGGCGCAACGCCCGATAGCGCCTTCCGCTCATGCTAGGGCCGGAGTGCTCGCCCCGCGGCCGCCGCAGTTCCGCTCCAGGATCATCACCGACCAAGAGGCGACAGCTGCGGCCGCTCAGGCCGCCGCGCGCGGTCTGGCTGGCTGGACAGGGGAGGATGCCATGGCAAGGCTCCAGACGATTGTGGTCGCGGGCATGCTGGCGCTGGTGCTGGCGTCGGGTCCGGCCTCGGCGCAGTCGGCGGAGGATGCTTTCGGCCTCTGGCTCAATCCCGAGAACCAGTCGAACGTCGAATTCTACAAGTGCGGCGAAGGACTGTGCGCCAAGATCGTCAAGGTCGCCGATGGGCAGACCTTGGACGACAAGAACCCGGACCCCGCCAAGCGCAGCCGGCCGATCGTCGGCCTCGTGATCATGGACGGCGCCAAGAAGTCGGGCGCCAGCAAGTGGGCAGGCACGCTCTACAATCGCGAGAACGGCAAGAGCTACTCCGGTACCGTCACCGTCAAGACCAGGGATGCGCTGGAACTGTCAGGTTGCGTCGCGGCCGTCCTCTGCCGCGGCGTGACCTTCACCCGCATCAAGTGAGCGACGCGCTTCGCGCTCGCCGGGGATGACGGCGCCCCGCCAACCACGCCCGTCATACCCGCCAAGCGAAGCGAGAGCGGGTATCCAGCCACGGGCGCCGCGGTAGAGTTCTTGGCTGGATTCCCGCTGACGCGCTGCGCGCTCGCGGGAATGACGGTGCCCTCCTCCCCTGTCATGCCCGCCGAGCGAAGCGAAGAGCGGGCATCCAGCCCCAGCACCACGGGTCGAGCCTGGGGGTGGATTCCCGCCGGCGCGCTTTCGCGCTTGCGGGAATGACGGTACGCCCGCGTGGCCGGCGGTCCTGCCGTCGGCGGATCAAATCGCCTGTCTGGGACGCGAGCCGATCCATCGCGCCAGCTCGGGGTCGTCGAAGGTGTAGGCGGTGTTGCCCTCGACGCGCGTGACGATGCCGAGCCGCACGAGCCGTCGCAGCGCCGTCTGCGTCTGCGCGATGGTCGGCGGCGCGGCGCCGGTCAGGCGGCCGATCTCGGCCCGGTTGGCCTCGGCGAACGGCGTCTCGACCCCGCGCGCCAGGGTGTAGGCCAGCGCGCGCTGGATGGCGGTGAGCGACAGCCACAGCCGGTCGTAGCCGAGGTTGGCCGCGAGCCCGGCGCGCAAGCGCTCCAGCGCGGCGGGGATGTCGCGCTTTTCCTCCGGCAGCAACAGCTCCAGCAGCTTGCGGAAGAAGAACGGATTGCCGTGCAGGGCCTCGAAGGCGGCCATCGCCGCCTCGAGGTCGAGCCGCTCGCCGGTGGCGCGCTCGAAGGCGGCGATCAGGTGCTCGACGAACGGCGCTCCGAGGGGCTGGAGCTCGATGGACGTGGCGAAGTGGAAGAACGGCGCCTGCCTGTCGGAGAACATGGCCGCCAGCGCATCGCGGTTGGAGCCGGTGAACACCACTGCGAGCCCGTCGCGGCGCTTGTCGAGGCTGGTGCGCAGCGCGGCGACGAGCGGACGGTTGGCAGAATCCGCCGCCAGCTCCTGCACTTCGTCGAGCAGGAGCACCGTGGGCTTCGTCTTGCGCGCGAGCCGGCCCAGCAGCTGGTCCATGATCAGGAGCACGTCGCTGCTCGGCGTGCCCTTCAGGCCGACGAGGTCGATCTCGGCCCCCGCCTCGCCCAGCCCCGGCAGCTTGGCGCCGATCCTGATCTTGGGCGCGAGGCCTTCTGCCAGCCGCTGCAGCTGCCCGGCGAGGCCGCGCTTCTGGCGGCCGTCGTGCAGCGCCGTCAGCAGCGTCGCCACCGGCGAGAGGGGCGACTGCCAGAAGCTGGCGTAGACCACCAAGTGGCCCGATTTCTCGGCGAGCGGGCCCAGATCGCGGATCAGGAACTCCGTCTTGCCGATGCGGCGCGGCCCGAACAGGACGAGCGCATTGGCGAGCCGCTTCTCGATCAGCGCGAAGGTGCGCTTGGCGAGCTGGGTGCGGGGATAGTGCCAGGGGTCGGGCGAGGCCATGATAGCCACTCGTAGGGCCGGATGGCTATATAGCCATGGCCGGCTATCCGTGGCTATGACGACTTCGAGAAGACCCTAACATCGGCATGACGGGGCTCCGGACGTCAGCTCTTCGCCGGGGCCTCCTTCACCATTCCCCGCTCGCTCATCACGCCGGTGATCTCGTCGAGGATGGCGGGGTCGTCGATAGTGGCGGGCATGCGCCACTCCTCGCCGTCGGCGATCTGGCGCATGGTGCCGCGCAGGATCTTGCCCGAGCGCGTCTTCGGCAGCCGCTTCACGGTCATCACGGTCTTGAAGGCGGCGACGGGGCCGATCTCCTCGCGCACGAGCTTGACCACCTCGCCCTCGATCTCGGCCGGCGACCGGTTGACGCCGGCGTTGAGCACGATGAAGCCGGCGGGGATCTGCCCCTTCATGTCGTCGGCCACACCGACGACGGCGCACTCGGCCACGTCCTTGTGCTTGGCGACGACCTCCTCCATCTGCCCCGTCGACAGGCGGTGGCCGGCAACGTTGATGACATCGTCCGTGCGCGCCATGACGTAGACGTAGCCGTCGCCATCGCGGTAGCCCGCGTCCGAGGTCGTGTAGTAGCCCGGGAAATCGGCGAGGTAGCTCTTGCGGAAGCGCTCGTCGTTGCCCCACAGCGTCGGCAGGCAGGAGGGCGGCAGCGGCAGCTTGACGGCAAGCGTGCCGGTCTCGCCGGCCGGCAGCGGCTTGCCCGAGGCGTCGAGCACCTGCAGGTCGTAGCCCGGCATCGGCACGGTGGGGGAGCCGTACTTGACAGGCAGCGCCCCGAGCCCGGCCGGGTTGCCGCAGATGGGCCAGCCCGTCTCGGTCTGCCACCAGTGGTCGTAGACCGGCACTTTCAGGTTGGCCTCCGCCCATTTGATGGTCTCCGGGTCGGCCCGCTCGCCGGCCAGGAACAGCGTGCGGAAGGCGCGCAGGTCGTAACGGCCGATGTGCTCGCCCTTGGGATCCTCCTTCTTGATGGCGCGGAAGGCCGTGGGCGCGGTGAACATGGCCGCGACGGCGTGCTCGGCGATCACGCGCCAGAAGGCGCCCGCATCCGGGGTGCCGACGGGCTTGCCCTCGTAGAGGATGGTCGTGCAGCCGTGCAGCAGCGGCGCGTAGCAGATGTAGGAGTGGCCCACCACCCAGCCCACGTCCGAGGCCGCCCAGTAGGTCTCGCCCGGGTCCACGTCGTAGTGGTTCTTCATCGTCCACTTGAGCGCCACCATGTGGCCGCCGTTGTCGCGGACCACGCCCTTGGGCTGGCCGGTGGTGCCGGAGGTGTAGAGGATGTACAGCGGGTCGGTGGCGAGGACCGACACGCAGCCGGCCTTGCGGCCACGCGCCTTGGCGTCGGCGATCGCGCTCTCCCAGTCATGGTCGCGGCCTTGGATCATGGACGCCTCGGCCATCGGCCGCTGCAGCATGAGCACGGTGGGCGGCTTGTGGGCGGCAAGATCGATGGCGGCATCGAGCAGCGGCTTGTAGTGCACGATGCGGCCGGGCTCGATGCCGCACGAAGCCGACAGGATGGCCGCCGGCTTGGAATCGTCGATCCGGGTGGCGAGCTCCGGCGCGGCAAAGCCGCCGAACACCACGGAGTGGATGGCGCCGATGCGCGCGCAGGCGAGCATGGCGATCACCGCTTCCGGCACCATCGGCATATAGATGATGACGCGGTCGCCCTTCTTCACGCCGAGGTCCTGCAGCACGCCGCCGAGCGTGGCCACCTCGTCGCGCAGCTCGGCGTAGCTGTAGGCCCGCGTCGTTTTCGTGACCGGGCTGTCGTAGATCAGGGCCTTCTGCCGGCCCCGGCCGCGCTCCACGTGCCGGTCGAGGCAGTTCCAGGCGGTATTGCACTCCGCCCCCACGAACCAGCGGCCGTATTGCCCCGCATAGGGGTCGAACACCTTGTCCCAGGGCTTGTACCAGTCGATCTCGCGCGCGGCCTCGGCCCAGAACTTCTCCGGGTCCTGCTGCCAGGCGGCATAGACCTCGTGATAACGGCTCGACACGTGCGGCTTCCTCCCATTTCCGGGCCGGCGGGCCCGAGCGGCCTTGGTTTGCGAAGACTGTGCGGGGGATTGTGCCGAGCGGACGTGCGAATGCAAGGGCGCATTCGCCATCGTGACGCTAGCCGGCCTCGCCCCGCCACCGGCCGTCGGCGATGAGGGCGAGCCGGCCGACATCCTGCCGGTACAGATAGACCCAGGCCGCCATCTCCTGGCCGGTCACAAGCCGCACGGGGCGCTCGATGCGAGCGTACTCGGCCAGCTCGCCCGTTCCCGGAGCGATGCCCTCGTAGGCGTCGAGCCAGGCGAGAGAGCTTGCCGGATCGTCGAGCGCGTAGACCTCGCCATGCACGCGCTGGTCGGGCTCCTCGGCCGCGACCGCGGCCGGGTACCAGCTCACGCGATAGAGGCGACCTTGCATCGTCGCCGCACCCACGAGCCGCGCCTCGCGTCGCAGCCGCTCGCCCATGGGATGGCGGGCGGTCGACATCAGCGAGCCGTAGACGAAGAGGTGAGGATTGATTGCAGACATCGCTCACCCCCCGTCGCTCCGACCCGGAACGGCAAGCCTCACTTCACGGACGAAAAGGCCGTGGGCGTCATCAGCGTGCTGGTGATGTTGGCGACGATCGGCCCGTCGCGCTCGCTGTCGGCCCGGGCCTGGATCCAGGCCGGATCGGACTGGAACGCCGTCCACTTCTTCTCGCGGTCGGCCAGCGACTCCCAGGCGAGGAAATAGTGCAGGTCGTGATTGCCGTCGCCGATCAGCACGGTCCAGAAGCCGGCCTGCCTGATGCCGTGCTTCTCGAAGATCTTGGTCGTGTGGTTCTCGAAGCGCTTGAGCAGCGCGGGCAGGCGCCCGGGAAGGCAGCGGTAGACGCGATACTCGTAGATCATGGGCGTTTCTCCAGATGATGGCCGGCGGCATCTTCCGCCGCATCGTCTCCGAGCACAAGGCGTGATGGGAGGCACACAGCAGGCATGCAGTCCGCAGCCCGGTGTGCGAGACTTCGCCCATGACAGTATCCGCGCGCGTTGAGCGCCGCGCTCCGCTCAAGCGGCACTAGGGCACGTAGATCAGGATCTTCATCTTGAGGAGCTGCGGGAAAAAGGTTTGCAGCGCGTGCCCGAACACCCACAGCAGCGCGATCAGGATCAGCAGCGCCGGGATCGCGGCAAAGACCGCCTTGACGAAGAAGGCGGCGAGCTTCGCGAACGGCACATTGATGTCGATGACCGTGGCGGCGGGAGCCTGAAGCTCGAGATCGGCCTCGCTCGGCAGCGGCAGGGGCGTGGCCGCAGCAGAGTGGCGTTCGCGTGCCTGCCGCTCGCGGGCCTCACGCTCGCGCCGGATGGTGCGCGGCAGATCGTCATCGGCGGTCAAGGAGAAGGTCGGTTCCGGCATGCCAAGCAACTCCACGCGGCCTCGAGTTCCCAGCCCGTCCCCGATCGCGAGATCCCGATTTCGGCCTTGCACTGCCGATGGCCGCGCCGATACGCTCGGGGCCGGCCATTTCGCGATCCCGTCCGGCACCATGCTGCAGCAATTTGGCGGTTTCGCGATGATCCTCAGGCGGAACGGACGTGAGCCAGGTTGCCACCCGCGCATCGGGTTCGCCGGCGGTGAGCCGCGCGCCGGCCCGCTTTGCCGACCCTGAGCAAGCACGGAAAGTTGCACAGGCATTCGACCTGCGCCGGCTGCCCGCGGAGTTCTATGCCAACCCGTATCCCACCTACCACGCGCTCAGGCAGCACGACCCCGTGCATCGCCTCCCCGACGGCGGCTACTTCCTCTCCCGCTACGCCGACTGCGTGGCCGTCTACAAGGACACCGCGGCCTACTCCTCCGACAAGAAGCGCGAGTTTGCGCCCAAGTTCGGGGACGGCCTGCTCTACGCGCATCACACCACGAGCCTCGTGTTCAACGATCCGCCGCTGCACACCCGCGTACGGCGCATCATCGCCGGGGCGCTCACGCCGCGCGCCATTACCGACATGGAGACCCCGGTGACGGCGCTGGTCGACGGGCTGCTCGACGCCATGGCCGCCAAGGGCAGTGCGGATCTCATCGCCGACCTGGCAGCCGCGGTGCCGGTGGAGGTGATCGGCAACCTGCTGGCGGTGCCGCGGGACGAGCGAGGGCCCTTGCGCGGCTGGTCGCTCGCCATCCTGGGCGCCCTGGAGCCGGTGCTGAGCGAGGAGCAGCGCCAGCGTGGAGAGCGGGCGGTGGCAGACTTCCTCGACTATCTCGAGGGGCTCGTCGCCGATCGGCGACGGCGCCCGGGCGACCCGGCGCGCGATGTGCTGACCCGGCTCATCGCCGGCGAGGCGGACGGAGAGCGGCTCTCCGAGGCAGAGTTGCTCCACAACATCATCTTCATCCTCAACGCCGGGCACGAGACCACCACCAATCTCATCGGCAATGCGCTCTATGCGCTGCTCGAATGGCCGCAGGAGAGGGCGCGGTTGATCGCCGAGCCGCGGCTCATACGCTCGGGCGTAGAGGAATTCCTGCGCTTCGAGAGCTCCAACCAGCTCGGCAACCGCGTGACCACGCGCGAGGTCGAGATCGGCGGCGTGGCGATGCCGCCCGGCACGTTCATCACCATCGGCATCGGCGCAGCCAACCGCGACCCGGCCGAGTTCCCCGACCCGGACCGGCTCGACGTCGCCCGCGAGCCCAACCGCCACCTGGCCTTCGGCTCGGGCGCCCACGTGTGCGCGGGCCTCAACGTGGCCCGCCTGGAAGGCCGCATCGCGATCGGCCGGTTCCTGGAACGCTTCCCGGCCTACGCGCTGGCCGGCGAGCCGGTGCGCGGGGGACGCGCGCGGTTCCGCGGCTTCCTGTCGATCCCCGTGCGGCTCGCCTGAGCGCAGCAGACGGCTCCGGTTGTCATCCTCGGGCTTCGGCCCGAGGATCCAGGCATCCACGAACGCCGGAGCAAGCGGTTGGATGGATGGTCGGGACACTCGCAACAGGTGCGAGTGCAAGCAAGCCCGACCATGACAACCGGGTACCGAGTGAAAGACTCACAATACTAGCGCCGGTCGCGCCAGGCCTGCAGAGCGCGCGCCAGGCCGATCATGGCGGCAGAGACGATCCCCAGTGCCGCTGTCAGCACCACGATGAACAACAGCACGGGCGCGAACACCCACACCGCGAGCGTCGCAAGCACGATGCCGGTGGCGACGAGCCAGAGGCGCAGCAGCCTCACGGCCGACGCCCAAGCGCGTAGCCCGCCGCTGCCCACACCAGGCCGAAGATGAACTCGGCCACGAACACGCCTGCGGTCGCCCGGCTGATGCCGACGATGCCGGAGACGCCGAGCCAGATCGCCACGTACACGAAGCCTGAGCCCACCAGTGCCGCCGCGAAGGCAGCAACGGGGAGCTTCTGCCACTGGTCGGCATTGCGGCCCATCCAGAAGGCGACGACGATGACGGCCGGATTGAGCAGGGCCGTCAGCACCACCACCTTGAGGTCGACAGGCTGCATGGATTGGATCGCGCTCACAATGGCCCGCGCGCTTCAGCTCGACTTGCCCTCGATCTCGTGGCGCAGCTTCTCCTCCTCGTACTGGATGAACCAGCCGATCATCTGCCGCCAGAGCGCCTCGGCGAGATCGGGCGGCACTCCCCTGTCGCTCGCGCGTGCGCGTACCTTGTCGATCACCTGCTGGTTGCGCCAGGGCACGTTGGCCTCCTGCCGCGCCTGGAGCTTGAGCTGCCAGGCCCGCTCCACATAGCCGAAACGCTCGGCAATCAGGTCGACGAGCGCCGCATCGATGCGATCGATCTCGACGCGAACCTCGGTCATGTCGCGGCACTGCGCAGGGGGACGGGGGGCCATGGCGGTCGATCTCATTCTGGGGTGGGACGGCTGTCGCAGGGGGCTTACAAAGTGGCGGCCGACTTGGCAACTGCGCCGGTCCTGCGCCTCGCCGGCGCGGGCGGGGGCAGGCACGCTTCGGGCAGCTGCTGCACCTTTCCCTCCGCCTGCAGCGCCTTGAGCCGGGCGCACTCTTTCGGCCCCAATTCGGCCTCGCCACGCGCCGTCACGGTCATCAGGCGCGTCGTCATCTGGGCATAGATCTGCGGGCGCTTCGCCTTGAAGCGGTCGAGCTCGGCCAGCGGCCAATCGGTCACGTCGATGTCGACCTCGACCGGCCTGCCGAACGAGGAGCGGCCGACCCGGGAGGCGCCGACGTGCAAGTAGCCAACGTTTACGATCTCGCCCGCCTGCAGCGTGAAGCTCGCGTAGCTGGTGCGATAGAGCTGGCCCCCGTCGCTGTCGGACAGTGTCTTGACGTCCTTGGCCGTCTGGCAGCGGTACGCGAGCACGTGGTACTCGCCGGGATCGAGCTCCACCTCGGCCACGGCCGGCTCGGTCAGCGAGCGCACATTGGCGACCGTGATGCCCTGGTGCCGGCGGTAGCCCTCGCCCTCGCGCACGCCGAGCAGCACGGCGACATTGATGCAGGACGGGCTGGCGGCGCCCACGCGCATGACGGCGACGGCCTTCCTGGTCTGGGCGAGCGAGGCGGTGGACAGGTTGTCGTCGACACGGGACGTCTGCGTGCATCCTGCGCCCAACACGCAGCCGACAGCCGCAACCAGCACCTGCCGCGTCTTCCCCCGCCCCATGACGCACCCCGACCCGCGTCATTCCCGCCAAGCAACACGCTGAGCGGGAATCCACTCACAAAACCGTCACGCCGACCCTGGGAGATCCCGCATTCGCTGCGCCATGCGGAAATACGGGCGCAATTGCCCGAGCCCCAATGTCGCCGGAATGATACCTTGGCGGACGACACGAACCAATAGCCTATCCGCCTGCCGATCCTCCGCGTCCCGGCGGTTCTCGCCCCGGGCGCTTCAGGTGTGCCGCACTGTTCTCTAGACTGGAGGCGACAACAACGAAGGCCGCGGAGACGAGACGCCCATGAAGATCAAGCTTCATCACGTGAACTTCTGCTCGACCAACCTCGCCGCCATGGACGAGTTCTACCGCACCGTGCTGGACCTCGAGCCGGAGCCTTCCATGGGCGACAACCGGCTGCTCGCCGGCGGCTATCCTGGCAAGGTGGCCTTCGTCACCGACGGCACGACCCAGCTGCACCTGGCGGAAAAGGACTTGGGCGTGAACTTCCGCACCGGCCAGGCGATCAACCCCGTCGAGCGCGGCCACATCGCCTTCCGCACCGACGACATCGAGGCTTTCAAGCGCCGGCTGAAGGAGAAGGGCATTCCGTTCTCCGACTACGGCGCCTGGGCCATGAAGGGCTGGGAGCAGATCTTCTTCTACGACCCCGACGGCAACATCGTCGAGGTGCACCAGGTGCGCGAGTAGCGGCATCGGCCTGCTCGGCGACAAGAGAAGAGGGCGGGCGCGACGCCGTGGTCCCCTATTGGCACCGGGGCTCCGTCCCGGCCAGGCCCTCGAGCCTTTTTCGGCCCCTATGGAATCTCGGCAGCTATTGCGGACTCGCCGTTGTCATCCCGGGCTTCTATGCCCGGGATCCATCTCTCCGCTTGCTCCGGCGTTCGCAGATGGCTGGATCCCGGCGACAAGCGCCGGGATGACAGATCGCGCTCGGTGCCGGGCTGCATGATCAGGGCCAGCTGCACGGCGGTCCTGCAGCCTGATCCGGTCAAGCTTGGCTCGCCGCACGTTGATGCAGGTCAAGTCCGGCTCGTCGCGGCCGTGCTTGCTATGCTGTATGCGCGTGTTCTCGGATCGGATCAGCGCCTCCTGGTGGCAGACGAGGCCCGTGATTATATGAGGTGTGCGCTATCAGGCCTGATGGCACTGGTCCTGGCGTTCGAGCCGTCGCGCGCCGAGGAATTCAGCTGCGGCGAGGCCTACCAGCGGTCCCTCGGTGTGATCGAGCTGCGCAAGCCGTCGCCGGAGCAGCGCGCGGCGCTGCGGCGCCACGCCCTGCGCGCCTACCACGCCTGCATGACGGGGGACGTGTACGACCCCAAGAGCCTGTTCGATCGCCTGGAGAGGTCACCGAATTGAGCACTGCTGCCGCAGCCCAATCCTCGCCGGTTCCGATTGCGAGCCATATCGCATCGGCTGACTGGCACCCGTCTGTGCTCTGGAGCGGTTAGTCATGCGGCGAGGCTCATCTCTTCTTTGCACGCTTGGCCTCTTGGGATTGCTGGGGCTTGCCGCCGCCGGCCCGGCCTGGCCGCAGGCGCAGACCCAGGAGCAAGACGTGCGGATGATCATGTCGAAGCTTCCACCCCGCACGTCGCTGACTTACAGGATCCTGCGCAAACGCGCCGGCAAGGCGTCGACGCAGGTACTGGCTCTCACCAAGGCCGAGATATGGTCGGTGCCCCCTCGCCGGGCGGCCTCGGTCAAGGCAACTGCGGCCCGATTCGGGGTCACCGTCAGAGAGCTGCCGGCCGACTGGAATCATCTGTTCCGCCCGATGCCGGCTCAGCCAAGCCCGGGGGCTGCACACAAGGAAGCGATGATGGCAGGCTCCGCCATGATGCTTCCGCCGCGCGCAGCCATGGTCGAGTACGCGCTGACGCAGCACGTGGCCGCCGCAGCTTCTCAAGACTCCGCCAAGATCGTGCTCAGGCTCAACGAGGATACGGTCCTGACGCTCACCCGAACGAACGTGGAGGTGAAGTCCGGCATGTGCGTCTGGCGCGGCACCGTCGACGGAACCGGTGCGCCAGCCACGATCATGTGGTGGCCCGGGCTGACCATGGCCGGAACCATCCAGCATCAGGGACGGATCTATTGGCTGCGGCGCGCGCGCGGTGGCGTGCATGCCATCCGGGTAGCGGAGATCGCCGAGGGTCGCCTGCCGCCCGAGCATGCGCCTCTCCCTGCGCGCATTCGCGCCATGGACCCCACGCTGCGCGACGACCCCCTCGTCAAGAGGGGTGACGCCAGCGAGTTGAGACCGGCGAGCCGGCGCGAGCGGCCGTCGCCCGCCGCCCCTTCCGGCTCGCAGACGCAAGTCCCGCCCGACAAGGGCAGCGACCCTGGCGACGTCGTCATCAACGTCATTGCCGCCTACACGAAGAAGGCGGCGAGCAAGTACGCCGATCTCGAGCGCGAGCTCATCGACTTCGCCATCGAGGAGGCCAATCAGTCATTTCGCATCAGCAAGCTCGGACGGGTGAAACTGAAGCTCGTGCACGCCTATCAGACGGACTACGTGGAGCAGGGCGAGCACTTCGACCACCTGTGGCGGTTCGCCGATCGCGGTGACGGCTACATGGATGAGATCCACGGCTTGCGCGACAAGTATGACGCGGATGTCGCGGTGCTGATCGTGGACGATCCCAAGGGGTGTGGGCTGGCAACGAAGGTCTTTGCCGATGCCGACGAGGCTTTTGCCGTCGTGCACCACGAGTGCGCCGCCATGAGCTACTCATTGGCCCATGAGATCGGGCATCTGATCGGGGCCCGCCATGAGCTGGCGATCGACGGGTTGCTGACGCCCTTTCCCTACGGGCACGGCTATGTCAACGGCACCAAGTGGCGGGACATCATGAGCTACAAGGAAAGCTGCGGCGGTTGCCCGCGCCTGCCGGTCTGGTCGAACCCAAAGCTGTTGGTTCGAGGCGAGCCTGCCGGCACACCCGACGCCGACAATGCCCGCGTCATCGCCGAGCAGGCTACGCGCGTTGCCAATTTCAGATCGTCGCGGAGAGAGCGCGTGTATATTTCCGGTCCCGCCCCGGTCGGCTCACCGACCGGCACCGCCGACCAGCCCGCGACACGCCGGTGAGCTTTGGGTCGCTGGCAGCTCGGAAGCACGCGACGAGGAGCGAGCGGCCTGCCAGGGCTCTTGCCTGGGCAAACGGGAGTGTTGTGAGTCTTTCACTTCGTATCCGGTTGTCATGGTCGGGCTTGCTTGCACTCGCACCTGTTGCGAGTGTCCCGACCATCCATCCAACCGCTTGCTCCGGCGTTCGTGGATGGCTGGATCCTCGGGACCATCAGCCTTCGCCGAGGGCAGGCAAGCCCGAGGAGTCATTTGTTGGAACCGGATTGCTCGCGCAGCGAGGCTTCTCTACGCCCACCACCTCTCCGGCACCGGGAACCTGCCCGCGGCATCCTCGATCACCTGCGCCGAGCGGAAGAGGGTCGCCTCGTCGAACGGGCGGCCGATCAGCTGCAGCCCGAGCGGCGTCGCCTCCGAGGAGAGCCCGGCCGGCACCGAGATACCGGGCAGCCCGGCCATGTTGACCGTCACGGTGAAGACGTCGTTGAGGTACATCTGGATGGGGTCGCCCGACACCTCGCCGATGCCGAACGCGGGGCCCGGCGTCGTGGGCGTCAGCAGCACGTCCACCTTGCCGAACGCCTCCTCGAAGTCGCGGGCGATCAGCGTGCGCACCCTCTGCGCCTTGATGTAGTAGGCGTCGTAGTAGCCGGCGGAGAGCACGTAGGTGCCGATCAGCACGCGCCGGCGCACCTCCGCGCCGAAGCCCGCCGCGCGCGTCGCCTCGTAGGTGTCGATCAGGTCCCGGCCTTTTTTCCTCAGGCCATAGCGCACACCGTCGTAGCGGGCGAGGTTGGAGGAGCACTCGGCCGGCGCGACGATGTAGTAGGCCGGCAACGCGTACTTCGTATGCGGCAGCGAGACGTCGTGCACCGTGGCACCGGCAGCCTTCAGCCAGGCAATGCCCTGCTGCCAGAGGTCCTCGATCTCCCTGGGCATGCCGTCGATGCGGTATTCCCTGGGCACGCCCACCTTGAGGCCCTTGATGCCCTGGCCGACGGCAGCCTCGTAGTCGGGCACCGGCGCGTCTACCGAGGTGGAGTCCTTGGCGTCGGCGCTGGCCATGTGGGTGAGCATGATGGCGGCATCGCGCACCGTCCTGGCGATCGGGCCGGCCTGGTCGAGCGAGGAGGCGAAGGCGACTATTCCATAGCGCGAGCAGCGGCCGTAGGTCGGCTTGATGCCGACAGTGCCGGTGATCGCCGCCGGCTGGCGGATCGAGCCGCCGGTGTCGGTAGCGGTGGCCGCCAGGCACAGGTTCGCCGCCACCGCCGCGGACGAGCCGCCCGATGAGCCGCCGGGCACCAGCGCCACATTGGAGCCCTTGCGCCGCCAGGGGTTCGCCACCGGTCCGAAGCAGCTGGTCTCGTTCGACGAGCCCATGGCGAACTCGTCGCAGTTGAGCTTGCCCAGCATGACGGCGCCGGCGTCCCACAGGTTCTGCGTCACGGTCGACTCGTAGGTCGGCGTGAATCCGTCGAGCACGTTGGAGCAGGCCGTGGTGCGCACGCCCTTGGTGCAATAGAGGTCCTTGATGCCGAGCGGCAGCCCCTCGAGCGGACGCGCTTCGCCCTTGGCGAGGCGCGCTTCGCTGGCCTTGGCCTGGGCCAGGGCATGCTCGGGCGTCGGCAGCACGTAGGCGTTGAGCGACGCATTGCCGGCCTCGATGGCCGCAAGGAATGCCTGCGTCAGCTCGGTCGAGGAGAACTGCTTTGCCCGCAGCCCTGCCCGCGCCTCCGCCAGGGTGAGCTTGGTGAGGTCGGTCACGATCGTCGTTCCGAGGTGGCGAGCCGCGCATGCGTGGTTCCCCTCCCCCTTGTGGGGAGGGGATAGGGGTGGGGGGACTCCGAGCGGCAGAGGTTCTGCCATCCCCCCCTCCCTATCCCTCCCCCACGAGGGGGGAGGGAAGCGCTTGTCCGGCCCCAACTCACTCCACCACCTTCGGCACGACGAAGAAATGATTCTCGCGCGCCGGCGCGTTGGCGAGGATGTCGTCGGCGATGCCGCCGTCGGTCACCACGTCGGGCCGCTTCTTCAGTGTCATGGGCGTCACGCGTGTCATGGGCTCGACGCTGGAGGTGTCCACCTCGTCGAGCTGCCTCACCCAGTCGAGGATGCCGGAGAGCTCCTTCTCCAGGGCCTTCGCTTCCTCGTCGCTGACCCTGATGCGCGCCAGGCGCGCGATGCGGCGCACGGTCGCCTCGTCGACCTGCATGGGGTGCCTCTCACCTTGCGTGATCTGCCGCACTCTTAGCCCCGCCGCACGGCGGACGCAACGGCGCTACTTCTTGTAGCCCATCTTGCTCAGGAACGGCCCGAGAATGTCGGAATAGTCGTCGGTCCACGGCTTGAGCCGGGTGCCTTCGAACTCTGCAACGCCATCGAGCGAGCGCAGCGGCTCGAGCGCCTCCTTGCTCTTGGCGAACACCGCAACCGTCGAGGTCGATTGCGCATAGCTGCCGTCGGCGCTGTCGTCGGAAATGAGGAAGCCCTCCACACCCGGCAGCACGCGGATGGTGGCGGACAGCACCGAGTCGAGGTCGAGATAGCGGTTGGAGATGTGCAGCAGCACGATGCCGTCGGGCTTGAGCTTGTCGAGATAGAGGCGGATCGCCTCGGCCGTCATCAGATGCACCGGCACGGCATCGGAGGAGAAGGCGTCGACAATGATGAGATCGAAGCTGCCGTCGGCCTCCTTCGCCATGGTGAGCCGGGCGTCGCCGAGCACGATGTCGGGGTGCGGCTGGCAGTGCTGGAGGAAGGTGAAATAGCGGGGATTGCTGGCGATGCCGATGATTACGGGGTCGATCTCGAAGAACCGCCACGCCTCGCCCTCCTGCGACAGACAGGAAAGGGTGCCGGAGCCGAGCCCCGTGACGCCGTAGCGTCCCTTCCTGTCGCCCAGCCGCTCGCGCACCTTGGCGATGGTCTGCGCCATGGGGCTGCCGGGATAGTAGTAGGTGGCCGGCGTGAAATCATCGACGGGATTGCCCTCGTCGTCCCTGATGCGCTGGGCGCCGTGCAGGGTCGTGCCGTGGACGAGCGTGTGATAGGCGCCCTCGTCGGCCGTCTGCACGCGGTAGACGCCGAAGTAGCTGCGCTGCGCCTCGCCGCGCTTGACGCTGGAGGGAAGCCACGTCAGCGCACAGAAGATGAGCAGCGCCGCCATCAGCTGGCGCGGAGGCCAGCGGAACATCGCCAGCAGCGCGATGACGAGCAGGGCGACGACCGCTGCGGTCGTGCCCCATTCAGCCGTGGAGACACCCAAGCGGGTGATCGCCCATGGTATCCAATAGATGGCCAGGATGCCGCCGGCGGCGATGAGCCAGAGAACCAGCACGTTCTGCTTGTCCTCCTCCGTCATCCCCTCCCCGCGCCAGCGCGCGGGAACGGGCAGCACCCGCCCGAGCAAGGCGGCCACGGTGGCTCCGACGCGCCGCAGGGCGGCGGGGTCGAATACGCCGGGCCGGCAGGCCATCGACAGCGCCAGCAGCAGGGGGTACTCGAACACCTCGCTGAAGATCTTCGGCGCGATCAGGGCCGCGGAGAGACCGCCGAGCGCGCCTCCGAACGACATCCACAAGTAGAACTCGGTGAGATAGCGCACCGCCGGCCGCGCCTCATAGAGCGTGCGATGGGCCACCATCGCCGAGGTGAAGAAGACGGCGACCCCTGTCGTCGCCGTGACGAACCAGCTGTCGTGCTTGGTCTGCGACAGCGCGAGCAGGGCCGCCGCCACCGCGGCGAGGTGCAGCGTGAGCATCACCGGGCGCGGGATCAACGGCCGGTCGCGGAACACCAGGACGAAGGTGAGGAGATAGAGGGACAGCGGCAGCACCCACAGCAGCGGCGCCGAGGCGACGTCGGTCGTCACGTGGGTGGTGAAGGCCGTGAGCAGGGCGGCCGGCACGAGCGCGAGGCCGATCCAGCCCAGGCGATCCATCCATCCGGGCGGCGCCTGTGTCCCGCCGTCCACCCCGGCGGCTTCCGAACCGGCAATGCCGGCGGCCCCCAACCTGAGCTCGCGCTGGCAGCTGCGCATGACCACGTAGACGAGCGCGAGCGCCACCACCAGCACGAGGAAGCCCACGCCCCAGATCCGGCTCAGCTCCCGCAGACCGAACGCCGGCTCGAGGACGAAGGGATAGCCGAGCAGGGCGATCAGGCTGCCGAGGTTGCTGGCCGCATAGAGGAAGTAGGGGTCGCGGCCGTGCGGATGCCCGGTGCGGGCGAACCAGGCCTGCAGCAGCGGCGCGTTGGCGGAGACCGCAAGGAACGGCAGGCCGATCGCTACGGTGAAGAGCCCGATCTGCCACAGATAGGGCTCTCCGGGCGGCGGCTCGCGCCAGCCGAAGGGCAGGCCGATCGGCAGGGCCAGGATCGCCAGCAGGCACACGCCCAGGTGGATCACGCCCGTCAGCGGCACGCTCGCCCAGGCGATGAGCAGGTGGGCGTAGCAGTAGCCCGCCAGCAGCGCGGCCTGGAAGAAGAAGATGGCCACGGCCCAGACCGAGGGTGAGCCGCCGAGCACCGGCAGCACCATCTTGGCGAACATCGGCTGTACCGAGAACAACAGCAGCGCCGAGAGGAACGTCGTGGCCGTGTACGACCACAGCACGAAGGCCGGGCTCGTCGGCACGCGGAGCTCACGCGGGGCGAGGCCGCCGGCGCCGGCCGCCGCAGGGCGCGCGCTCTCGCTGTTGCCTTCGCGCGGCGGCACGATGCTCATGTCGGGCATCCTTCAATCTCCTCGTGCGAAGGGGGCCTGCTCGCAGGACGTCGCGGGTTCCGGCTCAGACGGCGAGCGTCCGGCCTGCCTTCGGCACCACAACGTTGTGGCCCTTCGTCTCGGCGACGAGCTCATCAGCCGCACCCGGCATGTTCGGGAAGCTTCCGTAGCGGGAGGGAAGGAACCTGTCGAAGCGGAAGCAGGAGTGTCCACACCAGGTGATCTTCATGCGAGGATCGGGTCCTCTCGTGCCCTGACCAAGTCCTGCCGGGTTTGGCTCGCGCGTGAGCCGCGGAGTATAAGGCTCGGCAATTCCATCACAACATGGATCATGATGGCGCCCATGAACAGGCCTGCAGCCGAAGGCGAAGGCGGAAGCGTCACCCTGGAGCCGGCCGCATTCGCACAGGCGCTGCGCCCAGGCACGCGCCTGCTCGGGCTCGACGTCGGCACCAAGACCATCGGGCTTGCGCTCTCCGACGTGACCTGCACCATCGCCACTGGACTCACCACCCTGCGGCGCGGCAAGTTCGCAAGCGACGCGCGCCGTCTCCTGGAGCTCGCGCAGGAGCACGGGGTCGGCGGGCTGGTCGTGGGACTGCCCGTCAATCTGGACGGCTCGGAGGGACCGCGCGCGCAGTCGACACGGGCCTTCGTGCGCAACCTGCGCGCGCTCACCACCCTGCCCATCCTGCTCTGGGACGAGCGCCTGTCGACGGCGGCCGCCGAGCGCGCGCTGCTGGAGGCCGATCTCTCGCGCCGCCGCCGCGCCATGGTCATCGACAAGGTCGCGGCCACGCTCATCCTGCAAAGCGCGCTCGACCGCCTCCGTCGCGCTTGAGCCGCTGGCGAGGAACGACGCCTCTGCATCGATGCGGCGGGTGCCGCCCCATGCAGCGACCGCCCGAGAGCGACTGCCTTTACCATGCCGTCGCCGCGGCACGCGCAGATCATCCACGTGCCGCGGTCCGATATGGCCGAGGGGAGCGCATGTTGATCCTTGCGTGCCGCCATTTGTTCGACGGCCCGCTGCGGCTCATTGCCGCCGGGCGGCGTCGGATGTCGCCGCGGGTGCAGGGAGACCCTACCCAAGGTAGATGATGGGTCGGCTGACGATATTGCTCCGTTGACATTCATGTGAGGGATGCGCTGGCGGACTAGCTCAATTGCACGCCGAGCACTAATTAGTGATGAGAGACGGATCTTCACTCCGAGGATCGTTCACGCGCATCATCTTCTTCCACGGCGGAGTCATCCATGAAGCACACCAATCGTTCTGGCACCCTCGACGTTTCGGCCCTGCACCTCCTCCACCGGGCCGGTCAGTGTGCCGAGGTGCTGTTCACCAATGAAACCGGAAAGGCGGACCTCACGCCGCGCCAATACGCGATCCTCGCCAGCGTTTCGCACAACCCGGACATCAGCCAGACCGGCCTCGTGGAGCAGACCGGGGTTGACCGTTCCACGCTCGCCGACATCGTTCGGCGTCTCGTCAAGAAGGGCCTGTTGCAGAGAAAGCGCACGCGCCGCGATGCGCGCATGTATGCGGTCCGTCTCACCGCGAAGGGCCAGTCGGCTCTCTCGGCCATCAAGCCGGCCGCAGGCCGTGTCGATCAGCGGCTTCTGTCGGTTCTCAGGCCCGGGCAGCGGGGCGATTTCATCGAGGCACTCGGCGAGATCGTCAGGGCCATGAGCCGGCAGGCCGCCCAGCACTAGTGTCCTGATCGCGAAATTCGTCACCATCTGCGGCAAGCTCGGAACGAATTTCGTGATCTGAATCACACGCGGGCGACTGCCAGCCGCTATCCCTCTGCTGACTCCGTCCGGAGCCCGCGGAGGTGCAGCGCGGAGCGCGATCGTGACCCGGCGCGCTCAACCCGGCAGCGCGCGATCGACGATTGCGCGTGTGTCCGCCCAGTCCAGCCCTTGCCCGTAGGTCTGGCGCATCGTGCCGGACAGGCGCGTGGCGATGAACGCGTCGGCCACGGCCGCGGGCGCGTGCGCGCGCAGGATCGTGCCGGCCGCCAGCAACGCTAAAGCTTCCGCCAGATCGCGGCCGCGGCGGTCGAGCAGGCGCGGCTCGTGCAGCATGGCCTGGATACGCGCGAGAAAAGCCTTGAGGTGCGCGTCTCCGTCCGCCGCCGCGGCGAGATCCTCCATCACCACCTCCACCGTCTCGGGCTCGCGCTGAAGAACGCGCAACAGATCCAGCGCCATGACGTTGCCGGAGCCCTCCCAGATCGCGTTCACGGGCAGCTCGCGGTAAAGCCGCGCGGCCAGGCCCTCCTCGACGTAGCCGTTGCCGCCCAGACACTCCATCGCCTCGTATGCGAGGCCGGGTCCGATCTTGCACACCCAGTACTTGGTGACGGGCGTCATGAGCCGCCGCCAGGCCGCCGCGTTGGGGTCGGAAACGCGGTCGAAGCTGCGCGAGAGGCGGAAGGACAGCGCAGTCGCCGCCTCCACGTCGAGCGCGAGGTCGGCCAGCACCTGGCTCATGAGCGGCTGGTCGACGAGGCGCTTCTGGAAGACGGTGCGGTGACGGCAGTGGTGGATGGCATTGGCCAGCGTCAGCCGCATCAGGCCGGCAGAGCCCACCGCGCAATCGAGCCGCGTGCAGGTCACCATCTCGATGATGGTCGGGACGCCGCGGCCCTCCTCGCCGATGAGCCAGGCATGAGCACCCTGGAACTCGACCTCCGAGGACGCATTGGAGCGGTTGCCGAGCTTCTCCTTGAGGCGCTGGAAGGCCAGCGCGTTCACGCTGCCGTCCGGCAGGAAGCGCGGCATCAGGAAGCAGGAGAGCCCGCCCGGAGCCTGCGCCAGCACCAGGAAGGCGTCGCACATGGGCGCCGACATGAACCATTTGTGCCCGGTGATGAGGTATTCCGCCCCGGATCCGCCCTTGCCTGCGGGGGCCGCGGTGGTGGAGTTGGCGCGAACGTCCGTTCCGCCCTGCTTCTCCGTCATGCCCATGCCGATGGTGACGCCGCGCTTGGCGGCGGCCGGCTTGAAGCTCTTGTCGTAGGTGCGGGCGAGGATCTTCGGCACCCACCACTGGGCGATCTCCGGCTCCAGCAGCAGCGCCGGCACCGCAGCGTTGGTCATGGTGATCGGACACTGGTGTCCGGCCTCCATCTGGATCGCCATGTAGGTGCCGGCCGACCGCACCACGTTGGCGCCCGGCGCGGGCTTCCCCCCTGGATCGGCGAGGTGGTCCCAGGCCGAGCAATGCAGCCCCTCGCGGATGCTGAGGTCCATGCACTCGTGGTAGGCCGGATGGAACTCGACGGTATCGAGCCGGCGCCCCTTGCTGTCGAAGGGCCTCAAGCGCGGCAGGTTCTCGTTGGCAATGCGCCCGCGCTCGAAGGCCTCGGCGCTGCCGCACACCCCGCCGAATGCCGTGAGCCGCTTGGCCGCATGGCTGCCGCCTTCGCGGTTCACTGCCTCCACCAGCGCGCGGTCGCTGGTGAACAGGTTGACGTCCTCGAACGGCGGGCTCTGGTTGAAGACCTCGTGGGTGGCAAACGGGCTGCTCATGGGCGCGTTCCCCAGCTGATTCTCTGGTCTTGCGCGAGCCTATCAACAGCGCCGACGCAGCGCGAGCCCGCTTTGAGCAACCGCCCTTGCAGGTTGCCGGGAGTCGGGATATAGGACCCGCTTTAATGACCAATCCGATAGCCAAGGCCACCTTCGCCCGCCGCCACCTGCTGACGTGCGAGAACCTGTCGGTCGGCGAGATCGACGCCCTGCTCGACCTGGCCGACAAGGCCGCGGAAAGCAACCGCCAGATCAACAAGAAGCGCGACGTCCTGCGCGGGAGAACGCTGATCAACCTGTTCTTCGAGGCCTCGACCCGCACGCAGAGCTCCTTCGAGCTCGCGGGCAAGCGGCTCGGCGCCGACGTCATGAACATGAACGTATCCACCTCCTCGGTGCAGAAGGGCGAGACGCTCATCGACACGGCCATGACGCTCAACGCCATGCGCCCTGACATCCTGGTGGTGCGCCACCATGCGGCGGGCGCGGTGGAGCTGCTGGCGCAGAAGGTCGATTGCTCCGTCGTCAATGCCGGGGACGGGGCGCATCAGCATCCGACCCAGGCGCTCCTCGACGCGCTCACCATCCGCCGCGCCAAGGGCCGCATCGCCGGCCTCACGGTGGCGATCTGCGGCGACATCCTGCACTCGCGGGTTGCCCGCTCCAACATCAACGTGCTCAACACCATGGGGGCGCGCGTGCGCATCGTCGCACCGTCCACGCTGCTCCCCAGCCAAGCCGAGAGGCTGGGCGCCGAGGTCTTCACCGACATGAACGCGGGCCTGGAGGGCAGCGACATCGTCATGATGCTGCGCCTGCAGCGCGAGCGCATGCAGGGCTCCTACGTGCCCTCCACCCGCGAATACTTCCACTTCTTCGGACTGGATCAGGAGAAGCTCGCCCGCGCCAAGCCGGACGCGCTGATCATGCACCCGGGGCCCATGAACCGCGGCGTGGAGATCGCCTCAACGATTGCCGATCATTCGCGCAGCGTCATCCGCGACCAGGTGGAGATGGGCGTGGCGGTGCGCATGGCGGTGCTGGAGGCCATGGCCCGCCAGCTGCCGAACCACTGAGGATGCCGATCTGGCGTTTTGTGATGCGTGCTAAGCCGGCAAATTGAACACCAACGTGTCATCCCGGCGCTCGTCGCCGGGATCCAGCTGACCACGCGCTCCTGAGCAAGAGGATGGTTGGATCCCGGGCACGAGGCCCGGGATGACAGCCCAGAGGGCCCGATGCGCAAGAACGGTCCGACATCGCAGGAGGCGACAGCGTTCCTCAACGCGCGCCTGATCGACCCGGCCTCCGGCAAGGACGAGCCCGGCGGGCTGCTGGTGGAGGGAGCGGCGATCGCCGACCTGGGCCCTCATTTGCGCCGCAATGCGCCCGAGCACGCCCGGGTGGTCGATTGCCGGGGGCATGTGCTCTGCCCGGGCCTCATCGACATGCAGGTGTTCACCGGCGAGCCCGGCCTCGAGCATCGCGAGACCCTGAAGACGGCGAGCCACGCCGCGGCGGCGGGCGGCGTCACCACCATCGTCGTCATGCCCGATACCGAGCCGGTGATCGACCAGGTGGCGCTCGTCGACTTCATCCAGCGGCGCGCCCGCGACAATGCCGTCGTCAACGTGCACGCCATGGCGGCCATGACGCGAGGCCTCAAGGGCCTGGAGATGACCGAGATCGGTCTCTTGAAGCGCGCGGGCGCCATTGCCTTCACCAACGGCAAGTCGAGCGTGGCCAATACGCGCGTCATGCGCAACGTGCTGCTCTACGCCAAGGACCACGCGACCCTCGTCGTCCACCATACCGAGGACCCCCACCTGACCGAGGGTGCCGTCATGAATGCGGGCGGGGTGGCAACGCGCCTTGGCCTGCCGGGCGTGGACAAGGCGGCGGAGACCATCGTGCTGGAGCGCGACGTGCGTCTCGTCGAGCTGACCGGGGGGCGCTACCACGCCGCGACGCTCTCCTGCGCGGAGAGCCTCGCGGTGGTCCGTGCCGCCAAGGCGCGCAAACTGCCGGTGACGTGCGGGGTTTCGATCAACCATCTGACGCTCAACGAGAGCGACATCGGCTCCTACCGCACGTTCCTGCGCCTGAAGCCGCCGCTGCGCTCCGAAGAGGATCGCGCCGCCATGGTGCGGGCCCTGGCGGCCGGCGAGGTGGACGTGATCGTCTCCAGCCACGACCCCCAGGACACCGATGTGAAGCGTCGCCCCTTCGCGGAGGCCGCCGACGGCGCCATCGGGCTGGAGACCCTGCTCGCCGCTGCGCTGCGACTCTACCACGGCGGCGAGATCGGGCTGCTGCCCCTCCTCAAGGCCATGACCACCAACCCGGCGCGCCTGCTGGGCCTGCCGTCGGGCCGGCTCGAGAAGGGCGCTCCCGCCGACCTGATCCTCGTCGACCTCGGCTTGCCCTGGGTGGTGGACAGGACGCTGCTCAAGGCCCGCTCCAAGAACTCGCCCTTCGACGAGAGCAAGATGCAGGGCCGCGTGCTCACCACCATGGTTGCCGGCAACACGGTCTACCAATACGCTGCGGGCGAGCGGGCCTAGCTCCGCACGGCTACGGGCGCTTTTCCGATGGGTCTTCTGTTCTCAGCCTACGCTCCGCTGGCGCTGCTTGCCGGCTATATGCTGGGCTCGATTCCGTTCGGGCTGCTGCTGACCCAGGCGGCCGGCCTGGGCGACGTGCGCAACATCGGCTCCGGCAACATCGGCGCCACCAACGTGCTGCGCACGGGCCACAAGGGCCTCGCGGCCGCGACGCTCCTGCTCGATGCGCTCAAGGGCACGCTTGCGGTGGTGGTGGTCTACGAGGTGGCGAAGCGCTACGTGGCCTTCGACGCGTTCCAGCTTTCCTATGTCGCGGGACTGGGCGCGGTGCTCGGCCACCTGTTCCCGGTGTGGCTGCGCTTCAGCGGCGGCAAGGGCGCCGCCACCTACATCGGCGTCCTGTTCGGCCTGCACTGGCCGGCCGGGGTCGTCTTCTGCCTCGTGTGGGCCGCGGCCGCGGCGACCTGGCGCTATTCCTCGCTCGCCTCGCTCGTCGCCACGTTTGCCGTTGTCCTCTACTACATGCTGCTCGGCCAAGCCGGCCTGCTGTTCATCCTGATCATTTCCATTCTCATATTCGGCAAGCACCACGCCAACATCAGGCGCCTCATTGCCGGCGAGGAGAGCAAGATTGGCGCCCGATCCTCAGCCCGCCCGTGAGCCGCAGACCGAAACACGGACGAGATTGACGCCGGCGCCCCTGCCGCAGGCGCCCCTCGATGCCACGCAACGGCTGGCGTGCCTCAGGCTGATCCGCAGCGACAACGTCGGCCCGGTCACCTTCCGCGAACTCATCAATCACTTCGGCGGAGCCGAGCCGGCCCTGGCGGCGCTGCCGGAGCTGTCGCGGCGCGGCGGACGCCAGTCGATCCGCATCTGCCCGGAGGGCCAGGCGCGGGCCGAGCTGGAGGCCGCCGCGAAGATCGGCGCGCAGCCGCTCTTCACTATCGAGCCAGGCTACCCGCCGGCGCTGGCGGCCCTCGATGCGCCCCCGCCGCTGCTCTACGTCAAGGGCGACACGCGCCACCTCACCCGGCCGATGGTCGCCATCGTGGGGGCGCGCAACGGCTCTGCCGCCGGCCAGAAGCTCGCCCGGATGTTCGCGGCCCGCCTCGGCGCGGCCGGCTTCGTCATCGCCTCCGGCCTGGCGCGCGGCATCGACGCGGCGGCGCACGAGGCGGCGCTCGCGCACGGCACCGTCGCCGTGCTGGCCGGGGGGCTCGACAACGTCTATCCGCCGGAGCACGCCGAACTGCAGCGCCTGATCGGCGAGCGCGGATGCCTGATCAGCGAGAACCCGCCGGCCTTCGTGCCCCGCGCCCAGGACTTCCCACGTCGCAACCGCATCATCTCCGGCATCGCGCTGGGCGTGCTCATCGTCGAGGCGGCCCGGCGGTCGGGAACGCTCATCACGGCCCGCGCGGCCGCCGACCAGGGGCGCCTGGTCTTTGCCGTGCCTGGCCACCCTCTCGACCCGCGGTCCGAGGGCACCAACCGGCTGATCAAGGACGGCGCCACCATCGCCACCGAGCCGCAGGACCTCATCGAGGCCCTCGCGCCGCTGCGCCCGGCGGAACCCTTGCCGCAGGGGCAGGTGAGGGAGGAGCCGGCGCGCGCCTGGGGCCGTCCGGCCTACGAGGTGCCGACGGTCGCGCCCCAGGACCGCACCCGCGTGCTGGCCGCGCTGGGCCCGGCTCCGGTCGATGTCGACGAGCTGGTACGGGCGACAGGCCTGCCGGCGCGGACGCTGCACATCGCCCTGATCGAGCTGGCCCTGGCCGGTCGGATCGAGCGCCACGGCCATCAGCTGGTGTCGCTGGCAACGGACCGGTAGCGGCGGCGCTTACCGCTTACCGCTCACCGGCCACGGCACCGGCAGCGCTCGGCCTCGAGGGAGGCCTGCTCCAGCAGCTCAGCCAGCGCCTGACAGCCGGCCTGTACCGCCATTGTTCTGAGCTCACCCGCCATGTCGGCAATATAGGCCAGCCGCTCCCTGCGGGTCGGGGGCTCAGGCAAGGCGATCTCCGACCGGCTTGGAAAGCTTGCGTTGTCGAGAGGATACCCGTTTTTCGCACTTTCCTCGGTATCCATGTGCCATGCCCCCAGAAAGCCGCTCAAGACCGCGGGATCCCGAGCCCAAGTCTATGGGCCTTCGATCTAACGAAGTGTGATCGTTATGCGGTTTATAAAGATCACCCGGACGGGCGCGTTTGACATGCCCGGTCACATCCACCATGTTCTCGCCGCCTGAAGCGGTGAAGCGGTATTGCCAACACGGGCCGGGGGGAGCGGCGGCTCTTGGACCCGGAGTTCCGGGGCCGCACCAGAGACCATCGATCATGAACGTTGTAATCGTCGAATCGGTCGCCAAGGCCAAGGCGATCAACAAATACCTGGGCTCCAATTACCGGGTGCTGGCCTCCTACGGGCACGTGCGGGACCTGCCGGCGAAGGACGGCTCCGTCGAGCCCGACAACGACTTCCGGATGCACTGGGACGTGGACGGCCGCTCCGCCAAAGTGATGAAGGAAATCGCCGCCGCCGTCAAAAATGCCGACAAGCTGATCCTCGCCACCGACCCGGACCGCGAAGGAGAGGCGATCTCCTGGCACATCCTGCGCATCCTGGAGGAAAGGAAGGCCCTCAAGAAGGGGCTGCCGGTCGAGCGCGTGACCTTCAATGCCGTCACGAAGCAGGCCGTTCTCGATGCGTTCAAGGAGCCGCGGGATATCGATGCGCCGCTGGTGGAGGCCTACCTGGCCCGCCGGGCGCTCGACTATCTCGTCGGCTTCACGCTGTCGCCGGTGCTGTGGCGCAAGCTGCCCGGGGCCCGCTCGGCCGGGCGCGTGCAGTCGGTGGCCTTGCGCCTCGTGTGCGACCGCGAGGCCGAGATCGAGGCCTTCAAGTCCGAGGAGTACTGGACCGTCGAGGCCCTGCTCGCCACGCTCAAGGGCGAGGAATTCCGCGCTAGGCTGACGGCGATCGCGGGCAGGAAGCTCGACCGGCTCGACATCAAGGATGCCGCCTCCGCCAACGCCATCAAGGCGGCCATCGAAGGCGGCGTGTTCAGCGTCGCCTCGGCCGAGAAGAAGGCAGTAAAGCGCAATCCCTTCCCGCCGTTCGCCACCTCGACGCTGCAGATGGACGCCTCGCGCAAGCTCGGCTTTTCTGCCAAGCAGACGATGCAGCTCGCCCAGCGTCTGTATGAGGGCGTCGACATCGGCGGCGAGACCGTCGGCCTCATCACCTACATGCGGACCGATGGCGTCACCATCATCCCTGAGGCGATCAACGCCATCCGAGGCCTGATCGCGCGCGAGTACTCGCAGAGGTTCGTCGCCCCGTTCGTGCGCGAGTACAAGACCAAGGCCAAGAACGCCCAGGAGGCCCACGAGGCCATCCGCCCGACCGACATCACCCGGCGTCCGCAGGATGTCGCGCGCTATCTCGATCGCGACCAAGCCCGGCTCTACGAGTTGATCTGGAAGCGCACGGTGGCGAGCCAGATGGCCTCCGCGGAGCTGGAGCAGACGACGGCCGACATCGAGGTGCCCGGCCGCGACGGCAAGGTCTACACGCTGCGCGCCTCGGGCTCCGTGGTCATGTTCGAGGGTTTCCTCAAGGTCTACGAGGAGGGCCGCGACGACCGCGTGCGCTTGGTCGACAAGGGGAAGGAGGACCACGCCGAGGACGAGGACAGCCGCCGCCTACCGCCACTGGCCGCGGGCGATCGCGTCACCGATCGCAAGATCGAGGCCGAGCAGCATTTCACGCAGCCCCCGCCGCGGTTTTCGGAGGCGACGCTCGTCAAGCGCATGGAGGAGCTGGGCATCGGCCGGCCTTCGACCTATGCCTCCACGCTCGCCGTGCTGCAGGAGCGCGACTACGTCCGCATCGACAAGAAGCGGCTGATCCCCGAGGACAAGGGCCGGCTCGTCACGGCGTTCCTCGAGAGCTTCTTCAAACGCTACGTGGAGTACGACTTCACCGCCGATCTCGAGGAGAAGCTCGACCTTATCTCGGACGGGAAGCTCGAGTGGAAGGACGTGCTGCGCGACTTCTGGCGCGAGTTCATGCGCGCGGTCGGCGAGATCAAGGACCTGCGCGTCGGCGAGGTGCTGGAGGCGCTGAACGAGATCCTGGGCCCGCATATCTTTCCCCCTAAGGCCGAAGGCGGCGACCCGCGCCTGTGCCCAAGCTGCGGCGAGGGCAGGCTGAGCCTCAAGGTCAGCGGCAAGTACGGCGCCTTCATCGGCTGCTCGCGCTATCCCGACTGCCGCTATACCCGCCAGCTGTCCCAGCCCGAGGGCCCGGCCGAGGCCTCCACCCCCGAGGGCAAGCTGCTCGGCCACGATCCCGAGACGGGAATGCCGGTAACTCTGCGCACCGGCCGGTTCGGCCCTTACGTGCAGCTCGGCGAGGGCAGCAAGGAGGAGAAGCCCAAGCGGGCATCCGTGCCCAAGGGCGTCGATGCCAATGCCATCGACCTTGCCTATGCGCTCAAGCTGCTGTCGCTGCCGCGCGAGGTGGGCCTGCACCCCGAGACGGGCAAGCCGATCACCGCGGGCCTCGGCCGCTATGGGCCGTTCATCCTGCACGACGGCACCTATGCGAACCTGCCCACGGTCGAGGAGGTGTTCGACGTCGGCATCAACCGTGCCGTGGCGCTGCTGGCGGAGAAGAAGGCCGGCGGCGGCAAGGGGCGGTTCCAGCGCGCGGCGCCGACCGTGCTGAAGGACCTCGGCGAGCACCCGAGCGAGGGCGGCAAGGTGCAGGTGCTGTCCGGTCGCTACGGACCCTATGTCAAGCATGGCGACGTCAACGCCACCCTGCCCAGGGGCAAGGAGCCGGCGGAGCTGACCATGGACGAGGCCCTCCAGCTCATTGCCGAGCGCGCGGCCAAGGGTCCGTCCAAGGCCAAGGGACGCCGGAGCGGCAAGCCCAAGTCCGCGGCCAAGGCCGGGAAGGCTGCAGCGGAGACGAAGGAGCCTGCGCCGAAGGCCAAGGCCAAGCCCGCCGCAAAAGCCAAGCCGAAGACGAAGCAGGGAGCGGGCACGCGCGAGGCGGCGGAGTAGGACGCGGGGGGCGGGGACAGGTACGCGCGATCTTCTCTCCTCTCGGCGACCATCGTTGCTGCCGCACGGGTCCCGAGCCGATAGAGTGTGCGTGAGGAACCGCAAGGCCACGTGGTGAACAAGAAGGCTCCCCGGCACGAGCGCAAGCAGAGCCCGGGGCTTCCATCGAAGACCGAGATCCTGGACTTCGTGCGCAACGCGGGCGCCAAGGCCGGCAAGCGCGAGATCGCGCGTGCCTTTGCCATCAAGGGCGGCGATCGCACCGCGCTCAAGAGCCTGCTGGCTGAGATGGCCGAGGAGGGCTTGCTCACCGGCAACCGCAAGGGCTTCAAGGAGCGGGGACGCCTGCCGCCGGTGACGGTGCTGGAGATCGTCGCCCGCGACCGGGACGGGGAGCTCATCGGCGAGCCCGTGGTCTGGGATGCAGCCGAGGGTGAGCGCCCGCGCGCCCTCGTGCTCGCCCGCCGCGAGGGCGGCGGAGCGGGCGAGGCGCCGCTGGGAATGGGCGATCGCGTGCTGGCGCGGCTCACCCGCCTCGATGACGTCGACGTCGCCGGCTATCACTACGAGGCCGAGCCGATCAAGCGCGTGCCGCGCGAGCAGCGACGCCTGCTCGGCATCTTCCGGGCCAAGACCGGCGGCGGAGGGCTCATCGATCCCGTGGATCGCAAGGAGCTCAAGGAGTGGCCGATCGCCAGAGGCGAGGAAGGGGGCGCGCACGACGGGGACCTCGTCCGCTTCGAGCTCGCCCGCACGCATCGCTACGGGGTGGCGCAGGCCCGCATCGTCGAGACGCTCGGCAATCCCAAGGACCAGCGCAGGATCAGCCTCATCGCCGTGCACGCCCACGGCATCCCCGACGATTTCCCGGCCGGAGTGACGGCAGAGGTCGGACGGCTCGAGCCGCCGCGGCTGGAGGGACGGGCCGACCTGCGCCAGCTCGACCTCGTGACCATCGATCCCCTCGACGCGCGCGACCATGACGATGCCGTGCATGCGGCGCCCGACAGCGACCCCGCCAACCATGGCGGCTTCATCGTGCACGTGGCGATCGCGGACGTGGCCCACTACGTGCGGCCGCACACCCGGCTCGACCGTGAGGCGCAGCTGCGCGGCAACTCGGTCTACTTCCCCGACCGCGTGGTGCCGATGCTGCCCGAGCGGATCTCCAACGATCTGTGCTCGCTCAGAGAGCGGGAGGAGCGGCCCTGCCTCGCCGTGCGCATGGTCTTCGACCGGCACGGCCACAAGAAGAGCCACACCTTCCTGCGCGGCATCATGCGCTCGGCCGCCAAGCTCTCCTACGAGGAGGCGCAGGCCGCCATCGACGGGCATCCGAGCACCAGGTGCCGGCCGCTGCTCGAGAGAGCCCTGAAGCCGCTATGGGCGGCCTACGGCGTGCTCGCCGCCGCCCGCGAGCGCCGCGAGCCGCTCGACCTCGATCTGCCGGAGCGGAAGGTCGTGCTCGACGCGGAAGGCAGGATCGAGCGCATCGCCACGCCCCAGCGCCTCGACGCGCACCGCCTGATCGAGGAGTTCATGATCCAGGCCAACGTGGCGGCAGCCGAGGCGCTGGAGGGCAGGCGCGCCGCCGTCGTCTACCGGGTGCACGATGCGCCCTCCAAGGAGAAGCTCGCGGCCCTGCGCGAGTTCCTCGACAGCCTGGGGCTGAAGCTGCCGGGCGCGGGCGCGCTGCGCGCCGGGGACTTCAACCGCGTGCTGCAGCGGGCCAAGTCCCTGCCCGTCACCGACCTCGTCAACGAGATCGTGCTGCGCGCGCAGGCGCAGGCGCAATACGCCGCCGCCAATCTCGGCCATTTCGGGCTCAACCTGCGCCGCTACGCGCATTTCACCTCGCCCATCCGTCGCTACGCCGACCTGCTGGTGCACCGCTCGCTGATCCGCGCATTCGGGTTCGGCGCCGGCGGGCTGGCCGACGAGCAGGCTGCAAGCCTCGGCGAGATCGCCCAGGCGATCTCCGACGCCGAGCGCCGTGCCATGGCGGCCGAGCGGGAGACGACCGACCGGCTGATCGCGGCCTACCTCGCCGACCGCGTCGGGGCGGAGTTCGACGCGCGCATCTCGGGGGTGGCGCGCGCCGGGCTCTTCGTGCGCCTGCGCGACACGGGAGCGGACGGTTTCGTGCCCGCAGCGACGATCGGCAGCGACTACTACCGTCATCACGAGGACGCGCACGCGCTCGTGGGCGACCGGACCGGGGAGTCGTACAGGCTGGGCGACGACGTGCGCGTGCGCCTCGTCGAGGCGATACCGACGGCGGGCGCCCTGCGCTTCGAGATGCTGTCTGCCGGCAAGCGGGAAGCCGGTGGCGCGGGCAGGCTGCCGAAGGGGCGGCGTTTCAGCCGCGGCCGGCCGTCCTCGCGGCGCAGGTGAACGGCCGGGAGCGAGCGGCCCGGCGCGCTTGACGCCGCTGCCAGGCGCGCTAGACCCTCCCGGCGGGACGCAAAGAGGGGACGAAGCCGCAAAAGCCATGAGCGCAGAGCAGCCGCAGGCCCCGAGCTTGCCACCCAAGGCGCGCGCGCTGCGTCCGCGCGACGCCGCGACCCTCATCATTGTCGATACCTCCTCGGGAGAGCCGAAAGTCCTGCTCGGGCGGCGGCGCCTGGACATGGTCTTCATGCCCGGCCGCTATGTCTTCCCCGGCGGACGCGTCGACCCCGCCGACAGGCAGATCGCGGTCGATGAGGATCTCGCCGCCGGCGATCTGGAGAAGCTGATGGTGGGCATGAAGGGCACGCCGAGCGCGGCGCGGGCACGCGCGCTGGCCCTTGCAGCCGTGCGCGAGACGTTCGAGGAGGCCGGGCTGCTGATCGGCACGCCGCTGGGCTCCGACATTCCGCCCGAGGTCGCCGCCTGGCGGGAATTCTTCGCCACGGGCTTCAGGCCGGCCCTTGGCCGCCTGAGGTTCTTCGCGCGCGCCATCACGCCGCCGGGCCGGCCGCGGCGGTTCGACACGCGCTTCTTCTGCGTCGAGGCGGAGGCCATCGCGCACAGGGTGAGCGTCGCCGACGGTGAGCTGTCGGACCTCGAGTGGCACTCCATCGCTCAGGCTCGAACGCTGGAGCTGCCCAACATCACGCGCGTGGTGCTCGAGGATCTCGGCGAGCGCATCGCCGGCGGTGCGTTGCAATCCGGCGACATGCCGGTGCCGTTCTATCATCGCCGCAACGGCAGTTTCCGACGGGACCTCATCAGCGCCGAAGTCCAACTTGACTAACGGCGCTTGCGGGCTAAAGTCCCGCCAACCGAGTTCGCCTCACCACCAATCAAGGCGCGGATGTCATGGCAAAGCCGATTACCCAGAAGATCAAGCTGCTCAGCACCGCCGGGACCGGCTTCTTCTACGTGACGAAGAAGAACCCGCGGACCGCGACCGACAAGCTTTCTTTCAAGAAGTACGATCCGATTGCGCGCAAGCACGTTGCCTTCAAGGAAGCCAAGATCAAGTAGCCGGCAGAAGCTTGCGCGCCAATTGGTCCGCGCGCAGCCCTAATCGTCAGTTGCAGGATGACAGAATTCGTGCCGCAGCATAGGCGGAGCCGTGTTCGCATTGCGCCTTCCGGGGCCGGACTGTTGCCGGGCCCGCGCGCAAGGTTTTGTTTGCATTTCGGTGAGAGGGTGGCCGCGTCCGTGACTGACATCGGCAGCGGGGTAGAAGTCCGAGCAGTCACGGACGCAGGCCTGCCAAGTCATGGACCAAAGAGGGCGTTGGCCAGACCTGGCGTTCGATCGTCCCTAATGCGGCACTTCAAGAGGAGGCCACTCCTAGCCGCTTGAGGACGATCACACCTCACGGGTGCCAGGAGATGCGGCGGACCTGACTGTCCGTGAGGATCGCTATTTTTCCGTGGAGAATGTGGGTGTGGATGGCACCCCTCGCCGCGCCTTGATCCCTCCTCCCGCCAATTTCCCCACCCCAAGAAAGCAGATCGTTCAGGAATTGGCAATACTTTGCGTTGCGGATCAGGGATTTGGCCCGATGCCGGGAGGGCAAGAATCACCTTTGGTGGTATACAAGATGGCTGCGAACCGATAGCTATTCCAGGAACTTAGCCTGTCACGAGCCTGTGGGACGGCTCAGGCGGCGTCGGCAACCACGCGATTGCGGCCGCCGCGCTTGGCCTCGTAGAGCGCCTGGTCGGCCCGCTTGAACAAGGCCTCGAGCGCGTCCTGGGACTTGTCGAGCGTGGCGATGCCGACGCTGGCCGTCAGGTCGAGACGGGCCTTGCCGTCGGCATGAAACGGCTCGGCGGCAATGCACTCCCTCAGGCGCTCTCCGACTTGGCACGCACGCTCCAACGCCGTGTCGGGCATGATGATGACGAACTCCTCGCCGCCGATGCGGCACGCCAGGTCCACCCCGCGCGTATTCCGCCGCACGCGCGTTGCGAACTCGCGCAGCACGTTGTCGCCGGCAGCGTGGCCGTGGGTGTCGTTGACCGATTTGAAATTGTCGATGTCCACCAGCACCACCGAGAGCGGCCTGTCCGAGGTGCCCGCCTGCTCGGCAAGGGCTTTCAGGTGCGTCTCCATGTACCTGCGATTGTGCAGCCCCGTCAGGGGATCCCTGACGGCAAGCTCGACGGTCTCCTCGAGGCGGTCGCGCAGATAGTCGGAATGGCGCTTGCGCCTGATCTGCGTGCGCACCCGCGCCAACAGCTCGTTGCGATCGATCGGGCGCGTCAGATAGTCGTTGACGCCCATGTCGAGTGCGCGCAGCAGGCGAGCTTCGTCGCCCGCCTGCACGACGACGATGATGGGCAGATGCCGGGAGCGCTCGAGCGAGCGCGCCTGGCTGCAGAGCCGCAATCCGTCGGCCTCGCGGAGGTTGAGGCTGACGATGAGCAGGTCCCAGGGCCGTGCGTCCAGACGCAGGAGCGCGGCCTGCAGATCGGGCTCGATCTCGATGTCGTGGATCCTGCCCAGGACGGAAAGGACCTGGTTGGCGGCGCGCTCCTGATCCTCCACCAGGAGAATCCGCCCGCCTGACTCCGTTCTTGGCCGCGCCGCAAGGGAGCCGGACAGAGCGCCGATGCGCATCCCGGTCGCCATGCGCAACATCATCTCGTCGTTCAATGTCTTGAGCCGGACGAGATTCTTGACGCGCGTGATGAGCGCGATCTCATCGACCGGCTTGGTGATGAAGTCGTCCGCGCCCGCCTCCAGGCCCTGAACCTTGTCGCTCGTCTGGTCCAGCGCGGTGACCATGATGACCGGCACGTGCATGGTCTTGGGCGAGTTCTTGATCCGGCGGCAGACCTCGAAGCCGTCCATTGCCGGCATCATGACGTCGAGCAGCACCACGTCCACGCGCTCGGCCTGCAGGATCTCGAGAGCCTCCTCGCCGGAATGCGCGGTCAGCACATCGAAGTACTCGGCGGAGAGCCGGGCCTCCAGCAGCTTGAGGTTGGCGAGAATGTCGTCAACGACCAGGATACGGCCAGTCATCGGGGACCTTCAGAACGCTACGAGTCCAGGGGGCTCTCATGCTTCTCCAAGGTACCGGCGCACCGTCTCGAGAAACGTGCCGATCGATATCGGCTTGGAAATATAGGCCTCGCAGCCGCCCTGCCTGATGCGCTCCTCGTCGCCCTTCATCGCGAAAGCGGTGACGGCGATCACGGGGATCTCGCGCAGCTCGTCGTCGTCCTTGAGCCAGCGGGTCACCTCGAGGCCGGAAACCTCCGGCAGCTGGATATCCATGAGGATCAGGTCGGGGCGCTGCTCGCGCGCGATCCTGAGCGCATCCATGCCGCTGCGCGTCTGCAATGTCCGGTAGCCGTAGGCGTCGAGCAGATCGTGGAAGAGCTTCATATTGAGCTCGTTGTCCTCCACGATCAGGACGGTCTTGGCGACAGCCTGAGCATCGGGCCGGCGGCCCGCAATGCCTCTGCTGGTCTCCTGGTGGGTCGTCATGCGGCTGGCAAGCCCGATCCTGGCCCCCCCTACACTCTTGCACCGATTCGATGCGGGCCTAGCAGCCGAGTTTGCTTCAGAACGCCTACCAACTGTTTAAGATGCGCCCAGGGTCACGACCGGATGCGGGAGGAAAGCGAGTGCCCAGAGCCCGAAGCAAGTCACCACCCCTGGACCGGGATGCGGCGGAAGCCATTGGGCTCCAAGGGCTTACCTTTCTTGCCGAGGAGCCGTCCCGCCTGGCGCGGTTCCTCCAGCTCACCGGGCTGGAGGCGGGCGAGGTGCGGGCCCGTGCGGGCGCGCCGGAGCTGCTGCTGGCGGTACTCGAGCACCTCAATGCCGACGAATCGCTGTTGCTGACCTTCACCGCGGGGCGCAACGTAGCGCCCGAAAGCATCGCTCGCGCCATAGCCCTGCTCGGAGGCGCGCCCCTATGACGGCGCAGCAGCGAGCCCCAGCCCCCGCCTTGCGGATCGGCATTGATCTCGGCGGCACCAAGATCGCGGGCGTGGCGCTGGATGGAAGCGGCCGCCCGCGCGCCGAGCACCGCATGCCGGCTCCCCGGCACGACTACGCCGCCACGGTCCGGGCCATCGGCGACATGATCCGCAGGCTCGAGACTGCGGCCGGTGCCACCGGCAGCATCGGTATCGGGATTCCGGGCTCGGTCACCCCGGGAACCGGCCTCGTCCAAAACGCCAATTCCACATGGCTCAACGGCCGTCCGCTCCCCCGCGACCTGGAGTCTCACCTCGGGCGCCCCGTGAGGCTCGCCAACGACGCCAACTGCTTCGCCCTGTCGGAGGCCGTGGACGGTGCGGGCGCGGGCGCGCGCAGCGTGTTCGGCGTGATCCTGGGGACCGGCTGCGGAGGCGGGCTCGTGCTCGGCGGCGCGCTCATCGACGGTCCGCGCGGCATCGCCGGAGAGTGGGGCCACAACCCCTTGCCGTGGGCCACGGCCGAGGAGCATCCCGGACACCGGTGCTGGTGCGGCCGCTGCGGCTGCGTGGAGACCTGGGTGTCGGGACCCGGCCTCGAGGCCGATCATGCGCGCGTCACGGGGACCACCATCGCCGCCGAGGAGATCGCGGCGCGGGCCGGCCGCGACGATGCCGCCGCACGCGCGGCACTCGACCGCCACGCGAGCCGGCTGGCGCGCGGGCTCGCCCACGTCATCAATATCTTCGATCCGGACGTGATCGTATTGGGCGGGGGACTGTCAAAGCTTGCGCATCTCTATGCGCAGCTGCCCGAGCTCGCAGCACCCTACGTCTTTTCGGAGTCTCCCCAGGTCGTCATCAAGCCGCCCGTATGGGGCGATGCCGGCGGGGTGCGCGGAGCGGCCTGGCTGTGGGGCGGACCTTGACGAGACGGGGTAACAACTTACGCGCGCGCGCCGCGGCCTGCGCGTAGGCCTCGCCGGCGCCGAGCCGGCCGCCCTGTCATGGGCCGGGTTAACCCTGAGCCGGCCAATCCCCGCAGGCGCGGTGTGGGCCATAATCGCGCATCCCGGTTCAACAAGGGGGCGCTGTCGCGACGCGCTTTTCCGATGGTGCGAGCCGGGAGCTGCAAGGTGGCGGCGCCCGTAGCGCGGGCGGCCCCTGGAAAGAACGACAGGGACGAAGATGGCCTCGTCGTCCGCCGTGCCAGGAAGACCCGCCCT
>Ga0070741_10003596_pt1 | contig 38067 bp, 35 predicted proteins | sample Coa_R1_4_FD_66440 | JGI IMG/M metagenome (GOLD analysis project Ga0070741, IMG submission 66440) | Surface soil microbial communities from Centralia Pennsylvania, which are recovering from an underground coalmine fire - Coalmine... | ecosystem: Environmental > Terrestrial > Soil > Unclassified ... | reverse complement strand
TGCTGCGGTCCATCTCGCTGATTCCGCGCTGCTAGCGGAAACGCCCCTGACACGATCAGTCAGCTCGTGTGACTGAAACCGGCCTCCCGCCGACGAATCTCCGCCTCAGCGCCTCCAGCTCCAGAGGAGCTTCCAGGCCAGCCGGACCATCGCATCCCCGGCCCCCATCAGCCGAATCCTACGCATGAGCTTATGCTACGCTAGCGCCGATCAAGGAGACCCCATGACCGACGAGCGCCCCCGAGTCCGAGTCTTCAGTAGCCCCACCTGAGGGCCCTGCAAGGCGGCGAAAGAGTTTCTTTCGTCTCAGGGTGTGGCCTTCGAGGACATCAACGTGATGGCGGACGCGGCGGCGCGGGACGAGCTGGTGAAGCTGACCGGACAGATGTCCATCCCCGTGATCGTGGTCGGCGATCAGGTGGTGCGCGGCTTCAACAAGCCCGCGCTGAAGAGCGCGCTCGGCCTCTAGTTCCCCTGCTGCTGCCGGAGCTTCTTGAGGTGTAGCCGGGCGACGTCCACCCAGTCCTTCTCGGACGGCTGGGTGCCGGCCAGGCTGATGTACCGTTCCCAGAGCGTGATCGCCTCCTTGGGGTCGACCTTCTCGTACACGAGGGCCAGATTGTAGAGCGCCCCGGTATTCTTGGCGTCGGCGTCGACCACCCTGCGGTACTCCCCGATGGCCTCCTTGTAGAGCCCCTTGTCCTCGTACACCTCGGCCAGGCCCATCCGTGCGTCCATGTACGTGGGGTCGAGGTCGATGGCCTTCTTGTAGGCGGTCACCGACTCGTAGTAGAGGCCCTTCTCGGAGTAGTAGATCTTCCCGAGGCTCACGTAGACCTTCGCGTTCATCGGGTTGAAGTCGAGCCCCTTCTGGTAGGCCGCCACCGCGGGATCGATCTCCCCCTTGGCGGCGAGCGCGTCGCCCAGCCCCACGTGCGCGTCGGCGTAGAAGGGCCGCAGCTCGATGGCCTTGCTGTAGGCCTTGATCGCCTCCTCGAAGAGCCGGCGCGGCGCGGTCAGGTACAGATCGCCGAGGGCCTTGTAGGGTTCCGCGTAGGTGGGGTCGAGCTGCGCGGAGGCGCGAAACTGCGCGGCCGCCTTCCAGCGGTTGCCGAGGTTCTGGTGCACGACCCCGAGGGCATACTGGGCCGCCACGAACTGCGGATCGGCCTCGATGGCCCGGCTCAGGAACTCCACCGCCGACTCGCTGCCGTCCTGGGTGCCCCGATAGGCGGCGCGGCGCCCCTGCACGTACAGCTCGTACGCGCGCGGCACCGCGGTGGGGGCGGCCCACTTCTGCGCCCGGGCCAGCTCCGCGTCGCTCGCCGACACCTTCATCGCCTTCAGATACGCGACCGGCAGGGCCCGCAGCCGGTCGAGCAGCTGCCCGTCGGCCACCGCAAAGGTGTCGAGCGCGACCGCCTCCACCTTCTCGCCCCGCACGTCCAGGAGGCGCGGCTGCACGATCAGGTCGGCGCCGGTTCGCTTCACCTCGCCGAAGAGGGCCAGGTCCGCGCCGACCTTCTTGGCCGCGGTCGTGGTCGCGGCCTCGTCCCAGGCCTCCGGCTGCGGCAGGGCGCGCACCCGATCGCGGTCGATCTGCACGAGACCGGGCACGTTGACGAGGGCCAGCATCAGGGACTGGGCGATGCCCTCCCCGATCCACTGCTCCTCGCGGCTCAGATCCGCGGTGGCGTAGGGCAAGATCAGGACGGTGCGCGGCTTGGACGCGGCCTCGCCGGTGCTCACGGTCAACGCGAACAGCAGCGCGGAGACGACGGCCCATTTAGCTCGGGTCAGCGCTGTCATGGCCTGATCCTCCTCTGGTTCGTCCCACCCGCAACCGCCCCCACAGCCGACCGAGCCCCACCGGCCCGATCCGCCGGAGCGCGATCTCCGGAATCAGCAGCACCGCCACCATGCCCACCAGCCACGGCCAGATGTCCACGCTCAACCGGGACCGATGCCGATTCTGCAGGAACGCATCCCTCGGGTCGCCCAGCATCCCGCCGCCGGTGAGCTCGGTGAGCTCGCGCAGGAACGACTCGTCCACCCCGAGGTCCCGGAACTCCTGCCCGTACGGCACCACGAGCCCCGCGAGCTGCGAGCCCACCATCTGGTCGGCCCGGCGCTGGGCCATGCCGACCAGGTACACGCCCTCCTGCCCGGCCGGGAAGCGGCCCCGATAGCGCCCGGGCCCGACCTGCTCGAGGTCGATCACGGTGCGGGTCTTGTCGGGGGCGACCACGCCGACCTGCGAGTCCAGGAAGTTGATGAACTCGCCCTTGGGATCGATGGCGTCGACCGTCACCTCGCCCACGTTGTCGGTGCGGGCCACGCTGGCCACCGTATCGCTGCGGGTCCCGGTCCGCAACGCCCACCGCGTCAGCTGCGACCAGAACTTGTTGAAGCCGCCCCAGCGCACCCAGAGCACGCCCCACTTGGCCTTGGCGTCGGAGGTGAACGCCACCGACCGGCCGAGGCCGTAGCGCCAGGTGGCGAGCAGCGGGTCCTCCTGGTGCGTCATCAGCACCAGGTCCGCGCTGGGCTTCATGCTGGTCGCCACGTAGCCGCCGAGCGGCGGCGCGTCCTTCCAGTCGATCTCCTGGATCGCCTCGTGGGCCGGGCTCGCCACCACCGCCTTGAAGGGCTGCTCGACCAGCGAGGCCTTGGAGGCCAGCTGGGTCTCCAGGGTGAAGATGCGCGGGATCGTCGAGTCGTCCTCGGTGTAGTAGAAGCGGCCCCGCCCCCACTTGGCCACGTCCACCATCAGGGGCACGTCCGCGTCCTTGCCGATGGCCACCGTGGACACCGTGATCTTGTCCTTGGCCATCCGGCGCAGCAGGCCCGCGAAGTCGCCCCGGGTCATCTGGCCGTCGGAGAGGAAGATGACGTGCTTGAGCAGCGCGGGCCGATCGAAGAGGACCTGGTAGGACTCCTTGAGCGCCGGGTAGCCGTCGGTCCCGCCGCCCGCCTTGATGGTGGCGATCGCGTGGTGGATCGCCTGCTTGTCCTTGGCCGGCTTGACCGGGGAGTCCCAGATGAACTCGGTGTCCCAGCTCATGACCCCGACCTCGTTGCGCTCGTCCAGGAGATCGACCACCAGATGGGCCGCCTCCTTGGCGATGTCGAGCTTGGTCACCTTCTCGTCGGTGGTCATGGCCATCGAGCCGGAGCGGTCGATGGAGAGCACCACCGCGAGGCTCGGGATCTCGATCTTCTGCTTCACCTCCATGGTGACCGGCAGCGCTTCCTCGATGGGAGTGCGGTAGTAGCCGCCGAGGCCGAAGCTCTCCTCGCCGCCCAGCATGATGAGGCCGCCGCCCTGCTCGCGGACGTAGTCGCGGATGTTCTCCATCTGCTTCTTCGTCATCTTGAGCGAGGAGACGTTGGACAGGATGAGACCGTCGTACTTCTGCAGCCCCGCCATGTCCTTGGGGATCTTGTCCGCCTCCACCACCGTGACGTCCACGTGCTGCGAGCGCAGCGCCGCCGCGAGCGCCTGGGCCTGGCTGCGGTCCTTCTCGGCCAGCAGCACCTGCGGCCGGCCGCGCACCACCAGGGTCCCGATCGCGCGGTTGTTCTCCTCGATGGTGTCGCCGTCGACGTCGATGGCGGCCTGGTAGACGTGGATGCCGCTCTGCTCGAGCGACTGCCGGTAGGTGTAGACGTTCTTGCCCGGGGCGAGCCGCACCACCTGCGAGCCCAGGAACTCCCCGTTGCGATAGAGCGACAGTCGTCCCTGCGTCTCGGCCTGGCTCCAGGCGACCACCTTGGCCTGGAACGGCTCCCCGAACTTCACCTCCTGCGGCAGCACCATCGACTCGACCACCACTTCCTGCGGGAACGTGAGCGGGGCCGGCACGTAGTAGATGTCCGCGCCCGCGTCCTTGGCCGCCTGCGCCACCGCGAGCGCGTTGCCGATGTTCTGCCGGCCGTCCGTCAGCAACACGAAGCGGTTGGCCTGGCCGGCGGGCGCGGTGGCCAGCCCGAGCTGCAGCGCCTGCGCGATGTTGGTGCCCCGCCCGGGGACGTGGGCCTGCGGCCGCTCGATCTTGCCGGTGGCGCGCAGCGGCTGGTCCACGACCGCTTCCTCGCCGAACACCACCACGCCCGCCTGGTCGCCCGGCTGCATGGCGTTCACCGCCTGGGCCGCGAAGCGGTAGGCGCTCTCGCGCGCGGCCAGGCTCACGCTGTCCGAGGCGTCGAGCAGGAACATCACGTTCAGCCGATCCGCCCAGCGCGGGATCGTGGGCTTGGTCAGGGCGATCAGCAGCACCGCGAGCAGCAGGCAGCGCAGGCCGAGCGCCCACCGGTCGCCCAGGCCGCGCGGCAGGCCGAGCCGCCCGCCGGTCTGACGCCGCCAGTAGAGAAAGCCCTCCAGCGCGAACAGCAGCACGGCCAGCATCACGAAGAAGGGCCACAGCTCGCGCAGGATCGCCACCGGCGGGGACTCCGGGCGCGCCCCTTCCACCACGGTGGGCAGCGGCTGCGGGGTGAGATCCGACTCGTCCGCGTTCATCAGGTTGACCGCGACCTTGGTCTCCCCGCGGCCGGTGACGACGGTGTAGATGCCCACCTCGTCGGTCTCGGTGAAGCTCGCCATGCCGCGGTTGACCTGCGCCCGCACGGTGCGTCCGGACGGCGTGCGCACGGTCGCGGTGTTCACCCCGTGCTCCACCGGCAGCAGGATCGGCTGGCCCGCCTGCAGCTGCAGGCTCGACTGGTCGAGCCCGACCGGGCTCAGCCACCTGAGCCCCTTGGAGAGGATGAGCGGGAACGCCACCCGCAACGGGAAGTCGGTCCGGAACAGATCGAAGCCGAAGAAGAGCGCCTTGCGGTCGCGCTCCTCCAGCGCGTAGATGAGGGGCCCGCCCACCGCCTCCACCAGGGTCTTGCCCGCGGCCACCGGCCGGACGCGCATCGCGTCCTCGATGGTGACCTTGGCGAAGTCGATCTGACGCATGATCGGATGATTCCGATCCCAGTCCATGATGGGGGGGTGGTCGAGGCGCCCGAGCATCTCGATCGGCACGTCCGCCGGCACCGTGTTGACCAGCACGAAGCGGCCGTCGCCGAGCTTGGGCGGGCTCACGCTGTCGACCACCACCACGTCGAAGCCTTCCATGCCGCCCTGGTAGGCGTCCGGCTTGCGCACCTCGAGCTTCACCTGCGGATCCGTCTGGAGCACCTTCTCCAGGAACAGGTTGCCCGGGCTCACCAGCAGCACGGACAGCGTCCGCGGGGCCGGGATCACCGCGTAGGCCACGTTGTCGGCCTCGAGATCGTCGGCGACGTCCAGCTTGAGCTTCAGCACCCCGCCCCGTTGCTCGCTGAACGGCACCACGATCGCGCGCCGGACCTGCGGGTCGAGGGTCAGGGTGCGCTCGGTCAGGATCTGGTCGTCCAGGGTGAGCCGGAGCGACAGCGTCTGCGGCTCGGTGGAGAAGTTCCCCACCGAGAAGAAGGCCTGGGAGTTGTAGTTGCCGAAGTAGTTCCGGCGCACCGCGAGGCTCGTGATGCCCACGTTGTGCGAGCGCTGCCCCACCCCGGTCCACCGCACCCGCACGTCGTCGCCCTGGGCCTTGATCGCGTCGGGATGCGCCCCGTCGGTGAAGACGTGGATCTCCGCCCGCGGATCCGCGCCCACCAGGGCCCGGGCGGTGCGGAGCCCCTCCGCCAGGCGATTGGGCAGGTCGTGGGCCTCGAGCGAGCGCAGCCCCGCCGTGACGCGATCGTGCTCGCGGGTGAACGGCACCACCACGCGCGGCTGCACCCCCGCCTCGATGACCATGACCTCGGCGCCCTCGCCGAGGCGCCCCACGAGCCCGAGCGCGGCGCGCTGCGCCTGCACGAAGCGCGAGGAGGCCACGTCGGTGGCCTTCATGGAGGCGGAGGTGTCCATCACGATGGCCACGCGCTTCGCGCCCTGCCCCATGACGGTCACCGCGGGGCGGGCCAGCGCCACCGTGAGGGCGAGCAGGGCCAGGATCTGCAAGATGAGGAGCGGGTCCCGCTGCAGTCGCTGGAAGAAGGTCGAGGCCTCGCGGTCGCGGAGGGCGGCCTCCCAGAGGAGGAGGCTCGAGACGCGCATCTGCCGCCGGCGGACCTTGAGGAAGTAGAGCAGGAGCAGCGGCACCGCGAGGGTGCCGAGGAGGAGCGCGAACGGGCTGAGGAAGTTCATGCGAGCAGGAGCCCCTTCAGCTGGCGGAGCATGAACTCCTCCACCGGCGTGTCGGTCACCACCCGGTGGTAGGTGATCTCGTTGCCGCGGCAGAACTGCTCCGCGCGCTCGAGGAACTCGCGCAGCCGCTCGTAGTAGCCGCGGAGGGCCTCGCCGTCCAGGGTGAGGTCGCGCGGCTCGTCCGTCTCGGCGTCCAGCAGGCGCAGGTCGCCGCCGAAGCCGGGATTCATCTCGTCGGCAGACAGCACATGCACGAGGTGCACGTCGAAGCGCCGCTCCAGCAGGGACTTCAGGCCGCGCTCGTACCCGCCCGGATCCATCAGGTCCGAGATCAGGACCGCGAGGCCCGCCTCGCGGGAGCGGAGCGCGTAGGCCGCGAGGGCGTCGTTGAGCGAGGTGGCCCCGCCCGCCTCGAGCCGCCCGAGGAAGTTCATGAGCGGCAGCACCTGGCTGCGGCCGCGCGCGGGATTGAAGCCCTCCATCATCCGCTCGCGGACCACGCCCACGCCCACCCGCTCCAGGCCCACCAGGCCCACGAACCCCAGGGCGGCGGCCAGGCGGGCCGCGTGGTCGAGCTTCGACGGAGTGCCGAAGCCCATGGACGCGGAGGCGTCGAGCAGGAGGTGCAGGCAGAGATCCTCCTCGTCCACGAACAGCTTGAGGTAGAGCCGGTCGAGCCGCGCGTAGACGTTCCAGTCCACGTAGCGGAGATCGTCGCCGAGCCCGTAGGGCCGGTAGTCCGAGAACTCGACGCTGATGCCCTTGCGGGGGCTCCGGCGCTCGCCCTTGACCCGCCCCCGGAACGAGCGGCGGGAGATCAGGCTCAGCCGCTCCAGCTGAGCGAGGAAGTCCGCCGAGAGCAGCTCCTGGCCCGCGCGCACGGTCGCCACGACGCTACTTCTCGTCCAGCGACTGGAAGTACTCCTTGACCTGGGTCTGGAAGTCGCGCGGCACCTGCTCGCGCGCGATGGATTCCTCCATCATCTTCCGGTACTGCCCCAGGACGCCCAGGTACTGCATGCGCGAGGGCATCTGCGCGCCGCGCCCCACCATGTTGGTGTCGATGCCCTGCTTGCGCCCCGCGCGCGCCTCGCCCTCGACGCCCACGTCGAAGGGGTTGCCGCGCAGGCGCGCGGTGGGATCACCCTTCGGCGCGCCGCTCTTGCCGCGCCCGGGGAGGAGCCCCTCCCCCTCCGGGAAGTCTCCCTCGTCGCCCGGGCCGCCGCCCTGCTGCCCGCCGCCCTTGTCGCCGCGCCTGGCCCCGCGGCGGTCGCTCTCACGCCCGCCCTTCAGCCCCTTGCCATCGCGGCCGCGCTCCTCCATCGAGCGCATCTTGTTGAGCGCGCGCTCCATGGCCTCCATGGCCTTGTCGGTCTGCCCGCCCTCGAGCGCCTCCATGCCCTCGTAGGCGTCGCCGGCCCAGTTGCCCTGGCCCTGCCCGCCGTTCTTGCGGCCGAGCCGCTCCATCTCGTTCAGCAGCTCGCGCAGCTTCTCGGGGGAAACCTTCTTGTTCGGATCGAGACCGCCGCGCAGGGCCTTGGCCTTCTGGAACACCATGCGGGTCTGGCTCTGGGTGAAGTCGGATTGTAGATCGGGCAACCGGTCGAGCGAGTCGAGCATGCGGAGGCGCTCGTCGCCCTTCTTCAGGAACGAGTTGAAGTCCGGGGCCCGCCCGCTCAGCGAGGTGTCCTTGAAGACCGCGGCGAGATCGCCGGGCTGGCTCTGCCCGCCCCCGCCCAGCCGGGGCGCGAGATTGCGCTCCTGCACGTCGGCGCGCCGGACCGGATCGCGCCGGGTCGTCTGCCGGCGCTCCGACTGCTGGAGCTCGCCGCTGCGATCCGTCGGCGCCACATCCTCGTCATCGTCACGCGAGACCGAGAAGTTCGGCAGACGACCCTGCGGCAGCGGAATGGGCGGCGCCACCGCCAGCGCCAGGCCCAGCACGAGCGGCACCGGCACCATCTTGGCCTCGCGAGGCAGGCGGCGCGGGATGATCCGCCGCGCGCCGAGCTGCGACACGCGGGCGGCCGCGTCCGCCACCAGGGCCTCCACGATCGGGGTGCGGTCCTGCCGCTCGCCCCATTCCAGCGCGGTGCTGACGCGCTCCTGCAGCCCGTAGCCCCGATCGGCGAGGCGCGCGGCCTCCGCGGGCGGCAACGGGAGGAGGAGCCCCCAGGTGGCTCCCGCGAGGGCCCCGGCCAGCAGCAGGAGCCCCGCGAGCGCGTAGCTCCACGGCCCGAGGCTCTCCTTCAGGAGCAGCGGCACCATCGCGACCACCGCCCCCCAGAAGAGACCGCGCAGCCCGTAGAACTCCGCGCGCCGCAGGCGGATCTGGCGGGCGACGTCTGAGACCAGTCGCTGGATGACCGAGGGATCGGACATCGACGCCTCCTCTTCCTACCGCAGGAAGACCTCTTTCCCCGATCCGCTCATCGCCTCGGCGGACTCGACGATCTGGGTGACCACGTCGTCCACGTCCACCCCGGCGGCCTCACCCTCGAAGTTCAGGATCAGCCGGTGACGCAGCGCGGGCAGCGCCATCACGCGCAGGTCCTCCACGCTCACGTTGAAGCGGCCCTCCGCGAGCGCGCGCACCTTGGCGCCCAGCACCAGGGCCTGCGCCCCGCGCGGGCTCGCGCCGTAGCGCACGTAGCGACGGGCGATCTCGGGCGCCCGCTCCCACTGGGGATGGGTGCCGAGCACGATGAAGGAGGCGAGGTCGCGCACGTGGGAGGCGATGGGGATCTCGCGCACCAGCTCCCGCATCGAGAGCACCTGGGCGCCCGTGAGCACCCGGCGCACCTCGACCGTGCGTACGTGGGTGGTGCGGTCGATGATCTCGGTGAGCTCCTCGAGGGCGGGGTAGCGGACGCGCACCTTGAAGAGGAAGCGGTCCAGCTGGGCCTCGGGCAGCGGGTACGTGCCCTCCATCTCGATGGGGTTCTGGGTGGCGAGCACGAAGAACGGGGCCGGCAGCGGATGGGCCGCGCCGGAAACCGTCACCGCGCCCTCCTGCATGCCCTCGAGCAGGGCGGACTGGGTCTTCGGGGTGGCCCGGTTCACCTCGTCGGCGAGCAGGATGTGGCCGAAGATCGGGCCCCGCTGGAACTGGAAGTGCTTCCGGCCCTGCGCGTCCTCCACGATGATGTTGGTGCCGATGATGTCGCCCGGCATCAGGTCCGGCGTGAACTGGATGCGCGAGAACGACAGCTCGAGGCTCTCCGCGAGGGTCTTGATCAGGAGCGTCTTGCCGAGGCCGGGCACCCCTTCCAGCAGCACGTGCCCGCCCGCGAACAGGCCGATCATGACCTGCCCGACCACCTCGGCGTGGCCGACGATCACCTTGCCCACCTCGGCGCGGAGCGACTGGTAGGCGTCGACGAACTCCCTGACCCGCTGCTCCTGCGACTCGCTCGACACGGGCGGTTGCGCCATGAACGGCTCCTTTTCGGCCTTGGAATTGACCCATCATAGGGGGGCGTCATACCTCCGTCAACTAGTTGCCCCCTCGTGCAGCGCGGCATGCGCGCGAGCGGCCGACCAGTCGCTCACCGCGGCGCGCGCCTCGCAAGAAAACGACCGCGAGACGGGTGCGATGCGCGCGCACGGACGCCCCGGACCGCGCGCGCCGCGGTCAGGAAAAGTCGGGTGACAGGCGCGTGTAGGCGGCCACGTAGCCGTCGAGCTCGCGATCGGCTCCGAAGCGCGCGGCGACGCGCTCGCGGCCGGCCTGACCGAGCCGCAGCCGCAGGTCGGGATCGCCCAGGAGGCGCCGCGCCTTGAGGGCCAGCTCCGAGGCGCTCCCGAACAGCAGGCCCGAGACGCCGTCCTCGACGAGCGAGCGGTTGCCCGGGATGTCGGCGGCGAGCACGGCGCGGCCGAGCGACAGGGCCTCGAGCACGGAGTTCGCCATGCCGCCCTCCGAGATCGAGCAGTTCAGCACCACGTCGCTCGCTTCCATGAGGGCGCGCATGCGCGCGTGGGGCACCGCGCCCAGGTGGCGCGCCCACGGCCGGGAGGCGAGCGCCTCGGCCAGCGCCTCGCCGACCGCCACGTCGAGGACCGGCCCCACGTAGAGCAGCTCCAGTCCCGGGAACTCCGGCCGCAGGCTCTCGAGCGGCTCGATCGGCAACAGGGGACGCTTCAGTTCCCGGATGCCGGCCGGGAACAGCACGATGGGGCCGGGCGCGCGCTGCAGCGCCGCCGCGGGCGGCCAGGGGCCGCCGGGCGCGGGCTCGAACGACGCGCTCTGCGGGATCACCACCACCCGCCCCGCGACGTCGGGCAGCGCGGTCACGATCGCGGTCGCGATCGACTCGTCGAAGGCGCTGATCGCGGCGGCGCCCTCCAGCACCCGCCGCACCACCGGGGCCGAATCCGGATCCCCGAGATCGTGGTTCACGTCGGTGCCGGTGACGGTCACCAACACCGGCACGTCCGCGCGACGGGCCAGGCGCAGCGCCACCGGGCCGGTGCGGAACGCGTGCAGGGCGTGGACGAGCGCGGGGCGGAACTGCACGAGCTGGTGCTCGATCGCGGGCTCCGGCACCACCGAGAGGTCCCACACCCGCAGCTCGATCCCGCGCTGCCGCAGGCCGCGGGCGATGCGTTCTGCCGTGATGGCGTTGCCCCGGACCGAGGGTGACGCGAAGGGCGTCAGGAGGGCCACGCGGACGGACATGAATGCGACGAGCCTACACTGAGGCGCCGCGCGAAGGCAACGCACGGCGGCAAGGACCGACTTGCCTCGGCGCGCGCCTGTGTTAAGGTTTCGTCACACGGGCCGTTTCGCCTCATCGGTGAGGGAGAACCAATGCTGGACGGTGCCTCGCGGGAGATCGGGTGCTCGGAGTGCGTGGAGCTGCTCGCGGATTACATCGACGGCACCCTGCCGCGCGATCAGACCGAGCTGCTCGAGTGGCACCTGGACGGCTGCCAGCCGTGCGTGGCTTTCGTGAACACCTACCGGGGCACCGTCGACGCCGCCCGCCGCCTCCGTGAATCCAGCGACGCCAAGCTGCCCGCCGAGCTCCGCCAGAAGCTGCTCGCGTTCCTGAAGCGCTCCGACGCCGCCCGCTAGCGGGTCGACCGCTCCGTCCCGCCCGCTAGAGCACCGCCAGCGCGGGCTCCTTCGTCACCACCCCGATCTCCCATACCGGCTCACCGCGGCGCGCGAACCCCTCGGTCACGAGCGCGGCCCGATCCTCGTCGACCCCGAACAGGAGCCCGCCCGAGGTCTCCGACTCGCAGAGCAGCTTGGCCAGGGGCTCCGGAACCGCGGCGTCCACCCGCAGCAGGCCGCGCGCGCCGAAGGCCTCCTCGAGGTAGCGGCGGTTGCGCCCCATGCCTCCGCTGAAGGTGCCGCGCTCGGCGAGCGCGAGCGCCCCGGGCAGGAGCGGCAGGTCCCGGCTGCGGAGGGCCAGGCCGACGCCCGCGCCCGCCACCATCTCCGCCGCGTGCCCGAGCAGCCCGAAGCCGGTGATGTCGGTGGCGCCGGTGGCCCCGGCCTCCTGGGCCACCGCGGCCGCGACGCGGTTGAGGCGCAGCATGCTCTGCACCGCGCCCTCGAGCACCGCCGGCTCGCAGCCGTCGTTCTTGGCCGCGGTCGCGATCACCCCGGTCCCGAGCGGCTTCGAGAGGAAGACGCGCTGGCCGGGACGCAGACCGCCCTTGGTGAGCAGGCGGCGCGGATCGACCCGCCCGGTCACGCAGAGCCCGTACTTCGGCTCGGCGTCCACCACGGTGTGGCCGCCCGCGATCACGCCGCCCGCCTCGCGCACCTTGTCCGCGCCGCCCCGGAACACCGCCGCGATGATCTCCTTGGGCAGCTCGCGGGGAAAGCCGGCCACGTTCAGGGCGAAGAGCACCTGGCCGCCCATCGCGTAGACGTCGGACATCGAGTTCGCCGCCGCGATCGCGCCGAAGAGATACGGGTCGTCCACGATCGGCGGGAAGAAGTCGACCGTCTCCACGATGGCCACGTCGTCGGTGATCCGGAAGACGGCCGCGTCGTCGCTCCGCCCCAGGCCCACCAGCAGATCGGCGTGCTCCTCGTGTCGGAGGTCGCCGAGCACGTCCTGGAGATCTCCAGGACCCATCTTGGAGGCTCAGCCCGCGCAGGCCGCGTAGGCGGTGAGGCGGATCTCCTTGCCGGTCTTCGGATCGATCAGGGGCGGAGCCATCGGCGCCGCGCGCGCGGAGCGATCAGCTGGCCTCGCCCTCGACGAAGGCGCGGAAGGCCTCCGCGAGGGGCGAGCGGCTGCGCTCCCGGTGGGTCACCAGGTAGAAGGCGCGGTCGATCTGCAGGCCCGCCACCTTCAAGCACCACACGCTCCCCACCCGGCACTCCTCCTCCACCGCGCGGCGCGAGATCAGGGAGACGCCGACCCCCGCCTTCACCGCCTGCTTGATCGCCTGGGTCGAGCCCATCTCGCCCACCACGCGGAACCCGCTCAGGTCCGCGCCGGCCGCCTCGAGGCCGCGCTCCAGCGCGGCGCGGGTCCCCGAGCCCTGCTCCCGCAGCAGCAGGGGCTCTCCCCTCAGCTCGTCCAGCGTCACCTCCCGGCGGCCCTGCCAGGGATGCCCCGCTCCCACGATCAGCACGATGTCGTCGGGCAGGAGCTCGCGATGCTCGAGCGCACGATGACTCGGGCGCGCGCCCACCACGCCGATCTCCGCGCGGCCCTCCAGCACCCAGTCGTTGACCGTCCGGCTGCCCCCTATCAGCAGGGTGATGGCGACGTCCGGGAACTTCTCCTTGAACCGACCGATGAGCGCCGGGAGGATGTACTCGCCGGGAATCGTGCTGGCCCCCACCAGCAGGTCGCCGCTCATGCGGCCCTGGAAGCTCTCCATGGCCTGCCGCGCCTCGCGCGCGAGCGTGAGCATCCGCTGCGCGTAGCCCAGGAGCAAGGCGCCGCCCTTGGTGACCGCGGCCCCCCGCCCGAGGCGGTCCAGCAGGCGCACGCCCAGCTCGTCCTCGAGCGCGCGGATGTGCTCGGAGACCGTGGGCTGGGTGAGGAAAAGCGCCTGGGCGGCGCGGGAGAAAGAGCCCAGCTCGGCTACCTTCGCGAAGATCTCGAGCTGTCTCAGGTCCATCGGGGCCGAGTATAGGAGCGCCCCCGGGCCCTGTCCAGGAGGCGGAGACAACGAAGGGGCCCGAAGGCCCCTCGACTAGGTCTCGCGGCCGAAGTCCCGCGTCAGTGGCAGCCGCACCCTCCACCGCAGCAGCCGCCGCCACCGCCCATCGGCGCCGCGGGCGCCTCGCCCATGCGCGCGCCGACCTTGACACCCACCAGCGAGAGCCGCCGGCTCACCCGGTCGCTCTCGCACATCGGGCAGCTCACCGCCTTGGGGGTCTGCATGAACTTCTCGAACTGGGCCCCGCACGCCAGGCAGCCGTACTCGTAAATCGGCATGGTCCCCCCTCGGCTCCTTCGTGAGCGGCTTACTGCCCGCCGCGCTGCACGTAGCTCTTCACGAACTCCTCGGCGTTCTCCTCGAGGATGTCGTCGATCTCGTCGAGCAGGTTGTCGAGGTCCTCCTTGATCTTCTTGCCCTTCTTGGACAGTTCGGCGCTTCCCGCGCCGCCCTCGTCCCCGCCCTCGGTGGGCTTGGTGGGCCTCGTCTCCTTCTTCTTCTGCTCAGCCATGGCGAACACCTCCTGGCCCCGCATTCGCGGGACCGGCGTCAGGGCCTAGACGGTCGGCAGCACGATCCCCTGCTGGCCCTGGTACTTCCCCTGCCTGTCAGCATAAGACGTCTCGCAGGGCTCGTCCGATTCGAAAAAGAGCACCTGCGCGATTCCCTCGTTGGCATAGATCCGGGCCGGCAGGGGGGTCGTGTTGCTGATCTCGAGCGTCACGTACCCCTCCCACTCCGGCTCGAACGGCGTCACGTTCGTGATGATGCCGCAGCGCGCGTAGGTCGACTTGCCCACGCAGATCGTCAGCACGTTGCGTGGAATCTTGAAGTACTCCACCGACCGCCCCAGCGCGAAGGAGTTCGGCGGGATCAGCGCCACCTCGCCCTGGTAGTCGACGAACGAGCGCGGGTCGAAGGCCTTCGGATCGACGATGCTGCTGTTGATGTTGGTGAAGATCTTGAACTCGTCGGCGATGCGGATGTCGTAGCCGTACGAGGAGAGCCCGAACGAGATCCCGCCCTTGCGCACCTGCCGGTCCTCGAAGGGCTTGATCATCCCCCGCTCGAGGGCCTGCCGCTTGATCCAGCGGTCACTCTTGATCACGGCGCCCGTTCACGAATATACCTTGCTCGGATCGTACTGCCCTCTCGGAGGGCGAGTCAAGTCTGGGACAGCCGTTCCCACGTCGCGCCGCGGCTTTCGACGGGCAGATGGAGCGCGCGCCCGGCCAGCCCCGCCTCCCGGAGCGCCTGCGCCATCGCGGCCGCCACCGCCAGGCCTCCCCGCGCGGGCACCGCGGCCAGCAGGCACGGCCCGGCGCCGCTGAGCGCGCAGCCGAGCGCGCCGGCCGCCCGCCCCGCCGCGGCCACCGCCTCCATCCACGGGAACAGGCGGCGGCGGTAGGGCTGGTGTAGCCGGTCCTGCATCGCGACGTCGAGCAGGTCCGTCCGCCCCGCCGCGAGGGCGGCGAGCAGGAGGCTCACCCGCTGCACGTTGAACACCGCGTCCGCCCGCGGGATCGCGTCGGGGAGGACCGCGCGGGCCTCGTGGGTCGAGCTCTCGACCTCGGGTACCAGCACCACCCAGTCGATGCCGGCCGGCACCGGCAGGCTCACCGCGGTCACCCGCGCCCCGTCGGCGCACGAGACGGTGAGCCCGCCCAGCAGCGCGGCGGCCACGTTGTCGGGATGCCCCTCGGCGCGCGTGGCCGCGGTCAGCAGCCCCTCCCGGTCGATCGGCTCGCCGAGCAGCGCGTTGGCGGCCACGAGGCCACCGATCCACGCGGCGGCGCTCGAGCCGAGGCCGCGGCTCAGCGGGATGCGGTTGACGCAGCGGAGGCGCGCGCCGCGGAACGGCCGTCCCGCGACCTCGAACCCCAGCGCGAGGCCGCGCGCCACCACGTTCTTGCCCCCCGCGTCCAGCCGGGCCGCGCCCTCGCCCTCCACCGCGACCACGACCTCGTCGGCCGCCTCCGCGATCACCTCGTTGTGGAGGCCCAGGGCGAGGCCGAGCGCGTCGAACCCGGGCCCCAGGTTCGCGGAGGTGGCGGGAACGCGGACCCGCACGCGCATGGCAGAGAGATTACCCGCTGTCCGGGGTAGAATGCGAATGAACGAGCGGGCCGCCATGCCGAGGACGATCATCGAGCCGCAGTTCACCGTCGAGCATCTGTCCATCCTGGACAGCGACGGCACGCTCGACTCCGCGCTCGAGCCCGACATTGCCCCCGAGGAGCTCAAGCGCCTCTACCGCGCGATGCGGGTGGGCCGGCGCTTCGACGAGCGCATGCTGCGCCTGCAGCGCCAGGGCCGGATCGGCACCTTCGCGCCGATCAAGGGCCAGGAGGCGTCCCAGATCGGCAGCGTGGCCACCCTGCGCCGCACGGACTGGATGGTGCCGTCGTTCCGGGAGACGGCGGCCATGCTCTGGCGCGGGTGGAGCATGCAGCGGATCCTCGAGTTCTTCGCCGGTCGCCTCGAAGGCGGCCGGCCCGCCCCCGAGCAGCGCGACCTGCCGATCTGCATCCCGGTGGGCACTCAGCTGCCCCACGCGGTGGGCCTCGCCTACGCGGCCCAGTACCGGGGCGACGACGCGATCGTGATGGTCTACTGCGGCGACGGCGCGACCTCGGAGGGGGATTTCCACGAGGCGATGAACTTCGCGGGGGTCTGGCACCTGCCGCTGGTGTTCGTGGTCCAGAACAACCAGTGGGCCATCTCGGTGCCCCTCAAGAAGCAGACCCACTCGCGCACCATCGCCCAGAAGGCCCTCGCCTACGGCTTCCCCGGGATCCAGGTCGACGGCAACGACGTCCTCGCGGTCTACGTGGCGAGCCGGGAGGCGGTGGACCGGGCGCGCGCCGGCGACGGGCCCACCCTCATCGAGTGCGTCACCTATCGCCTGAGCATGCACACGACCTCGGACGACCCCACGAAGTACCGGTCGGCCGAAGAGGTGGAGGCGTGGGAGCGCAAGGACCCCCTCACCCGCTTCGGCGCGTACCTCGAGCAGCGCCACCTGCTGGACCCCGACCTCGACGAGGGCATCGACGCGGAGATCACCCGCGCGGTGGAGGCCTTCGAGTCGCTCCCCCCGGCCGATCCGCTCGTGATGTTCGATCACGCCTACGCGGCGCGGCCGCCCGCGCTGGACGCGGAGCGCGCGGAGATGGCGGCGCGCCTCGCCCAGGCGCCGTCGGCCGCCGCCCCGCCGTCCGGCGACGAGGCGCCGCTGTCCCCCGAACGCCAGAGCCCGCCCATGCGCGGCCAGAGACGACCATGGCGAAGCTGAACATGGTGAAGGCCCTGAACCTGGCGCTGCTCCAGGAGATGGAGCGCGACCCGGACGTGCTGGTCATCGGTGAGGACGTGGGGGTGGACGGCGGCGTGTTCCGGGTCACCGAGGACCTCCACCGCAAGTTCGGGGCCACCCGCGTGGTCGACAGCCCGCTGGCCGAGGCCGGCATCGTCGGGACCGCGGTCGGCATGGCCCTCTACGGGCTCAAGCCGGTGTGCGAGATCCAGTTCTCGGGCTTCGCGTTCCAGTGCTTCCACCAGATCGAGAACCACATGGCGCGGTACCGCATGCGCACCCAGGGCCGCTTCGCCTGCCAGATGGTGGTGCGCATGCCCTACGGCGGCGGGGTCCGCGCGCTGGAGCACCACTCGGAGAGCGAAGAGCAGTTCTACGCCCACATCCCCGGCCTCAAGATGGTGATCCCCTCCGGGCCGCGCAACGCGCGCGCCCTGCTCGCGGCGGCCATCCGCGATCCCGACCCCGTCATCTTCTTCGAGGCCAAGGCGCTCTACCACGCGGCCAAGGAGGACGTGCCGGACGAGATCGAGACCATGGAGATCGGGCGCGCCCACGTGGACCGGCCCGGTCGCGACCTCACCCTCGTCGCCTACGGGGCCATGCTGCGGGTGGCCCGCGAGGCCGCCGAGCGCCTGCACGAGGAGGACGGGGTCGAGGTGGAGATCGTCGACCTGCTCACGATCTCGCCGCTCGACCGCGAGACGCTGACCGCCTCGGTGCGCAAGACCGGACGCGCGGTGATCGTCCACGAGGCCCCCAGGAGCTTCGGGCCGGGCGCCGAGATCGCCACCAGCATCATGGAGGGCGCGTTCCTCTCCCTGGAGGCGCCGATCCGGCGCGTCACCGCGTACGACGTGCCGTTCGTGGGCTTCGCGCGCGAGCGCGCCAACGTCCCCGACACCGCCCGCGTGCTGGCCGCCTGCCGCGAGACGCTGGCGTTCTAGGCGGTCGCGATGCCCCGCCAGTTCACGCTGCCGGACCTGGGCGAGGGCCTCACCGAGGCGGAGATCGTGGCGGTGCTGGTGCGCGAGGGCGACCTCGTCCGCGAGGACGCGCCGCTGCTCGAGGTGGAGACCGACAAGGCCCAGGTCGAGATCCCCTCGCCCATCGGCGGCCGGGTCGAGAAGATCCACGTGACGCCCGGGCAGACCGTGAAGGTCGGCGCGGTGCTGGTGACCTTCGCGGACAGCGGCGCCGCCGCAGGCCCCGCGGCACCCCCGCGCGCGGCCGCCCCGCAGGTGGCGGAGCGCCCCGCTCCGCCGCCCGCACCGGCCGGCGCCGCGCCCCGGCCGTCACCGGCCGCCCCCGTTGCGGACGCCGCGCCCGCGGCGGGCCCCGTCCCGGCCACGCCCGCCACGCGACGCCTGGCCCGCGAGCTGGGGGTCGACCTGCGGCGGGTGCGCGGCACCGGCCCCGGCGGACGCCTGCTCGACACCGACGTGCAGGCGGCGGCCCGCGCCGCGCCCGGCCCGGCCGCCCCGTCCCGGGCGTCCACGGCGGCCGAGCCGGCCGCGCGGCCGGCCGGGGCCCGCGAGGCGCCCGCGGGCCCCGCGAAGCCGCTCGCCACCGTCGGCCTCGAGCCTCCGCCCCTGCCGCGCTTCGAGCAGTGGGGCCCGGTGGAGCGGGTCCCGCTCTCGCATCTGCGCCGCACCATCGCGGAGCGCATGACGCTCTCCGCCACCGTCGTCCCGCACGTCACCCACTTCGATCGCGCCGACATCACCGATCTCGACGCGATCATCACCCGCAACCTGGAGCGCGCGCGGGAGCGCGGAGCGACCCTCACCCTCACCGCGTTCCTGCTCCGGGCCGCCGCGCTCGCGCTGCGTGCCCATCCCCACTTCAACGCGAGCCTCGATCCCGCCGCGGGCGAGCTGATCGTCAAGCGCTACCGCCACCTGGGGGTGGCGGTGGCCACCCCGCGCGGCCTGATCGTCCCGGTGCTGCGCGACGTCGACACCAAGCCCCTGCTCGACATCGCCCGCGAGCTCGGCGCGCTCGCCCAGCGCGTGCGCGACGGCCACGCCAGCCTCGAGGACCTGCGCGGCGGCACCTTCACGATCACCAACATCGGCGCGCTCGGCGGCACCGGCGCCATCCCGATCATCAACTATCCGGAGGTGGCGATCCTCGGGGTGAGCCGCGCCCGGCTGGAGCCGGTGGTGCGCGGAGGCCAGATCGTGCCGCGCCTGCTGCTGCCGCTCACGCTCACGTTCGACCACCGGGTCGCGGACGGCGCCGACGGCGCGCGCTTCGCGAGCGAGATCGTGAGCCTGCTCGAGGCGCCCGAGCGCCTGGTGGGCGACATCTGAGGTCGGGCGCGCGGCCATGGTGATGGGCGATCTGGTGGACGAGGTCGAGGTGGCGGTGGTCGGCGGCGGCCCCGGCGGCTACTCCGCCGCGTTCCGCTGCGCGGAGCTCGGCCTCGAGACGGTGGTGATCGACGCGGACCGGCGGCTCGGCGGCGCCTGCCTCTTCGAGGGCTGCATCCCCAGCAAGGCGCTGCTCCACGTGGCTGCGGTGCTGAGCGAGGTCGAGCGCGCCCGCGAGTGGGGCGTGGACTTCGGCGAGCCGCGCATCTCGCTCGACCCGCTGCGCAAGTGGAAGCAGGAGCGCGTGGTGGGCAAGCTGGCCCGCGGCCTCGCCGCGGTGGCCAAGGGCAAGGGCGTCACCGTGATCGGCGGCCGCGCCGTCTTCGAGGACTCCACCACCCTGCGCGTCGAGGGCGAGAGCCTCCAGAAGGTCCGCTTCAAGCACGCCATCGTGGCCACCGGGTCGGCCCCCGCCGCGCTGCCCGGCATCGCGCTCGCGAGCGACCGGGTGATGGACTCCACCGCCGCCCTCGCGCTGCCCGACATCCCGGAGCGCCTGCTGGTGATCGGCGGCGGCTACATCGGGCTCGAGCTGGGCACGGTGTACGCAGCGCTCGGCAGCCGCGTGACCCTGGTCGAGATGACCGAGGGTTTGCTCCCCGGCGTCGACCGGGACCTCGTCCAGCCGCTGCACCGCCGGGTCGAGAAGCTGTTCGCGGCGGTGCACCTCGGCACGAAGGTGACCGCCCTGCGCGAGGCCGGCGGCCGGATCGAGGCGACGCTCGAAGGTCAGGGCGCGGAGGCGTTCGACCGGGTGCTGGTGGCGGTGGGCCGCAAGGCCCGGAGCGCCGGCCTCGGGCTCGAGACCACCGGCGTGCGCCTCACGGAGCGCGGGGCCTTCATCCAGGTCGACGAGCGCTGCCGCACCCACGACCCGCACCTCTACGCCGTCGGTGACGTCACCGGCGAGCCCATGCTGGCCCACCGGGCGATGCGGCAGGGCAAGGTGGCCGCCGACGTCCTGGCCGGCCGACCGTCGGCCTTCGACAACGTCGCCATCCCGGCCGTGGTGTTCACCGATCCCGAGATCGCCTGGTGCGGCCTCGACGAGGCTCAGGCGAAGCGTCGGGGAATGGAGGTGAAGATCGCGAAATTCCAGTGGACGGCCTCGGGTCGCGCGGCCACGATCGGACGGGCCGACGGCCTCACCAAGCTGGTGGCCGACGCCGCCTCCGGCCGCGTGGTCGGCGTGGGCATCGTCGGCCCCGGCGCGGGCGAGCTGATCGCGGAAGCCACGCTGGCGATCGAGACCGCGGCCCTGGTCGAGGACGTGGCCGCGACGATCCACGCGCACCCCACGCTCTCCGAGTCGCTCATGGAGGCGGCCGAGAGCCTGCTCGGCTAGCCGCGGCATGCCACGCTCCGGGCAAGGCGCCGCGGCGGGGTCCGGCTCCGAGCCGGAGCCGTTGCGCGTTGCCGTGGACGCGGGCACCGTGAGCGCCCTGCGCTACCCCGCCGGCGCTCGCGGCCTCACGCTGGTGCTGGGCCACGGGGCCGGAGCGCCCCAGACCAGCGCGTTCATGGTGACGTTCGCCCGCGCGCTGGCCGCGCGCGGCCTCACCACCGTCACGTTCAACTTCCCCTACATGGAGCAGCGTCGGCGGATCCCCGATCGCGCGCCGGTGCTCGAGGCCGCCTTCCGCGCCGTGATCGACGCGGTGCGGGCGCGGCCCGACTGGGGGCGCGACCGGCTGGTGATCGGCGGGAAGTCGATGGGCGGGCGCATGGCCTCACACGTGGCCGCGGCCGGCCTCGACGGCCTGTCCGGTCTCGTCCTCCTCGGCTACCCGCTCCATCCGCCGGGGCGGCCCCAGCAGCTACGCGCCGCGCACCTGGCGCGGATCCGGGAGCCCATGCTGTTCGTGCAGGGCGCGCACGACGCCTTCGGCACGCCCGCGGAGCTGGGCCCGATCCTGGCCCCCCTCGGACATTCGGCGCGGCTCTACGTGGTCGCCGACGGCGACCACTCGTTCAAGGTGCCCCGTCGCGGTCCGGTGTCGCAGGAGGAGGTCTTCGCCCGCGCGCAGGACGAGGTCGCGGCGTGGGCGCGCGGGCTCGGCTAGAGCCGCTTCAGCAGCCACTCGGGGGTGAGGCTCACCGCCCACGAGTTCAGCACCGTGTAGTAGTTCGTGGCCACCAGCACGCCCACCACGATCAGCAGCACGCCCGCCGCCCGCTCCACCGTCGGGATGAACGGCCGGTAGCGCTTGAAGAAGCGCAGGAAGCCGCCGAGGGCGATCGAGGAGAGCAGGAAGGGCAGGCCGAGGCCCGCCGAGTAGAAGAGCAGCAGCACGATCCCCTGCCGCACCGTGCGGTCGTTGCTGGCCAGGGTGAGGATCGAGCCCAGGATGGGGCCCACGCACGGCGTCCAGCCGATCGCGAAGGTCAGCCCCACGAGGAACGAGCCCACGAGGCCGGCCGGCTTGCTGCGCAGCTGCAGCTGCTGGGTGCGCCCGACGAACCCGATGCGGAGCACGCCCGCGATGTAGAGCCCGAACACGATGATCAGGACGCCCCCCGCGATGCGGATCCAGTCGCGGTAGTCCAGCAGGAACTGTCCCGCCGCGCTGAAGGAGGCCCCGAGGCTCACGAACACCACGCTGAAGCCCACGATGAAGGCCAGCGAGTGCAGCAGCACCCGCGTGCGTGCCCCCGCGTCGACGTCGCGGGCGAGCCGGTCGACCGACATGCCGGTGATGAACGACAGGTACGACGGGAAGAGCGGCAGCACGCACGGCGAGAGGAACGAGAACACGCCGGCCGAGAACGCGACCAGGACCCCGAGGGACTCGCTCACTTGAGCAGGGACTCCATGAGGGCGTGGGCGGCCGGGCTGTCCCACTCCCGTGCGCCGTTGGCGTAGAGGGCCCGTCGGCCCGCGCGGTCGATGATGAAGGTGGACGGCACCGCCCAGACCCCGTAGCGCTCGCGCACCGTCATCTTGGGATCGAGCGCCACCGGAAACGTGAGGCCCAGCTTCTTGAGGAACGGGTTCACCACCCGGGCGCCTTGCGAGTCGAGCGACACCGCCAGCACCACGAGGCCGCGGTCCTTGTACCTGCGGTGGAGCCGCTCCATGCCCGGCATCTCCTCGCGACAGGGCTCGCACCAGGTGGCCCAGAAGTTCAGGAAGATCACCTTGCCGCGGTAGTCGGCCAGACGGATGGGCCGATCGTCGGGGGTACGGGCCTCGAAGTCGGGCGCCTCCTTCGCCGGCTTGGGCCGGATGAGGGACAGCGCGGCTACCGGATCCTCCGCCGGAACGGTCCGGGCCGGCAGGAGCGCCGCGGCCAGGGCGAGGAGCGCCACGACCACGCGGCTTTTCACGCGGCCAGTATACACCTCGCTCCGAGGGCCTCCGGGACCGCTACCGATCGGCGGGCGCGAACGTCCGGCTCACCTCCGGTACACCGGGCCCGGCACCGCGCCGCACGCCCGGTGATAGAACCGGACCGGCCCCACCCAGCCGATCTGGCACTCCTCCCGGCGCTTCTTCTGCAGGTCGTCCAGGCAGCTCCTCAGCAGTCGCGCGCCCGAGCCCGTGCCCCCGGTGCTCGCGCGCGACGCCGGTCGGGCCGAAGCTCCCCAGGCATTGATCCACCTCGTAGGCCGCGAAGCCCACCGGCTCCCCGTCCCGTTCCGCGACGAACACGCTCACCGGCTCGTGCGCGAGGCCCCGCGGGGCCGCATCGCGCCAGATGACGCCCCACTCGCGCTCGATCAGGCCGCGCAGCGCGTCCCGCTCGCCCGGATCGGCCCGCCGCACGCGATATCCATCTACGTCGCCGAAGATGGCCCCGTGGCCCGGGCTGGACCACGCCCGCAGATCGCACGTCATGTTGAAGTGCGTGGCCGAGTGTCCCCACCCCATCTCCCGCAGCGCGGCGATCAGCGCGGTCTCCCGGATGCGGGACCGCGAACAGGTGGATCTCGCGCGCACCTTTCGCCACGAGACGGTCGCTGATCTCGTCGAGCAGCCGGCGCAGGATCACGTGCCAGTGGGGCCCGGGCAGCGCGCCCAGCCACCGCACGCTGCCGACCCCGTCCTCGGTGCGCGCGTCGGCCCCGGCCGCGAGGCCCGGCAGCCGACCATCCGCTCTCCGGCCGCAGGGGCTCCAGCCGCTGCACGCTCGTGCTTCGAGCAGCTCGCATGGAATTGAACCTAACATCCGGATTCCACGCTCGATTCCCCGACACCGCGTCCAGTGTGATAGGGTGAGGCACCCATGGCGGCAACGTCGCTTTCGGTGACGATCCTTGCCGACGACCTGACGGGCGCCTGCGACACCGGCTGCCTGTTCGCGGGCAACGGCCCGGTCGGCGTGGCGGTGGATGCGCTGCTCGCCGCCGGGGACCGCCCGGTGCTCGCGGTGGATACCGGAACTCGCACGCTGCCTCCGGAGGCCGCCGCGGCGGCGATCCACGCCGCGGCGCGCGGTCTGGGGGACCGCCTGCTGCGGGGGCCCGCGTTCAAGAAGATCGACTCCACGATGCGCGGCCCGATCGCCGTCGAGCTCGATGCCCTGCTCCAGCACGGCCCGCCGTTCACGGGCGCGCTCGTCTGCCCGGCGTTCCCGGCGCAGCATCGAGTCGTCCGCGGAGGGCGTCTGCTGGTGGAGGGCGTGCCGCTCCATCAATCGCCGATCGCGCGCGATCCCGCCTTCCGCGGCACCTCGTCCGAGCTGGCCGCGCTGCTGGCCGGCCCGCGGCCGGTGGTGCCCCTGGGGCTCGACGAGGTGCGCGCCGGCCGCGAGAAGATCGTCCACGTGCTGGAGCAGCAAACGGGCGCGCTCGTGGCGGCCGACGCGGAGACCGACGCGGACCTGGCAAGCCTCGCCGGCGCGGCGCTCGCGGTGCCCGGCACGCTGGCCGCCGGCGCCGCCGGCCTGGGCCGCGCGCTCGCCGACGCGCTGGGCCTCGCGGCCGCGCCGGCGCCGCTGCCCGGGGGCGCCGCCCGCCTCGTGGTGGTGGGCAGCCTCCACCCCGCCAGCCGCGCCCAGCTCGCCGCGCTCGCGGGCCGCGGCGTGGCCACGCTCGGCGTCGACCATGCCGGCGATGCCGACCCCGCCGCGGCGATCGCGGCGCTGCGCGATGGCCGGCCCGCGGTGGTGGCGAGCGCCATGGGCGGCCGCGACGACACGCCCGCCGCCCGCCGGTCGATGGCGCGGCGTCTCGCGCGCGCGGCCGCGGACGTCATCGCGGGCGGGCACCCGGATCTGGTGGCGGTGACCGGCGGCGAGACCGCCCGGGCGCTGCTGGAGGCGCTGCGCCCGGAGCGGTTCGACCTGCTGGGCGCCCCCGCCGACGGCCTGGCCCTCGGCCGCCTCGGGCTCGCCGCGGGCCGGACCCTGCCGCTCCTGACCAAGGCGGGCGGCTTCGGGGGGCCGACGCTTCTCACCACGCTCCTCGGAGGCCCCTCGTGACGGTTGATCGTCTTCCCGTGCTCGGCATCACCATGGGCGATCCCGCCGGGGTCGGCCCCGAGATCATCGCCCGGGCGCTCGCCCGGCCGGAGGTCGCCGCGTCGGCCCGCGCGGTGGTGATCGGGGACCGGTCGGTGATGGCCGCGACGCTCGACCTGCTGCGCTCGCCGCTCGGGCTGCACGCGGTGGAGACGGTGGAGGCGTGCGAGTTCCGGCCCGGTCAGCTCGAGTGCCTGGACCTCGCCAACGTGGACTGCGCGACCCTGCCCAAGTCCACCGTGAGCGCGGAGGCGGGGCGCGCGGCCTACGCCTACATCGAGACGGGCGTGCGGCTCTGCCGGGCGGGCGCCATCGATGCGATCGTCACCGCGCCGGTCAACAAGGAGGCCCTGGCCGCGGCCGGCGTGCAGCACTCCGGGCACACCGAGATCCTGGCGCGGCTCACCGACACCCAGGACTTCGCGATGCTGCTCATGGGCAAGGAGCTGCGGGTGATCCACGTGACCACCCACGTGGCCCTCCGTCGCGTGCCGGACCTGGTGACCCGCGAGCGCGTGCGCCGCGTGATCCAGCTCGCGCAGCAGACCATGACCGGCCTCGGACAGCCGCGCGCCCGCATCGCGGTGTGCGGGCTGAACCCGCACGCGGGCGAGGACGGCCTCTTCGGCGACGAGGAGAAGACCCGGATCATCCCCGCCATCGAGGACGCCCGCCGCGAGGGGCTCGACGTGTACGGGCCCCTGCCCGCCGACACCCTGTTCTCGCGGGCGCGGGGCGGCGAGTTCGACATCGTGGTGGCCATGTACCACGACCAGGGACACGTCCCGGTCAAGACGCTCGGCTTCAACTTCGACCAGACGAGCGGCACCTGGACCGGGCTCTCCGGCGTGAACGTGACGGTGGGCCTGCCCTTCCTGCGCGTCTCGGTGGACCACGGCACCGCCTTCGACCGCGCCTGGAAGGGCATCGCCAACCCCGAGAGCATGCTCGAAGCCATCGACGTCGCTGTCCGCATGCTGACCGCCAAAGTCCGACCCACGGCATGACGATGACGACTCCGAGCGCGTCAGCACGTGGGCGGTGGGGGAGCTCGGGGGAGGAGCGGCGCCCGCTCCCCCCCGATCAGGACAAGCAGTCCCGGTGTCATGCCCCCGACGGGCGCACCGACCGCATCCACCATCGCCCCTGACATGCCTCACTACCGGATCGCCCGCATCGACGGCGACGGCGTCGGCCCGGAGGTGCTGCGCGAGGCGGTGCGCGTGCTGGAGGCCCTCGAGGGCGACGGCCTCCGCTTCTCCTTCGAGCGGGGCGAGGCCGGCGCGGCGCTGTACCGACGCACCGGCGAGGACCTGCCGCGCGAGACGGTGGAGCTCTGCCGCTCGGTCGACGCGATCCTGTTCGGAGCGGCCGGGCTGCCCGACATCCGGCAGAGCGACGGCACCGAGCTCACGCCGCAGATCACCCTTCGCATGATGCTGGACCTCTACGCGGGCATGCGGCCGGTGAAGCTCTACCCGGGCGTGCCGAGCCCCCTCCGGATCCCGCCGGAGCGCCGCATCGACTACGTGATCTTCCGCGAGAACACCGAGGGCCTCTTCGCGTCGCTCGGCGGCGGCTCCCGGGTCGGCGAGGAGCTGGCGGTCGACACCCTCGTGATCACCCGCAAGGGCACGGAGCGGGTGGTGCGCCGCGCGTTCGAGACCGCGCGGGCCCGCGGCCGGGGCGCGCCCGCCGACGGGGTCAGCCGCGTCACCTGCGTGGACAAGGCCAACGTGTTCCGCTCCTATGCCTTCTTCCGGCAGATCTTCCAGGAGACCGCGAGCGACTTCCCCGACGTCAAGACGGACTTCGCCTACGTGGACGCCATGACCATGTACGTGGTGCAGGCCCCGTGGCGCTACGACGTGATCGTGCTCGAGAACATGTTCGGCGACATCCTGTCCGACCTGGGGGCGGCCACCGTGGGCGGCCTGGGCCTCGCCCCGTCGGCGGACGTCGGCGACCGCCACGCGCTCTTCCAGCCCTGCCACGGCGCCGCCCCCGACATCGCGGGCCAGGGCATCGCGAACCCCGTCGCGGCCATCCTCTCGGCCGCCATGATGTGCCGCTGGCTCGGACGCCAGCACGGTGATTCGGCGGCGGCCGCGGCCGCCGAGCGCATCGACCGGGCCGTGGCCCGAGCCCTGACCGACCTCCGTGCCCACACGCGCGACATCGGCGGATCCGCCTCGACCCGCCGGTGCGCCGACGCCATCATCGAGGCGCTCTAACCCGAGCGAGGATCCCATGGACCACCACGAACTCCACGAGCTGATCGCCCAGGTGAAGGCGGGCCGGCTGGGCCGCCGCGCGTTCGTCCAGACCATGGTCGGCCTCGGCCTCACCGCCCCGATGGCGGCCCAGATGCTGGCCTCCGCGGCAGTGGCGGCCGCCCAGCCCAAGGCGCCCACGTTCACCCCCACCCGGCGCGGGGGCGGCGGCCTGCTGAAGACACTCTGGTGGCAGGCGCCCACCCTGCTGAACCCGCACTTCGCCACCGGCACCAAGGATCAGGACGCCTCCCGCATCTTCTACGAGCCCCTCGCCGGCTTCGATCCCGACGGCAACGTGGTGCCGATCCTGGCCGCGGAGACGCCGACCGTGCAGAACGGCGGGCTCGCGCGCGACCTCACCGCGGTCACCTGGAGGATCAAGAAGGGGGTGACCTGGCACGACGGCAAGCCGCTGACCGCGGACGACGTCGCGTTCACCTACGAGTTCGTCTCCGATCCCGCCACCGCGGCGGTGACCAGCGGGTCCTACCGGGAGATCAAGCGGATCGACAAGGTCGACAGCCACACCGTCAAGCTCACCTTCAACGCGCCGCAGCCCTTCTGGGCCGATCCCTTCTGCGGCACCCGGGGCGCGATCCTGCCCAAGCACATCTTCGAGGCGTTCAAGGGGGCCAAGAGCCGGGAGGCGCCGGCCAACCTCAAGCCGGTCGGCACCGGTGCCTACCGCATCGTGGACTTCAAGCCAGGCGACATCGTGCGCGGCGAGGCCTTCGCGGGCTACCACGTGCCCAACCGGCCGTTCTTCGACGCGATCGAGATGAAGGGCGGCGGCGACGCCACCTCCGCGGCGCGCGCGGTGCTGCAGACCGGCGAGTACGACTACGCGTGGAACCTGCAGGTGGAGGACGAGATCCTGCGGCGCCTGGAGCAGGGCGGCAAGGGCCGGGTCAACATCTGGCCCACCGGCAACCCCGAGCACATCCAGTGCAACTTCTCCGACCCGTGGACCGAGGTCGACGGCGAGCGCTCCAGCGCCAGGAGCACGCACCCGGTGCTGTCGGATCCGGCGGTGCGGCAGGCCCTCAACCTGCTGGTCGACCGCGCCGCGGTGCAGGAGGAGATCTACGGGCGCGGCGGGCAGACCACCGCGAACTTCCTCAACGCCCCCTCCCGCTACTACTCGAAGAACACCCGCTGGGAGTTCAGCGTCGACAAGGCCAACCAGGTGCTGGACGCGGCGGGCTGGAAGCGGGGATCGGACGGGATCCGGACCAAGGACGGCAAGCGGCTCAAGTTCGTGTACCAGACCTCGATCAACGCGCCTCGCCAGAAGAACCAGGCCATCGTGAAGCAGGCCGCGGCCAAGGCGGGCATCGAGATGGAGCTCAAGTCGGTGGTGGCCTCCGTGTTCTTCTCCTCGGACCCGGCCAACCTCGACACCTATCCGCACTTCACCGCGGATCTGCAGATGTACAACACCACCATGACCGCCCCCGACCCGGGGTACTTCATGAACCAGTTCTGCTCCTGGGAGGTCTCGCAGAAGGCCAACAAGTGGCAGGGGCGCAACGTGACCCGCTTCCGCAACGACGAGTACGACCGCATCTACAAGCAGGCCGACGGCGAGGCCGACCCGGTGAAGCGGGCGGCCCTGTTCATCCGGATGAACGACATCGTGATCAGCAACGTGGTGGTGATCCCCGTCCTGTGGCGCAACGGCGTCTCCGGCTCCGCCCTGTCCCTCATGGGCATGGACCTCACCGGGTGGGACTCGACCTTCTGGCGGCTGCCCTACTGGTACAAGCAGGCATAGCGCGGAACCTGGCGCACAACTTGACAGTTTCGGGATCGAGGCCGTATAAGGAGCCATCCAACCCGTCACCGCTGTCCACCCAGGAGGTCCTACCGATGCAGGAACGTGAACTGAGGCAGATGATCGACCAGGTCAAGGCCGGAACGCTCTCCCGGCGGGCCTTCGTTCAGGCCATGGTCGGGCTCGGGCTGACCGCGCCCCTGGCCGGCCAGATGCTGGCCTCCGCGGGTGTCGCCCAGGCGCAGCCCAAGGCCGGGGCCATGTTCAACCCCACCAAGCGCGGCGGCGGCGGGCAGCTCAAGGTGCTCTGGTGGCAGGCCCCGACGCTCCTGAACCCGCACTTCGCGACCGGCACCAAGGACCAGGACGGCTCGCGCATCTTCTACGAGCCCCTGGCCTCCAACGATCCCGAGGGCAACCTCTTCCCGGTGCTCGCGGCCGAGATTCCCTCCGTGCAGAACGGCGGGGTCAGCAAGGACGGCCGCTCGGTCACCTGGAAGCTCAAGAAGGGCGTGACCTGGCACGACGGGAAGCCGTTCACCGCCGCCGACGTGGTCTTCAACTGGGAGTTCGCCCGCGACCCCAAGACCGCCGCGCGCACCCTCGGCTCCTACGCCGACATCGAGAAGATCGACATCCTGGACTCCCACACGGTGCGGGTGGTGTTCAAGAAGCCCCAGCCCTTCTGGGCCGACGCCTTCTGCGGCGTCAACGGCATGCTGATCCCGAAGCACCTCTTCGAGCCGTACAAGGGCGAGAAGTCGCGCGAGGCGCCGAACAACCTGAAGCCGGTGGGCACCGGCCCCTACAAGTTCGTGGACTTCAAGCCGGGCGACATCGTGCGGGGTGAGATCAACCAGAACTACCACGTCCCGAACCGGCCCTTCTTCGACTCCATCGAGATGAAGGGCGGCGGCGACGCGGTCTCCGCCGCGCGCGCGGTCATGCAGACCGGCGAGTACGACTACGCCTGGAACATGCAGGTGGAGGACGAGATCCTCAAGCGCTTCGAGCAGGGCGGCCGCGGCAAGGCCGACATCGTCCTGGGCGGCAACATGGAGCACATCCAGCTCAACAACACCGACCCGTGGACCGAGGTCGACGGCGAGCGCTCGAGCGCCAAGTCCAAGCACCCCTTCCTCACCGACCCCGCGGTGCGCCAGGCGCTGAGCCTGCTGGTCGACCGGGCGTCCGTGCAGGAGCAGATCTACGGCCGTACCGGCATCACCACGCCGAACTTCCTGAACGCGCCCGCCCGGTTCGCGTCCAAGAACACGAAGTGGGAGTTCAGCATCGACAAGGCCAACCAGATCCTGGAGCAGGCGGGCTGGAAGAAGGGCAGCGACGGCATCCGGACCAAGGACGGCAAGCGGCTCAAGCTCGTGTACCAGACGTCGATCAACGCCCCCCGCCAGAAGACCCAGCAGATCGTGAAGCAGGCGTGCGCGAAGGCCGGCATCGAGGTGGAGATCAAGTCGGTCACCGCGTCGGTGTTCTTCTCCTCCGATCCCGCGAACTGGGACACGTACCCGCATTTCGCCACCGACATCCAGATGTACACCGTGACCCAGACCATGCCCGATCCCCAGGACTTCATGCTGCAGTTCACCCCCTGGGAGATCGCGTCGAAGGAGAACAAGTGGCAGGGCCGCAACATCACCCGCTGGCGCAGCGAGGAGTTCGGCCGGCTCTACCGCCAGGCGGAGGGCGAGCTCGATCCGGTCAAGCGGGCGGCCCTGTTCATCCAGATGAACGACCTCGTGATCAAGAACGTGGTGGTCATCCCGGTGGTGTGGCGGCCGCGGGTGGCCGCGATCAGCAACAAGCTGAAGGCGACGCAGAGCGGGTGGGATTCGGATTTCTGGCATCTCCCCTTCTGGTACCGCGAAGCGTAGGCCCGACGCCGAGAGGGGGTCATCTGCTTCGTTGGCGCCCTCGGGGGCATGCTCGACGTACGGACAGTACGCCTCGCGTGCCCCCTTCGGGCGCCGCCTCGCATCTGACCCCCTCTCGCGGCCGGGCGACGTGGACTGACCGGTCTTCAGGAGGCCGGAGGGCGAGGTAGATGTCGAAATATCTGGTGCGGCGGGTGCTGATCGCGATTCCCGTGCTGGCGGGGATCAGCCTCGTGCTGTTCACCGTGCTGGCCCTGGCCCCGGGCGATCCCTTCGAGGAGCTCGCCACCAACCCCAACGTGCCCCCCGAGGTGCGGGCGAACCTGCGCCACCAGTTCGGGCTCGACGACCCCATCCCGGTGCGCTACGTGCGCTGGTTCACCTCGATGATCAAGGGCGACTGGGGCTTCTCGTTCGTGAGCCGCGTCGACGTGGGCACGCTCATCATGCAGCGGCTGCCCACCACCCTCTGGGTGCTGGGACTGGCCCAGGTGCTCGGCCTCGCGGTCGCCCTGCCGGTCGGGATCCTGGCCGCGAGGCGGCCGTACTCGATCTTCGATCAGATCTCGACCACGCTGGCCTTCGTGGGCTTCTCGCTGCCCACCTTCTTCACCGGCATCCTGTTCATCCTGTTCTTCAGCATCTACCTGGACTGGCTGCCGTTCATTTACCGGGCGGACATCTCGGCCACCGGCTGGCGCTGGTACTGGGAGAACGCCCGACAGGCGATCATGCCGGTCGCGGTCCTCGGCCTCGCCCAGGGCGCCTCCATGACCCGGTTCGTGCGCTCCGCGATGCTCGAGGTCATCCGGCTCGACTACATCAACACCGCGCGCTCCAAGGGCCTCTCCGAGAAGGTCACGATCTGGAAGCACGCGGTCCGGAACGCCATGATCCCGGTGGTGACCCTGGTGGCGCTCCAGATCCCGGGCATCTTCACCGGCGCGGTCATCACCGAGCAGATCTTCCGGGTCCCCGGCATCGGCTCGCTGCTGATCACCTCGATCCTCGCCAACGACACCCCGGTGATCATGGCGATCACCTTCGTGTTCTCCTGCCTGGTGGTGCTGTTCAACCTGGTGGCGGATCTGCTCTACGGCTGGCTCGATCCGCGGATCTCCCTCCGCTAGCCATGACCCCGCCCAACGGCGCCGCCTCCGAAGCGGTCGCGCACGCGCTGGCGCCCGCGCGGGCGCGCCGGACCGCGTCGCTGTGGAGCGAGGGCTGGCGACGCTTCCGCAAGCACCGGCTCGCCACCTTCGGGGCCGCGGCGCTGGCGGTGATGGTGATCGCGGTGGCCGCGGGCCCGCTCGTCTACCGGGTGCCGATCGACGAGATCGACTTCCGGGCGAAGCTCAAGGGCCCGTCGCGCGCGCATCCGCTCGGCACCGACGACCTGGGCCAGGACCTGCTCGCCCGCATGCTCTACGGCGGGCGGATCTCGCTCGCAGTCGGGGTGACCGCGATGCTGATCGCGATCACGGTGGGCACCGTGGTGGGGGCAACCGCCGGGCACCTGGGCGGCGCGAGCGACCACGTGCTCATGCGGCTCACCGATCTGTTCCTGTGCCTGCCCCAGCTGCCGTTGCTCCTGCTCCTGGTGTACCTCTTCCGAGACACGCTGAAGAACGTGCTGGGGCCCGAGATGGGCGTGTTCGTGCTGGTCGTGATCGTGATCGGCGGCCTGCGGTGGATGCCGGTGGCGCGGCTGGTGCGCGCGCAGTTCCTCTCCCTGCGCGAGAAGGAGTTCGTGGAGGCGGCCCGCAGCCTGGGCGCCCCGCCGCTCCGTCAGGTGATCCGCCACATCCTGCCGAACGCGGTGGGCCCGGTGATCGTGGCCGGGACCATCGACGTGGCCGCCGCCATCCTCGCGGAGTCGTCGCTGTCGTTCCTCGGGCTCGGGTTCCCGCCCGACATCCCGACCTGGGGCCGCATCCTGTTCGACGCCAAGGACAATCTCGACTTCGCGCCCCACTGGGCGATCTTCCCGGGCACCGCCATCTTCCTCACCGTGCTCAGCATCAACTACATCGGCGACGGCCTGCGGGACGCCCTCGACCCCCGGAAGGTCCTCTCCTAGTCAGCGGTCAGCGAATCGCGCGGCCGCCGCACCGGTACACGTCCGCGGTCATGTAGTCCTGCAGCCCGAAGTACCCGCCCTTGGCCTTCCGCTCCGGCGTCATGAGCGCCACGTTGCCGCCCACCCGGGCCGCCTTCTTCTGCAGGTCCTCGAAGTCGTTGTCCGCGACCGTTCCCAGGACCTCGCAGCCCGTCACCTGGCTCGCGTCGTTCACCACGCGCACCCGGGACGCGTCGATGGACGACACCTCCTTGGAGCCGGACGCACAGCCGGCGAGCGCCGCGGCCAGCAGGCCCCCCGCCACCAGTCGTATCGGATTCATGGCACCTCCTCCTCTCGCGCCGCTCGCCCCGCGCGCCCGCCTCGAGCGCGCGACCGCGTCGCGCATCCGACCCGGTTCCCGGTCCTGGGCGGGCAAGCGCCGTGCCGGAGACCGCGGCCGGACGAATTCCCGCGCGTCGAGGCGCGGTGACGGCCCGGATCGCCCGCGCGCGGGGAGCGCCGGGCCCGGACCGGTACGATCTTCCCGCGCTCAAACTTCCCTCGCGGAATTCCTGCCCACCTTCGCGCAGGTGTGCTAGATAGACGGGCTGTCGCCCATCCCGTCATCGAGGAGACCGCCGTGGCCGATCGCGACCTGTGCTTCGCCCCCGCTACCAGCCTGCTGCGCCTCTACCGGAGCCGGAAGGCGTCGCCCCTCGAGGTGATGCAGGCGGTGCTGGCGCAGATCGACGCGGTCAACCCGCGGGTGAACGCCTACGTCACGGTGGCGCGCGAGCAGGCGCTCGCGGCGGCCCGGAAGGCGACCGCCGCGCTCGGCCGCCGCGGCGCGCGCCTGGGCCCGCTCCACGGGATCCCGGTCTCGATCAAGGACCTCACCCCGACCAAGGGCATCCGAACCACGTGGGGCTCCAAGATCTTCGAGCACCACGTGCCGGACGAGGACGCCCTCTACGTGGCGCGTCTGAAGGCCGCGGGGGCGATCGTGGTGGGCAAGACCAACACGCCGGAGTTCGGGGCCGGCGGCAACACGTTCAACGCGGTCTTCGGCGTCACCCGCAACCCGTGGAACCTCGCGCTCACCTGCGGCGGCTCGAGCGGCGGCGCGGCGGTGGCGCTGGCCACCGGCATGGGCCCGCTGGCCCAGGGCTCGGACCTGGGCGGCTCGCTGCGCACGCCCGCCGCCTTCTGCGGCGTGGTGGGCTTCCGCACCTCCCCGGGGCTGATCCCGGTCTACCCGTCGGACCTGGCCTGGGACTCGCTGAGCGTGACCGGGCCCATGGCCCGCACGGTGGCCGACGTGGCGCTGATGCTCGCCGCGATGGCGGGGCCCGACGATCGCGCGCCGCTGTCCTACGACGTCGACGTGCGCCGCTTCACCGCCGCGGTCGCGCGGCCGAGCGTGAAGGGCTGGCGCGCCGCGTTCACGCCCGATCTCAACGGCCTGATCCCGGTCGACGCGGAGGTGGCCGCGGTGGCGGAGCGGGCCGCCTCCGCCTTCCGCTCCCTCGGCGTCCGCGTGGAGCGGGGCAGCCCCGACTTCGGCGAGGTCAACGAGATCGTGCTCGCCACCCGCGGGCTCAGCATGGTGGCCCGGCACGCCGACAAGCTGGCGGAGTGGGAGTCGGTCATGCAGGCGGGCCTCGTGTGGAACATCAAGCAGGGGCTCTCGCTCACGCCCGAGCAGATCGGCCGGGGGGAGACGCTGCGCACCCGTCTCTGGCACCGCGTGCGCGAGTTCATGGCCACCCGCGACCTGCTGCTGCTTCCCACCGTGGCGGTGCCGCCCTTCCCGGTCGAGCAGCGCTATCCCACCGAGATCAACGGGCGGCCGCTCGACAACTACACGCAGTGGTTCTTCCTGACCTACGGCATCACGGTGACCGGCCTGCCCGCCATCTCGGTGCCGGCCGGCTTCACCCGGAGCGGGCTGCCGGTGGGCCTGCAGATCGTGGGCCGCCGACACCAGGAGGAAGCGGTGTTGAAGGCGGCCGCCGCCTTCGAGGCCGCCCGGCCCTGGGCGGACGCGCGGCCGCCGGTGCTCCGCGAGGCCGCGGCCTGAGCGCCGCTACTGGATGCCGATCCCGACCGCGAAGAGGTTCATGATGAACGAGAGGTCGCGGTTGGCGGCCAGCGCCTTGGCCAGCTTCGCCTCCTCGTACTTCTCCTCGCGCCCGTCCGCGTCCCACGCCTGGGTCACCACCTGGCGCGCGCGCACGTCGATCTGGGCGCGGCGGCGCCCCGCCTCGTCGCGCAAGGTCAGCGTGCCGTTGTCCGGGCGGGTCTCCCCGATCGCGCTCGCCTGCCCGTTGTCGTACCAGGCGCGGATGGGCCCCCGCGGCGTGCCGTCCACGAAGTAGACCTCGAACCGGCGCCGGCCGCTCGGATAGCTGCCCAGCATCGGTCCGTGCCGGATCGAGCCGCCCGGGCCCGGACGCTCGCACCACCGGAGCGTCCCCTCTGCCGCCTTCTCGGTGACCCCGGGCCGGGTCCCCTCCGGGCACACGATCGGATCGGCCGCCCGCGCGGGCCACGGCGCGACCAGGCCCAGCGCGAGGAGCGCGGCGAGCGCGGTCCGCATGACGGCACTCAGCGGGCCAGCCGGCGCAGCGGAGACCCGGTGAGCCGGGTGAGGATCCACTGCCGCTTCAGCTGCGCGCCCAGACGGCGATAGAAGCCGATCGCGGGCCGGTTCCAGTCGAGCACCGCCCACTCCATGCGCCCGCACCCGCGCCGCACCGCGATGCGCGCGAGCGCGCGCAGGAGGGCCTTGCCCGCGCCCGCCCCGCGCTCCTCGGGGATCACGAAGAGGTCCTCCAGGTAGAGGCTCGGGCGGGCCAGGAACGTGGAGTACGTGAAGAAGTACAGCGCGAACCCGATCGGCTTGCCGGCGCGGCGGCAGATGAGGGTCTGGAAGTAGCGCCGCGGTCCGAACCCGTGGGCCCGGACCCGGGCCGCGGTGGCCTCCATCTGATGCGCGAGCCGCTCGTACTCGGCGAGCCCGCGGATCAGCGCCAGGATGGTGGGCACGTCGCGGACGGTGCCGGGGCGGATGACGAGGCGGCCGCGTGCCATCAGGCGGCCGCCACGTCGAGGAGCAGCTCGGTCTGACACCGCACCGTCTCGCGCCCGAGCGCGTCCCGGTTCATGAGGCCCGCGCCTGCTCCCAGAACCGGCCGTGGTTGGGGCGCCTGGCGAGCCGCCGCTCCAGGAGCGACACCGCGCGCGGCTGGCGGCCACGCAGCGCCGCCGCCAGCAGCGTGTCGTGGAAGACCTCGCGCTGGGCGTGGCTGCCGCCCACCTCGACGATGCGCGCCTCCACGGGCTCGATGCGGGCCACCGCGGTCGCGTCGTCGCCGCGGGCGAACGCGTGGAGCCCCTCCAGCAGCGGCACCACCACCTGGCCCAGGGTCGGGTTCCGCGACTTCGTGGACCGCTCGCGCAGACGGCTCAGCTGGAGCTCCGCGTTCCCCCAGTCGCCGGAAGCGGCCAGCGCCATCCCCACGTGCAGGTCGTGGAACAGCAGCAGGGGCTTGTCGAGCCAGCGCGCCGCCGCGGGGCCCAGCCGGGCCCAGCGGGCGGGGTCCGGACGGCCGAAGAGGTCGAGCCGCCACGCGAGCGCCACCGCGTCCTGGAGGTCCGAGGCGATCGCGATCGGGATGCGGCCGAACACGCGCTCGAAGAGCCGGCCCGCCTGCTCGTAGTCGCCCTCGGCCAGGTGCAGCAGGGCGAGATGCCACAGCAGGTGATTCTTGAAGTATCCCAGGTGATCGCAGGGATCGATCTTCGGGGGCAGGCTCTCGACGCCGCGCCGGTTGTCACCGCGCTCGTAGTGCACGTGGGCGATGGCGTGGACGGCCCACGCGTCGCGCGGGTTCGCGGCGACCGCCCGCTCGGCCAGCGGCAGCGCCTCGTCGTGGCGCCCGTTCTCCTCCAGGGCGAAGGCGTGATGGCCCCACGTGAAGCCGTCGTCGGCGAGCGCGGGCAGGAGCGAGCGCGTGAGCTCGAGCATCTCGGCCGAGCGGCCCTGCCAGAAGAAGATGTAGTAGAGGCGCTGCATCAGGACCATGTCGCGCGGGAACTCGCCCAGGATCTCCCGCATGAGCGGGATCGCGTCGTTGCCGCGCCCGCCCACGAACAGGCGCAGGGCCTCGAGGTGGCGCCGCTCGCGCGGGGTGAGCGCGGCCGCCCGCGCGGCGCCGTCCGCCACCGCGCGGTCCATCTCGGCGCGCGCGGCTCCGATCTGCTCGTCCAGGTAGAGCGCCACCGCGAGGGCCGCGCGGGCCAGCACGAGCTCCGGGTCCGCGTCCACCGCCCGGCGGAAGCAGTCGATGGCGTCGGCGCCGAAGCCCAGGAGCGAGCGCACCCCGCGATCGTAGGCGTCGACCGCGGCGCGCGATCCGGTGGTCAGCGGGAGGCCGTACGCGTCGCGCAGCACGGCGGTCATGGTAGCAGACGCCGCCGAAGGAACGCGAGGGCGCGGCGCTCCGCCCACGACGACCGCCCGAGCGCGCCGTCGAGGAACCCCACGTGGCCGCCCTGCGGGACGAAGGCGGCCTCGAGCCAGGCCGAGCGGGCGACGATCTCGCGCGGCAGGTGCTCGCCCGGCATGAACGGATCGTTGACCGCGTTGATCAGGAGCGTGGGCCGACGGATGCGCTCGAGGTACGGCCCGCTGCTGGACCGCGTCCAGTAGTCGCGCTCGTCCGTGAAGCCGTTGAGCGGCGCGGTGAAGAGCCGGTCGTACTCGGTGAAGGTGCGCGCGCGCAGCACCGCCCGGATGTCGACCTGCCCGTCGTAGAGGTGGGCCTTCGCCCGGATCTTGGCCTTCATGGTGCGGAGGAAGCTCCAGGTGTAGACGGCGCGGTTGAACCCGCGGTCCAGGACTGCCGCGCACGCGCTCAGGTCGAAGGGCGTCGAGATCGCGGCCGCCCCCACCACCGCGGCCGGCGCGGCCTCGCCCTGCTCGCCGAGCCACTTGAGCGCCACGTTGCCGCCCAGGGAGATGCCGATGAGGCCCAGGCGCAGGTCCGGCTCGCGCTTCAGCAACCCCTCCACGACCCACTCCAGATCGCGGGTGTCCCCCGAGTGGTACAGGCGCGCCAGCCGGTTCACCTCGCCGCTGCAGGACCGGAAGTGGAGCACCGCGGCCCGCAGGCCGAGCCGCCCCGCCTCGCGCAGGAGCCCCCGGGCGTAGTGGGAGTGCACCGAGCCCTCGAGGCCGTGGAGGATGAGGACGAGCGGGCCGCCCTCGGGCCCGGCGGCCAGCCAGTCGAGATCGACGAAGTCGCCGTCCGGGGTGTCGAGCCGCTCGCGCCGCAGCGGGGGCCGCCGCCCGCGCCGGAGCAGCGGCCCCCACAACGTCTGCAGGTGCCGGCCCCGGTACCAGAAGGCCGGCCGGTAGTCTTCGTCGGGCATGCGTGCTTGCCGCGGTTTACTTCTTCAGACTCTTCACCTGCGGGGGCCCCGACATGGCCCCCGCACTCCCCCAGCGGCGGACAACCGGTCGCCCCGGGAACCCGTGCCGCAGCTACCGTTCACTTCTTCAGACCCTTCACCTGCGGG
>Ga0070741_10003595_pt1 | contig 38068 bp, 31 predicted proteins | sample Coa_R1_4_FD_66440 | JGI IMG/M metagenome (GOLD analysis project Ga0070741, IMG submission 66440) | Surface soil microbial communities from Centralia Pennsylvania, which are recovering from an underground coalmine fire - Coalmine... | ecosystem: Environmental > Terrestrial > Soil > Unclassified ... | reverse complement strand
ACCGGCGAGCCGGTTCCACCGGGCGTGCTGCGCTGGCTGTTGGAGGCCGCGCACGCCGCACCGAGCGTCGGCCTAACCCAGCCCTGGGACTTCGTGATCGTGCGCGACGTCTCGCTTCGGGAGGAGTTCCGCTCCCACGTCCTGTCAGAACGCGCAGTGTTTTCCGCCACGTTAGACGACGATGGCAAGGCGCTGTTCGAGCGCATCAGGATCGAGGGCATCTGCGAGGCCAGTCTCGGCCTTGTCGTCACCTATGACGCCAGCCGCGGCGCGCCGAATGTCCTCGGTCGGCACGCGATCGCCGATGCAGGGCTGTACTCGACCTGCCTGGCCATCGAGAACCTCTGGCTCGCGTCTGCGGCGATCGGTTACGGCGTCGGGTGGGTGTCGTTCTACCGTGAGCCCTTCCTGCGCGAGCTCATCCGCGCGCCGGTGAACGTCCGCCCCGTCGCATGGCTTTGCATCGGCCCGGTCTCGCACCTCGAGCCCACTCCCGACCTCGAGCGGCATGGCTGGCGGGCTCGCCGCCCGCTCGACGAAGCAGTCCACACCGACCAGTGGTGACGGTGCAAACCCGGCTCGGTTGCAACCGACCGGCGACGCGCCCAACGCCTACGCGGCCACCGCGCCCCATATGCTCTGCGACGAGCGGGAGGCCGGGATGTTCCGAGAGACCGAAGTGGTGCTACCCGGAGGCTGCGACCGGATCGTCGTCGACGTGCGCGGCGCGTGCATCGAGGCCTTCCTCGACCATGCAGACGCGCCGAGCGACGTTTGGGCATTCGGGATCGTGCGCCGCGAGATCGGTCTCGGCCCCGGGGCGTGGGCGTACCTTGATGGCTTCGATCGGCTGCGCAGGCTGCGGGTCCATCTCGAGGCGCCACAGGGTTGGCTCGAGGCCTTTCGCCACTTGACGGCGCGAAACGATGACGAGCTACGCACCGCCGAACTCGTCGCTGACACTCAGGTGGCAGTGACGTCGCGCCGCAATGGGGCGGGGCCGACGCCAGCAGCCGCGGGGGGATCGATTGCCGGCATGGTCGCCCTGGTCACGGGTGCCAGCCGCGGGATCGGAGCCGCGGTGGCGAAGCGCCTCGCCGCCGCTGGTGCGACGACCGCAGTGGTCGCCAGGTCGCTATCCCGCGAAGCACCGAATGCGGCGGCGGGCGTCGACGAGGTGTTGGAGGGTACCGTCGAATGGATCAACACACGTGGCGGGAAGGCCGAGCCGTTCCTGGCCGATCTCACGAGGCCCGACGAGCTTGCAACTCTGGTAGCGGAGGTGGTGGACCGCTTCGGCCCCATTGACATCCTCGTGAACAATGCCGCTCGGGCTGTGTACCGGCCCATCGAGCTGTGGGATCCCGTGGCCGTCGAGAAGCTCTTCAACGTCAACGCGTTATCCCCGCTCACGCTGTCGTCTCTCGTGATCCCGAGCATGAAGGAGCGCGGCTTCGGGGCCATCGTCAACGTCTCATCGATTGTGGCTGCGCACCCCATCGGCCCTCCCTACGGGCTATTCGAGCGCACCAGCCTGACCACTGTGTACGCGATGGCCAAGGCAGCGCTCGACCGGATGTCCACAGGCTTGTCGATCGAATGCGTCGATCACGGAGTGCAAATCAACTCCATCTCACCGTCTGGAGGCGTGAGGACAGCCGGTGCCCTCGCGGCCAGCAACATGTTCAATGGCTTCCCTGAGTACGCCGAACCAGTAGAGACGGTCGCGGAAGCAGTTCTCGCCCTCTGCGAGCCGCGCGAACCGATGATCACCGGTCGGGTCATGACGTCCGGAGCACTGCTCTCCGACCTCCATCGACCGGTGCGGGCGCTTGATGGCGGTCCCTTCGACGACCCCCTCGCAACTGTTGACCTCCGCGAGGGCGCGTTGCAGGGCGCCGACCTACGAGCGAGAACGCTCTTGATAGAAGGCCGCAGTGGCATCTCTCAGCTGCCGAAATAGCTCGTACGCCTGAGTGGCGCGCTGGACATCGCCGAGCGCATCGAAGTAATCGCGCGACAGGAACAGCACCACCCACAGCGAGACCCGCAGGACGTCAGTCCGCGCACTTCGGCTCCCGCTGATCCCTGCCCCGGGCTCGGTTCGCACGTCGACGACGGCGCGGGTGCGGTCTACCCGTCGTACGTCGATCTCCTCGAAGAAGCTGCGCAAGTGCCGCTGGAACGCTTTCGGGGGTTCCGTCACGCCATACACGTGCTCGTCCAGTTGCCTTGCGAGGTGGAGCAGCGTCGCAAACCCGACCGTCGGCGGCGCGTCCAGCGGGGGTGCCGCCCGTGGATCGGCCGGGTCGTGTTCGACGACGGGCCACCCGTCCTTGCCGAGCAGCAACGACGCATGGCCCGTCAGCCATGTCTCAACGACGGACCGCGCGTAGCGCAGCCGCAGATCGTCGTCCTCCGGTGGTGCCCGAAGTTCGGCGTTCAGCAGGGCGCCGAGCCGCTGCAGCGCCGACGCGGCGAAGGCCCGGGCCCCGTCCATTGCTGAAGCCGGCTCGACGCCGGCGAGAAGGGAGAGTGCCTCTCCGGCGACACGGTCTACGGCGTCTCCTTGTGTTTCAACATCTGACATATGGTCTCACCCTCAACCACAACGCCGGCCCACCCGTCGGTGCGCAGTCTCTCAGGAGCGGCTGCGCTCCGCCGATGGGCCAGGGGTCGGAGCCGGCGGCCGCCATCCGACAGGAGACGTAGGGGTGGACCTCAGCGCTGCAATCAGGCATTCGGGTGCGTCGCTGGTGTTCCTTGCTCAGGATTCGACCATCGTCAGCGCGTCCGTCGGCGCAACGGCACTTCTCGGTCCTGCCTTGGAGGGACGCGTACTCAGCAGCTGGGTGGGACCGGCGGAACGCGTCCGTCTGCTTGACGCCCTCGCCAACGGGCGGGCCTCCGAGATCGGGATCGCTCTGCCGGGCCGCATCGTGATCTGCCAGGTCCCTGCCCGGGCACCGGAGTGCGATGGCACTGAGCCCTTGTGCTGCACGCTCCAGGACGTCACCGAGGACCGTGCACGGCTCGACGAGCTAGAGGCTGCGAACTTGCGCAGCCTCGCCCTGCTCGATGCGATCCCGGACCTCCTCTTCCGGATCTCACGCGACCTGACCTTCCTCGATTACCGCGACCCAACGACGAAGGGGCTCGGCCTCTCTCCTGAAGAGTTCCTCGGCAAACGCCTGGAAGATTTCGTCCCGCCCGAGATTGCCGCGCTGGTCCACCCGAACCTCGTCGAGGCTCTCGCAACCGGCGAGATCGTGACATACCCCTCCTACTACGACTACGGAGACGGGCGGCACACCTTCGAGAACCGGGTCGTCAAGAGTGGCCCCGATGAAGTGGTCCTCATCTGCCGGGACACCACGAGCCAGACGAGGGCGGAAGAGGAGCTGCTCCGGACTCGGGCGCGCCTGGAGCGCATCGTCCAGTACTCCCGCGAGTACACCACCATCTCGGACCACCGGGGTGTGATCAAGTACGCGAGCCCCCCAGTCGAACGGGTCCTCGGGTATACACCCGACGAGCTCGTCGGGGTGGACGCGATGAGCCTCGTCCATCCCGAGGACCGCCGCACAACGGACCTCGCCCGTCAGCACCTCGCCGCCGGCGCCGCTGACCGGGCGCCCTTGCGGCTACGACTGAGGACCAAGGACGGAACGTGGCGCCTGATCGAGGCAACGGGGAGGATGCTCTTCGATGACGAGCTGATCGGCGGGCTCCTCACCCACTGCCGAGACGTGTCGGACTATGCCCACGTCGAACAGACGCTCCGCGACTCATTGGGGAAGCTTGACGCCATCGTCGAGACCGCGGCCGACGGGATCGTCACCATAAACGCGGCGGGCGAGATCGAGTCGATCAACACGGCAGCCCAGGTGATGTTCGGGTATGCACCCTCCTCACACCCGGCGGGCCGGTTCGTGGACTTGCTCCACCCCGCGTCCCGCCCGGAGTTCGCCCGATACTTCAACCTCGCGATCTCGGATGGTGGTGCGTCTGTCACCTCGCGTCTACCCGGCCTCATGGACGGGCTACGCACCGACGGCACAACGTTCCCAATCACCTTGTCGGCCAGCATCGTCGCAGTCCATGATGGCGTGCTCGTCACGGTCATCGTCCGCGACGTATCTGAGCAGCGAGCGCTCGAGCTCCAACTGGAGTACCAGGCCACGCACGACGCGCTCACCAATCTCCCGAACCGGCAGCTCTTCATGGCGCACTTGGAACGGGCGCTGAAGCGGCCGATGACTGCGAGCTGCGGAGCGCTGTTGTTCCTCGACCTGGACCGCTTCAAAGTCGTGAATGACAGCCTCGGGCATGCCGCCGGTGACACCGTCATCGCTGCGGTCGCAGACCGGCTATGCAGCACCGTCCGGGGCAGCGGTATCGTCGCTCGCTTCGGTGGCGACGAGTTCTTGGTCTTGTGGCCCGACTGCCATGACCACGATGCGGTGGCTCGACGGGCGCGACAGGTCCTTGCAGCGCTCGATGCGCCCCTCGAAGTGGGAGATGAAGGGGTCTATGTCGCCGCCAGTGCGGGCGTCGTTACCTTCGGCGATGGCGACGCGGCCCTGGACGCCGACGCCCTCGTCCGCAACGCCGACATCGCTCTTTACCGCGCGAAGGCGCTTGGTCGCGGCCGGTTCGAGATGTACGACTCCCACATCGACCGAAAGCCCATCGATCGTCTGTCGATGGAGACGGCACTTCGCCGTGGCCTCGAGCGAGGCGAGTTCATTACGCACTACCAGCCGGTGTGGGGACTTCGTGCGCAGCAGTACGTTGGAACGGAGGCGCTCATCAGATGGGACCGAGACGGCGTCATCGTTCCACCGAGCAAGTTCGTCGGGATGGCGGAAGAGGCGGGCCTGATCAAAGACCTTGGAGCATGGATACTCAAAGACGCCTGCCGTCAGACGGTCCGTTGGCAACGCGACTTCTCTAACCCAGGCTTGATGGTTGCCGTCAACGCGTCGGGCCTCCAGTTGGACGACCCCGAGTTCCCCGCAGTCGTAGAGTCCGTCCTCTCCTCGACCGGGATCGCTCCCGGCACACTCATCTTGGAGATCACTGAGAGCAAGTTGATCCATGATGATCCGGGCGCACTCGAGCTACTCGACCGCCTTCACGCGATAGGGGTGCGCCTCGCGATAGACGACTTCGGGACGGGCTACTCGTCGCTCGGGTACCTGCGACAGTTGCCGATCGACATCATCAAGATCGACCGATCCTTTGTCGGCCAGCTCGATGACGACCCGCAGACGGAGGAGATCGTGAGGGCGATTATCACGATGGCCCACACCTTGGGTATCCGCGTCGTGGGCGAAGGTATTGAGACAACGACGCAGTTCCGGACCCTTAGCGCACTCGAATGCGACTACTTCCAGGGCTTCCTCTTAGCGCGCCCCGACGTCGCTCGAAGCACCAGGCGCGTCCTGCGCCACGTCGACGTGCCGGATAGCGCACCTAGCGGCGGCGCTCTCTCGACTCGTACTCCGCACGCTGTGCGGAGGCGCTGAGCCATCACCTGACCGCCTTGAGCGGAACGTCCTGAGGCAGTGTCCAGCAGGCACCGTTGGGTCTGTGAACGGCTCGACTACGGGCCGACCGCCACGCCGCACGGCTCCGGGAGACCGGTGATGAAGCTCTGGTTGACACCGCTCCCGTCCAGGTTGGCCCGGCCGAGGGTCGTGCCCACGGTCGCCGCGGCTTCGGCGTGGTTCACCCAGTACACATGCGTACCGTCGACAGCGACACCACACGGTGCGTTGGCGCCGGTGATGAAGTCCTCGTTGACACCTGTCCCGTCCAGGCCGGCCCGGCCGATGGTGGTACCCATGTAGTTCGACCAATAGACGTGCCTGCCGTCGAGTGCACCGAGGCAGGGCTGCTTGGCGCCGGTGATGAAGTCCTGCTTGACGGCGCTGCCGTCGAGGTTGGCGCGGCCCACAGTGTTGTCGAGACTGTTCCCCCAGTAGACGTGGCGCGCGTCGACGACGACGCCGCACGGCGCCACGGCGCCCGTGATGAAGTTGTTGTCCACGCCCGTCCCGTCGAGGTTGGCCCGACCGATCGAGGTGCCCTCGGAATTCGCCCAGTAGATGTGCGCACGATCGACGGCAACGCCGCACGTGGAACGAGGCGCGCTGGAAGCGACGAGGCGCTGGGTGACCCCGGTCCCGTCGCGGTTGGCTCGTCCCACGCCGCCCGCGCCCTCATCGCCCCAATAGACGTGCTCAGTATCGACGGCAACGCCGCACGGCTGCTTGCCACCGGTGATGAACCTGTTGTCGACCCCGGTCCCGCCGAGGTTTGCGCGCCCGACCGTCGTGCCTCCGTTGTTCGCCCAATAGATCCGGGGCAACCCGGTCGTTGACGCCGCGCCACCGGCTTTGTGACCGCCGGACGAGCACGCCGTGACGAGGGCCACTGCGAGGACGACTGGGACGATCCGAGCGACCCGCATGCCCACCCCCAGACCGAATGTCTCCGGCGCGACCCCGAAGGCGAACCCTGTCTTGTCAGTCACTGTAGCTGCGGTCGGCAAGCAGATGCCCGCCCTGGTCACCGTGTTCCGCCGCCGGCAAGAGCGCGCCTGGCCGATCAGGCGCCTCGAACCTCCGCCTCGGAATCGAGCGGGCCCCCCGCCCGGCGGGGGGCCCGCTCGCGTTGCTCGCACAAGACAGGTGAGTTCTCCTCGTTGCCGCGTGGAGCTGCGCCTGGCCACCATGTGCGACATATGGCTTGGTCCAGCGGTGGTCCGGGCCCTGGTGGGCTTCGAGGCCACGGGACCGGTGCGGGGCTACTCGTCCCGAAGGCCGTCGCCCGCGTGGTCGGCGTGCAGTGGCTGGAAGTACCGATGCAGGGCCCAGTGAGCGACGCGACGGCCGAGGTCGACGCCGGCCTCAGCGGAGTCGCGGTAATGGAGCCCGGCCCACACCCGGGCGTTGACGATCTCCCGTTCGAGGTCAGCGACGGTGGCGTAGTGGCGCGATGTCGTGATCGTCGAACCGCCCCCGGTGGCGCCGGGAATGTCGATGTTGATCTTCTGGCTGCCGAGCACCGCGGCGAAGACATGCGCTACCGCAGCCGTCGCGCAGCCGTGAGCGGCTGGGTACTCGGGGTGGTTAGGTGTCGTGAGGAGCGGGGCCCACGTCGGGTCCGCGGTGGTCTCCGGGTTGCCGTCGATCGTCCCGTTCTGGATGGCCGTCACCGGGCGCCAGAACGTGTAGGTGTACTTGGAGTCGAAGCAGGCGATGAGCGCGTCGGTCCCGACGAGGTCGCCCATGGCGAGGAGCCGCGCGGTGTCGACCAGGTCCAGGTCATGGCTCGTTGCGAGGTCGCGCATTGCTTGGTTGTCGGCGTTGATCACGTTCGCGTTCCAGAACTCGGCGATCGCGGTCTGCTCGGGTGTCCGCACGGCGCTATTGGCTGCCCCATACGCCTTGACCTCGTTGAACTCGGTGGCCCATTGGGCCGATGACAGCGACGGAGGGGGGCCAGGCCTGAACTGTGAGGCGCTGTCGAGCAGGAACGGCTGCATGAACGCGACCCACGGTGTTTGCGCGGACTGTGCCGAGGGCGCCGGCGCGAACACCCACCTGCCCGGGACGAGGGGCCCGGTGCCGTACGGCGTCGCCACGGGAGCGTTGCGACCGTCGTGGGACCGCAATGCCACGATGTCGTCGGCGGCGGCTTTGCCGACGGCCACGCCCTTTGCTTTCCCGGGCTGCGAGATTGCGGCGAGGGAGTTCCCGTACTCGGTCGCCAGCACGCCGCCCGGGTCGCCGAGGTAATCGACCAGGGTGTTGTAGGCAGCCGACGCGACTGCGGCCTCGACCGAAGCGCCGGCCGTGTCAACCGGGAACACGTGGTAGGGCTGGTAGCGGCCGGCGATGGCGGTCACAGCGTCGTACACGGCCGCCTGCACGTACGACATGTAGACAAGCCCCTCGGTCTGGAACTTGGTTGGCGTTGAGCTGTGCACCGCGGTGACAGCGTTGAGGTTCCAGTCGAGCACGACCTGTGCCGACGGCGTTGCCGCCGTCGTCCGCGGCGCGGCGATCGGCGCGAGGGACCCAACCCCGGTGACGGCGAGGGCCGCGGCCAAGATGACGATTCGTCTCATAGCGTCTCCTTCATGGAAGTGGGATGGTGTTCGTGTCGCCCGTCCCAGCAGTCCGGCTGCCACCTGCGGCTGGACGGGCTGCCACGACGGTGCAGCACTCGTTTCGCAGTCCTTTCGCACCCCGTTCGCACACGTCGTCGGTGGTGCTCTGAGGCACGCCGCGCCCGTGCCGTGGGCTCGACCCTCCCGTCGGCGGGCGGCAGCGGCTACTCTCAGGCGCAGGTGACCGCGGCGCACCGAACGCCCCGGGGAATCGAGCTGAGGTGGACGATCGTCGCCCGGGGCCGCAGTTCCGGGTGCTCGGGCCGCTGGAGGTCACGGTCGAGGGTCGCCCGGCGGTGCTGGGCGGCTCCCGGCAGCGGCTGGTGTTGGCCGCGCTCGTCGTGCACGCCAACACCGCCGTGTCCGTCGACCGGCTGATCGACATCGTGTGGGGAGACGAACCGCCGAGCAGTGCGCTCACCACACTGCAGAAATACGTCCACCGCCTCCGCACCGCGATCGACCCAGGGCGAGCAGCCGCTGACCCCGAAGGCCGGCTGGTGACCCGAGCACCGGGCTATCTGTTGCGGGTGAGCGACGGGGACTACGACGCCGCCCGCTTCGAGGCCCTGGTGGCCGACGCGCAGCGGAAGGCGGCCGGCGGGGACCTCCCCGGCGCGATGTCGACCTTCGACGAGGCGTTGGGCCTGTGGCACGGAGCAGCCTTGGCCGACTTCGGCGACCAGGACTTCGCGCGCCCCGAGGTCGCGCGGCTGGAGGGCCTACGTGCGGTGGCGGTCGAGGACCGAGTCGAGGTGGCCCTTGCAGCCGGGCGTCACGCCGAGGTCATCGGTGAGCTGGAGGCCACCATCAGTACGTGGCCGCTCCGGGAGCGCCCCCGCGCCCAGTTGATGCTCGCCCTGTTCCGCTGTCGACGCCACGCGGAGGCGCTGCGAGTGTACGAGGCGTTCCGGCGCCACCTCGGCGAAGAGGTCGGCCTCGAGCCGTCAGAGGCGCTCGTTGACCTGGCGGACGCGATCGTCCTCCAGAAACGTGGTCTTGACTGGTCGCCACCTGCTGGCGCTGAGACCGCGGTGGAGGTGGCCTACCCCGCCGCAATCCCCCGCGATCGGGACGGTGATTCTGATGCCCCGACGTTCCCGAGCGGCACCGTCACCTTCGTCTTCACAGATATCGAAGGATCGACCCGTCTCTTCCGCCGGCTGGGCCACCGTTTCGTCACCGTGCTCGAACGCCACCGAGAGCTGCTGCGCGCCGCGGTCAATGACCAGCACGGTGTCGAAGTTAGCGCGGAGGGCGACGGCATGTTCTTCGCCTTCGATGGCGCGGCCGCCGCAATCGCGGCGTCAGCGTCGGGTCAGCGAGCGATCGGGGACGAGCCCTGGGACGACGGCCCGATCAGGGTCCGGATGGGCGTCCACACGGGGGAGGCGGCGCCGCACAACCGCGACTACATCTCGCTGGCTGTGCACCAGGCCGCCCGGGTCAAGGACGCCGCGCACGGGGGTCAGGTGCTCGCGTCCGAGGCCACGGTCGCGGCGCTCGGCGAGCACCTCCCCGTGGGCTGCTCGGTCCGAAGTCTCGGGCCCGGGGAGCTGAAGGACTTCGATCAGCCGGTGGAGCTGTTCCAGCTCTGTCACGCGGACCTTGATACCTCCTTCCCGCCGCCACGGGTGCACACGGCACCCGGCGAACGTGCGACCAGCGCACGTGCGCTGCCCGAGGGGTTGACGCCCGATGAAGGGCCATTCGTGGGGCGTACCGCTGATTTGGAGTGGCTCGAAGTGCTGTGGCGCCGGGCGCAGGCGGGAGAGGCAATCGGCGCGTTGGTCTACGGTCGCGCCGGAGTTGGCAAGACGCGTCTGGTGACTCACTTCGCCATCGGGGCCCATCGCGACGGTGCCGCGGTCGCCTACCACAGGTCCGTGGTGCCAACAGACATCCCGCATCCCTCCAGTGCAGGCGCGACGCCCTCGTTGGACGTCTACGACGACCTGAAAGCGAGGGACCTCGCCGCGTTCATCGGGCAGGCGGCTGCACGCCCCGGCCGGCTGGCCGTCGGAGTCACATGCGAGGACTGCACCACAGCCGAAGCGCGGACGGGCCACGCGGTCTTTACGCGGGAGCTGGGCGGCCTGACCACACACGACATCGCCTCACTCCTCACGCATGGCGGCCGCGCCGCGCCAGTCGAACTCGTGGACGCGGTGCTCGACGAGACCGCCGGCGACCCCACACTGGTGATCGACTTCGCGGGTCGGCTTCGCGACCGGGACGCAGCCGAACGGCTCGAGCGGGCGCTGAGCCGCGCCGGCAGCGTGGAACGGGACTTCGAGTCGGTGCACGACGACATCACCGGCGGCGTGATGCGACGCACCAGGCTGGCTGCGGGAAGCCCCGCGCCAGGCGCTGGGACCTGCCCCTACCGGGGGTTGGCCCGGTTCGAGGCGGCCGATGCCGGTTACTTCTGCGGCCGCGAACGCCTGATCGCCACCCTCGTCGCCCGACTCGCAGTCGCCCGGTTCGTAGGGGTCATCGGCGCATCGGGCAGCGGGAAGTCATCGCTTGTACGCGCCGGCCTGGTCCCCGCCATCACGGCAGGGGCGCTCCCGGGCAGTGAGCGCTGGCGGCTTGCCATCTGCACTCCTGGCGCGGACCCGATCGGCCAATTGGCGCGAGCACTCGCAGGCGTCATTGGGGAATCGGACGCGGTCGTCCGCGGCCGCCTCGACTGCGACCCACACGAGCTTTCGCGTTCCGCCCATCAGTTGTCGGCCACCCACTCCGGCATTCAGATGCTGCTCGTCATCGACCAGTTCGAGGAGCTCATCACCGCCTGTCACGACACCGCTGCGCGTGAACGGTTCGTCGCCGCACTCATCGACGCTGTCGGCGAGCCGGACAGCCCCGTGGCCGTCGTCGCCGTCGTGCGAGCCGACTACTACGGCGCCCTGGCCATTGCCCCCGAATTGGCTGCGCTGTTCGAGCACAGCCAGGTGCTCGTCGGCGCCATGTCCGACGCTGAGCTTCACCGAGCTGTGACCGAGCCGGCACGGCGGGTCGGGCTCGCCATCGACAAAGGCCTCGCCGACACCGTCTGTCGTGACGCGGGGGGTGAGCCGGGCGCACTCCCCCTCGTATCCACGGCCCTCCTCGAGACCTGGGCCCGCCGCGACGGCAACACGCTCACTGTCGCCGCGTACCACGAGGCCGGCGGCGTGCGCGGCGCCTTGGCCCGGCTCGCCGACGACGTCTACACCGGGTTGGACGAACACCAGCAGATCGTTGCCAGGCAGATATTCCTCCGCCTCGCGGCCCCTGGTGAGGGCTCCGATGACGTCCGGCGCCACGCCACTCGAGAAGAGCTGCCCACATCCGAAGACGCCGAGGGGGTCCTCGCCGAGTTTGTCGAGCGGAGACTTCTCGTCGCCGATGACGGCCGGGTCGAGGTCGCTCACGAGGCGCTCCTGCGGGAATGGCCGCGGCTGCGGGGATGGCTCGAAACGGACCGCGAAGGCCGGCGCCTCCTCGCGCACCTCGCCGTCGCAGCCGCCGAATGGGACCGCGGCGGGCGGGACGGAGACGCCCTTTACCGGGGCGCGCGCCTCAGCGCCGCGCAGGACTGGGGCGCCGCCCACGCCGCGGACCTCAACACGCTCGAGCGCGCCTTCATCGACGCGTCGGCGGCGGCCCACGACCGTGCACTGCGCGCTGCGCAGCGCACTGCTCGCGGTCTCAGGCTCTTCGCAGCCGGCCTCGCGTGCCTGCTGGTCGTCGCCCTCGTCGCCGGCCTGGTCGCGTGGCGCCAGAGCGACCGCGCCCACCACCAGACCTCCCTCGCCCGCGCCCAGGCCCTTCTCGCCCAAGCCAGCCGCCTCGGCGCCGTCGCCCGGCTGCTCGGGCCAGACCAGACCGACCTTGCGCTCCTACTGGCCGTCGAGGCCTACCGGCTCGGACCCACGAACGACACGGCCGGCGACCTCGAAGCCGTGCTCGCCTCGATCCCCGGGGGCCTCGAGCGGGTCATCCGCTACCCGTCAGCAAGCCTGTACCCAGCGTTGACCTCCGACGGCCGGCTGCTGGTCGTGCCCGGCCAGGACGGCGCCGTCCGGCTCTTCGACGTCCGGACCGGGCAGCCGGTCCGCGCAATCGCCGGCCGCGGCTCACCGGTCGCGGTCGCCGTCGTCGCCGACGGCACCGTCGCGCTCGGCGGGAACGGTTCGACGGTCGACCTCCGCAACCTTGCGACCGGCGCGCCCGTCGGCCCGCCGATCGATGTCGGCGGCGCCTTCGCGTACGGGTTCTTCGGTTACGGCGGCACCACTCGTCTCTATACGGTCAGCAGCAACGGCCAGCTCGTCACGTGGGACCGCACGGACCCCGCCCACCCGCGCCGCGTCGGCCCACTCATCACGTTCCCCGTTCCCATCGGCCAGATTCCCGTCGCGAGCGTTTCACCAGACGGCAGCCTGCTCTCCGTCGGGCCCTGCTGCGCCGGCTCGACGCAGCTGTTTGACGCGCGCACGGGCGCCCTCGTGCGCGAGTTCCCGGGCGCCGCGGGCGGCATCACGCCCGACGGCAAGCTCATCGTGACGAGCCAAACCGACCGGCTCGCCATCTGGGACGTCGCCACCGGCCGCCCAGACGGCGCCCCGCTCACCGGCTTTAGCGGCAAAGGTATTTCGGCCGCCAGCGTGGTGATCAGCCCCGACGGGGCCCGCCTGGCCGCGGGCGACGCCGACGGCACCGTCCGAGTGTTCGACCTGGTGACGCGCAAGGCGCTGGGAGCTCCGCTCGCCCTTCACGCCTCACCGAGCCTTGCCACCGGCTTCCTGCCCGATGGGAGCCTCGTGACCAGCGGGAGTGACGAGGCCGCTGTCTGGAGCCTGGGGAGCCGCGTGCCGCCGATCGCCACCGCGCTCGGCGGCCACACCGGCCTGGTGTTCGGCACGTTCGTCCAGGGGGCCGACGAGGCCATCACCGAGGGGTTCCAAGACCTGCGGTTGCTGCAATGGCGCCTCGACGGTACGGGACTCGGGCCGCTGCTGGGCGGCCGCGTGCACTACCCGCTCGCCGTCAGCCCGGACGGGCGGACGTTGGCAGCCGCCACGCCCGACGGCAGGATCGCGCTCTTCGACAGGGCCACTGGTACTCAGCTCTCCGTGCTCGACAGCGGTCCGGGCACCCAGACCGAACTCGACTGGAGCCGAGCCGGGAACGTCATCGCCGCCTCAGGGCTAGATCAGACCGTGCTCATCTGGGACGTGACCGACCCCCGCGATCCTCACCTCGCGCACAAGCTGCGAGCGCCCGGAACCCTCAACGCTGGGACAGCTTCACTCATCTATCCGTTCGTGAGCGCCGACGGCCGCCACGTCGGTGTTGGCGACGACATCGCCAACACCGTCACCATGTTCGACACGGGCACGGGGCGAGCGTTGTGGACGGCCAGCTTCCCCGGCGGCATCGGACAGGTGGCCTTCAGCCCCGACGGGGGCACGCTCGCGCTCACCGCGGGGGACGACGCCCACTATTCCGGGGGACAGGTGGTCTTCATCGACGTGGCCAGCGGCGCCCGTCAGCGGACCCTCAAGGTCGGCAACTTCGCCGCCGTCGAGTACGTCCAGGGTGGCCGGGCGTTCATTACCGCGGTCGGTGCAGCCGCACAGCTCTGGGACAGCGCCACGCTCGAGCCGATCGGGACGCCCATGAACATGCCGCCCGACACCGACATCTGGTTCGCCGCGACCAACGCCGACCGGACCGAGGCGATGCTCGGGTCCCGCAACGGCAGCGCATACATCTGGCAACTCGACCCCGCCCAATGGACCGCCACGGCCTGTCGGGCGGCGAGCCGCACGCTCACGCGGACCGAGTGGCAGAAGTACCTCGGCAGCCTGCCGTACCACCCGCCATGTACGGTTCCCGCATCCTGACCCACGACCCCGCGCGCGGTGCACGCCCCTCCGGACTGTCAGGCCCGAACAGGTCCTCGCCCAGGCTCCGATCACGTCAATGCTCAGCCTCGGCGTGTCGCGACGGCGATCGCTCCGTCGCCGCGCGGACCGCGGTACCGGACATGCCGAGAGGCTGTCGAAGTCCTGCCCGAGGGATCAACACTCGGTTCACGTCGGCCTCGACCTCCTTATGGCGCGCCGAACCGGGCGTTGGGGGCGGCTACGACACCCCGTGTCGGCGTTCTACCGCTGGCAGAGCCAGTGGGAGGATGCGTCCGATGGCGCCAGAACGGGCTGGACGGTGACGGTCCAGCTCGTCGCGCTCGGGTTCCACGCTCGCGACCCAAGCGAACTTGCGCGGTTCTGGGCGCACGCCCTGCGATGGCGTGCGCCACAGACCAACAGCCTTGGCGTCGAGCTGCGGCCGACGGACGCCACCAGCTTCGGCGTGCTGTTCCTGCCCGGTGCGCGAGCCAAGGACTGCCAGAACCGCATTCACTTCGATCTCACGACCACGTCGGTCGATGACCAGAAGGGCACCGTGTCCGAGCTCTTGGCGATCGGTGCGCAGCGCATCGACATTGGCCAAGACCCCAACGACAGTCATGTGGTGCTCGCAGATCCCGAGGGGAACGAGTTGTGCGTCATCGGACCGGACAACCGCTTCCTCGCCAGCTGCCCCCGTCTCGGGGCGGTCAACTGCGATGGGACGCGAGCCCTCGGGTACTTCTTCAGCGAGGCGCTCGCATGGCCGTTGGTCTGGGATCAGGACGAGGAGACGGCGATCCAGGCGCCGGGTGGCACGGGTCCCAAGCTCACATGGAGCGGCCCTCCGCTAATGGCGAAGCCGGCCAAGGAGCGGCTCCACTTCCACGTCGGTCCGACGACGGGAAGCAGTGTCGATGCTGCGCTCGGTCACCTCCGCGCGATCGGCGCGACGCGTGTCGACCCGGACCACGCGTGCCGCGGTGCGATCGCGCTTGCTGACGTCGACGGCAACGACTTCTGTCTCGTCGACCCATCGGTGCCCGGCGGGTCGGTCAGCCGAACGACCGGTCCTCAGCGCAGCTAGCCGCTCGAGGCGCCGGGCAGTCGCCCCACGACGTGGCCGCGGTGCTGCTGGTGCGGGCCCGGCCTGGCTCATCTGCCGATGGCGAGCGCGAGAACGGTATCAACCGCGGTTTCGAACGGACGCGGGCTCCGATGTACCTGCGCGAGTACAAGTCCTCCCTGGAGCGTGGCGAGTAGTGTGGTAGCGAGATCGTCCGGGTCGATGCCGGACGCCAGCTTCCCGTCTGCTTGAAGCGATCTCAGTCCATCGGCGATCGCGGCTGCCCACTGATCGAAGCCTGCCGCGATGAGCGCTCGGGCCTCAGGGTCACTCTCGGCGAGTTGTCCAACGAGCGAGCCAAGTTGGCACCCTCCCTTTGCTTTGGTGCGCTTCGCTGCGGTGATCACCATCTTCCGCCAGTCTTCGATTCCGTTCCCGCTGCTGAGGGCGACCCGATTGCGATTGACGATGGTGTCGGCTTGGTAGTCGATGACCGCCTGCACGAGGTCGTTCTTGTCGGGGAAGTAGTGGTAGATCTGAGAGCCGCTGACTTCGGCCGCCACCCTGACGTCTTCCAGCGTGGTGCCCGCGACCCCGCGCTCGTGGATGAGGGCAGCGGCCTCCTCCACGATTCGTGCCCGGGTGCGTGCTCCCTTGGGCGTGAGCCTCGGCCGGTCACTCGTCTCGTCGACCATGCCTCCAACGTTACCGCACTTTTGGGTTTGACAACCCAGTTATGACCTGTCAGAGTGGGTTCTACCACCCATTTTAGAGCGCGAGGACGAAGCACGCATGACTGACTTGAAGGGCAAGACAGCTCTGGTCACCGGCTCCACGAGCGGTATCGGCAGGGCCACCGCCATCGCCTTGGCGGCCCGCGGCGCCCACGTGCTGATCGTCGGTCGCGACGAACAACGAGCCAAGAACACCGTCGCCGAGATCGAAGACAGCGGCGCAAGCGCGGCGTTCCGGCTCACGACGTTGGGCGATCTGCAATCGGCCCACGACCTAGTCAAGTGGGCCACTGAGGTAGGCGACGGTCACGTCGACATCCTCATCAACAACGCTGGCGTCGCCTTGCTCGGACCAAGCATGGCAGCCACCGAGGCAGAGTTCGACGAGACCTTTGCACTGAACGTCAAGGTTCCGTTCTTCCTCGTCGCGTCACTGGCGCCAGCCATGGCCGAACGCGGATGGGGTTCGATCGTCAATGTCTCCACGATGGTCGCGAGCTTCGGACAGGCCGGTATGGCGATGTATGGTGCCAGCCGAGCGGCGCTCGAACTGTTGACGAAGGCCTGGGCCGCCGAATACGGGCCGAGTGGTGTCCGGGTCAACGCCGTTGCCCCCGGCCCGACGCGCACCCGCATGATGGAAGCCGTCCCCGACGAGATGGTGAATCAGCTCGCCGGACAAGCACCAGCAGGTCGCGCAGCTCAGCCCGAGGAAATTGCTGCGGCGATCGTCTTCCTCGCAAGTAATGAAGCCAGCTTCGTCCACGGCGTCGCGCTTGCAGTGGACGGGGGCCGAGCAGCGACGTGAATCCCGTGCTACCACGACCGCCCACTAGGTCCACAAAAGGGGAGAGTGAGTCAGCGTGAGCACGCCCTCAGGAAAGACGGTGCTCATCACGGGTGCCAATGTCGGGATCGGCAAGGATGTGGCCCGCCAGCTGGCGTTACGTCCCGAGATCGGCCGCATCTATCTGGCGTGCCGGGACCAGGACCGAGCGTCGAGGGCAAAGGCCGATCTCGAAGGCGTCACCGGCCGCCACATCTTCGACATCATTCTCATGGACGTCGCCGACCTTGCTTCGGTCCGCGCTGGCCTAGCGGCCATCGACGGACCCCTTGACGCGCTGGTCATGAACGCTGGTGTCATCGGCAACAAGACCTTGATGGAATTGACCGCTGACGGGGTCACCAAACTGTTCGCAACGAACGTGCTCGGTCACGCCGTTCTCCTCGAAGGGCTCCTGACCGACAACCGACTTGGCGAGGTAGCGGTGTTCGCCGCAAGTGAAGCAGCCAGGGGTATCCCGAAGTTGGGGTTCAAGCGGCCAACCTTCGTCTCAACCTCTACCGATGAACTCACTACCGTCATCGACGGCAGCTACTTCGCTGACAGGAAATATGACCGGAACCTCGCCTTCGGTCAGGTCAAGTACATCGGGGCCCTATGGATGGCTCACCTGGCGCGCCAGTACCCCGACCTTCGCTTCATCACCGTGAGCCCCGGCAACACCACGGGCACCCAAGCTGCCGCCGGCGCGGCGCCACCGTTACGCTTTGCCGCCAAACACATCATGCCCCACCTCGGTATTTCCCACGGGCTTGAAGTGGGCTCGAAGCGACTCGTCGACGGTGTGATCGACCCGACCCTGTCGAGTGGTGTGTTCTACGGCAGCGCGGCCAACAAGTTGACGGGCCCCTTGGTCGACCAAGCGGAGATCTTCCCGGACTTGGCCAACCCTTCGTTTCAGGCCCACGCCAACGAGGCCATCCACCGCTTCATTTCATGACGGCTCCTCGGGCGGGGGACGCGTTCCACCTTGACCTCGGCGGGACGGTGATCGCCGGCCGCTACATCGAGGTCGATCCCCCGCACCGCCTAGTGATTGGATGGGACGGTCAAACCGGCAAACCGACGCCGACCCTTACATGCATTGAGATCACGCTCACCCCGACCGGAAACGGCGGCACAACCGTGAAGGTCCAGTTGTCCGGCCTGAGTGCGGCGGACGCCGCCCTCTACGAGCGACTCTGGGCGCGCCACCTTGACCGTATTGCGGCTGCCTTTGCTCGCACCGGGCCCGGCGCACCTCCTGGCAAATGAGTCTCGAAGATCGTCGGGGCCTCCGCAGGAGCTCACTGCGCTCGGTCACTGTGCTGCGTCGAAAGGCGCTTTGACACATGACCGCGGCCTCAGTCGGGCACCGCCACGGGCGCCGGCGCTGGAGCGGTCCCTGACGTTCTCCCGTAGTCCGGTTTGAGCGGGTGGTAGTCGCTGTCGAGCAGCGGCGAGGACACGAGGTAGTCGGCCGTCGCCCGGTTGCATGCGATGGGGATGTTCCACACCACGGCGATCCGGAGCAGAGCGCGGACGTCCGGGTCGTGCGGCTGTGGTTCGAGCGGGTCCCAGAAGAACAACACAAGGTCGATGTCGCCCTCCGTGATTTTGGCGCCCAGCTGCTGGTCGCCCCCCAGCGGGCCGCTCTTGAACCGGGTGACCTCCAAGCCGAGCTCCTCTTCGATCATCCCACCGGTCGTACCCGTGGCGAAGAGGTTGTGGTCGGCCAGCACGGCGCGGTTGAACCGGGCCCAGTCGAGCAGGTCCCGCTTCTTGTTGTCGTGGGCGACCAGGGCGATCCGGCGGCGGGTGCCGTGCCGCGGGCCGATCACCGGTATCGGGCGTTGCCCGCTGTGGGCCGGCCCGCCATCAGTAGTGGTTCGCGGCACGCGTCCTCCGTTGCGGTTGTGGTCATGCCTCGCCGAAGTCGGGGTGGGCCACAGCCCGGGCCCCCACGTCGCCGACCCCGGACGCCGGGCCGGGGACGTGGCCCGATTGCGTCGTGCGGTCGTCATGCTAGAGAGCCCGTGTTGCGGCGCGATGTCACCTCCGTGACACCGGCATGACGTTGGCGAGCACGGTCGGGGACGGGAGCCTGTCGTGCCGGGCCCGTGCCGCCGGATTGCTATCGACGCCTCCGCGGCGCCAAGTCGGCGCGCTCGGCCATGAACGCCGGCACGGGTGGCACTGCCGAGGCGGCGGCGACAGCCGTCCTGCGAGCGGAGTTCACGGGATCGTCACGGCGGCGCCGAGGCGCCGAGGACGGGTCCCGCGTAGTCTGCGCGGGGTGCGGTCCTTGGTACGCCTGCGGATCGAGCTCGACGACCGACCGGGGTCGCTCGCCGGCGTTGCCGCGGCGATCGCGGCGCGTGACGGCAACATCACCGCCATCGATGTGCTCGAGTCGGATGGCGGCCGCGTGTTGGACGAGATCACCGTCGATGTGCCCGAGGGACTCGACATGGCGCAGCTGCGCTCGGAGATCGCGGGGGTGCGCGACGCCCGCGTCGTCTCCCACCAGCGCACGGAGCTCGTGGACCCGATTGTCCGCGTCCTGCGCCGCCTCACGGCCGCGATCGAGCACCTCCCCCGAGACCCCGCCGATGAGCTGGCACAGGCCATCGCCGACCTGTGCGCCACGCCCGCGGTCGCCATTCTCGGCAAAGACGTCGCGGTCCAGTACGACGTCGGCCGGCACGCCCTTGACGACCCCGGGCGCGCCGTCATGGCCGCGGGTACCGAGGAGCTCCCGCTCGGCGAGGCCGTGACTGGTGAGGTCGCCGTCGTCGCCGTCGCCACGACGATCTCCGGTGCCCCGGTTGTGGCCGTGGCGGCCCGCCCGGCAGCCCAGGGGTTCACGGCCACCGAGTGCCATCGCGTCGAGGCGCTGGTGCTCCTGCACGAGCGACTGGGGGCCGTGGTCCACTCCACAACTGAACAAGCTGGTCGCCCACAGGTCCGATGACCACCCCGCAGACGACCCCGACCGTGCTCGCACACCGCGGACGGTGCGGTGCCCGACAACGGCAGGGCCCGTCAGCGCACCCGCACCGAGCCGGTCCCCGAGAGCGTTAGGCGCCCCGGAGCGGGGCTGAACGCCCAATTCGCCCGGGCGGCGCGCCGGGCTCGCGCGGGCCCTCCGTGAGATCGGCGGAACGCCGGACTGACCCCGGCGCGCGCCAGAGCCGTCACGGTCCCGAAACGCCGGCGAAACACCGGCGATGGAGAATCGGCGCCGATGGGTGACCTGCTCGACACCTACCCGGCGCATGGTGCGTGGGACGAGATGTTCGAGCGGCCTGGCACGCCCCGGCCCACGTACCACGCCCTGTTCGAGACGCTCCAATCGCTGTCGGCCGACGACTTCCTCGAGCGGTGCGCCGTGCGCGACCGGGCGCTACGCGACCAGGGGATCACCTTCAGCCTCTCAGGCGTCGAGCGGCCGTTCCCGCTCGACCTCGTCCCGCGGGTGCTCTCGGCCGACGAGTGGGCGACCGTCGAGGCGGGCGTCGCCCAGCGCGTTGTTGCCCTCGAGCGCTTCCTCGCCGACGTCTACGGCGCCGGCGAGATCATCGCCGACGGCGTGGTACCCCGCAGCCTGGTCACGTCGTCGGCCCACTTCCACCGTGCCGCCGCGGGGATCGAGCCACCCAACCACGTGCGGGTCCACGTGGCCGGCATCGATCTCGTCCGCGACACCGATGGCCGCTTCCGCGTACTCGAGGACAACGTGCGCACGCCCTCGGGAGTGTCCTACGTCGTCGAGAACCGGGCCACCATGGTCCGCGTCTTCCCCGAGCTGTTCACCAGCCACCGGGTGCAGCCCGTCGACGACTACCCCGCGCGCCTCCTCGACGCCCTGTGGGCCTGTGCACCTGCCGGCATCGACGACCCGACCGTGGTCGTGCTCACCCCCGGCGTGTTCAATGCCGCGTACTTCGAGCACACGTTCCTCGCCCGCCAGATGGGTGTCGAGCTCGTCGAAGGGCGCGACCTCGCATGCCGCGATGGTGTCGTGTTCATGCGCACCACCGAGGGCGAGCACCGGGTCGATGTCGTGTACCGGCGGGTCGACGACGACTTCCTTGACCCGCTGCACTTCCGCCCGGACTCGCTGATCGGCTGCCCGGGGATCCTGAACGCGGCGCGGGCCGGCCGGGTCACGATCGCCAACGCGGTGGGCAACGGGGTCGCAGACGACAAGCTCACCTACACCTACGTGCCGGACATGGTGCGCTACTACCTCGGCGAGGAACCGGTCCTGCCCAATGTCGACACCTACCGCCTCGAGGACAACGACCAGCGGGCGTGGGCGCTCGACCACATGGACCAGCTCGTGTTCAAGCCCGTCGACGGGTCCGGCGGGTACGGGCTCGTGATGGGCCCCGAGGCATCCGACGCCGAGCTCGCCCGCCTCCGCCATGCGGTGGAGGCGTCGCCACGATCGTGGATCGCGCAGCCGGTCATCGCCCTTTCCACCGCGCCGACACACGTGGACGGCACGCTGCAGCCCCGGCACATCGACCTACGCCCCTTCGCGGTCAACGACGGCTCGAGGGTGTGGGTCGCGCCTGGCGGCCTCACCCGGGTGGCGCTGCCGGCGGGCAGCCTGGTGGTCAACTCGAGCCAAGGCGGGGGGTCCAAGGACACGTGGGTCATCGCCGACTCGCGGGCGGGCCCGCCGGCGGGCAGGGAACGGCGCCCGGCAACGCCCGGCGGGGCCCCCTCCCGGGCGCCCGACCCTGGCCCGGCCACCGAGACGGCCCAGCAACAGCAACAGCAACAGCAACAATGCTGAGCCGCATCGCCGAGTCGCTCTTTTGGGCCGGCCGCTACACCGAGCGGGCCGAGCAGACGGCCCGCATCCTCGACGTGCAGTTCCATCGGTTGCTGGAGGACCCGGGGACGCACGAGGCGGCGGCGTGCGCCAGTCTGCTGCGAGCCATGGGCTCGCCACGGGCGGCCGCGGACGAGGGCCTCAACGCACTCGAGGTGTGCGAGGTCCTCGCCTATGACGCCGCCAACCCGAGCTCGATCGTCGGCGCGCTGACCGCCGCGCGCGACAACGCTCGGGGCGCACGGGAGGCGATCTCGGGCGACATGTGGGAGTGCCTCAACGCCACGTGGTACGCCCTCGACACCCAGGTGCGCGTCGCGCGCGCCATGGGCCCGCACGAGTTCTTCCGCTTCGTGAAGGAGCGCGTCGCCGTCCTCAAGGGGCTGGCGGGGACGACACTGAGCCGCGACGACGGGTGGCGGTTCCTCGTCCTCGGGGAGAGCCTCGAGCGGGCGGACATGACGGCGCGACTGCTCTCCGCGCTGTGGGCCGACGCGGGAGGCTCGCCGGCGTGGATCACGACCCTGCGGTGCTGCTCGGCCCACGAGGCGTACCTGCGCACCTACCGCCGGGCGGTCGACGCCTCGTTGGTGGCGGAGTTCCTCCTGCTCGACCGCCTGTTCCCGCGTTCGGTCGTGCATGCGCTGTCGACCGCCGAGGCGTGCCTGGCGGAGCTCGACCCCAGCAGCAGCCGGTCGGGGCCGGGCAACGACGCCCGCCGGGCGCTCGGGCGGGCACGGACCGAGCTCGAGTTCCGCCGCGTCGACGAGTTGCTCGCCGACCTGCCCGCCCAGCTGGGCCGCCTCCAAGCCGCGTGCTCCGAAGCGGCATCGGCGGTCGCCGGCCGCTACTTCCGCCACACCGCGCCGATCGAGTGGTCGGCATGACGTGGCGGGTGTCAATCGTCCACACCACGACGCACCGCTACGCCGGCGAGGTCGTCAGCTCCTACAACGAGGCCCGTATCACCCCGCCCAGCCTCGCCCGTCAGACGTGCGCCTCGGCACGCGTCGAGGTGGAACCCGACGCCACCCTGTTCCAGTACCGCGACTATTGGGGCACCGTGGTGCACAGCTTCGATCTGCACCAGCGCCACGCCGCCCTGACAGTCCGCGGGTGCTCGACGGTCGAGACCACTGCCGCCCCGTTGCCGCGCGGCGCGCCCGTGGGGTGGGCCGAGCTGGCCGCCGACGCCGTGCGCGACCGGTTCGCCGAGCTCCTCGAGCCGACGCCCTACGTGCCTGAGCTGGCGCGTGGCGACGAGATCGTCGACGCCGTTCGCTGCTCGACTCCGGACGAAACGGCCCAGGCCATCGTCGGTTGGGTAGAGGAGAACCTGCGCTATGAGCCCGGAGCGACCGATGTGACCACGTCTGCCGAGGACGCGCTCGCGCGCGGGCGGGGAGTCTGCCAGGACTTCGCCCACCTCACGCTGGCCCTCCTGCGCGCTGCCGGGGTCCCAGCACGGTACGTCTCTGGCTACCTCCACCCCGACCCGTGCGCCCCCGTTGGCGAGACCATCGCCGGGCAGGGCCACGCCTGGGTGGAGTGGTGGTGTGGCGACTGGGCCGGATGGGACCCGACGCATCGCGAGCCGATCGGCGAACGCCACATCATCGTGGCCCGCGGGCGCGATTACGCCGACGTGGCCCCGCTCAAGGGCGTGTACCACGGCGCGCCCGCCGCCTCGCAAGAAGTCAGCGTCGCCATCACCAGGACAGGCTGATGTCCCGCTCGGTCAGCGTGGGCACCCCGCATTCCCGCGTGGGCGCGTACGCCCGGGCAGGGCACTGTTGCCCGGCGTGCACATCGCCACAGTCGTCCTCCTAGCAGGCCATCCGGGCATCGTCACCCGGCGTGCCCGATCGTTGTGCTGCCCGCTACCAGGCTGGCGGGCATCGCGACCAACGTCACCGCCAGCCGAGCTCTTGGGCGACGGGGTCGTCCTTCGGCAGCCAGTGCCGCGCCGTCACCTCACCGAGCTCGCGCCATCCCTCCCGTTCGGCCACCCCGTGGGCGACCTCGAGGAACCGACTGATCGCCTCGGCAAGTTGGCCGTCGCGCCAGGCGATTGACCATGGGTAGTAGGGCCGCAGCTCGGCAACATCGTGGACGGGGAACCCCTCGCCCGCGTACCGCACGGCGTAGCTGTCGAACTCGAGCAACAGGCCCGGGCCAGGCTCGCGCTGCAGGACCGTGAGGCAGTGGCTGAAGGCGCCCGGCGTGCCAAGCCACCGCAGGCTGACCCCTGCCTCCTTCTCAAATGCGCTCACCCAGTTGCCGTGCGCGTTGTAGAGGCCCGACTCAGGCCGGTCAGCGAAGATCTCGAGCGGACGCTCGCTCAACGGCACCGTGGGGCGCAACGTGCCGCCGGGCCGGCCCACCAGGCGCATCGGCTCGAGCCGGAGCAAGGTGTGGGACCAGCCCTTCGGGTGGTCGGCCAGCATTTGCGGCGAGACCCGCAGGATGGCCACATCGAGGCGGTTGTCGAGCAAGGCATTCAGCTGGACAGCACTGTCCATGGCGTGCTCGATCAGCCGCACGTCGGGGCACGCGAGCGAGTAGGCGTCGGCGACGGCCCGGCTCGTCGACAGTTCGAAGATGTGGGCGATGCGCACCGCCGTTGCGTCCGGCGGTTGTCGCATCCGCTCGGCGAGGGCGAGGAGTTCCCGGGCATCGGCGAGGAACGCCTCGCCGCGCGGGGACAGCGCGACGTGGCGGCTGTCGCGCACGAGGAGCCGGAAGCCGAGGTCGTCTTCGAGCTTGCGGACCTGTCGTGAGAGCGCCGGCTGGCTCACGTGGAGCTTCGCTGCCGCCCGCCCAAAGTGGAGCTCGTCGGCGACGGCGACGAAATAGCGCACGAGGCGCAGGTCCAGCTCCATCTGGCCTCCCGGGCCGCCCCGCCGCGGAGGCGAGCCGCATTCGCGACTGTAGCGAGGCGCCCCCAATCCATGACGTGGTGGGTATCGATCCGCGTCAAAGAGGTCTTGGACACCCAGGCCGATCCGGTGTTGGGTTACCGCGTCCCCTGAGCGAAAGGACCCGCCATGGCCGAAGGGCGCAGGCCTGCCGTCTTCATCCACGGGCTGTGGCTGCACGCCACGAGCTGGGGCCCCTGGCTCGAGCTGTTCAGCGATGCGGGGTACGACCCGGTCGCGCCCGGGTGGCCGAACGAGCCGGCAACGGTCGAGGAGGCCCGCCAGCACCCCGAGCTCGTTGCCAACATGGGCATCGACGACGTCACCGGTCACATGGCCGAGATGATCGGGTCGCTCGGCGAGGCTCCGGTCATCATCGGGCACTCATTCGGCGGGCTGATCGCCGAGAAGCTGTTGGGCCAAGGCCTCGGGGCAGGTGCGGTCGCCATCGACCCCGCCCAGATCAAGGGTGTCCTCCCCCTCCCGCTCGCCCAGCTCCGGGCGGGCCTGCCCGCACTCGGCAACCCGGCCAACCTCCACAAGGCCGTGTCGTTGACGAAGAAGGAGTTCCGCTTCGGCTTCGGCAACGCCCTGCCGGAGGAGGAGTCCGACCAGCTGTTCGAGCAGTGGACGATCCCGTCGCCCGCCAAGCCGCTCTTCCAAGCCGCGGTCGCCAACTTCTCCCTGCACTCAGAGGCGAAGGTGGACACCGCCAACGCGGACCGGGGGCCACTGCTGCTCATCTCGGGCACGAAGGACCACACCGTGCCCGACGTCGTCACCCGCTCGACGCTCAAGCAGTACCGCGACTCGACCGCCGTCACGGAGCTCAAGCAATTCGAAGGCCGAGGCCACTCCCTGACCATCGACAGCGGGTGGAAGGACGTGGCCGGCGCGGTGCTCGAATGGCTCGCCGCCAAGGGCCTCTGACGGGCGCCACACGAGACCGGGAGGCACGATGGACCTAGGGCTCACTGGCAAGCGCGCCATCGTGACCGGGGCGAGCAGGGGCATCGGCCTGGCGGTCGCCCGCCGCCTGGCCGACGAGGGCGTGCACGTCATTGCCGCGTCGCGCGACACGTCGCCCGAGCTGAAGGAGATCGTCGGCTCCGGGTGGGCCGAGGAGATCGAGGTCGACCTCTCAACGGCGCTGGGCCCCGCGCACGTCGTCGCTGCGGCGCTCGAGGGCGGGCCGGTGGACATCCTCATCAACAACGCCGGGGCCGTCACACCACGCGTGGACGGTCCCGGCTCCGTCACCGACGACCAATGGTGGTCCACGTTGACCTTGGTCCTCATGGCCGCGGTCCGGAGCACACGCGCCGTCGTGCCGCACATGGTCGCGGCCGGGGGCGGCGCCATCGTGAACACGGCGTCGGTGAACGCCATGCTGCCCGACCCGCTCGTTGTCGACTACAGCGCCGCCAAGGCGGCGCTCGTGAACTTCTCGAAGGCGGTCTCGAAGGAGGTCGGGCCGCACGGGATCAGGGTCAACACCGTCAGCCCTGGCCCGGTCGCCACCGACCTGTGGCTCGGCGACCACGGGGTCGGCGCCACCCTCGCCGGCGCCCACGGAGGCAACGCGTCCGACTTCGCGCACAGCGCCGTCCGGGACGCGGCCACGGGCCGGTTCACCACGCCCCAGGAGGTCGCGGACCTGATCGTGTTCCTGGCCAGCGCGCGCGCCGGCAACACCACCGGCGTCGACTACGTCATCGACGGTGGCCTGGTCCAGACCATCTGACACGCGGCTCCCAGACGAACCGGCGGACCGAAAAGCGGCTCCGACCAGCACCTCTGTGAGTCCGGCAACACTCGAGACTACCCCGCAAGAGGCTCCAGAACGCATTCCTCAGGACGAGTTCGCGGCTGGCCGATAGGTGCAAGGTGGTCCGTTCAGGTCGGATCGGGTGCCCGCACCGATCACGCTGGCAGGGTCGCGCGCCGACCGTCAGCGGGTGAACGGCATGGACCTTCGAACTGCTGTGGGAGAGGCAGTCGACCCGATGCGGTTGATGCAACGGGTCACCGATCGGACCCTTGAGCTGATCTCGGGGGCCGACGGGGTCATGGTCGGCCTTGCCGATGACGATGGGGTGACCTACGTGTGCGGCGCGGGGCACCGTATGTCGCACCTCGGGACCAGAGTCGGCCTCGGTTCGAGCCTGAGCGGACTCGCGGTGCGGACCGGGCACACGCAGCGCTCCGACGACACGGAGACCGACCCGCGCGTCGACGCGGCCGCCTGTCGTCGTCTCTCGGTCGCGTCGTTGGTGTGCGTCCCCCTGTCACGATCGGACGAGACGATCGGTGTGCTCGCGGTCAACGCCCGGCGTGCGCATGCGTTCACCGACGACGATGTGGCCACGCTCAGCCGCCTCGCCGCCTTCGTCAGCGCGGCCGTCGGCTCGGCGCGCGAGCTCTCCCGGGTCGCCGCGGAGCTCCTCGAGTTCCGCGGGCCAACCGGCACGGATGGACTGGTCGGGCCGCACGCGGGGCCGGCTGATGCCGCTGGCCGCTACGTGATGGACGTGCTCAGTCCCGGAGCGGCCAGCCGGATCGAATCTGGCAGGCGGATCCGGCAGGTGCTCGACGACCCCAGCATCCTGACGATGGTGTTCCAGCCGATTGTCGACCTGGTCGCGAACGAGGTTGCGGCGGTCGAAGCGCTCGCTCGCTTCGGTGTCTCGCCGTACCGCGCGCCGGACCTGTGGTTCCGCGACGCGCACGACGACGGCCTCGGGGTCGAGCTGGAGATGCTCGCGGCCCGGCGCGCTCTTGCTCAGTTGGCGGTGCTGCCCGACGGCATCGCGCTCACGATCAACGTCGGCCCACACGCGGTCCTCTCCCCCAGCTTCCCCGGCCTCCTCATGGACGTCCCCAGCCGACGGGTCATCCTCGAGCTCACCGAGCACACCGCTGTCGATGACTATCCCGCCCTGGTCGCCACGCTACGGGCGCTGCGGCGGACCGGTACGCGGATGGCGATCGATGACACCGGCTCTGGCTACTCGAGCCTCGCGCACATCCTCAAGCTGGCCCCTGACTTCATCAAGCTCGACCGAGAACTCACCAGCGGTATCGACTTGGACCCGGTGCGTCGCGCCCTTGCCACGTCGCTGGTTGCCTTCGCCGGAGACACAGGCGCGCAGATCATCGCCGAGGGTGTCGAGACGGAAGGGGAGCTGGAAGCTCTCCGGCGCATCGGTGTCCGCTACGGGCAGGGTTTCCACCTCGGTCACCCAACGACGATCGAGGCCATCGCTGGCGTCCACGCCGGACCACTCAAGCAACAACGCACCGATCGCAGCATCCGCTAGAGCCAGCCGTTGCCCTGCGCGACACGCAGCGCCTCGGTCCGGTTGCGGGCGGCGGTCTTCTGGATCGCCGACGACAGGTAGTTGCGGACGGTCCCCTCCGAGAGCGCCACGCGACCGGCGATCTCCGCGATCGTGGAACCGTCCTCCGCCGCGCGCAGCACGTCGCGCTCTCGGGGCGTCAGGGGGTTGCGGCCGGCGCTGAGCGCAGCCGCGGCGAGTGACGCGTCGATGACCCGCTCTCCCCGTACGGCCCTGCGGATCGCCGCGGCCAGCTCCTCCACGGGGCCGTCCTTGACGAGGAAGCCGGACGCGCCGGCTTCCATGGCGCGCCGCAGGTAGCCGGGGCGCCCGAACGTCGTGAGGATGAGGATGACGCACGACGGCAGCGCCGCGTGCAATGCGGACGCGGCACCCAGGCCGTCCATGCCGGGCATTTCGATGTCGAGCAGCGCGACGTCCGGGGTATGCCGCGCCGCCAGGCCGACGACCTCGTCGCCGCGGCCCGCCTCGGCCACCACCTCGATGTCGGTCTCGAGGTCGAGCAGCACCTTGAGGGCGCCGCGCACCATGCCCTGGTCCTCGGCGATGAGCACCCGGATCACAACGGCACCCGCACGCTGAGCCGAAAGCCGCCACTGTCGAGCGGGCGGGCGTCCATTTCGCCACCCACCTCCGCCATCCGTTCGCGCAAGCCCCGTAGCCCCGATCCCACGGCGTCGCCGTTGGCCGCCGTGCCGTCATCGGCGACCTCGAGACGCGCCTGGCCGTCGCCGGCCGTGATCGTGATCCGACAGTGGGCGGCGCGGCTGTGGCGCACCACGTTCGTCGCCCCTTCGCGCACCGCCCACGCCAGCAACTCGTCGGAGCGACCGCCCGGGAGCTGCTCGGGGCGCTCGATGAGCGGCTGCACGCCGGCTGCCACCAGCAGCTCCTCGGCGACGGCAAGCTCCTCGGCGAGGGACGGGTGCCGGTAGCCGCTCACGAGGGCACGAACATCGTCGAGCGACCGGTGGGCGACCGCCTCCACGTCCTCGAGCGCCGCCGCTGCGGCGCCCAGGTCAGTGTGCAGCGTGCGGCGCGCCACCTGGCTCTTGAGCGCGATGGCGGACAGGTTGTGGCCGAGGACGTCGTGGAGGTCGCGGGCGAAGCGCAGCCGTTGCTCGGCGGCGGTAAGCCGGGCCACCTCGTCGCGCGCGTCGCGTAGTTCGACGATGAGCTGGAACATGCGGCGCACACCGAGCATCGTCACCCCTAACGCCGTGGTGAGGAAGGTGACGAACGCAAGGTCGGACGCCGAGACGCCGACCGCCACGCCGATGCCAATCGACACCGCCGCGATGCCCCCGAGCGTGGCGAGCGCGGCGCGGTTGGTGAGGGAGGCGCCGGTCGCCACGCCCAGGTAGATGATGACACCGCCCCATGGGGCGCCGAACCCCGCCACCATTGTGAACGTGACAACGATGAGGGCGGCCAGCCACCCGGTCACCGCGGGGCGTGCGCTGCGCACCTCCGGCCCCAGGGCGAGCCACATCGTGCGCAGGTACACGGCGACGAACACCGCCAGCGACGCCCACGCCGCCGCCTCCCACGCCGTGGAGTGGTGACGCGAGACGATGTCGCCGATCGGGTAGCCCAAGAAGGCGAGCCACACCCCGCTCCACACCAGGCGACGCGGGCCCGAGAGCCCGTGCTCCGCAGCGTCATCCAGCGCAGCCACCGCCTTGATTGTGGACGTCACGAGGCGAACCTGCGAGCCAGCCCGACGGCTCCCAGGGCGAGCACACCCGACCACGCAGCCAGCACGCCCACGGCAGCGAGCGGAGGAGCGTGGCCCGCCGCCACCCGCCAGGCCAGCTCGGCCAGCCGGTTGGAGGGCAGCGTGTGGGCGACCGCGCGCATCCCGGCAGGAAGCACTTTGGGGGGCATCCACAAGCCGCCCAACGCGGCCAGCGCGAAGTAGGCGATCGTCGTCATCCCCATCGCCGAGTCGCCATCGGCCAGGTTCCCTATCACGAGGCCGAGCGCGGCGAACGGCGCCGTCCCGACGAGCAGCACCACCACCATCACCGGCCACTCCCACGCGGGCAGGGTGACGCCCTTGACGGCGACGGCCGCGACGAACGTGAGGCAGACAGCGGGCAGGGTCACCACCATCGCCGCGCCCACCCGGGCCAGCAGCGCGGCCGGCGCGGTGAGTGGCGTGAGCCGCAGTTGGCGCGCCCACCCGGACTGGCGATCCGTGGCGAGCCGAGGCCCGGTAGCCATCAGGACCGCGCCCATCGCGCCGAAGGCGGCCATCGCCACCATGATCTCCACGTGGGGGTCGAGGCCCTCGGCACGGTCGGCGGCCGACCCGAACACGGTCGAGAACAGCAGGTAGGCGGCAACGGGCCAGCCGACTACCAGGGCGAGGTAGCGCCGGTCACGAAGCGCCCGGCGCAGCTCGAGGGTCAAGTACGCGGTCATGAATGCTCCTTTGCGTGGGTCAGGCGGCGACGAGGGCGAGGAACGCGTCTTCGAGGGCGGCCCCCGCGACCTCGATGTCGCGGGCGGTGGGCCAGCCGCTGAGCAGCGCCCGCAGGGTGGCGTCGGAATCGGTGGTGCGCAGCTCGGCGCGCGCGCCGTGCGTGGACACCGACGTCACACCCGGGAGGCAAGCAAGCTGGGCGGGCTCGAGATGCGCAAGCGTGACGCGGACCACGCGCATCCCGACCGTCGCTTTGATCTCCGCGGGAGGGCCGTCAGCCACGACTCGCCCGCCGCCGATGACCACGACCCGGTCGGCGGTCGCGTCGGCCTCCTCCAGGTAGTGCGTCGAGAACAGCACCGAGCGGCCGGCGCTGGCCTGCTCACGGATCGCGTCCCAGAACGAGCGTCGGGCCTCGACGTCCATCGCCGCGGTGGGCTCGTCGAGCACGATGAGCTCGGGGTTGCCGATCAGCGCGCAGGCGACCTTCAGGCGCTGGGCCTGGCCGCCGGACAGGCGATCGGTACGCCGACGCTCGAGCCCCCGCAGCTGGGCCAGGTTGACGGCCCGCTCGACGGTCATCGGCGCCGGGTACAGCGAGCGCAGGGCCCCGAGCAACTCGCCGACCCGTACCCCGTCGAGCATGCCGCCGTCCTGCAGCATGGCGCCGACACGGCCACGGGAGACCGCGTCACGTGGCGGCCCCCCGAACAACGCCGCCTCACCGCGGTCGGGCGCGAGGAGCCCCAGCAAGAGGGAAATGGCGGTGGTCTTGCCCGCGCCGTTCGGGCCGAGCAGGGCGACGATCTCGCCCGGTGCGACCGCGAGGGTAAGGCCGTCGACGGCCCGGACGGTCCCGAAGGACTTCTCGACGGCGGTGAGGGATGCAATGCAGCTCATGCCGCCGACGGTACGGACAACCGTGCTGCACGGGTAGTGAAGCCCCTCCGGACTTCGTCATGACATTTGTCATCACATCCGCCGCCTTGCGTCAGGTCGCGACATGCCCGATGCCGACCTCGGATACGGGGAACCGCACGGCGCGTTGGCGTTGCGGGAGGCCCTTGCACGCTCCAACGTCGACAACCGGTCGTCCACCGCCCAGCCTCCCGGTCAGTGCACGCGGCGGGGAACGTGGCCAGCGTGACCGAAGACATCGCTGACGCGAAGCGAGCCCAGTGGGCCCCCGCCGTTCATTCCTCGTCGCGAGGCCGCAGCAGTCGAATGAGGGCGTCCTGGGAGTGGACCCCGAACTTGCTGAAGATGGCGGCGAGGTGGTTGCGGACCGTGCTCTCGCTGATGAACAGCGCTTCCGCGATGGCCGGTACCCGGTCGCCTCGCAGCAGCCGCTCCAAAACCTCCCATTGCCGAGTCGTCAGCTCGGCAAGCTGTGGGAAGTCGGTCGGCGAAGGCATCCGCTCGACGACGTCGAGGACACCGGCGGCGCGCACCTCGGTAGCGATCCGCCGGAGGCGTAGTTCCAGTTCGGCGACGCGACCTTGTGGGGCGGTGCCGGGCTCCGGTGGGCCGATGACCGCGAACGTCGTCCCGGGCCGGCTGTCGGGCAACGGCGCGAAGAACAAGCACACCGCGACCCAGTGCCCGTCGCGGTGCCGCAGGCGGACCTCGCGTTCCGCACGGACACCTACCGCGCCCTCGGCATTCACCATCCCGATGCGTTCGCGGTCCTCGGGGTGAGCGATGTCGAGGAACGACGATCCGACCCATTCGCCCGCCGGCGCGCCGAGGATGGCGTCGATGTCCGCGCTGACGCTGGTGACCCGCCCCGCCCGGTCTGCCGTCCCCACCGCCACCGGAGCGAGGTCGCGCCACGGCGCGCTGGGGTCTCGGCCCAAGCGGGGCAGTTCGTCCTTCGGCACCAGGAGCGTGATCGCGGCCCGCTGGGCGTCGATGTGGGCGGTGCGCGTCCAGATCGACACCGGTACGCGTTCGCCGCCCGGGCGTCTCACCCACCGCTCAGACCGGACCGCGTCGACTGCGCCACTGGTGAGCGCCTCCGCCGTGATGCCCACCGCATCCCGGGGCTCGACCAGGTCCCGCACTCCCCGGCCGATCAACTCGTCGAGCGGTATACCGACGAGGGCGGCGGCCTGGTCGTTGGCAAGACGGACGACGCCATCAGCCTCGGACCATACGACGAGGGGGAAGTCACAGGCCATCACCGCCCGCCCGACCTCCGAGGAGCTGCCGGTGCCGAGCGGAACGGTGTTGCGGCCCTCCGCCGGAGCGACCATCCCGCCCCTCCTCGTGCCACTCGTTTCGACGGGTAGGCAGCCGCGTACACACTGTGCCTACGCGACAGGGACGTTACGCCCAACCGCCGCCAGGCGCACGGGGTCCTGTCGCAACCGGCGGCTGGCTGCGGTCACGGGCGGCCGAGGGCCAGCAGAGCTCCAACGAAGCGCAGTTGAGGCGCCTCGTCTACGACAACGAGCGCAACGTCGCCGGGCCATGGTGCGCGCGCGATGGTTTCACGGCCGGGCCCGAGGTCGCGACGCGGGCGTGAGGCCCTAGACGCCGCATCATAAGCGTCATGCCGACGTTCCGCCGCTGCAGGGGCGTTCTCCTCCAACGACGATGAGGGTGCGCCGCCCGGCGCGCTGAGTACGCGTACTGACCTCGATGAACCCTGCAGCACGGAGTTCGCCGGCAAGGTCGGTCGCCTGGTCCGGCGTGAGGCCGTGGGCGGCGTGGCCCCGTGCCCCAGGGCGGGTGAGGCGTTCGGCAAGGAGCAGGCGCCCGCCCGGGCGGAGCACCCGACGAGCCTCGGTGATCCCCGCGGCCCGGTCGCGCCAGTGGTGGACGGAGCTGAGCGCCCAGACGACCGTCGCACGGTCATCGCAGAGCGGGACCGCCTCGGCCGACCCTTCGAGCCACACAACATGGTGGGCACGACGGAGCCTGCTGATCCGACGCGCCAGGTTGACCATGACCGCTGAGGGGTCGACCCCGGTGACCGTCGCGCCTCGCCGGGCCGCTTCACGGGCCGCCGTGCCGGGACCACAACCGATGTCGACGACTTGGTCGCCAGGAGCGACCTCAGCGAGATCGGCGACGACCCGCGCTGCGGCCCCGCGCCCCACGGTCATCGACAGGGCGGTGACGACCGCCGCCGTGCGCGCGATCACGCCCGGTCGCGACGGTTGGGCAGAGATGCTCATGGCACCACGCGTTCCTCCCCGTTGGCGTCTCCTATCAACACCAGGATCGATGACATGCGCAGCCGACGTGAAGGGCCAAAGGTCCCGCTGCGGCCAACTGGTCGTCGGTTTGGAGCTCCATGAGGGTCCAGACGGCGACTGCACCGGCCTCCTACGTGAACGTACCGCCGAGGATCAGCGCGGCGGAGATCGTGAAGATCAGTGGGCACAGCCTGAACGGGGGATGCCGGATACGGAACCCGGTGAACAACGACACGATCGCGAGGGCCATGAGCCCGATGGCTGCGGTGACGTACGTCGCGCTGGCGGCGTCGGCCCTCCGGTCGATGGCAGTGACGGCGATCACGACGGCGCCGATGAAAATGAGGAAGGCGCCCTCTGCGATCCACTCCATTGTGATGATCCGGCGGTTGTCGTCGCTGAGGGTGCCGAACCCGGCGACCACCTTGCGGGTCGGAGCGAGATGCGCGGCCCCCCACGCGGCGGCGGTCGCGCCCCCGGCGAAGCACAGCGCGGCGATCATCCGTGCGCTCGTTCCCGCTGCCGGGTGCGTCTGGCCATGCGCGTCAGGCGGCTCGGGTTGGTCGGCTGAGCTGCTCGGCCACGGCAGAGGCCCATCGGTGGATGTGGGCGGGGTCGCGCCAGTCGCCGGCCTTTGTCTTGGCCATCGCGCTGGCAGGAAAGCCTTTGGCGTCGGGCGCCAGACGACCTCCGAAGGTCACCTCGCCGCGCGCGCCGATGCGCGCCATCGCCTTGGCGACTTGGGCGACCGGCGGGAGGTCGCCGGCGACGGCCCGATCGTCGAGCGGGCCGCTGGCGACCAGCCACACCGGCCGGGCGCGGAGCGCGTCCGTGTGGCGCCGGATAAAGCGGCGGGCGTCGCGATGCCAACGGCTGGCGTAGAGGGCACCGGCGACGGTGACCGCGTCGAACCCGTCCAGGTCGCCGACGGAGCGCGCTGGCTCCACGACCACGTCGAGCCCGCCGGCGATCAGCTCATCGGCGATCATGCGGGCGAGCCCGGCGGTCCCGCCTCGCTTTGACCCGTAGGCGACGAGCACGCGCATGGATGCCTCCTTCGACGCCTGCAGCACGCTCATTGCACCCCGGCCCGATCGGCGATCTCCAGAGCCGAAGGTCACAATCTCCGCCTGCCGGACGCGACCGGTCGACCGGTCCGGAGTTGGTCGGCACCCTCGACCTCGGAGGCGTCGTCTGACCCTCCGCCGGACGGTGTTCGCCGGGGACGTCGCGCAATGGGGAGGGCTGCCTTCAAGCGCTCAGTGGGGCGGGGGATGCCGCCAGCGTTCTCCGCGACAGTGGGTGCGGTTAGAGGGGAAGCTTCTTCTCGAGCAGCCCGGTGCCGGTGCCCCGGCCCGACAGGACCCAGATCCATTCGACGGCATCCATGGTGAGCTCGTCGCCATCGCTGCCGCTAACGAAACTGCCGCCAGCGGCCCCTTCGAGGTGCAGCGTGAAGGCGATGCCGTAGACGGCGGCCCATTCTGCGACCATGTCGGCGATCAGGCGCCCGTCGTGATCAGGCGTCAGGACGGGGTCGAGCCCCGCCGCCCGGCAGATATCGATGCGGTGCATCCACGTGTCGCGGGTGAACACGACGTCCATGAGGTAGGAGCCCATCGGCTTCTTGCCGATCGGCGGCCCGAAGTCGACCGGGATCGGCCGCATGAACGGCGGGAACCGCTTGCGGCCCCTGAGGGCCTTGGGCCAAATCTCCGACCAGCGGCCGACGAGCTCAGCCGGCGCCAGGTGCTCGCGCTCCTCGACCTGGACCTCGTTCTGGCCGTGGATGAAGTGGTCGTAGCCTTTCTCAGCGGCGCGCTTCTTACCTCGGCGCATGCCGCTCAGGAACACCCGGAACGAGGCGTTGCTCTCGGCGAACCCGAGCACGTGGGCCACGAGCTGCCGCACGTTCCAGTCCGTGCACACCGTCTGCGTGGACCAGTCGCCCGGCTGCAGCTCCTCGAGCATGTCCGAGAACCGCTGGTACTCGGTCTCGGCGAGCGCCATCCCTTCGCGATGGCTGATCGGCGCGATGTCCTCGACTCGGAGCATGGTCTCTTTCACGTGGTCCTCCCCCTCTTGGGCTTGTGCACAGTCCCGTGCGTGTTGACGTGAGCCAGGAACATGTCGACGACGTCGTCCACCAAGCGGGCCCACCGGTCCCCACCCGGTTCGTTCGCGATCTGCTGCCACACGATGCCCGAGATCAATGCCGTCCACAGGTCGAAGTACTTGGGCGGTATGCCGCACCGCCTCATGCGAGCCTTGGCCAGCTCCACGATGCGGACGGCGATGTCGTATGTCTGCTGGGACGGTTGGAAACCGGGGATCGTGCGAAGGAACAGCAGCTGGGCCCGCGCCGGGTCCTCCACGCCGAACTGGACGAACAGACGGCCACCCGCCCGCAAGCCCTCCACCGGCTCCTCCGCCTCAGGCAGGGCCTCGTAGCGCGCCAGCAGCTCAAGGTTGCCCTGGAGGAACATGGCGTCGTAAATGGCGTGCTTGGAGTCGAAGTACGAGTAGAGCGACGGCGGCTGCATGCCCACCTTCGCCGCCAGGTCGCGCAGGTTGAGCCCAGCCAAGCCCTCGGCCCGCACGAGCTGCCAGGCCGCGTCCAGAATTTCCGCCTTCGTCGCCTCTCGGCGTTCGGCACGCCTATCGCGGATTGGTGAACCTATCATGCCTTGCTAAGTCTAACGTAGTTAGGAAAACGAATGCAAGAGCAGTTCCGGGACCGCATCGGCCCCGTCGTGCGGCCGACTGGTGACGAGCGCTGTCAGGAGCGACGGGCCGTTGACGGCGTCGGCGCGCGGGACGGCCTCCGGGCGCGGGACGGCCTCCGGGCGCGGGACGGCCTCATCACGCGAACCGACGCACGGTATCGGCAAGCTCGCTCAGCTGTAGGGCATCTGGCATCCGACGGGTGAGCGCGCGTGGGCCCTCGAAGGCGAGCCGGCCGGCGCGCATCGCGTCCGTTATCGGCTCACGGCCGAGCCAGACGCGGTGCAAGGTGGCCACGTCGGCAGTGAGCGTGACATCGACGTCGAACCCGGGATCGACATCGCACACCGAAGGGCCCTGCGCGTCGATCACGATCCAGTAGCGGTGCGGGTCGTCCGCGAATCGGATATGCAGCACGGTGCGCCGGTTGGGCAGCTGCGCCGTGTCAATGCGCTTGTGCATCCACCAGACGAGCAATTCGGGGTCGAGCTCCGCGGGCCTCGGGTCTCCGAAGATGTACTTCGCCGCCCATTCACCGAGCCCGAAGACGATCGGGCGCAACGCCTGGCCGGCATCGGTGAGGTGGTACTCACCGTCGAGGCGCTCGACCAGCCCGGAGCGCTCCAGCTGGCGCAAACGCTTCGTCAGCAGGCTGCGGGACAAGCCTGGCAGTCCGCGTGCCAGATCGTTGAAACGCGACGTCCCAACCAACATGTCGCGCACGATCAGCATCGTCCAGCGCTCGCCCAGGAGATCGACCGCGCGCGTCACCGGGCAGTACTGCCCGTGGCCCGTTCGCTCCGAGTCCTCGGTGCCGGTCACACGTCCTCCTCCATCGGCCGGTACAAAATATAGACTGGGTCGGTTCGTTCTCTGCACTCGTTGCGCGGCGACGTCGTCCGTACCGTCGACCGCATGACAACGATTGATGCACCCACCGCAACCAAGCTTCCCGTGCTCGAGGACGAGGTCGCGAGCATCGCCTCAGCGCTTCAAGCGACCGCGCCGGACTACGACCGGAGCGGCGCCCTCGATGTCGGGACGTTCGAACGGCTCCGTGCCGCCGGTGTCACCGCTGCTCTGGTACCGAGCGAGTTCGGCGGCAGCGCGGCGACGCACGCCGAAATGGGCGAGATCCTTCGCGTGCTCGGGGCCAGCGACCCCGCCGTCGCCGTCACGCTCGCCATGCATTCGCACCTCGTCGCCACGCAGCTTTGGCGTCACCGCCACGGCATGGACGCCGAGGCGTTCCTGCGCAAGGTCGGAGCTGGCGCGATCGCGGTCTCGACCGGCGCGTCGGACTGGATCGCATCGAACGGATCTGCCACGAGGGTCGACGGAGGCTTCCGGGTCAGTGCCCGAAAGGCACCGGCAAGCGGCTGCGAGGTCGGCGACATTCTGATCACCAGCATCCACTACGACGACGTGGAGCCGAAGGTCATCCACTGCGCGATTCCCTTCAGTGCCGAGGGCCTCCGGATCGAGCGCACATGGGACACCCTGGGGCTACGGGCGACGGGCTCGCACACCGTCGTGCTCGACGACGTCTTCGTGCCCGACGCCGCCGTATCCCTCGTGCGGTCGGCGACACAGTGGCACCCCGTGTGGAGCACGGTGATCGGCGCCGCCATGCCGCTCGTCATGGCGGCATACGTGGGGATCGCTGACTCCGCAGTCGAGACCGCCATCGAACTGGCGCACGGCCGCGGCGACGACCACGCGCACCAGCTCGCCGGCGAGATGATCAACGCGTACACGACCGGCGCTGACGCCGTGCGGGCCATGTTCCTGGATGCCGATGACCTGCGCTTCGACAACACGGAGGAGCTCGCGGCCCGGATGCTCAGCCGCAAGACGGTCGCGACAGACGCCCTGATCC
>Ga0070741_10003594_pt1 | contig 38068 bp, 36 predicted proteins | sample Coa_R1_4_FD_66440 | JGI IMG/M metagenome (GOLD analysis project Ga0070741, IMG submission 66440) | Surface soil microbial communities from Centralia Pennsylvania, which are recovering from an underground coalmine fire - Coalmine... | ecosystem: Environmental > Terrestrial > Soil > Unclassified ... | reverse complement strand
GGCGTGTCCACTGCGGCGGACTATCTGCGCTTCGTGCAGATGCTGCTGAACGGCGGCCAGCTCGACGGCGCGCGCGTGCTCAGCCGCAGCACCGTGGCGCTGATGACTTCCGATCATCTCGGCACGCGCATCCATGCGCCGGTTACGCCGGGCGAGCTGCTGCTCGGCACGCCGGGCTACACCTTCGGCCTCGGCTTCGCCGTGCGACAGGGCGCAGGCGTGGCCGGTGTGCCCGGCAGCGCCGGCGAATTCATGTGGGCGGGCTACGCCGGCACCTATTTCTGGGTCGACCCCAAGGAAGAGATCGCCGCCGTCTACATGACCCAGGCGCCGAGCCCGATCCGCGCCTACTATCGCAAGCTGTTCAAGCAGCTCGTCTACGCCGCGATCGTCGACTGAATACGATCGGAGGTTGTTTGTCGAGGCGATCGAAATCCGAAATCCGAGACCGCCGTCGCTCGATATATCACAGAGCGCCAACGGGAAAAGGTCGCCGATTTTACGAAAAGGTGTGCGTCCCCTTTTTTTTGCTTTTTTCGTGAGGTTGCAGGACCAGGCGTCCCTCGGCCCACTTTGGGCGACTCTTGAGCCAAGCGAACCGAAGTATGTGGGGGCAGTGGACCGGACAACTGATTGACGCTGGGCATCAATGGCATGCCGTGTTGAACATTGACCGCGATCGGCCCAACTCTGGGCGGTTGCTGCTCTTCTCGCTCAAAGAGGCTACGCACTGGAGACACGCCACACTGAAGAACGTCTCAGTCACTGGCTCATCCGTCACGGGTTCCGTGGAGTTCTCTCCCTATCCATTCGATCTTCCGCATGATGAACAGCAGCAGTCCGAGCCCAAAGAGGTATTTGCGGGCGTCGTCTGTGGCACGATTGACGGCAACGAACTGCGGGTCACGCTGAGGACTCCGAAAGGACCCCCAGGTACAAACGGTGAGATCGTTATTGGATGCGTTGAAACCGATGCACCGTCCGTAGCCGACCATACTTTCGGTTGGTCTGAATTCAAAGAATGGGGCTCCAGTCTCCCGCTCGAAAACTGTCCGTTGATTTTTCGCGGACAAGAGAAGGCCACCTATCGCTTGAAGACGAGCCTTCATCGCACGGGAAGGCGAGATCTGATTCGCTACAGGCAAGAGGACCTTCCTGTACTAGCAGGCTACGTGAGCGGGGTCACTGGGCGCGCGTACCGACTGAACGACTTCCATGACTACAACAATCTCCTGAGCGTAGCTCAGCACCATGGATATCCAACCCTGTTGCTAGACTGGACGGAGTCGCCTTACATAGCGGCATACTTCGGATTTCGTGCTCTAGTTTCCGTTGGCAATGGGGCATGCCGAGTTTACGCACTTAACATCGACGAACTGCAGTGCGATAGCGGGGCCGGAAGCGGGGCACTCGAAACCCCGTTTCTAAGCCTGTATCCCGTCCGCGCCGCCGCCCGCGATCACAACCGAGCGCTCCCTCAACAGTCTGTATTTCTCCTTTCAAACGTCGTGGAGATCGAGGTATTCGTTACCAAAGTCGAAGAGCAGACTCACAAGCGCTACCTGACAAAGATAGACTTGCCGAAAGTGTCGGCGAAGGGGGCCCTAGCCGAACTGCGTATGATGGGAATAACTGAGGCATCACTCTTTCCCGGTCTAGACGGGATATGCAAGGGCCTACGAGATCGCTTTTTCGGTTAGTCGAAACCAGCGCCGGTTCGTGCACAGGTCCAGGGTCAAGAGTAAAAGAAGAGTAAAAGGGGACGCACCCCTTTTGTCTGAATATGCTTGGCGCACGCCGAGGCTCGCCCGACCGACCTTTGCCGGGATTCCGCACCACGTCATCCAGCGCGGCAATCGCCGCGAGACCGTTTTCTTGGGGAGAATAAAAGGGGACGCACCCCCATGGCGCTACCTTAAGGCGCAAGGTGTTTGGTGTGGTGTGCGAGCGAGCAGGTCCAGGGTCAGGCCTTGTCTTTTGCCTGGGTGCATGCGGAATGCGCAACTGTACCTGTGTAAACGTCGCCCACGAGCTCGCAAGGCACCCGAAGACTCGCGCCTCCTCGGCCGCGGCTTCGGCCTCGAAACAGGCGTAGAGCCAGTCGAAGATCCGCGACGCCCGCTGCAGCAGCTTGTCATCCTCAGGCTCTCTGCGCTTCAGGCTGGAGAAAGCGAAAATTCGGTCCCATGTCGTAGACAGCGTCGGGCATGGGATAAGATGCTTCGATGAAGTTGGGGCTGTCGTCTCGCGGGCGCGCGGGTCGCGATGATCCCGATGGGGCGTCCCTTACAGCGCAGCGGCTCCCGACTTCTTCAAGTACCCGCGCATCGTCTATACTGTCACGGGGGAACCCGCTGCCGGCGGGCACGATGGCGGCATGTTGCTAAAAGACCGGCTCTACGTGGGCTACCTCGAGAAAACCGGCATCCTCGAAGTCATCAGCTACAACGAGGCCGCGGGCCGTTTCGAATTCCAACTGGTCAAGGACCACCGTGCCGGCGCGCAGCCGAAAGTCTTCTACGCCAACCGGGCGATCTGCATTTCCTGCCATCAGAACCACGCGCCGATTTTCTCCCGGGCCATCTGGGGCGAGACCAATGCCAACGGCCTTGTGGCGGCGTTGCTGCGCGCACAGAGGGCGGACTTCAGCTCGTCGGCGCAAGCCAATATCGATTTCCCCGACGACATCGATAAATCGACGGTGCACGCCAACACCCTGGTGACGCTGCAGAAGGTATGGCGGCAAGGGTGCTCGGATGCGCACGATCGCGCGCAGTCCCGGCGCTGCCGGGCCGTTGGCCAGCCGCAGCCGCGCAGGCCAACGCATCGGAGCCGGCCGCGGCGCGCGTCGAGGTCGTCGTGCTCGATGATTTCGCTCTCGTACGCCAGGCCGTCGACCGCTTGCTCGCCACGCAAGGATCACTGGTTGTGTCGATGACGCAGATATGCCCCCTGCGCGGCTCGATGCGGTGGAGGTAAGTGCAAGCGCAATCGAGAAGCGCGAGTGGCAGCCCTTCTTCCGGTACTGCGCCCTGTGTCATTTCACCCCCGAGCAGTTCCCTCCGAACTTCCTCTCGGGCAACGCGACGCAAGTCGCGGACAATCTGCGCCAATGTGCGCCCCGTATGCTGGTCCGGCTCTCGGCATGGCGTACGCCCGTCGAGCAGCGCGTCAAATCGCCGATGCCGCCGGCGACGGCGCTGCCGGAACTCGGCACGACGATGCACCGGTGGTCGGGGAGCGAGGAATTCGAGCAGTTGCTGGCCTACGTGGAAGAACTGTCGCGGCAAGACGGCCGGCCGGCGACCGTCGCCGCACTGATGAAGGACGGCTACGAGGCGCTGCCTCGCTGTCTGCCGGGCGCGCGGTAATTCGCGCTTAATCGGCGGCGGCTTCGGCCTCGAAGCCGGCGTAGAGCCAGTCGAAGATCCTGCACGCCTGCTGCAGGAATTTGTCGTCGTCGGGCTCGCTGCGTTTCAGGCCGGCGAGGAGTTTTTCCAGCCCCTGCGCTTCCGGCGCCGGCACGCCGCCCACGTCCAGATAATGCACGATCGCTGCCAGGCGCTGCAGGACGGCATCCGTCTCCAGCCCGAAGCTCGTCAGCAGCACTTCGAAGGTGACGTTCTCCTCCACGTGCGTGAACTCGGCGCCGTCGAAATCGAAGCCGACCGCTTCGCGCGGACAATCGCGCGGCTGCTTGAGCCAGAGGAAACGCGCGCGGCGATCGACGAACCGCCTGATGAGCCAGGCGCTGGCGAGCCGATCCACCCACGGCCGTTTGCGCGTCGCCCACTGCCGTCCCTGATATTGCTTGACGTCGCGCTTCGGAATCGGCGCGTGCACCGCTTCCGGTTCGCCGGGAGAAAAGCGGCGCAGATAGGCGGTATGGGCGCGCTGCAGCGCCTTCTCCGCGTCGGCGCGCTGCCGGCCCGGGAAATAGTCGGTCGAGCGGATCGACTCGAAGCTCTTGTTCAACTGGCGCAGCTCGCGGCGCGCTTCAGGCTCGGGAAGACTCTTCACTCGATCCAGGAACGCGCGCAGCGCGGAGAGCAGATCGGCGTACGCGTCGCTGCGATCGAAAAGCGCGGCGAAGGCCGCGTCCTGCTCCGCGCCCTGGTTCGGCAGCTCGGTCAGCAGCGCCACCGCCTCCGACACGCCCGCCTCCGCGAGCGCGCGTCGCAGGTTCTCCCGCAGCGGCGGCAGGGCGGGCAGCAGATAGACGCCGTCGCGCAGGACCGCGGCGCCGAACGCCTTGAGCGCGCGCCACAGACGCATGCGCAGCGTCCCCTGCTCGCCGGAGAGGCTCACCACGATCAGCAGCCAGCCCGCCGCCGGCGCGCCGGGCCCGTCTTCCCGAAGGGTTGCGTTGCGCTTCATTTTCTCGTAACGTATTCTACGTGATGTAGTATCTATCACAACATCTTTGCGACCGCCCGCGGGTCCGTTCGACCCACGCCGGGAACTCCCACCCGGGTATCCAGCATGCAGCTCATCGATGCCGCGCTACGCCGCCCCGTCACCGTACTCGTGGCGGCGGCTGCGCTGTCGCTCACCGCGGTGCTCGCGCTGCTTCGCATCCCGGTCGACATCTTTCCCAACCTCAACCTGCCGGTGATCTACGTCGCCCAGCCCTACGGCGGCATGGACCCGTCGCAGATGGAAGGCTACCTGGTCTCCTATTACGAGTACCACTTCCTCTATATCACCGGCATCGAGCACGTGGAGTCGAAATCGGTGCAGAACATGGGCCTCATCAAATTGTATTTCCACCGCGGCACCGACATGGCCCAGGCGCTCGCGCAGACGGTGTCGTACGTCGAGCGAGCGCGCGCCTTCATGCCGCCCGGCACCGTGGCGCCCTTCGTGGTGCGCTTCGACGCGGGGAGCGTGCCGGTCGGGCAACTCGTGTTTTCCAGCGACACGCGCACCGTCGCCGACATCCAGGACCTGGCGCTGTTCCGCGCGCGCCCCATCCTTGCCACGCTGCCCGGCGTGTCGGCGCCGCCGCCCTTCGGCAGCAGCCAGCGCACGGTCGTCATCCGGGTGGATCCGGATCGCCTGCGCGCCTATCACCTGTCCGCGGACGACGTCACTCGCGCGGTCGCGACGGGCAACGCCATCTTGCCCGCGGGCGAGGTGCGCATCGGCGACATCGACTACCTGTCCCCGATCAATTCCGTGGTGACCGGCATCCAGGAGCTCGCCGGACTGCCGATCCGCATCGGCTCCGGGCCGACCGTGTTCCTGCGCGATCTCGGCACGGTGGAAAACGGCGCCGACATCCTCACCGGCTACGGGCTGGTCAACGGCAAGCGCACCGTCTACATCCCGGTCACCAAGCACGCGGAGGCCTCGACGCTGGACGTCGTCAACCGCGTCAAGGCCGCACTGCCGCGCATGCAGGCGGCGATTCCCGAGGACATCCGGGTGAGCTACGAGTTCGACCAGTCGCCCACGGTGACCAACGCGGTGCGCAATCTCGCCATCGAGGGGTTCGCCGGCGCGCTGCTCACCGGCCTCATGGTGCTGCTCTTTCTGCGCGAGCCGCGCAGCGCGGCGATCGTCGTGGTCACGATCCCGTTCGCGCTCTTCGGCGCCGTGCTCGGGCTGTGGATGACGGGCCAGACGCTCAACATCATGACGCTCGGCGGCCTCGCGCTGGCGGTAGGCATCCTGGTCGACGAAGCGACCGTGGCGATCGAGAACATCCACGCGCATCTCGCGCAGGGCGCGCCGCTGGAGCGCGCGGTGCTCGACGGCATTCGCGAAACGGCCGTGCCGCGGCTGCTGTCGATGCTCGCCATCATCGCGGTGTTCGTGCCGGCGCTGTTCATGGCGGGCATCGCCCGCTCGTTGTTCGTTCCGCTCGCGCTCGCGGTCGGCTTCGCCGTGGCGGCTTCCTACCTGCTGTCGAGCACCCTGCTGCCTGTGCTCTCGGCCTGGTGGCTGCGCAGGCACCGCTCGCACGCCGCGCCGCCGCGATGGCTCGCCCTCGCGCACCAGGGATATGAGCGCGTCCTCGGCCGAATCGTGGCGCACGGCTGGTTGTTTCCGGCCGTCTACGTGTTATCCGCCCTCATCCTGATCCCCCTGCTCACGGCCTACGCGGGCCTCGATCTGTTCCCGCCCTCCGACCAGGGACAGATCCAAATCCGGCTGCGCGCGCCGACCGGCACGCGGGTGGAGCGCACCGAAGTGATCGCGCGCAAGGCGCTGGAGACGATCGGCGCCGAGGCGGGCGCCGGCAATGTCGCCGTGACGCTGGGGTTCGTCGGCATGCAGACGCCGAACTATCCGATCAACAGCATCTTCCTGTGGACCGGCGGACCGCACGAAGCCGTGCTGCAGGTCGCGCTGCGCCCGGGATCGGGAATCCGGCTCGAGCCGTTCAAGGAGCGGCTGCGCAAACGGCTGGCGGAGACGCTTCCGGGCACCTCGGTTTCCTTCGAGGCGGGCGACATCGTCAGCCAGATCCTGAGTTTCGGCGCGTCCACGCCGATCGAGGTGGCGGTGAGCGGACCGAACCTCGCCGCCGACCGCGCTTTCGCGGAAAAGATCATGCAGGCGTTGCGCGGCCTCGCTGGGCTGCGCGATCTCACCTTCGAGCAGCCGCTCGATTATCCGACGCTGGAAGTGAAGCTGGATCGCGAGCGCGCGGGGCAGTTGGGCGTCACGGTGTCGCAGGTCGGCCGCGCGCTCGCGGCGGCGACCTCGTCCTCGCGCTACATCGAGCCGATCTACTGGCGGGACCCGGGCAGCGGTATCGCCTACCAGGTGCAAGTCGAGCTGCCGCAGGCGCGCGTGGCCTCGGCGGAGGATCTGCTGACGCTGCCCGCCTCCGGCGCGGACGGCGTCGGCCCGCTGATCGGCGACGTGGCGCAACTGGGATTCGGCCGCATGCTGGGCGAATTCGACCGCTACAACCAGCAGCGCACCATCGGCATCAGCGCCAACGTCTTCGGCATGGATCTCGGCAGCGCGGCCCGCGCGGTGAGCGAGGCGGTCCAGCGTGTCGGGCAACCGCCGCGCGGCGTCAACATCGCGCTGCGCGGCCAGTTGCCGGCGCTGGCGCAGACCGTCTCGGGACTGGAGAACGGGCTGCTGCTCGCGCTGGCGGCGATCTTTCTGCTGCTGGCGGCGTACTTCCAGTCGTTCGCGGTCGCGCTCGTCGTGCTGCTGGCCGCACCCGGCGCGCTGCTGGGCGTGCTGCTCATGCTGTGGGTCACCGGTACGACGCTCAACATCCAGTCCTACCTCGGCGCGATCACCGCGGCGGGCGTATCCACGGCAAATGCGGTGCTGCTGATCGCGCTCGCCGAAGCGGCGCGCAATGGCGGCGGCGACGCGCAACAGGCCGCCCTGCATGCGGCGCGGCGCAGGCTGCGGCCCATCCTCATGACCACTGCCGCGATGGTGGCGGGCATGCTGCCGATCGCGCTCGGCCTGGGCGAAGGCGGCGAGCAGGCGGCGCCGCTCGGGCGCGCGGTGATCGGCGGGCTGCTCGGCTCGACCGCCGCGGTGCTGCTGGTGCTGCCGGCGATCTTCGCGCGGCTGCGCGGCGCCGGCGGACGCGCGTCGCTGCACCCCGACGATGCCGCATCGACGACTGCATAGGCGCGGACGATGAGAGACAGCGGCGTGAATCGGCACCGAAGGCAACGGCTGCGCGCCGGCATCGGTCTGGCATCGGCAGCGCTGTCGTTCGCGGCATCCGCGCTCGCGGCCGGCCCGGTGCAGAATGCGCCGGCGGATGCCGCGCCGCAGCCGGTGACGGTGGTGACGGTCGAGTCCGAGCGCGTACAGAGGAACATCGCGCTGCCGGGCGAGTTGCGTGCCTACCAGGAAGTTGCCGTCTATCCCAAGGTGCAGGGTTTCGTCGAGGAGATTCCAGTCGATCGCGGCTCCTTCGTGCGCCCGGGACAATTGCTCGTGCGCCTGGTCGCGCCCGAGATCGTGTCCCAGCAACGCCAGGCCGAGGCCGCCGCGCAACAGGCCCATGCGCAAATGCTGGAGGCGCAATCCAAGCTCGACGCGGACGGCGTGACGTACCGCCGCCTGCGCACCACCTACGAACAATATCCCGGCGCGGTGGTGGAAAACGACCTGGACCTCGCCGAAAAATCGGTCGAGGCGGACAAGGCAAGGGTCAAGGCGCTCGCGGACAGCGAGCGGGCGGCGCAGGATTTCGCGCGTTCGCTGCGCGCGATCGAAGGCTACTTGTACGTGACTTCGCCGTTTCGCGGCGTGATCATCGAGCGCAACGCGCACCGCGGCACGCTCGCCGGCCCGACGCCTGGCCCGTTGAACCCGCCGATGCTGCGCCTGCATCAGATCGACCCGCTGCGCCTGGTCATTCCGGTGCCGGAACAGGACGTCGGCGCGATGAAGCCGGGCGCTCGAATTCGCTTCAAGGTGGCGGCGTTTCCCGGCAGGACCTTCGACGGCGAGTTGCGCAGGATCGCGCACGCGCTGGACACCCGCACGCGAACGATGCCGGTGGAGCTGGACGTGCGCAACGCGAACGGCGCGCTGGCGCCGGGGATGTACGCCGAGGTGGAATGGCCGGTGAGCCGCGCCGAGCCCTCGCTCATGGTGCCGCCCTCGGCAGTGGCGACGACGACCGAAAAGACCTTCGTGGTGCGCATCCGCAACGGCATCGCCGAATGGGTGGAGGTGACCCGCGGCCTGGCGCTGCCCGGCAAGGTAGAGGTGTTCGGCGATCTGCACGCGGGCGATCAGGTGGCGTTGCGCGGAACCGACGAGCTGCGGCCCGGCACCAGGGTGATTCCGCGCGGCACGCAGGCGCGCTGAGCGCCGCCTTCACGGCGCGCAAGAACACACGGATCCTGCGCCGCGATTCCGGCGCTGTGATCGTGTCCCGACTGCCCGCTTGCCAAAGCACGGGCCGCCGCCTATAAGGCAGGGGAACCGCGGCGCCGTCGCAGACTGCTCCCGAGCGGGCAACGCCGCCGACGCCGCGCCCCTTCCACGCACAGCGGCTTGCCGCCGTTTCGCGCGAGCCCGAGGAGCCGGAAATGATGTCTTGCCTGTCGCGCGCATCGTTGTGGGCCGCGGCCTGGCTCTGCATCGCAGGCGCGGGCGCGGCCGACACCGTGAAGATCGCCTTCATCGGCGATATGAGCGGCCCCTATGCGCTGCAGAACCAGGAGCGCTTCAAGACCTTCCTCGCCGCCGCCGACATCGTCAATTCCCGCGGCGGCGTACTCGGCGGCAGGAAAATCGAGATGGCCGCCTTCGACAACAAGCTCGACCCGCGCGAGACGCTGATCGTGCTGCGGCGGGCGATCGACCAGGATTTCCATTACGTCACCTCCACCCTGTCGAGCACCGCGCACGCCATCAGCGACGCGGTCGTCAAGCACAACGCGCGCAATCCGGACCGGCTGGTTCTGTTTCTCGACTACGGCGCGCTCGACCCCGCGCTGACCGAATCCAAGTGCAACTTCTGGCACTTCCGCTTCCAGTCCCACGCCGACATGCAGGTGAACGTGCTGACCGACTACATGGCGAAGCTGCCCTCGATACGCAAGGTGTATCTGCTCAACCAGGACTACGCGTTCGGCCACGCGGTGCGCCGCGCCGCCCGGGAGATGCTGAGCGCGAAGCGACCGGATATCCGCATCGTGGGCGACGATCTGGTGCCGCTCGGGAAAGTGAAGGACTTCTCGCCCTACGTGGCGAAGATCCGCGCCACCGGCGCCGACGGCATCGTCACCAGCAACTCCGGCAACGATCTGTCGCTGCTCGTCAAGGCAAGCAGCGAGGCGGGACTTACGGCAACCTACTACGCCATCCTCGGCGGGCTGCCGGGGACCTGGGCGGCGGTGCCCGCCTCCGGCACCTATCGCGTGCGGACGGTGGATACCTGGCACATCAATGCCGCCGACCAGGAGTGGGAGGCGCGATTGCTCGAATACCGGACCAGGCTCAAGGCGGTGTCGAACCTGGACTACATGCCGCCTTACCGCGTGGTCGAGATGTTCGCCGCCGCGGTCGACAAGGCCGGCTCCGCCGATCCGCTGAAAGTGGCGTTCGCGCTGGAAGGCATGAGGCATACCGGGCCGAGCGGCGAATCGTGGATGCGCGCGGAGGACCACCAGCTCATCGACCCGCTCTACGTGCTGAGTCTCGTCAAAGCGGGGCAGCCCGGCGCGCCGCACGACGTGGAAGGCACCGGCTACGGCTGGAAAACCGAAGTGCTGGTCGAGGCGAAAGACAACATTCCGCCCGTCAAGTGCACGATGGAGCGGCCGGAGAGGCCGTGAACGGCGATCGGCGAAAGGATCGCGAGAGCCGAATCGTGCAGCGCGGAGCTTTTCGCGCCGCTCATGCGATCAGCCGCCAGCCGAAGCCGGCGCAATTGTCGCACCTCTGCGTGCCGACAACGCCGGTCGCGCCGCACACCTCGCATTCCGCCCAGACGTGCGACAGCTCGCTCCTGAACTGGCCGGCGCAGCGGCGGCCGTAGACCACCGCCGTGCAGCGCTGGTTGACCTGCTCGATCTGGTCGGTAAACGCGCCGCACACGTTGCACACGCCGAGCGGCTTGGGTTTCTTCCGGCGTGCCACGGCTCAGCGCCCGGCGCCGCAAACCTGCAGGAAAAAGATCGACGCCGCAGGCGTGCGCACGCGATCCATCGCCGCGCTCAGTGCCGCGCGAACAGCAGCACCCAGGTGCCGGCCACCACCGCGAGCGCGCCCAGCAGGACCGTCCAGCCCGTCACGCGCGGATGCTTCTCCACCCATCGATCGAGCGGCAGATGGACCGCATCGGCGCCTTCCGCAAAGCGGCGCGACGAGTACCAATGGTCAAGGCGCGACTCCGCCGCGCTCAGCGCCCGCGGCGCCGCGATGAGCAGGACGCCGATGACCACCGCAGCGGCGGCCCCGGCGACGAGAAACCATCGCGCGCTGCCGACCATCCAGGCGACGAACGGATGCGGCAGGCGGCCGTCGAGCAGCGAAACCACGGCGGCTTCGCGCAGCCTCGCGACCAGGCCGTAGATCGAGAACGCGCCGCCGGCGACGAAGGCGGCGCCGAACCATCGCCGATGATGCTGCACGGTGCGTTCGATGTCGTGCGGCCTCTCGAGCGGCTCCAGGCTTCGACGCGTCGACACCCAGCGATTCAGCACGCCGAAGACACGAAAGGTTCGGCGGGCGTCGACGATCAGCCCCAGGCCCGCCGCAAGGGCGCCGATCGCAAGCACGAAAAAGGCAAGAGCCACAAAGGGAATCAGCAACTGATCGACGACATAGCTGTTGACGAGCGTCATCCGTCCCTCCCACCGATCCCACGAACGCGCCGGCCGGGTGGACTTTCCCGGCCGGCGCCCAGACAATCCGCATTGCATATCGACACTAGGCTACAGGAAAAACCCGCGACATTGGGAACCGGAGGAGATAACGAATGAATATCCGCCCGCTGTTCGAGCAACTGCGACAGTTCGACACCCCGACGATCGCCAACGCGCTGGAAATCGCGCGCGGCGCGCGCTCCGCGCACGGCTTCACGCGCCGGACCTTCATCGCGTCCCATCCGAAGCTGCCGCCCGTGGTCGGGTTCGCAAAAACGGCGACCATCCGCTGCTCCACGCCGTTCGACCCGGCGCTGCGCAGGCAGAAGCAGCTCGCCTACTACGAATACCTCGCGCAGGCGAACGGGCCGACGGTGGCCGTGGTGCAGGACGTCGACAGCCGGCGCGGCCTGGGCGCGTTCTGGGGCGAGGTCAACACCCACGTGCACTGGGGGCTGGGCTGCGTCGGCGCGGTCACCGACGGATCGATGCGCGACCTGGACGCGATGCACCCGCAGTTCCAGTGCCTGGCGGCCGCGCTCTCGCCCAGCCACGCCTGGGTGCAGGTGGCGGATTTCGGCAAGCCGGTGGATGTGCTCGGGCTGGCCGTATCCGACGGCGATATCGTGCATGCGGACCGGCACGGGGCGATCGCAATCCCCGCCGATCTGCTCGAGAAGCTTCCCGCGGCGATCGATCTCATGGCGCGGCGGGAGAAGGTGATCCTCGACGCGGCCAAGCAGCCGGGATTCGACATGACCAGGCTGCGCGAGGCGTTCGCGGCGTCGGACCGCGTCAAGTAAGGATGCCCCGGCACAGCCCCGGGGGCTCTGCACCGTGAACCGCTGCAATCGGTTCCAGGCGCCGCGACCGCGCCGCCGGTTCCGCGGCATCGGCTGATCTGGTCTCGTGTCTTCTTCCCGGACTCCAATGCACTCGCGAATCAGGGCGAGCTGGAAAGTGCTCGCGCTGCTGTGCCTGATGTACTTCATCACCTACGTGGACCGCGTCAACGTCGGCACGGCGGCCGCCGCGTTCCAGCGCGAACTCGCGCTCAGCAACACCCAGGTGGGCCTGGTGTTTTCCGCCTTCGCCTATCCCTATCTCGTGTTCCAGATCATCGGCGGCTGGCTCGGCGACCGCTTCGGCGCGCGCCGCACCCTGCTGCTCTGCGCGCTGGTGTGGTCCGGCGCGACGATCCTGACCGGCCTCGCCGGCGGACTCGCGTCGATGCTCGCGGCGCGGGTGCTGCTCGGTCTGGGAGAAGGCGCCACGTTCCCGGCCGCCACCCGCGCCATGTCCCACTGGACGCCCGCTTCGCAGCGCGGCGTCGCGCAAGGCCTCACGCACGCTTTCGCGCGCATCGGCAATGCGGTCACGCCGCCGCTCGTGGCCTCGCTGATGCTGGCGCTCACCTGGCGCGGTTCGTTCGTGGTTCTCGGCGTCGCGAGTCTCGCCTGGGCGCTGGCCTGGGCGCTCTACTTTCGCGACGATCCCGGGCAGCACCCCGCCGTCACGAAGGAGGAGCAGGCCGGCCTGCCGGCCTACTCCCATGGCCGCGCGCAGCCGCCGCTGCCGTGGCGCAGGCTCGCGTTGCGCATGGCCCCGATCATCGCGGTGTACTTCTGCTACGGCTGGACGCTATGGCTGTTCCTGAGCTGGATCCCGATGTACTTCCTGCATCGCCACGGCATGGACCTGAAGCATTCGGCGCTGTTCGCCCGGTGTGTTCTTCGCCGGCGTCGTCGGCGATACGCTGGGAGGCATCCTGAGCGACCGGTGGCTGCGCAGGACCGGCCGCCGCGAGGTCGCGCGCCGCAACCTGGTGGTGATCGGCATGTCGGGCGCCGTGCTCGCATTGCTGCCGGTGCCGTTCGTGCAGGACTTCGCCGCCGCCGCCTTCTGCCTGAGCCTGGGATTTTTCTTCGCCGAACTCACCATCGGTCCGATGTGGGCGATCCCGATGGACGTCGCGCCGCGCTACTCGGGGACGGCAAGCGGGCTGATGAACGTGGGCTCGGCGCTGGCGGCGATCGTGTCACCGGTCGCCGCAGGCTGGGTGATCGACCGCACCGGGGACTGGAGCCTGCCGTTCGTGGGCTCGACGATCCTGATGCTGCTCGGCGTGGCGCTCGCCTTCCACATGCATCCGGAACGCCCACTGCCCGAGCCGGATTGACGCGGGTGTCGCGCAGGCGGCGACTGCGGGTGCGCGCTACGGCGCGCTATCTTTCCGGATAACCCGGCCGGCTCGGCCGCTTCTGCCCGTGCTGCTGCGCGTTCCGCTTCAGACTCTCCTCGGCATGCTCCCGGCCCGCCTGATCCTTCTTCTCCGTCATCTGCTGAACGTCCTGCAGGCTCTGGACCCGGTCCTGGGCGTTCTGGATCGGCATGGTTGCCGCACCGTCCGCAGGATCGTCCGCTGCGCCCGCCGCTGCGGCGCAGAGCATCGCTGCAACGGCACCCAATGCTGCCGCCGCATTTCGTGTCGCCGACATCCTGTCCTCCTTCGTCTGCCTTGCCGAGATTGCGCTCCGTCCCGGACCGCACCGCGGTCCGCGCACGAGCGACTCGCGAATAAAGAAAGGACCGCGGCACGGGCGGCAAAGTTTCCTTCGGCGAGCCGGGATCCGGTCGTCGCGAGGCGACGCGCGCCGCATCCCCCGGCGGCCCCTGAGGTACACTCCGGGCCAGCACGTTCGGAGGAGAAGAAAAATGAAGAAAGTCGTCTGGGGTGTTCTCGGCACCGCCAGGATCGGCTTGCAGCGGGTGCTGCCGGGAATGCGCAAGAGCCCGCTCATCGAACTGCGCGCCATCGCGTCGCGCTCGGCGGACGCGGCGCGCAAGGCGGCGCACGACCTCGGCATTCCGAAGGCGTACGGGTCGTACGAGGCGCTGCTCGCCGATCCCGAGATCGAGGCGATCTACAACCCGCTGCCCAATCACCTGCACGTGCCGCTGACGCTCGAGGCGGCGCGCGCGGGCAAGCACGTGCTGTGCGAAAAACCGATCGCGCTCAACGCCGCGGAGGCCGAGCGGCTTCGCGCCGCGGCGGGCAAGGCGCTCATCATGGAAGCCTTCATGGTGCGCTTCCATCCGCAGTGGCTGCGCGCGCGCGAGCTGGTCCGGGAAGGCGCGATCGGCGCGCTGCGCGCGGTGCAGATGTTCTTTTCCTATCACAACACCGATCCGGACAACATTCGCAACAGGCCCGACATCGGCGGCGGCGCGCTCTACGACATCGGCTGCTATCCGATCACCGCCGGGCGATTCTTCTTCGAGGCCGAGCCCCGGCGAGGAATCGCGCTCGTCGACCGCGACCCCGCGTTCCGCACCGACCGGCTGACGAGCGCGCTGGTGGATTTCGGCGGCGGACGCCACCTGGACTTCACCGTCTCGACCCAGTGCGCGCCCTACCAGCGGATCCAGTTGTGCGGATCGAAGGGGCGGATCGAGATCCACGTTCCGGTCAACCCGGCGCAAGGCGCGAAGACCAGGCTCTTCGTCGACGACGGCTCGTCCCTGGAAGGCGCCGGCATCCGCACCGAGACGATCGCCGAGAGCGACCAGTACCAGTTGCAGGGCGAGGCGTTCTCGCGCGCGATCCGCGGCGAGATCGAGCTGCCCTACGGCGTGGACAACGCGGTGCTCGGCATGCGCATCATCGATGCGCTGTTCCGCTCCGAAGGCAGCGGCAGATGGGAGCAGGTGTAACGGGCGAACGGGCGCGAGTGGCGGGAAAACGCGGCGCGTCCGGACCGAAAGACCGCGCGGCGAGAGAGGGGAGAGGGCTCATGCAAGCACTGATCAACCCGGTAAAGGAAATCATCGCCAAGGGCGGGATCGCGATCGGGATCGGCGTGCGCGGCGTGCGCGGGGTCGAGATTGCCCGCGCGATGAAGACCGCGGGCTTCGATTTCCTGTTCATCGACCTCGAGCACGGCGCGACCTCGGTGGAGACCGCCTACTCGATCTCGGTGGCCGCGCTCGACGCCGGCATCGCGCCCTTCGTGCGCGTGCCGCACATGGAGCTCAAGCTCGGCACGCGCTGCCTGGACGCCGGCGCGCTCGGCATCGTCGTCCCGCACGTCGACACGCCGGAAGAGGCGCGCGCGATCACGGACGCATTCCGCTTCGCGCCGCAGGGACATCGCTCGATCGGCGGCGGCTATCCCCAATTCGGCTTCGCCGCGGTGCCGGCGAAAGAGGCGGTCGCGGCGCTCAACGACGCGAGCGTCGTGGTGGCGATGGTGGAAACGCCGCGCGCGGTGGAGAACGCGGAGAGGATCGCCGCCGTGCCCGGCATCGACGCGCTGCTGATGGGCACCAACGACTTGTGCCTCGAGATGGGCATCCCGGGCCAGCTCGATCATCCCAGGGTGGCGGCCGCGATCGACACGGTCATCGGCGCGTGCCGGAAGCACGGCAAATGGCCGGCGCTCGGCGGCGTCTACACGCGGGACCTGCTCAAGCAGTACCTCGCGCGCGGCATACGCATGGTCCTGGCCGGCAACGACCTGAGCCTGCTGGTGGGTGCGGCCACCGAGCAGGCGAAGTTCGTGCGCGGCTGCGCCTGAGCGCGAAGCGGCCGGTGAACCAGGTCTTCGTCCACGAGCAACTGGTGCGCTTCTCGCACTGCGATCCGGCGGCGATCGTCTATTTCCCGCGCCTGTTCGACATGGCGCACGCCGCCATGGAGGAATGGTTCCTGCGCGGCCTCGAGCGACCGCTCGCGAGCCTCATTCGCGAGCGCCGCATCGGCACGCCCACGGTGACCATCCAGGGCGAATTCCTGAAGCCGCTCAGGATGGGCGACTGGCTCCGGTTCGAGCTGCGCGTGGCGAAGCTCGGCAACGCCTCCGTCCGGCTCGTCTACAGCGGCAGGAAGGACGCCGCGGAGCACTTCAGGATCTCGCAGACCATCGCCTTCATGTCGCTCGAAACCGGAGCGGCGATCCCGGTTCCCGCCGATCTGCGGCCGCGCATCGAAGCATATCTCGCCGGCTAGAGCCGGCCCTCCTGCGCGGGCGAGCCGCGCATCGAAACCCCGATCCTTGCGGCGCCGGCGACATCGCCGCTCTGTAAAAACCTGTGGCTATATCTTTACAAATATAACGATCGCGATGTATCTTGTTGAACATAACGAACGGCCGCGACGGCGCGCCATCCCGGCAAGCAGGCGCCGGGCTTTACCAATCGCCACAGGGAGATTACAAAAATTGAAGCAGCATGAACTGCATCGCGTCGTTCGCGCCTTCCTCTCGGCGCCGCTGTTCGCCGCATCCCTCGTCCACGGCCCGGCCCATGCGGCGGCCGATTCGCCGGAAAGCGCCCCTGCGGCAGACGACGGGTATTTCGCGAACTGGTTCGAGCGGGTCGATCGGGCGCAGGAATCGCAGCCGCACTGGATCACGCCGCTCGCCACCGTCACGCCGAGGCTGGAGCAGGAATTCCGCTACGACCAGATCTACCAGGACCGGCCGAAGGGCGCGAACTTCACGAGCTACGGCGGCGGCAAGGGGCTGGAGCTGATCCCGACCGAGCGCACCGAGCTGATCATCAACGTGCCCGCGTACCAGACGCTCGACCGGCCGGACAAGCCGGCCGAACGGGGCTGGGCGGACGAATCGCTGCTGCTCAAGTACCGGATGCTGTCGGCGAACGAGGAGAACGGAAACTACATCGTCACCGGATTTCTCGGACTGAGCGTGCCGACCGGAGACGAAGCCTTCACCACCCACCACACCATCGTCACGCCCACGCTCGCCGCCGGCAAAGGCTGGGGCTCGCGCGACGAAGGTTTCGACATCCAGAGCACGCTCGGCATCAGCTTTCCGGACGGCGACCAGGGAAAGGTCGGCGTGCCGACCGTCTGGAACACCACGTTGCAGGCGCACATCTTCCAGCGCTTCTGGCCCGAAATCGAATTCAGCTACACGCACTGGAAAGACGGGCCGAACGACGGCAAGAACCAGTTGATCGTGACCTACGGGCTGGTCTACGGCCGCATTCCCCTCGGCGGCCGCTCCAAGCTCATCCTCGGCCTGGGCTATCAGACCAGCCAGGCAACCGCGTTCACGACCTATGACCGGGCCTGGCTCGGCACCGCGCGCGTGACGTTCTGAACGCGTCGCGCGGCGGAAATTTTCCGCTGCAGTTCGCCGGGAACCCGATCCGCCTTCCTGGCGGCACGCAGGCCTCGCGGCCGCGCTTCGCGTATCATCTCCTCGATCCCGCACGTCGCGCGGCCGGCAGGACAAACGATAACCAGACGCCCGGTCGCGCGGAATCGCGCCGCGTCGAGGCGGCGTTGGGTCCGCCATGCAGGAGGAGTCATGAAACTCGGATTCGTCGGCGCGGGCTTCGTCGCCCGCTTTCAGGCAATCGCCGTGCACCAGGTGCGCGGGCTGGAAATCGCCGGCATTCTCGCAAGAAGCGGCGCCGCGACTCTCGCCGCCTACTGCCGCAACCACCGCCTGGGCGAGGCGAAGATCTACGATTCCATCGAGGAAATGGCGAAGCAGGTCGACGCGATCGCGATCTACGCTCCCAATTACGCGCGCGTCGAGATCATGGAGGAAATCGCGGCGGCCTGCCGCGCGGGCGCGCGCGTCCGGGGCGTGATCGTGGAAAAGCCGCTCGCGCGCAACATGAAGGAGGCCCGCCGGATGGTCGAGCTGGCCCGCGGAGCAGGATTGCATACCGCCTATTTCGAGAACCAGATCTTCATGAAGGCGATCCGCACCCAGCGCGAGCAGCTCCTGCCGGTCATGCGCTCCATGGGCCCGCTCACGCTCACCCGCTCCGCCGAGGAGCACGGCGGGCCGCACGAGCCCTGGTTCTGGGACCCCACGCGCCAGGGCGGCGGCGTGCTGCTCGACATGGGCTGCCACAGCATCGCCGTGGGGCGCTACGTACTCACCCCGCCCGACAAGGACCTGCTGTACCTGCAACCGCGAATGGTCACCGCGGACATCGGTCTGCTCAAGTGGGGCCAGCCCAAGTGGCGCGTGAAGCTGCTCAAGGAGCGGGGCGTGGACTACGCCCTCACCCCTGCGGAAGATTTCGCCACCGGCATGATCACGTACTGGAATAGCGAGATCGGGCAGCGCGTGAAGGCGCAGTTCACCGACTCCTGGATGTTCGAGAAGCAGGGCCTGCGGCTGTTCATGGACGGCATGGGGCCGGGCTACGCCTTCGAGATCGACACGCTGGAGTCGCCGCTCAACGTGTTCATCGGCGATGAGGCGGCGGACACGATCGCCGACCAGGAAGGCGCGCTCGAGAAGGCCACCGCCAGCCGCGGACTGCTCGCGGTGCAGTACAACGAAGCGGACCTGTACGGCTACACCGACGAGAACCGCGACATGATGGAATCGTTCGCCGCCGGGCGCGACGCCATGCTGTCCTGGGAGTACGGCCTGGAGATCCAGCGCCTGGTGATGGCAAGCTACCTCGCGGCCGAGCGGCGCAGGTGCATCGATCTGACCGACAAGGCGCTGCTGGCGGAACTCGACAGCTACGTGCCAGCGATCCAGCAGGGCAAGGGCGCCGCCCAGCTCCTTTAGCGGCGCGGGAAGGCAACGGCGATCGCCGCGGGCGGGCGCAGACCGTTTCGCCGCCGCGGCTTCGCATCGTTTTCGAACAGGAGGGCCCGATGAATAGAGAACTCCGCCGCCGGACGGCAATCTGTGCGTTTGCGGTCTGTCTGGGTGCCGCCGGGCGCGCGGCCGGCGAGCCGCTGAACGTCAAGCCCGGATTGTGGGAAACAACCGCCATCTCGGTGCAGCAGGGAGACGCGGTCGCGGCCATGCCCGACTTGAGCCGGCTTCCGCCGGAGAAGCGCGCGCAGATCGAAAAAATGCTCGCCGCGCGCAGCGGCAAACCGGTGACGCACGTCTTCCGGAGCTGCGTGACCGAGGAGCAGATCCGGAAGCAGACGCTGTTTTCCGAGTCGGAAGCCGAGCAGAAGCAGTGCCAGCATAAGATCCTGCAGAGCACCGCGCGCGACCAGAAGGCAACGCTCACCTGCGAGGACGGCAAGCGAACCGGTGAAATCTCGATTCACGCCGACGGCGACCAGCGCGTCACCGGCAAATTCACGATGGTCCGACGCGACCAGGGCAAGGAGTTCAGGGTGCGCAGCGAAATGACCGCAAGCTGGCTGGGCTCGGATTGCGGCGAACTCAAGCCGGGGCAAAGCAAAAAGCAGGATTAAAAACCCTAGTGAACCACCAAGGCACAAAGGCACCAAGAAAATCCGGGGCAAGCGGTTTTCTTGGAGTCTCGGTGCCTTGGTGGTTGATCCCGGTTCTCGCCCTGAAGAATTTTTCCGGTGCGGCTATTTCGCGAACAACCGCCCGGGATCCTCGAAGGCCTTGAACTCGAGCGCGTTGCCGCAGGGGTCGAGAAGGAACATCGTGGCCTGCTCGCCAGCCTGCCCCCGGAAGCGCACGTGGGGCTGGATGATGAAGCGCACGCCCGCGTGCGCGAGCCGGTTCGCGAGGCTCTTCCACTGCGCCATCGGCAGCACGACGCCGAAGTGGCGCACCGGCACGTTGTCCCCGTCCACCCGATTCGTGTCGCGGTGACCCGCTTCGGGCGACAGGTGCGCGACGATCTGGTGGCCGTAGAAATTGAAATCCACCCACTGCTCCGAGGAACGCCCCTCGGGGCAGCCGAGCAGCCCGCCGTAGAATTCGCGCGCCTTGGCGAGGCTGGTGACGGGGAAGGCAAGGTGGAAGGGCGGCAGTTGCGGCATCGGTGCGGCTCCGGTTCAGGCAGGTCTCGCGTGGGTTAACATTCGCTCCAACGGGTCGAGCGCGGCGCATCATCCATGCAACGTACCGCAACGTCAACTGCATCTACGGGAGACCGCACAATGAATTCGCACGACAAAGTCGCCATCGTCACCGGCGCGGGCAGCGGCATCGGCAAGGCCGTGGCGCTGGCGCTGCTCAAGGACGGCTATCGCGTCGCGCTAGCGGGCCGGCGTAAGGACGCGCTGGAACAGACGGCGAAGGACGCGGGCGCGGCCGGCTCGCGGGCGCTGGCGGTACCCACCGACGTGAGCAAGCCGGATTCGGTGAAGGCGCTGTTCGCGGCGGCGAAGCGGCAATTCGGCCGGCTGGACGTGCTTTTCAACAACGCCGGCGTCAATGCGCCCGGCGTCCCGCTCGAGGACCTCACGTTCGAGCAGTGGAAGAACGTGGTGGACATCAACCTGACCGGGATGTTCCTGTGCATGCAGGAGGCGTTCCGGATCATGAAGGAGCAGAACCCGCGCGGCGGGCGCATCATCAACAACGGCTCGATCTCGGCGCACGCGCCGCGCCCCAATTCCGCGCCCTACACCTCGACCAAGCACGGCGTCACCGGGCTCACCAAGTCGGGCTCGCTCGACGGGCGCAAGTACGATATCGCGGTGTGCCAGATCGACATCGGCAACGCGCTCACCGAGATGGCGGCCAGGATGACCAAGGGCGTGCCGCAGGCGGACGGCTCGACCCGCGTCGAGCCCACGATGGACGTACAGCACGTTGCCGACGCGGTGCTGCACATGGCAAACCTGCCGCCGGACGTGAACATGCAGTTCCTCACCATCATGGCGACCAAGATGCCTTTCGTGGGGAGGGGCTGAGCATGGCTTCCCGCGCGCGCTACCTGTTCATCGCCAGCATGGATGTCGATGCCGACAAGGAACAGCTGTTCAACGAGGTCTACGATCGCGAGCACATCCCGAACCTGCTCAAGGTGCCGGGCGTGCTATCGGCCCGGCGCTACACGGCGGAGCCGCTGACCATGATGATCGGCGGCGAGAGGAAAACGATCGCCGCCCAGGGCGAGCCGCGTTACAGCGCGGTCTACGAGCTGGAGAGCGCGGAGGTGCTGCTCAGCGAGGCGTGGGCGCGGGCCGTCGAGGCCGGTCGCTGGCCGGCCCAGGTCAGGCCCTATACCCGCAACCGCCGGCACCGGCTGTTCCGGCTGTTGTAGCGCTCAGCGGATGGGCGTCAGGTTGCGGACGAACTGCTCCACCGATGCGCACCAGGAGAATTGCTCCGCATAACGTCGGGCTTTGTCGCGGGAGATGTTCAGCGCGCCGAGGCAGGCGAAGGCCAGATCCTCGTGGAGTACGCCGGCGCCGCTGTCGCCGATAACATCGAGCGGGCCGGGAACCGGGAAGGCCGCAACCGGCGTGCCGCAGGCCAGCGCTTCGAGCATGACTAGGCCGAACGTGTCGGTCAGGCTTGGAAACACGAACACGTCCGCGGCGCGGTAGTAGCGCGCGAGCTCGGCGGGCGTCTTGATGCCTTCGAAGCGCACGCCGGGGTATTTGCGCTCGAGCGCGGCGCGGAGCGGCCCTTCGCCGACCACCCACTTCGACCCGGGCAGATCGAGCTCGAGGAAGGCCTCGAGGTTCTTTTCCACCGCGACGCGGCCGACATAGAGAAAGATCGGAGGGGTGTCGGTCAGGTGGTCGCGCTCGCCCGGGCAGAACGTCTCGGTGTCCACGCCCCGGGTCCAGTCCACGGTATTGGCAAAGCCGCGCGCCTGAAGGTCGCGCCGGACGCTGGGCGTGGGCACCATCACCGCGCGCGACGGCGCGTGAAAGCCGCGCAGCCATCGGTACGTCCAATCGACCGGGATGCGGATGCGGGCATGGACGTACTCGGCAAAGCGCGTATGGAAAGCGGTGGTGAAGGCGAGTTTGCGCGCCAGGCAGTAGCGACGCGCCGCCATGCCGAGCGGGCCCTCGGTGGCGATGTGAACGGCGTCGGGCGCGAAGGCCTCGATCTCCTGGCTGACGCCGGCGAAGGGCAGCAGGCTCAGGCGGATCTCCGGGTAGGTCGGGCAGGGAATCGACCTGAACCCTTGCGGCGTCAGGAAGCGCGCTTCGTGCCCCAGATCGCGCAGCCCGTCGCCGATCTTGCCCAGCGTGGTGACCACGCCGTTGACCTGCGGCGACCAGGCGTCGGTGACGATCATGACCTTCATGTATGCGCCTCTTCTTCGAGCTCGACGCGTTGCGCGGCGGGCGCGCGAAGCTGCCGGCGCCACTGCACGATCCTGAGTTCGCCCTCGAAAGTTTCCACCAGCGCCGAGAGGCTTTCCACCCAGTCGCCGTCGTTGCAGTAGACCACCCCGTCGATGGTCTTGATCTGGGGCTTGTGGATGAACTGGCGCAGTGCCTCGTCGTGGTTGCCGGCGATGTAGGTGACCCGGGTGCCCTTGCGCGCCTTGCGCAGGACCTTCTGCACCACGTCGTTGTGCGCCTGCGTCCAGTACCAGCGGCGCTTCAGTTGCCAGCCGTCGATGACGTCGCCGACGAGATAGAGGTGGTCCGACTCGTTGTGGCGGAGAAAGTCGAGGGGGAATGCGGCCTGGCAGCCGGGCGTGCCCAGGTGGATGTCGGAGATCCAGATGGACCGGTAGCGGTTCACCCGGGCCCCGGGGTTGTCGCTCAGGTCCAGACGGGAATTCGCCATGTCATGCTGGCGCGCATGAGACCACGCCAACATGACAGCGATATTGCAGAGGGCGCGGACGCCCGGGCGCCCCGCGCAGTCTACTTCAGCGCCTTGAAGCGGATGCGCTTCGGGCGCGCGCCTTCTTCGCCGAGGCGCTTCCTCTTGTCCGCTTCGTATTCCTGGTAGTTGCCGTCGAAGAACACGGCCTGCGAGTCGCCCTCGAAGGCGAGGATGTGGGTGGCGATGCGGTCGAGGAACCAGCGGTCGTGCGAGATGACCAGCACGCTGCCGGCGAATTCCAGCAGCGCGTCTTCCAGCGCCCGCAGCGTCTCGACGTCGAGGTCGTTGGACGGCTCGTCGAGCAGCAGCACATTGGCGCCCACGCTCAGGGTCTTCGCCAGATGCAGCCGCCCGCGCTCGCCGCCGGAGAGATTGCCGACGATCTTCTGCTGGTCGGCGCCCTTGAAATTGAAGCGGCCGAGGTAGGCGCGCGAGGGCATCTCGAACTTGCCGACAGTGAGCACATCCTGGCCGTTCGACACCGCCTCCCACACCGTCTTGTCGTTCGGCAGTCGCTCGCGCGACTGGTCGACGAAGGCGAGCTTGACGCTGGGGCCGATCGCGATTTCGCCGCTGTCGGGCCGCTCCTTGCCGGTGATCATGCGGAACAGCGTCGACTTGCCGGCGCCGTTCGGCCCGATGATGCCGACGATCGCGCCGGCCGACACGCGGAACGAGAGCTTGTCGATCAGCAGCCGCTCGCCGTAGCCCTTGGAGACGTTCTTGAACTCGATGACGTTGTCGCCGAGCCGCTCCGCGACCGGGATGAAGATTTCCTGCGTCTCGTTGCGCTTCTGGTACTCGTGGGAGGACAGCTCCTCGAAGCGCGCGATGCGGGCCTTGCTCTTCGCCTGCCGCGCCTTCGGGTTCTGGCGCACCCATTCCAGCTCCTTCTGCATCGTCCGGATGCGCGCCGATTCCTGCCTGGCCTCGATCTCAAGACGCTTTTCCTTCTGCTCGAGCCACGACGAATAGTTGCCCTTCCAGGGGATGCCGTGGCCGCGGTCCAGCTCCAGGATCCATTCCGCGGCGTTGTCCAGGAAATAGCGGTCGTGGGTGACCGCCACCACGGTGCCGGGGAAGCGCTGCAGGAACTGCTCCAGCCACTCCACGCTCTCGGCGTCGAGGTGGTTGGTCGGCTCGTCGAGCAGCAGCATGTCGGGCTTGGACAGCAGCAGCCGGCACAGCGCGACGCGCCGCTTCTCGCCGCCGGACAGGTTATCGACCCGCGCCGCCCACGGCGGCAGGCGCAGCGCGTCTGCCGCGATTTCGAGCTGGTGCTCCACGTCGGCGCCGCTCGCCGCGAGAACGGCTTCGTACTTCGCCTGCTCCGCGGCGAGCTTGTCGAAATCGGCGTCCGGCTCGGCGTAAGCCGCGTAGATCTCGTCGAGCTTGCGCTTCGCCTCCATCACCTCGCCCAGGCCGCCCTCGACCGCCTCGCGCACCGTGTGGCCGGGGTCGAGCTGCGGCTCCTGCTGCAGATAGCCGATGCGGATGTTGGGCATCGGCACCGCCTCGCCCTCGATGTCCGTGTCCAGCCCCGCCATGATCCGCAACAGCGTGGACTTGCCGGAGCCGTTCAGGCCGAGCACGCCGATCTTGGCGCCGGGGAAAAAAGACAACGAAATGTCTTTGAGGATCTGCCGCTTGGGGGGAACGACCTTCCCCACCCGCATCATGGTGTAGACGTACTGGGCCACTGGAGTCCTGGTCGCCGGAAATCGGAAAGCGCGCAATTATGCGCGAAGCGGCGCGCCAAGGCACGCCTCCGCTCGGCTATCATCCGCGGCACGGAGGAGGAAAGCCACGATGCCCTACGCCATCCAGACCCGCGACAAGCCGGGCGCGGGCGCGATCCGCGCCGCCAACCGCCAGGCGCACATCGACTACCTGACCGCGAACAAGCACCTGCTGCTCGCCGCCGGCGCGCTGATCGACGACGACGGCAGCGGCGGCCACGGCGGGATTCTGCTGGTGGACACCGACGACCGCGCGCAAGCCGAGCGCTTCGTCGCCGAGGACCCGTTCACCAAGGCGGGATTGTTCGAGCAGGTCACCGTCACCCGCTGGCGCAAGGCGTTCTTCGACCGCGAGCGGCTGATCTGAGGCGCGGCGGCCGGGATATCGACCGGCGCCGGAAAACATCGCAACAGGGGAGGAAACGACATGAGGATCGGAAGGCTGCTCGTCTTGCTGCTCGCGATGGCGCCGCTTGCCGGCGCGCAGGACCTGCGGGTGTTTCCGCCGCCGCCGCCGGTCAAGAGCCCGATCGAAGGCGCCATCGACTTCCACGTCCATTCGGCGCCGGACGTCTTCGGCCGCAGCGTGACGGACATCGAGGCCGCCACGCTCGCCAAGCGGATGGGGCTGCGCGCGATCGTGCTCAAGAACCACGTCACCGGCACCGCCGATCGCGCCGCGCTCGTGCGCGAAGTCGTGCCCGGCATCGAGGTATTCGGCGGCATCGTGCTGAACCAGGCGGTGGGCGGAATCAACCCGGCGGCCGTGGAACGGATGGCGCGCATGTCCGGCCGCTACGGGAAAGTCGTGTGGCTGCCCACCATCGACGCGGACAACCACATGAAGACCTTCCACGAGCCGGGCAGCGGCATCCGCGCGGCGGTCGACGGCAAGGTGACGCCGGAGACCGAGGCGGTGCTCAAGATCGTGGCGCGCGAGAATCTGGTGCTGGAGACCGGCCACCTCGCCGCCGACGAATGCCTCGCGGTAATCCGGCGCGGCGCCGAGCTGGGCGTGAAGAACATGCTGGTCACGCACGCCATGGCGCAGGTGCCGAACATGTCGACCGGGCAGATGAAGGAGGTGGCAAGGCTGGGCGGCTATCTCGAGCTCGATTTCATCAATCATCTGATGGGGCCGGAGGCGCACCTGCCCTGGATGCGCCCCTGGCATCGCGTCTCGATCAAGGACATGGCGCGGGCGATCCGGGAGGTCGGCGCCGAGCACATGGTGCTCGCCACCGACCTCGGCCAGACCGGCAACCCGACGCATCCCGACGGCTACCTGCTGCTGGTGCAGGGGCTCAAGCAGGAAGGCATCGGCGATGCCGAGCTGGACCGGATGATGCGCCGCAATCCCGCCCGTCTCCTGGGATTGGAGTAAACCGCAGCCGCGGCGCCGGCGCATCCACCCGTAAGGCTCGCGCGTATCTAGCGACGAACGCCGCAGCCGGGGACCTCACCCGGCGGCGGGGTTCGCGCGGCGCGTCGAACCGCCGCGAATGACGGGCGGACCACGGTACCGATCGGTGAATTCGGGACCGGACCTCCGCCCTGTGATCAATCGCGACAACAAGGAGAGCTGGAGATGGAACTGAATCGGCGCAAACTGATCGGCGTGGCGCTCGCCACTGCGGCCGCGACGCTGTTCGCGGTGGGAACGGTGAGCACCACCTCGGCGGAAGAAGTGATGGTGAAGTGTTACGGGGCGAACGCCTGCAAGGGCCAGGCCGAGTGCAAGACATCCATGAACTCATGCAAGGGCCACAACACCTGCAAGGGCCAGGGCTTCGTGAAGATGACCGAGAAGGCCTGCGTCGACAGGCTCGGCCGCGGCTGATCGCCGGTCGCAGCGCAAAAGGGGACGCCACGCGGCGTTCCCGTTTTTTTCTTCTCAGGGGCAACGCCACGGCGAGTTCCTCCTCGGCGGCGTCGAGCGCAAGGACGGCGCCGATCAGGGACCCCGCGCCCGCTCGATCTGCGCTCCGTAGATCGCGCGCACGGTGTCGATCGTGTCGGCTTCCTCCGGCTTCTTGTCGGGCCGGTAGCCCTTGACGCGCGCAAAGCGCAACGCCAGGCCGCCCGGATAATGCGGGCTCGCCTGCAATTCGTTGAACGCGATCTCGACGACGAGCTCCGGGCGCACGTGCACCGTGTAGGCGTCGCGCCCGATTTCCCGCGCCAGCAGCTCGCGCGTCTGCCATTGCAGCGTCTCGTCGGTCAGGCCCTTGAAGGTCTTGCCGAGCATGACGAAGCCTCCGGAGGACGAATCGCGCGCGCCGAGGTGCAGGTTCGACAACCATCCTCTGCGCCGTCCGTGTCCCCACTCTGCCGCCAGCACCACGAGGTCCAGGGTGTGCGCACGCTTGATCTTCAGCCAGCTCGCGCCGCGGCTGCCCGCCTCGTAGGGCGCATCGAGCGCCTTCGCCATCACGCCCTCGTGGCCGTGCTGCAGCGCCTGCTCGAAAAAAGCTTGCGCGCCGGCAGGGTCCCGGGTCAGCAGCCGCGGAACCAGCAGCGCGCGCGGCACGACCTCGCCCAGCGCCCCGAAGCGTTCCTGCGCCGGATGATCGGCAAGCGCTTCGCCGTCCCGGTGCAGGCAGTCGAAGAAGAACACCGACAGCGGAAGCGTCTGCCGCATCGCGTCGACGTCGAGTCTGCGTCCGAAGCGGCGCATGGTGACCTGAAACGGCTGCGGCGCGCCGCCCGGCGCGAGCGCGATCGTCTCCCCGTCGAGGACGAGGTCGCGTGCGGCCGCGCTGCGCACCGCCTCGACCACTTCCGGCACGGCGGCGGTGACGTCGTTGAGGCTGCGGGTGAAGACGCGCACTTCGTCGCCCGCCTTGTGCACCTGGACTCGCGCGCCGTCGAGTTTCCATTCGAACGCCGCGGCGCCGAGCCGCGTCAGCGCGTCGCCGACGTCTTCCGCGGTCTGCGCCAGCATCGGCTGCACGGGCTGCAGCACGCGCAGGGAAAAGCCGCGCACCGCCCGCAGGCCGCCGGCAAATGCCGCGCGGGCGACCTGCGCGATGTCGCCGGCCAGCATCGCCGCGCGTCGCACTTCGGCGATCGGCACCGCCGCCGCCCGCGCAACCGCTTCGAGCATCACTCCTTCCAGCGCGCCCTGGCGCAGCTCGCCCACCAGAAGCCGCAGCAGAAAGTCCTGCTCGGCTGGCGTCGCGCGACGGAACAGCTCGCCGAGCAGCCTGCCGCGTTCGGCTACTGCGCCCTTGCCGCTGACGGCAGCCACGTGCCCCAGCACGGAATCCGTTTCCGCGAGCGTGAGCATCGGCTGCGAAGCCGCGCCGGTGCGCGCTTCCTGCAACGCGGCGTCCCCGATCCCGAGCCTGCCTTGGCGCGTTTCTCCGGACAGAAACGGCACCGCGATTGCGATCTCGTCCGGCGCCAGCGCGCGCAGGCACGCCGCCAGCGCATCGATCTTGGCGAGACGGCTCGAGGTCTCCGCGACGCGTCGCGAGACCTCGACGAGGGTGGCGAGCGGCGTCATCGGTCGGGCCGGATCGAACGGTAAGGTCGTTCTGTATTCCTAGCTCGTTCCGCGCCCCGTCGCTCCGGTGTTTTCCGCCGTATCGGATTCTTCGCCGCGTTCCCGCTTTTCAGGCCGCGCGCCGCACGTCTTCGGCGGCATTCGCCCGCTCGAGCGGATTGACGAACGGCAAGCGCTTCAGCTCCCTGCCCTCGCGGTCGCGATAGACGAGCTGGCGGGTGTCGAAGTCGAACTCGGGGTGATGCGCCTCGCTCCATTTCTCGAGAAAGTACATGAAAAAGGGAACGAACAGTCCGCGCCTGGGATGGCGGCGATGCATGGCGAACACGTATTCCGGCGAGCGTCTGATTTCGCAGCCGGCGTGGCAGTACTGCACCCAGACGTGATCGCCCAGCACGACGAGCTTCCAGAACGGCGGATGATTATAGAACCGCAGCGTCACCTTCTTGCCCGCTTTGCGAAGCGCGCCGAGATAGCCGATGCTTGCCTCGATCTCCCTGGCGAAGGTCTGCGCCGTCGCATTCTTCCCGGGAAGCGAGTCGATGCGCCGGCGCGCGCCGTCGCTCGCCGGATTGAGCAGCATGACGCGGATTTCGCAGGCGGTCGCCAGCGGTGCGCGAAACAGGCTGCGCCTGTCGATGAAGGTATCGTAACCGGTGACCGTCATGACGTAGGCGTCGCGCGCGGCGGGCAGCCTGCGGAACAGCGATGCGCTACGCCACCGGGACAGCCAGCTTTCGTTGCTCCTGGCATGGACCAGCGAGGCGACCCTCGCGCTGCCGACGAAGCGCCGGTTGTCCCAGGAAACCTTGGCCAGGTTGAACAGGACCACCAGCATGGACGCGACCACGGTCTCGGTCGTCAGCAGCAGGTGGGAATCGGTTTCGACCCGCGGCCACCACTGATAAAGGATGTACTGCGCCGCGACCGGCAGCGTAAAGGCGATGCCGATGGCGAGCAGCGTGATGATGCCATGCGAGAGCACGGCGCCGATCCAGGACAGGACGTTCGTCTCTTGATGTTTGAGCATTGCAACTTTCCCTTTGAAGCCGACAACTGCATGCGGGAGGCGGAACTTCGCCCGCAAAGCGTTTCGCAATTTGCGTGCCACCGATTTTCACGACATGAATCGCAGCCTGTCATGATTTCCACGACGGGGAAAAGTTCCTGTGCGGCAACGGGCGCGACGTTTTCGGCTGCGATCCGGTTCCCGCGGTGTTGCCTCGGGGCGACACCGCACAGGACGCGGACGGCGATCTCGAGCCGGCAGCGCTATACTCGCGCTACTTGCCGAGAAGACCGGAGGATGCAATGGGCGACATGACCGAACAGCGCGCTGGCTTCAAGTCGATGCGGGAAAGCACGAAGGCGGACTGGGACATCATCGTCGCGCGCTATCAGCCGTTCGCGCGCGAGCTGCCCGATCGCGTGCTCGCGCATCTGAAACTGCTCGGCGGAGACTCCGGCGGCTTCGCCGTCGACCGCCTGCAGCACTCGCTGCTGACCGCGACCCTGGCGCACAAGGCGGGGGAAGACGAGGAATACGTCGTGTGCGCGCTGCTGCACGACGCCGGCGACATGCTCGGGTCGTGGAATCATCCGGACGTGTCCGCCGCGATTCTGAAGCCGTTCGTCTCCGAAGAGAATCACTGGATGGTGGAAAAGCACGGCATCTTCCAGGGCTACTACTTCTTCCATCACATCGGCATGGACCGCAACATGCGCGAGCAGTATCGCGGCCATCCCCATTTCGAGCGCACGGCGCGTTTCTGCGAGCTGTACGACAACCCCGCCTTCGATCCCGACATGGAGTGCGCGCCGCTCGGATTTTTCGAGCCGATGCTGCGCCGGGTGTTTTCGTTTCCGAAAAATTCGATCTATCGCGATACCTGCCGGCCGTAGGCGCGGGCGCACGCATCAACCTGCCGCAAGCGCAGCTTCCCCGTCGAGCCGCAGACGTTTCCTAGCCGCGGCGTACTCGCGACGCAGCCGTTCCACGAGCTCGCATGCCGGAGGCACGTCCTCGATGTTGCCCACGCCCTGCCCGGCGCCCCAGATGTCTTTCCACGCCTTCGGCTTGTCCCGGTTGGAACCGAAGTTCATCACCGATTTGTCGGCGACCGGCAGCTTGTCCGGGTCGAGTCCGGCGGCGGCGATGCTCTTTTTCAGATAGTTGCCGTGCACGCCGCTGAAGTAGGGCGTGTACACGATGTCGGCCGCGCGACTGTCCACGATCATCTGCTTGTACGCGTCGCCTGCGTTCGCCTCCCGGGTGGCGATGAAGCGCGTGCCGATATAGGCGAAATCCGCGCCGATCGCCTCGGCGGCGACGATCCCGGCGCCGTCGGTGATCGCGCCGGAGAGCGCGATCGGCCCGGCGAAGAAGCGCCGCACCTCGCGCACCAACGCGAACGGGCTCAAGGTGCCGGCATGGCCGCCGGCGCCGGCGCATACCAGCACCAGGCCGTCCACTCCCGCCTCCAGCGCCTTTTCCGCGTGCCGGATGCTGATGACGTCGTGGAACACCGCGCCGCCGTACCCGTGCACCGTCTTCACCACGTCGTGCGGCGCGCGCAGGCTGGTGATGATCACCGGCACCCGGTGGCGGATACACACGTCGAGATCGCGATCGAGACGGTCGTTGGACTGATGGATGATCTGGTTCACCGCGAACGGAGCGATCCGCGCCTGCGGCCGCGCGAGGCGGCGGCTCTCAAGCGCCGTCTCGATGCTCGCTATCCATTCCTCGAGCCGCTCGGCGGGGCGGGCGTTGAGCGCCGGGAAGGCGCCGATGATGCCGGCGGCGCACTGCTCGATCACCAGCGCTGGATTGGACACAATGAACATCGGCGCGCCGATCACGGGCAGCGACATCCGGCTTTTCAGCTTCTCGACGAGCGACACGGAAGACCTCCCTCGCGGTTGGCGACGGCTAACTTGCCCGGCTCCGCTTTTCGCGTCAACAAACTCCGTCTCGCCGCCCGGGCGAAGCGCAGAGACAATCCCGGCCGCGGACCACTGGAATGACCGCACGGCCGATCGCGACGCTGCTCCTTGTCATCTCCCTGATGTCGGCAGCGGTCGTCGCGCATGCCGCGAGCGTGCACGCCGTGTCCTACGATCCCGCGGCGGTGCAGACCCGGGTCATGCACGATTACCGCGTCGCGCTGCAGGACGCGCCGGCGCACCTCCTGCGCCTCTACGAGCTGCGCCAGACCTTTACCGGCCGTGCGCCGGCATTCGCCGGGGTGCGCGCGACCGACATGCTGCAGCAGGGGATTGCCGACACCGTCGACGAGAACGGCACCGAGTCGGGGTACGTGACTTTCCTGCTGGAGGACGGAAACCGGATCTACGGCAGGTATGCCGGAACGCGCAAGTCGCATCGCTGGCCCGACGGCTCGCGGCATTTCGACGTCGAGGGCGACATCGAGCTGATCGGCGGCGACGGGGCATTCGCCGGCGCCCGCGGCACGATACACGTGCGCCTGATTCTCGACCCCGGCGCGGAGAGCAACCAGGGCGAGGCGCGCGGCGAAATCCGGCTCGATCATTAGAAGATCGTGGAAAAAGGCGGCTTCGCGGCGGAATCAGCGCGCGGACGTCGGCTGCGTGGAGCCGCCCGCGGCGAGATCTTCGTCGCGCGGCAGATCCGAGATCCGCCAGTCCCCGCCCAGCGCCTTGACCAGCCGCACGCTGGCCGACATCCGGCGGCGCGCGATGTCGAGCGCGGTGCGCTCGTTCGACAGCGCGATCGTCTGGGCCGTGACCACGTCCAGATAACTCACCGCGCCCGCCTGATAGCGATTGGTGGTGAGTTCAAGCGAGCGCTGCGCCGCCTTGACCGCCTCGTTCTGCGTCTGCGCCTCCTCGGCAAGGACATGCAGCGCGGCGAGATTGTCCTCGACGTCGCGGAATGCGACGAGCACGGTGTTCCGGTAGGAGGCGACATTTGCGTCGTACGCCGCGCGCGCCTCGTCGGTGAGCGCCTGGCGCAATCCGCCGTCGAACAGGATCTGCGAAATGGCCGGCCCAACCGCCCACAGGCGGCTTGGCCAGCTCAGCCAGTTGGAAGCGCTGGAGCTCTCGAATCCCGCCACGCCGGACAACGTAACCGTCGGGTAGAAGGCGGCCTGCGCGACGCCGATCTGGGCATTGGCCGCGGCGACCAGCCGCTCCGCCGCGGCAACGTCGGGTCGGCGCTCCAGCAGGGCAGAGGGCAGGCCCGGCGGCACGGCCGGCGGGGTCGCATCCAGCGGTGCCGCCGGCATGGAAAACGCCGCCGGCGCCTTGCCCAGCAGCACCGCGATCGCGTGCTCGAGCTGCGCGCGCTGCACGCCGAGGTCGATCGCCTGCGCCTGGGTGGTCTTGAGCTGGGTCTGCGCCTGCGCGACGTCGGTGAGCGATGCAATGCCGATCTCGAAGCGATTGCGCGTGAGAGCAAGCGCGTCCTGGTACGCGGCGATGGTCTTGTCGAGCAGCGCGCGATCCGCGTCCACGCCGCGCAGCTCGAAATAGGCGAGCGCGAGCTCCGCCTGCACCGACAAGCGCACGTTCTCGAGGTCCGCGGCGAAGGCCTGCGCGTTCGCCCGGCTGGACTCCACCGAGCGGCGGATGCGCCCCCACACGTCCGCCTCCCAGGAAACCTGCAGCGGCAGAATGAAGTCGTTGTTGGGGCCCACGATCGCGGGCGAGGAGATCGGCGTGCTCGCCGATCCGCGCCGGCGCGCTGCCGTCGCGCCGGCGGTCACGGTCGGGAAAAATCCGGCGCGGGTGGCCTGCACCAGCGCCACCGCCTGGCGGTACTGGGCCGCTGCCGCGACTATATTCTGATTGGAGAGGTCGACCTGGCTTTCGAGCGCATCGAGCCGGGGATCGCGGAATACCGCCCACCACTTTCCGCGCGCGGCCTCGTCGCTCGGACGCCCGACCTTCCACTCGTCGTTGCCGGCGGCCTCCTTGAAGGCGGCGGGGATGTCGACGCGCGGGCGCACGTAATCCGGGCCGACCGTGCACGCGTTGAGCAAACCGAGAATGATGACCGCGGCGGCGGCACCGGCCGGCGGAAGGACACGCGATCGCTGCGGATCGGATAACGGACGCATGGATTATTTCGCCGCTTTGTCTTCCGCCTGCTTCACGACCCGCACCCGCGCGCCGTCGGATATCGAGTCGGTCGGATTCACGACGACCTCGGCGCCGGCGTCCAGGCCCGAGACGACTTCCACGCTCGTCCCGAAATCGCGCCCGAGCTGGACCTTGGTCAGCGCGACGGTCTGATCGGGCTTGACCACCGCGACCTGCATCCCCTCCGCGCGGAACAGCAGCGTATTGACCGGCACGACGAGCGCCGGCTTGCCCGCCGAGAGCTTCAGGTGCACTTCGGCGTAGGCTCCCGGAAGCAGCTCGCCGGTGGGATTGTCCACCGCGACTTCGGCGAGCAGCGTGCGCGACACCGCGTCAATCGCCTGCGCGGTGCGCACCAGCTTGCCGGCGAAGCGGCGGCCGGGGAATTCGGCCAGAGTCAGCTCCGCCGCCACGCCCGGCACCGCTTCGCGCGAGTAAGCCTGCGGCACGTTCACGTACACGCGCAATCGATCGGTGGACGACAGATGAAACAGTTCCTTGCCAGGGCCGCCGCCGCTGCCGGCGTCGATCAGCGCCCCGACGTCGATGTTGCGCGCGGTAATCACGCCGGTGAACGGCGCATAGATTCTCTTGAAGGACTGCAGCTTCTCCAGCCGGGCGACATTGAACTTCGCGGCGGCTAGCGCGGCCTTCTTCGCGTCGCGGTCGCCCAGCTTCTCGTCGGTTTCCTGCTTCGAGACGGAATTGGTCTTCAGCAGCTCGATCCAGCGCTCGGAGGTCTTTTCCGCGAGCGCATAGTTGGCGGTCGCGGTCGCGAGATCGGCCCGTGCCTGCTGCAGCTGATCGTCGACCTCGGGTGTATCGATGTCGGCGAGCAGCTGGCCTTGCCTGACCCGCGCGCCGATGTCGAAATACCAGCGCTTCAGGTAGCCGTTGGTACGGGCGTATATCGGCGTGTCGAGGTAGGCCTGCATGTTGCCCGGCAGCACGATCTCCTGCGCCGCATCGGCGACCTTCGGATGCATCACCGAAACGTTGAGCACGTTGAGATCGGCGGTTTCCTTCTTGAGCGAGGCCCTCGCATCCAGCCGGGGCAGGATGCCGAAGACCACGGTTATCGCGGCGATGACGAGCAACACACCCGCCACCAGCCAGCGGCGCGAAAGACGGCTTGGGGATCCGTCGGAAACGGACGCGGGCCGATTGTTTTTCATTCCATGTTCTCCCAGCGGGCTACGCACTCTGCGGCGCTTGCCCGGCGGGGCGACCCCGCGCAAGCCAGCCGTGGATCAGGGCAAACACCACCGGCACGAAGAACAGCGTCGCTCCGGTTGCGAACACGAGTCCTCCGATCACCGCCCTGCCCAGCGGAGCGTTCTGCTCTCCGCCCTCGCCCATGCCCAAGGCCATCGGCACCATGCCGATGACCATCGCCAGCGCGGTCATTAGCACCGGGCGGAACCGGCTGAAGCCCGCCTCCACCGCCGCGCTCGCCGAATCGGCTCCGGCGCGAAGTTGCTGCCGCGCGAAACTGACCACCAGAATGCTGTTCGCGGTGGCGATGCCCATCGCCATGATCGCGCCGGTCAGCGCTGGCACGCTCATCGTCGTGGCGGTCGCGAACAACATCCAGACGATGCCGGCAAGCGCGGCCGGCAGCGCGGTAATGATGATGAAAGGATCCAGCCACGACTGGAAGTTCACGACCATCAACAGATAAACGAGCACGATGGCGAAGATCAGGCCGAAGAGCAGGCCGTCGAAGGAGGACTGCATGGTCTCGATCTGGCCGCGCATGATCAGCCGCGAGCCTTTCGGCAGCTCCTTGAGGCTGGTGCCGACGATCCGGTTGATCTCGTCGGCCACGCCGCCGAGGTCGCGGCCCTGGACGGAGCCGAAGATGTCCAGTGTGGGCTGCACGTTCCAGTGGCTGATCACCGCGCGCTCCGCGCTGCGGCCGATCGTGGCCAGGTTGCCGAGGATCTGGGGCTGCGCCGCGCCCGAGGACGCGGTGAGCGGAATATTGGCGAGCGCCTGCAGCGAATCGATCCGGTACTGGGGCGCCTGAGTGATGATGTTGTAGCTCACGCCGTTGATCGGATTGAGCCAGAAGTTCGGGCTGGTCTGGAAACTTCCGCTCAGCGCGATCAAAAGGCTGCTCGCCACGTCGTGCTGGGAATACCCGGCCTGCTGCGCCCTGGTTCGATCGACGGCGACGTCCAGGCGCGGCTGATCGAAAGCCTGCTGCACGCGCAGATCGGCGATGCCGGGGATCTGCTTCAGCCGTTCGAGCAGTTTGAGCGTGAACTGGCGGTTGCCTTGGACGTTGCGGCCGATGACCTGGATGTCGATCGGAGCCGGCAGACCGAAGTTCAAGATCTGGCTGACGATGTCCGCAGGCAGGAAATACAAGGTAGTGCCGGGAAACAGCTCCGGCAGCTTCTGCCGCAGCAGGCGCACGTATTCGTCCGTCGGACGGTGCCCCTTGTTGAGCGAGACGATGATGTCGGCGTCGGCAGGCCCGGTGGTGCCGGAGTTGTTGTACGACAGGTTGGTGCCGCTCGAGGGCAGCCCGATGTTGTCAAGGATCGTTCGCAGCTCGGCGGGCGGTATCAGCTTGCGAATCTCGATTTCGACGAGGTCGCACAGGCGCGCGGTTTCCTCGATACGCGTCCCGGTCTTGGCGCGCACGTGCAGCGTGAACTGGCCGGTATCGACGGACGGGAAAAAGTCGCGGCCGACCCAAGGCAGCAGCGCGGCCGAAGCCACACAGCCGATCAGGAACAGGAGGATGAAGAACTTCTGGTGGCGCATGGAGCGCTGGAGAAGATCCCGATAACGGTTGCGCGCCGCCTCGAAACGATGCTCGAAGGAGTGGTGAAACCGCACGAAGGGATTGCGGCTGAGCCTGGGATGACCGTGCTCCAGTACGCCGATCCGCAGCATGTACTTGGCTAGCGTGGGCACCAGCGTGCGCGAGAAGAAATAGGAGGCTAGCATGGCGAAGACCACCGCCTCCGCCATCGGCACGAAAAGATAGCGCGCCACGCCGGTCAACAGGAACATCGGGACGAACACGATGCAGATGCTCAGCGTCGATACGAAGGTTGGAATCGCGATCTGCTGCGCGCCGTCCAGGATCGCCTCGTCCAGCGCCTTGCCCTGCTCCAGATGCTGGCTGATGTTCTCGATCGCCACCGTCGCATCGTCGACCAGGATGCCGACCGCGAGCGCGAGACCGCCCAGCGTCATGATGTTGATCGTCTCGCCCAGCGCGGAGAGCACGGTCAGAGAAGTCAGGATCGCGAGCGGTATCGACACGGCGATGATCAGCGTGCTGCGCCAGCTGCCGAGAAACAGCAAAATCATGAGCGCCGTCAGGCAGCCGGCGAGCACCGCCTCGCGAATCACGCCGTCCACCGCGGCGCGCACGAACAGAGACTGGTCGAGCGCGGTCTCCATCTCGAGTTCGGGCGGCAGGCCCGCCTTGATGCGCGGCAGCTCGGCACGCACCCGGTCCACGATGTCCAGGGTGGAGGCTTTGCCGTATTTCAGAATGGTCAACAGCACCGCCCGGTGTCCGTCGTGGCGCACGATATTGGTCTGCGGCTGGAAGCCGTCGCGCACGTGCGCGACGTCGCGGATGTAGATTGTGCCCGCCGGCCCGGTCCTGATCGGCAGGTCGTTGAGCTCGGCCACCGTTTTCGGGCTGCCGTTCAACGCGACGTCGTATTCGAGCGTGCCGATCTTCGCCGTCCCGGTGGGAAGGATCAGGTTCTGGGCGTTGACCGCGTTGACGACGTCTAGTGGCGAGAGCCCTTTGGCCTGCAGCGCGCGGCTGTCGATGTCGACCATCACCTGGCGGAATTTGCCCCCGTACGGGAAAGGCAGCACCGCTCCCTGTACGGTGGCGAGCTGGGTGCGCATGAAGGCGTTGGCCAGGTCGAACAGCTCGTGCTCGGCGAGCGTCTTGCTGGACAGAGCGAGCTGCAGGATCGGGACGGTGGAGGCGTTGTACTGCAGGATCAGCGGCGGCGTGGCGCCCGGCGGGAAGGCCACCAGCATGGTCTGCGAGATCGCCACCACCTGCGCCAGACCGGTCTGTATGTTCGCGCCCTGGTGGAAGAAGACCTTCACCACGCCGACGCCGTTGTAGGTCTGCGACTCGATGCGCTCGATATCGCTCACCGTGGCCGACATCGCACGCTCGAAGTTCGAGACGATGCGCCCTTCCATCTCCTCGGTCGAAAGCCCTGTATAGCGCCAGATCACGCTGACCACCGGGATGTTGATGGTCGGGAAGATGTCGGTCGGCGTGCGCATGATGGCGAGCGGACCGATGATCAGGATGAGCAGCCCCAGCACGATGAACGTGTAGGGCCGGCGCAACGCGAGCTGGACTATCCACATGGAAGCGCGAGTCCTCGGCCGGCGACGGAAGACGTCAGCACGATTGCCGACGGGTGAGGATCGACCGCTCGGCGCTCAGCGGGTCGGCATACCGATGGTCTCGAACGGAAGACATTGCCCTGAAGGCTTCAAACAATGAAAAAGCCGCAGGCTAAGGGGGCCTGCGGCCTGCGTATTATATTTCAAGCTGCGCGATCCGGTTTCACGCGAATGCAAGCCAGCCCCGGAAGGCGCGCGACGGCAAGGCACCCCCCTCGTCTGTCATGGATGAAGGGATAAAAAAACGGGCACCCGAAGGTGCCCGCTCCTGCTCGGTGCGATGCCGGTCGCGAAAAGCGGCGGGCGTCCGGCGCAGGAGTTACGCCACTGCGCGCCGGGTGGTGCGTCCGCGCCGCTCGCCGAATCGGCGATCGGGGAAGGGAAGCGGGGCCTGCGCCCGGCGGCGGTCGCTGCGTCGATCGCCGGCCCGCTTGTCGT
>Ga0070741_10003593_pt1 | contig 38070 bp, 37 predicted proteins | sample Coa_R1_4_FD_66440 | JGI IMG/M metagenome (GOLD analysis project Ga0070741, IMG submission 66440) | Surface soil microbial communities from Centralia Pennsylvania, which are recovering from an underground coalmine fire - Coalmine... | ecosystem: Environmental > Terrestrial > Soil > Unclassified ... | reverse complement strand
GGCCCGATCCTGATTTCCGGCGGCGGCATCGGCGGGCTTGCCGCGGCCTACGCGCTGGCGCGCCAGGGCTTCGCCGTGCGCGTCTTCGAGCAGTCGCCCGAGTTCCGCGAAGTCGGCGCCGGTATCCAGCTCGGGCCGAACGTGTTCCGCATGTTCGAGAAGCTCGGCCTCAAGGACGAGATGCTCGCCGACGCCCATCGCCCGCCGGCGCAGGAAATGCGCGACGCGCTGACCGGCAAGCTGATCACCCGCATTCCGCTCGGCGATGAATTCGTCAAGCGCTTCGGCCAGCCCTACGGCGTCACCCACCGCGCCGACATCCACGGCACCTTCCTGAAGGCCTGCCAGAGCAGCAACCTCATCACGCTGGAGACCAGCCGCCGCGTCGACGCCTATGAGGACCACGGCGACCGCATCACCGTCACCCTCAACAACGGCGAGACCGTCACTGGCGAGGCGCTGATCGGCTGCGACGGCATGTGGTCGAAAATCCGCGACCGCATCGTCGGCGACGGCAAGCCGCGCGTCTCCGGCCACATCGCCTACCGCGCCGTGCTCAAGCGCGACGAGGTGCCCGACGACCTGTGGCGGCCCGATGTCGTGCTGTGGGCCGGCCCGCGCACGCACTTCGTGCATTATCCGCTGCGGCGCGGCGAGCTCTACAATCTCGTCGCCGTGTTCCACTCCGACCGCTACGAGGAGGGCTGGAACGCCGAGGGCGCCAAGGACGTGATGTGGCAGCATTTCAAGATGCAGGTGCCGCAGGTCACGCGCCTGCTCGAGCGCATCGAGACCTGGCGCATGTGGGTGCTGTGCGACCGCGAGCCGGTGAAGACCTGGTCGGCCGGCCGCGCCACTCTGCTCGGCGACGCCGCCCATCCGATGCTGCAATACCTCGCGCAAGGCGCCTGCATGGCGACCGAGGACGCCGTCATTCTGGCGGAAAAGGCCGCGGCCAAGCGCGACGATCTGGCCGGCGCCTTCGAGGACTACCAGCAGGCGCGCTATCTGCGCACCGGCCGCACGCAGATCATGGCCCGCGTCTACGGCGAGTTCTATCACGCCCGCGGCGTCGCCGCCGAGCTGCGCGAAATGGCGCTGGCGCCGCGCACGCCGCAGCAGAGCTACGACGGCATCGCCTGGCTTTACGGCGGGCCCTAGCGGCTCACGGCAGCCCGGCGATCTTGCGCGCTTCGCCGGTGACTTCGAGGATGTGCATCCCGCTATTGGCGCGGTCGACCACGTAGATGTAGCCGCGGTCGTCGGTCTCGACATTGTTGCTCTGGATCGCGGTCTTGCAGCGATCCTGACCGCCGACCTTGATGCAGCGCTTGTCGGTCTCCTTGGTCACCGCCGGGATGTAATAGCCGGCTTCGCGCGGCCGGTACGGATCGCGAATGTCGAGGGCGCGCACGCCGGCGTTGAACCAGGTGACGAAGGCGAGCTTGCGGTAGAACACCGGCGCCATGCTCTCGTTCGAGGAGTGCGAGCCAAAGCGGCCGCCGCGCTCGCAGAAATGCCCGCTCGATTCCGGCACGGTGTAGTTCGACACCACCATCGGATGGCTCTCGTCGGTGGCGTCGACGAACCACACCATTTGCCGCGCTTCGCCGGCGCACTCGTTCTTCAGCGCCTCGTCGACGACCAGGATCATGTTGCGGGCGCTCGCCTCCTTGTCGGCGGCGAATTCCGGGATCGGCATGCTGCCGAGCGGAAACGTCGTATGCGCCCCGACCAGCGGCGACATCGCGAGCTCGCCCACCACCGGATAGCGCAGGTTGTCGGGCGTCGGCTCTTTCGGGCCGTTGAGGAGCTTCTGCCGGTCGACGATCTGCACGATGCCGCCTTTGTTGGTGCCGTAGCCGAAATAGATGCGGTTGGCCTGCGGGCCGAGCGAGATCATGCCGTGCAGCACGGTCGGCACCGGGCCGCTCGAGCCCGGTTCCTGGCCGGGCAGGCCGAAGTCGCGGATCTTCACCGGATGCGCGGGATCGCTGAGGTCGTAGACCTGCGTCATGCGGTTGGCGCGCCAGCCCGGCGCGCCGGACACGAGGTAGGCGATGCCGGTATCGCATTCCCACCAGTTCTTGTGCGTGCCCTTGATGCCGGCGATGCGCGTGACCAGAGACGGCTTGGCCGGATCGCTGACGTCCCAGACTTCATGCGCCGAATTGCCGAAGGTGCGCAGCAGATAGGTCTTGCTGCGGTCGGCCTTCGGCAGCGTGCTGCCGGAGCAGACGCGGGCCATCTGCGCGCCGCCGCCCTCGTATTCGCCCGGCTCGCCCGGAATGTGGTGCAGATATTGCGGATGCGCCGGATCGGTGACGTCGACGATCGAGGTGCCGTTGTCTTCCGCCTGGCCCGTCATCGGGTTCAAGGGCTTGGCAATCTCGGTGGTGCCGCCGTGATGGCCGATATAGGCGATATAGCGCCCGCCCTGGTGAACGATGGTCGGCTGATAGGCGCTGCGATGTTGCAGGTCGCTGTAGCCGACGAGGCGCATGTTGCGCGCCTCCGGCTCGGCGCCGGGCCTTTCGCTCTGCGCCAGGACGAGGCCGGATGCAGCAAGCGCCAACACGCCGCTCCCGACGGCAACGCAGTATCCACGCATGGGCTCCTCCCGCTGACGGCCGCACGGCTCCTCTTCAGCGGAATAACCGGAGGTCCGCGGGCGTGTTCCGGCTCCGCTGCGGCGGCCGCGGCAACGATATCACTTGCCGCTATCGGGACGAAACTTGGTTTCCGGCTTGAGCCCCTTGCGGCGCAGCTTTTCGCTGATCCTGCCGTTTTCCAGGTAGCGGCCGGTGGCGGCCCGCTTGGCGGCCTCGTCCCACTGCGGCAGCCAGTCGCCGAGCGAATAGCCGAACCACGGCGCCTGCGGCCGCAGCGGCCCGAAACCGAGCTTCTCCCAGATCGCCCTGGCGCGCTCCATGTAGTCCCGTTTCGGCAAGGCCAGCGGCGGCAGATCGCCTTTCATCGTCGCATCGATCAGCAGCGTCGAGTCTTCCTCGTTGTCGTGCTCGCGCTTGGGGCCGTGGCCCTGGCCGCGATGCGGCACGATCTCGACGTCCTCGACCGGGTTCATGCGGTAGGCCATCGCCCACAACAGCGCGTCGGCGTTGTCGACGTCGATATCCTCGTTGACGGCGATGCAGATCTTGCCGCAGTCGGCCTTGAAGAAGGCCGCGCCGCGCAGCGCGCGCCAGATTTCGGTGCGCGACACGCCCTTCTCCAGGGTGACGACGGTGACGCGCAGCAGCCCGGTCAAAGGCTCGTGCAGCGACACTTTCCTGACGCCGCGAATGCCGAGCGTGTTGCGCAAGTGCGCGGTGAACAGCGGCTCGTAGGCGACGCGCTTGATGACGCTCGATTCCGACGGCGCCACCTGGCTGATATAGGACGGGATGATCGCGTTGCTGCGGTGGGTGATCGCCGTCACCCGCATCGGCATGTTGAATTCCTCGAGCGCGACGTGGCCGTGCGATTCCCCGAACGGCGCTTCCGGCTCGAGCCACTCGGTGTCGATGAGGCCCTCGATGACGACCTCCGACTCCGCCGGGATCATCAGATCGACCGTGCGGGCGCGCACGATGTTGATCGGCGCGCCGGCAAGCCCGCCCGCCACCGTCAGCTCGTCGACGCCGATCGGCAGCTTCTGCGGCCCCATGAAGGCGACGTAAGGCGGGCAGCCGAGCACGATGGCGCAGGGCATCGGCTGCTTGCGCTTCTGGTACTTGAGGTAGTGCTGGTAGCCGCCGGCGCCGCCGACCCGGGTCGCCATGCGCACCACCAGGCGATCCGGCGCCTTCAGCGCGGCGCGATAGGTGCCCATGTTCTGGATGCCGGTTTCGGGATCGCGGGTGATGACGTTGGTCGCCGTCAGCGTCGGCGCCGAGTCGAAGCCGGGCGTCGACACCGGGATCGGCAGCATGTCGAGGCCGCGGCCCTCGCCTTTGAGCGCCTCGCCCTCGATGACGACCTCGTGGCACACCGCCTCGTTGACCAGCCGCGGCGCGATCGGGTTGGCGATCGCCGAATCCCATTTGGCCTGGATCTCGGACAGCGGCGCCTGCATGCCGACGCTGTAGATCTCGGCATTGGCGGCGACGGCGCCGACCACGACCGGCATCTTGTATTTGCGGCCGAGCCCGTCGGTGATGTTGGTGAACAAAAACGCCTTGCGGTCGGCCTCGGCGACGCCGCCGACGAATTCCCAGCGCACCAACGGATGCATCTCGGCATCCTTGTCGATCGGCACGTCAACCTTGCGCAGCAGGCCGCGCTGGTCGAGCGCGGCCAGATGCTCGTGCAGGTCGGGATAGGGTCGCGCCGCATCGCTCATCGGTCGGTTCCGTCACAGCATGGCCCTGACCGGCGGCAACCGGCCGGCCACCCTCGTCCGCGGGCAGGCCCGCTCACTTGCGCGGGATGCCCGCCTTGTCGATCACCTCGTTCCACTTCTTGATGTCGGCCGTCAGCCGCTGCATCAGCTCATCGGGTGAGCTCGACCGCGACTGCACGCCGACCTTGGCGAACTGCGCCTTGACGTCGGGCATGGCGAGCACTTCGTGCATCGCCTTGCCCATGGTGTCGACGACCGCTTTGGGCGTGCCCTTGGGCGCGAAGATGCCGTTCCACGACGTCACCTCGTAGCCCTTGACGCCGGCTTCGGCCACCGTCGGCACGTTCGGCATGTCGGCCTCGCGGCCCGGCCCGGAGCTTGCCAGCACGCGCAACTGGCCGCTCGACACCTGGCCGCTGATCGCCGGCGGGAAATCGATCAACATCTGCACGTCGTTGCGCAGCAGCGCCACGACGATGTCGCCGGAGGTCTTGTACGGCACGATCTGCACGTTGAGGCCGGTCAGCGACTTGAACAGCTCGCCGCCGAGGTTCTGCGTGCCGCCGACGGCGATGGTGCCGATGTTCAGCTTGCCGGGATTGGCCTTGGCCTCGGTAATGAAGTCGGCGATCGACTTGTAGTGCGACTTGGCGTCGACCGCGAACAGCAGATTGAACTCGCCGAGTAGCGACACCATCTCGAACTGCTTGACCGGATCGAACGGCAGCTTGTTGAAGGCGGCGACGCTGATCGCCGTGCCGTTGGTGACCAATCCCATGGTATAGCCGTCCGGCGGCGCGTTGATGACGGCGCGCGCGGCGTTGATGCCGCCGGGGCCCGGCATGTTCTCGATCACCACGCCCTGGCCGAACTTGCTGCTGAGCTTGTCGGCCATGATGCGCGAGGTGACGTCGGCGACGCCGCCGGCGCCGAAGGGCAGCACGATCTTGACCGGCTTCTCGGGCCACGCCGCCTGCGCTTGTTGCGCCGGCGCAAGCAGGGCCAGCGCCATCAGCGCCAAAGCCGCCTTGCTGACGAGTCTCATGGCAATCCTCCCTCGATCGTTTCTTATGTCAGTCGAAACCATAGAGCCGGGCGGGATTGTCCACCAGCAGGCGCCTTTGCGCCAGCGCGTCGGGGGCATATTGCGGCACCAGATCGACCAGGTCCGCCTCATCCGGCTCATGCGTCGAATTCGGGTGCGGAAAATCGGTGCCCCACAGCACGCGCTGCGGCGCCGCCTCGACCAGCGCGTGAGCGATCGGCACCGCCGCATCGTAGGGCGGCATGGAAATGCGCTCGGCGCCGCAGACCTTGATCCAGCAGTTTTCCAGGCGCGAAAGCTCGAGCAGCGCCTTGAGCGGCGGCTGCCCGAGGCCGTCTTTGGCCGGCACCCGGCCCATGTGGTCGATGACGAAGGGCAGCGGCAACCCGCGCATCATCGGCGACAGCGGCACGATGTCGGGCGCATCGAGATGCAGCACCACGTGCCAGCCGCGCGGCGCGATGCGGCCGATGACGCGCTCGAACAGGCCCATGTCCGGCGCGCCGCCGAGGTGCCGGACGAAATTGAAGCGCACGCCGCGCACGCCGCCGGCGTGCAGGCGGTCGTAGTCCTTGTCGGTGAACGTATCGTCGACGATGGCGACGCCGCGATAGCGCTTGGGGTCCGAGGCGATGCAATCGAGCATCGCCGCATTGTCGGTGCCGTGGCAGCTGGCCTGCACGATCACCGAGCGTTCGACGCCGAGATGATCGTGCAGCGCGCGCAGCATCTCCTTCGGCGCGTCCTGCGGGGTGTAGCGGCGGTTCGGCGCATAGGGGAACTTCGCGGCCGGGCCGAAGACGTGGCAGTGGGCGTCGGTGGCGCCCGGCGGCAATTTAAAACGTGGCTTGCGCCGCTTCGACAGGAACGCTGCGTGAATGTTCATGGGCTGCCTTTAGCGAAGCGCGCGCGGGCTCACAAGGCCGGAATGTCGCCGCGCTCCCAGCCGGCCATCGTCTCGGCGCGAAAATCGGCAAAGCGCCCCTGTTCGATCGCCGCCCGCATGCCGGCCATCAGCGTCTGGTAATAGGCGAGATTGATGGTCGAGAGCAGCACCGCGCCCAGCATCTCGTTGGCCTTGGTGAGGTGATGCAGATAGGCGCGCGAATAGCTGCGCGCCGCCGGATGCGCGCTCGCCTCGTCGAGCGGGCGGGCGTCGTCGGCGTGCCGCGCATTGGCGAGATTGATGGCGCCGAAGCGCGTGAACGCCATGCCGTGACGGCCGTTGCGCGTCGGCAGCACGCAGTCGAACATGTCGACGCCGCGTCCAACCGCCTCGATCAGGTCGTGCGGCGTGCCGACGCCCATCAGATAGCGCGGGCGGTCCGCCGGCAGCAGCGGCGTGGTTTGCTCGACGATCTTGAGCATGACGGCTTGCGGCTCGCCGACCGCGAGGCCGCCGATGGCGTAGCCGTCGAAGCCCATCGCCGTCAGCGCGCGGGCGCTTTCCGCCCGCAGCGCCGCGTCGTCGCCGCCCTGCACGATGCCGAACAGCGCATAGCCCGCGCGCGCTCTGCTCTCGAAGGCGCGCTTCGATCGCTCGGCCCAGCGCAGCGACAGCTGCATCGCCCGCGCGATCTCCTCGCGGTTGGCCGGCAGCTTGAGGCATTCGTCGAGCTGCATGGCAATATCGGCGCCGAGCAGCGCCTGGATCTCGATGGCGCGCTCCGGCGTCAATTCCACCATGGCGCCGTCGAGATGCGAGCGGAAGGTGACGCCGCGCTCCTCGAGCCGCCGCAGCGCCGACAGCGACATCACCTGGAAGCCGCCGGAATCGGTCAGGATCGGCTGCGGCCATTGCATGAAGCCGTGCAGGCCGCCGAGCGCGGCGATGCGCTCGGCGCCGGGACGCAGCATCAGGTGGTAGGTGTTGGCGAGCACGATGTCGGCGCCGGTTGCGCGCACCATATCCGGCGTCAGGCCCTTCACCGTGGCTTGCGTGCCGACCGGCATGAAGGCCGGCGTCTGCACGCGGCCATGCGGCGTGACGATCTCGCCGCGCCGCGCGCCGCCGTCGGTCGTGTGCAGGGTGAAGAAGAAGGCGTCGGACATTTTCTATCTCGGTGTGGCCCCATCTTCCCCTGTCCCCTTGTGGGAGAGGGTGCCCAAGCGGAGGCGAAGCCGAGCGAGGGCGGCTGAGGGGTCGGCGCTCAATTGAACCGCTGACCCCTCACCCGGCTCGCGCTTCGCGCTCGCCACCCTCTCCCACAAGGGGAGAGGGTGGCGGAGTGCGCGGCACGGCTGGGAATAGCAGACAGGCATCGCCATACGAATAGAAGCGATAGCCGCCCGAAATCGCATGGGCATAGGCGCGCTTCATGGTGTCGAGCCCGCTGAACGCCGACACCAGCATGAACAGGGTCGAGCGCGGCAGGTGGAAATTGGTCAGCAGCAGGTCGACGGCGCGGAACTTGTAGCCGGGCTGAATGAAAATCGAGGTCTCGCCGGAAAATTCCTCGATCTTGCCGTCCGCGCCGGCCGCGCTTTCCAGAAGCCTGAGCGCCGTCGAGCCGACGGCGACGATGCGGCCGCCCTGCCCGCGTGCCGCATTGAGGGCCGCGGCCGTGTCCGCCGCGACGACGCCGAATTCGGCGTGCATCTTGTGGCCTTCGGTGTCCTCGCTCTTGACCGGCAGGAAGGTCCCGGCGCCGACATGCAGCGTCACCTTGTGCAAGGCCACCTTGCGCGCTTTCAGCCGCGCCAAAAGGTCTTCGGTGAAGTGCAGACCCGCGGTCGGCGCCGCCACCGAGCCCTCGTCATGGGCAAACAGCGTCTGGTAGTCGCTGCGGTCCTGGTCGTCGGGGGCGCGGCGGGAGGCGATATAGGGCGGCAAAGGCATTTCGCCGCGTTCGGAAATCGCCTGGTCCAGCACCGGACCATGGAAGGAAAATGAAAGGGTTACCTCCCCTCCCTCATCCTTCTGTGAAACTTGAGCATCGAGCTCGCCGAGAAAGCACACCCGCCCCTCGGTGCCGAAACGCAGCGTATCGCCGACCTGCACCTTCTTGGCGCCGAGGATGAAGGCCTTCCAATGCGAGCCGTCGAGCCGCTTGTGCAGCGTCGCCTCGATCTCCGGCTCGGTGGTGCCCCGCCCGATGCGCCGGCCCTTGAGACGGGCCGCGATCACCTTGCTGTCGTTGACCACCAGGACGTCACCGGGATTGAGCAGCTCCGGCAGATCGCGGACATGGCGGTCCTCCAACCTCTCGCCGTTCGTCCCCGCGGAAACGGGGACCCCGCGGTCACGACCGCCGCCCTCACCCGTTCTCTGGGCCCCCGCTTGCGCGGGGGCGAACGGAGTCTGTGGTGCGCCCGGCCGCACCACCATGAGCCGCGCCGCATCGCGCGGGCTTGCCGGCCGCAGCGCGATGCGGTCAGGCGGCAGGACGAAATCGAACAGGTCGGTGCGCATGTCGTTTGGCCGTCATCGTCCGCGAAAGCGGACGATCCAGTATCCCAGAGCGGCGCGACTTGAAACAGGCGCTGCGGCGTACTGGATGCCCCGCTTTCGCGGGGCATGACAAACGCGCGCCACCCTCCCCGTTCCGGGGAGGCATCACGCCCCCATCGTCGCCTTGACGATCTTGTCGGGATCCTTGACCGGCTCGCCGCGCTTGATCTTGTCGACGTTGTCCATGCCTTCGATCACCTTGCCCCAGACCGTGTAGTTCTTGTCGAGGAAGCGGGCGTCGTCGAAGCAGATGAAGAACTGGCTGTCGCCGGAATCGGGATTGGCGGCGCGCGCCATCGACACCGTGCCGCGCACATGCGGCTCGGCGTTGAACTCGGCCTTGAGCTTCTTGCCGGAGCCGCCGGTGCCGGTGCCGTGCGGACAGCCGGTCTGCGCCATGAAGCCGTCGATGACGCGGTGAAAGACGATGCCGTCGTAGAAGCCGTCTTTGACCAGTTCCTTGATGCGCGCGACATGGCCGGGCGCGAGATCCGGGCGCATTTCGATCACGACCTTGCCCTTGGTCGTCTCCAGCGTCAGCGTGTCTTCCGGTTTGGCCATTTGGAAATCTCCTATGAAACGCGAAACTCTCGAATGTCATGGCCGCGCTTGTCGCGGCCATCCCGATTCAAGGGGCACCGCAGTGCCTTCCTAAGCGGGGCCACCGGGACACGCCCGGTGGCGACAAGGTCATTATTTCTCGATCGTCGCTTTCTTCACGTAGTCCATGCGCGCGAAACTCTTGGCGAGATAGGCGTTGCCTTCGGTCTGCAGGCGGCCCTGCTCCGGCCCGCGGCCGCGCGGCGCGCCCTCGCCGTATTCGGCGTTGATGGCGTCGACCACGTTCATGCCCGACACCACCTTGCCGAACGGCGCAAAGCCCATGCGGTCGAGCTGGCTGTTGTCGGCGAAGTTGATGAAGACCTGCGTGGTGCGCGTGTTGGGTCCCGCCGTCGCGAACGTGATCATGCCGCGCGTGTTGCTCTGCGTCACCGGATCGTCGGTGATGTTGGCGTCCCGCCAGCGCGCCGAAATCTGCGGATCGCCGTTGATGCCGAACTGCACCATGAAGCCGGAAATGACGCGGAAGAAGCGCACATTGTCGTAAAAGCCGTTCTTCACCAGGTTGTAGAAGCGGTCGGCGCCGTTGGGCGCCCAGGCCCGCGTCACCTGGATGACGAACGGCCCCTTCGAGGTGTCGAACTTCACCTTGTAGGTGGCCGGCGCCTGCTCCTTGAGCGCAGCCGGGTTGGCGAGGTTCGGCGACTGCGCCAGCGCCGGCGCCGCGAGCAGCGACAATGCGAGCACGATGAGCGAACGGCGGCTGGTCATGAGCACTCCCTGGGGTCGGCGCCGATCACGGCTCAGCGCGCAAATTTCTTCTTCAGGCGCGCGGCAACGCTCGCCGGCACGAAGGCGGAGACGTCGCCGCCCATGCCGGCGATCTGCCTCACCAATGTGGCGGTGATCGGGCGCACGTCGGGCGAGGCCGGCAGAAACACCGTCTGCACCTTCGGCGCCATGGTGGCGTTCATGCCGGCCATCTGCATTTCGTAGTCGAAGTCGGTGGCGTCGCGTAAGCCGCGGATCAGCATGGTGGCGCCGTGCCGGCGCGCCGCCTCGACCACGAGATTGTCGAACGTGACGCAGACCAGCCTGCACTTGGCGCGGCGCGCCACCGGCCCGCAGGTCTGTTGCAGCATCTCCAGGCGCTCGTCGGCGGAAAACAGCGGCCGCTTGCCGGGATGCACCCCGACCGCCAGCACCAGTCTGTCGGCAAGCCCCGCGGCCTGGCGCACCACGTCGAGATGGCCGTTGGTGACCGGGTCGAACGTCCCGGCATAAAGGGCGGTCCGCGGCATGGGCCCGGGGTCTACCCTGCCCCCGGTTCCCCGGCAAGAGCCGCTTACGCGAGGCCGCGCCGCGCGTTAGGCTGTCGGCCCACGAACGGGGACCGCGCCATGGGCCGACTCGCAGCTGCCGCGCTCGCGCTGCTTTTCGCAACCGCCGTGTCGGCCGAGACCTACCCCAGCCGTCCCATCAAAATCATCGTGCCGACGCCGGCCGGCGGGCCGGTCGACGTCATGGCGCGGCTTCTGGCGAGCGCGCTGCCCGGCGCGCTCGGCCAAAACGTGGTCGTCGAGAACAAGCCGGGCGCCGGCAACACCATCGGCTCCAAACTCGCCGCCAGCGCCGATCCCGACGGCTATACGCTGATGGTCTCGGCCGCGAGCGGGCTGATCATGAGCCCGATGATCATCAAGAATGCCGGCTATGACGCAACGAGCTTCGCCCCGGTCGCGCTGGTCGCCGAGACGCCGCAGGTGCTGGTCGTCAATCCGCAACTGCCGTTCAAGACCGTGGCCGAGCTCGTCGCCTATGCCAAAGCCAATCCCGGCAAGCTCAACTACTCGACCGGCGGCATCGGCACGCTGCCGCACCTCAATGCCGAGCTGTTCAAGCGCGAGAGCGGCGCCAACATCGTGCACGTGCCCTATAAAGGCGGCGGCCCCTCGCTCACCGGCGTGGTCGCCGGCGACGTGCAGATGACCTTCGACACGCTGGCCACCTCGCTGCAACTCATCCACGCCGGCAAATTGCGCGCGCTCGCCGTCGTCGGGCCGCGGCGCGCCGCCGAACTGCCCGATGTGCCGGCCATGCCGGAGATCGGCTATCCGGCGCTGACCAGCGGCGCCTGGACGGCGCTGCTGGCGCCCAAGGACACGCCGCCCGAAATCGTCGCCAGGCTCAATGCCGCCGTGAACGCGGCGCTGAAATCGCAGGCCATGGAAAACGCGCTCGCCAAGCTCGGCGCCGAGCCGCGCGGCGGCACGCCGCAACAGCTCGCCGCGCACATGACGCGCGAGCAGGCGAAATGGGCGCCGATCGTGGCCTCGCTCAACCTGAGGGTCGACTGACGGATGAAGCCGAAATCCCTGCTCGAGCGCCCGGCCTCCGGCGGCGCCATCGTGCTTCCCGTCATCACCGCCGCGCTCGCCGCGGCGATCTTCGCGCTCGACACCGTGACCGCATCGGAAGTCGCCGCGCCGGTCCTCTACGTCGCGGTCGTGCTGATGTCGGTGCGCTTCTGCGAACGGCGCGGCGTCATCCTGGTCTGCGGCGGCTGCCTCGTCTTGACGATTGTCAGCCTCGCGGTCTCCACCCACGGCCTCAAGCAATCGACGCTCGGCCTCATCAACACCGCGATCAGCCTGGTGATCATCGTGCTCACCACCTATCTGGTGCTCAAGATCGAGTCGGCGAAATCCCAGGCCAAGGCCTTCACCGAGGCGCAGCAGCTGCGCGACGCCCTGATCGGCTCGGTGTCGCATGAGCTGCGCACGCCGCTCGCCTCCATTCTCGGCGGCGTCTCGATCCTCGCCGAGACGCCGGCCGTCGCCAAAGACGTGCAGCTGTCGTCCCTGACCAGGGGCATTCGCGACGAAGGCGTGCGTCTCAACAGCGACATCCAGAACCTGCTCGATGCCGCGCGCATCACCAGCCACGGCCTGCAATCGCGCGAGGACTGGACCGACCCCGCCGACATCATCAACTCGGCCACCGAGCGCATCAGGCTGCGCTATCCCGGCCACCGCTTCGAGCTGCAGTTCGGTGCCAGCCCGACCCTCATCCACGTCGACCCGGTGCTGGTCGAGCAGGCGCTCGGCCAGATCCTGTCCAACGCGGCGAAGTTCTCGCCGCCCGGTTCGACCATCCACGTTTCGGCCGCCGCCGAAGGCGGCCAGTTTGCCATCGCCGTGCGCGACGAGGGCGCCGGCCTCACCGCCGACGAGAAGGCGCACCTGATGGAAAAGTTTTTCCGCGGCCAGCGGCACACCGGGAAAATTCCAGGGTCCGGCCTCGGCCTGTGGATCGCCAACACCTTCGTCAGCAGCAGCGGCGGCCGGATCGAGGCGGCAAGCCCGGGCGAAGGACAGGGAACGACGATGCGCCTGCTGTTCCCGATCACCCGATCCGCCGACGATCTTGAACTCGCCGCACAGGAGGCCTAGGGCGGCGCCATGAAAAAACCGGCGAAGGCCAAGGCAAAGAACGGCGCGGCCAAAACATCGGCAGCCTTGTCGGCCTCGCGGCTGATCGACGCCAGGATCACGGAGCTCGGCGGCTGGCGCGGCGAAACGCTGGCGCGGCTGCGGCGCCTCATCCGCCAGGCCGATCCCGATGTCGTCGAGGCGGTGAAATGGCGCAAGCCGTCGAACAACATGCGCGGCGTTCCGGTGTGGCAGCACCACGGCATCATCTGCACCGGCGAGACGTACAAGGCCGTCGTCAAGATGACGTTCGCCAGGGGCGCATCGCTCAAGGATCCGGCGGGCCTGTTCAATGCCAGCCTCGAAGGCGGCACCCGCCGCGCCATCGATATCCGCGAGGGCGACACCATCGATGACAAGGCACTGAAGGCGCTCGTGCGCGAGGCCGTCGCCCTCAACGAGGCCAAGGCCGGGCGCTAGGCCGCCCGCTCAGCCGCCGTCGTCTTCCTCGGACAGGCGCTCGACCGAGACGACGCGCTCGTCCTCGGCGGTGTTGAGCACGATGACGCCCTGCGTCGCGCGGCCGGCGATGCGGATGCCGGCGACCGGCGTGCGGATCAGCTTGCCCTGGTCGGTGACCAGCATGATCTGGTCGGCCTCCTCGACCGGGAACGAGGCGACCAGCCGGCCGGTCTTGTCGCGGACCTTCTTGGCGCCCTTCTTGCCCTCGAGGATCGACATGGCGACGATGCCTTTGCCGCCGCGATTGGTGATGCGGTATTCGTAGGACGAGGAGCGCTTGCCGTAGCCCTTCTCCGAGATCGTCAGCACGAACTGCTCGGCCGCCGACATCTCGACGTAGCGCTTCTCGCCGAGCTCGATTGCGCCCGCGGTCTCCTCGGCGTCGCTCTCATCCTCCACCGCCTCCTCCTCTTCGCCGCCGCGCCGTACCGCGCTGGCGCGCTTGAGATAGGCGGCGCGCTCCTCGGCCGAGGCGTCGTTGTGCGCCAGGATCGACATCGAGATCACCTTGTCGCCGTCGGCAAGATCGATGCCGCGCACGCCGATCGAGTCGCGCCCGGCAAACACGCGCACGTCCGGCACGGCGAAACGGATGCACTGGCCGCCTTGCGCGGTCAGCAGCACGTCGTCCTTTTCCGTGCAGATGTGGACGTCGACGATCTCGGCGCCGTCCTTGAGCTTCATGGCGATGATGCCGGAGGGCCGCACGTCGACGAAGTCCGACAGCTTGTTGCGGCGCACCGTGCCGCTGGTGGTGGCGAACATGACGTCGAGCGCGCCCCAGCTCGCCTCGTCCTCCGGCAGCGGCATGATGGTGGTGATGGTTTCGCCCTGCTGCAGCGGCAGGATGTTGATCAGCGCCTTGCCGCGCGCCTGCGGCGCCGCGACCGGCAGCCGCCAGACCTTTTCCTTGTAGACCTTGCCGCGCGAGGAGAAGAACAGCACCGGGGCGTGCGTCGAGGCGACGAACAGCCGCGACACGAAATCCTCCTCGCGCACCTGCATGCCGCCGCGGCCCTTGCCGCCGCGGCGCTGGGCGCGGTAGGTCGAGAGCGGCACGCGCTTGATGTAGCCCTGGTGCGACACGGTCACCACCATGTCCTCGCGCGTGATCAGGTCTTCCTCGTTGACCTCGCCGGTGGCCTCGGCGATCACGGTGCGGCGGGGGGTTGCGAATTCCGCCTTCACTTTGGCGAGCTCGTCCTTGATGATCGTCTGGATGCGGGCGCGCGAGCGCAGGATGTCGAGATAGTCGGTGATTTCGGCGGCGAGCTTGTCGAGCTCCTCCTTGATCTCGTCGCGGCCGAGCGCGGTCAGCCGCTGCAGGCGCAGGTCGAGAATGGCCCTGGCCTGCTCGGCCGAGAGCTTGGTGGTGCCCTTGGCGGTGATCTTGTGGCGCGGGTCGTCGATCAGCGTCACCATCGCCGCCATATCCTTGGCCGGCCAGTCGCGCGACATCAATTCGTCGCGCGCCGCGTTCGGATCCTTGGCGGCGCGGATCAGCTTGATCATCTCGTCGATATTGGCGACGGCGATGGCGAGGCCGACCAGGACATGGGCGCGGTCGCGCGCCTTGCCGAGCCGGAACTTGGTGCGCCGCGACACCACCTCTTCGCGGAAGGCGATGAAAGCTTCGAGCAGCTTCTTGAGATCGAGAACCAGCGGCCGGCCGCCGTCGAGCGCCACCATGTTGGCGCCGAACGAGGTCTGCAGCGGCGTGAAGCGGTAGAGCTGGTTGAGCACGACGTCGGGCACCGCCTCGCGCTTGATCTCGATCACCACGCGGTAGCCGTCGCGGTCCGACTCGTCGCGCAGGTCGGCGACGCCGTCGATCTTCTTCTCGCGCACCAGCTCGGCGATGCGCTCGACCAGCGACGCCTTGTTCACCTGGTAGGGAATCTCGGTGATGACGAAGGCCTCGCGCTCCTTGCGCACGGTCTCGACCTCGACCTTGCCGCGCATGACGATCGAGCCGCGGCCTTCGGTGTAGGCCGAGCGGATGCCGTCGCGGCCGAGGATGATGCCGCCGGTCGGGAAGTCCGGCCCCGGCACGATCTTGATCAGGTCGTCGACGGTGAGCGCCGGATTGTCGATCAGCGCCACGCAGGCGTCGATCACCTCGCCGAGATTGTGCGGCGGGATGTTGGTCGCCATGCCGACGGCGATGCCGCCGGCGCCGTTGACCAGCAGGTTGGGAAAGCGCGCCGGCAGCACCACCGGCTCGCGCTCGTTGCCGTCGTAGTTGGGCTGGAAGTCGACGGTGTCCTGATCGATGTCGTCGATGAGCGCCATGGCCGGGCGCGCCAGGCGACATTCGGTGTAGCGCATCGCCGCCGGCGGATCGCCGTCGACCGAGCCGAAATTGCCCTGGCCGTCGATCAGCATCAGGCGCATCGAGAAGTCCTGCGCCATGCGCACCAGCGCGTCGTAGATCGCCTGGTCGCCGTGCGGGTGATATTTGCCCATCACGTCGCCGACCACGCGCGCCGACTTGACGTATTTCTTGTCGGGCGTGTGGCCCTGCTCGTTCATCGAGTAGAGGATGCGCCGGTGCACTGGCTTGAGGCCGTCGCGCGCATCGGGCAGCGCGCGCGACACGATCACGCTCATGGCGTAATCGAGATAGCTGCGCTTCATCTCCTCGGTGATGGAGACGGGGCGCACGTCGGAGGGTGTTCCGTCCCCCGATTTCGGAGTTTCGGTGTCGGCCAAGGAGCGTGGTCCTGCGCGGAATGTCGCGACGATTTTTCTAGCCGATTCACCCTCGCCTGGCTACCCGGAAGGGGGCGTTGTACAGGCTAATTTCAGTCGAAAAATCATACACTTATCGGTCGTCTCGGGGGCCGTTTTTCGCCTCCGTCTGGCCGCCGCGGAAGCGCCATTTTCCGCCGCGTGTCGCAGCCGTTTCGGCGCTAGCATAGCCTGCCGTCATGGCCGCCGAGTTCCTCATCTCCGCCTTGGTCACCCTCATCGTGGTCGTCGACCCGATCGGGCTGGTGCCGAGCTTCATCGCCGTCACCGAGGGGCTGACGCGCCGCCGCCGCCGCGACGTGGCGTTGCGCGCCGCGCTGATCGCCGCGGTGGTGCTGGCCGGCACGGCGCTGATCGGCGATTGGCTGCTGCGCACGCTGTCGATCACGCTGCCGGCCTTCCGCATTGCCGGCGGCCTGCTGCTGTTCTCGATCGCCTCGGAAATGGTGTTGGGCGTGCGCGTTGCGCGCCAGTCGCAGCAGGCCGAGCACGCCATCGAAGAGCACGTGCGCAACATCGCCGCCTTCCCGCTTGCCGTGCCGCTGATGGCCGGACCCGGCGCCATCACCGCCACGGTGCTGCTCGCCGGCCGCAGCGAGGGCGCGCCCGACCGGCTGGCAATGCTGCTTGCGGTCATCGTGCTGGTGCTGGCGGCCTGTTTCTGCGTGTTCAGCTTTGCCGGCCGCATCGCCCGCCTCCTGGGCATCACCGGCAATGTCGTGCTGTCGCGGCTGCTCGGCGTGCTGCTCGCGGCGCTGGCGGTGCAATACGTCATCGACGGCGTGCGCGCGGCGCTTGCCGGCTGAGCGATGGCCGTAAAATCGGCGTCAATTCTCCATGCTGGCGCGGGCAATTTACCAATCATCAAGCTGACGAGACGTATCAAGGTGCGGGGCGAAGGTTTTCGGGACCGGGAGGCCGTCATGGCCGTGACCGCCGTTGCAGCGGGCGCCTCGCTACAGACCAATCCCTTTGCGCAAGCACGCCAAGCCTTCGGCCAGCTTGTCAGCGCCATCCAGTCCGGCAATCTGAACGCTGCGCAAAACGCCTACGACACTCTCTCGTCATCGCCGCTGGCGCAGAGCGGCCCGGTCGCGCAGGCGATCCAGCAGATCGGTCAGGATCTCGCGTCCGGCGATATAGCTGGCGCACAAAGAGCGATCGCCGCGCTGCAACAGCAGCAGCACTCGTTCAGAGCCCACGGCCATCATCATCACGGCGGCATCAAGCCGGCCGAGGCCTCGAACTCAAGCGATCAAAGCCAGTCGACCCAGTCGAGCCCCAGCGATCCGGACGGCGACGGCGATAATGATGCCACGCCCGCAGGCGCCGTCAGCGTTACCGACAGCGATTACAAAGTGAACATTACGGCCTGAGCGCCGCCGCGGACGTCAGAACGGGATCTCGTCGTCCATGTCGTCGCGCTTGCCGCCGCCCGCGCCGGCCATGGCCGGCTTGCGCGAGGCGGTCGGACCCGACGAGCCGAACGAGTCGCCGGCCTCGGCGCCCGCTCCGCCGCCGCCGCCGGCGCGGTCGAGCATGGTCAGCTGCGAATTGAAGCCCTGCAACACGACCTCGGTCGAATAGCGGTCCTGGCCGTCCTTGTCCTGCCATTTGCGCGTTTGCAGAGAGCCTTCGAGGTAAACCTTCGAGCCTTTCTTGAGGTACTGCTCGGCCACTTTGGCCAGGCCCTCGCTGAAGATGACGACGCGATGCCATTCGGTCTTTTCGCGGCGCTCGCCGGTGGTCTTGTCGCGCCAGGTGTCGGAGGTCGCGACCCGCAAATTGACGATCGGCCGCCCGTCCTGGGTGCGGCGAACTTCGGGATCGGCACCAAGATTGCCGACCAAAATCACTTTGTTGACGCTACCCGCCATGATGCTCTCCACGCGACCTGCAACGCGGCAGCAAGGCCGGTCGCGCTCGCTGTTGGGGACCTGGGCCGCCGCTGGCCCGTCCGCTGGACTTGAACGCTCACCCTAGACCTCGTCCGGGGGGCGGCAAGCGCGTTCGCGCTTAATCCACAAGGCTGTCGTGCTGCGCCCTGCGGTTGTGGTTTCCCGACGACCACAAGTCTGTTCTAGTTTTGTTCTAGCCTGTTTTCAGGGGCCACGCAACTGATTCGCTTGGGAAATTGAGATTTTTTGTTGCGTAAAGGCCACAGTTCGAATCATCCACAAGATATAGACCTCGCCGCCAGTACGAGTTGTTTCGGCCGAAAATCACCAGGAGGTCATCACAATGAAGCGTTTCACCCTAACGGCGTGCGCGGGGCTGATGCTCGCCGCGATGGCGGTGCCATCGCTGGCGGCTGATTTGCCCAGGCCCGCCTATAAGGCGCCGGTCTACGTAGCGCCCTTCAGTTGGTCCGGCTTCTACGTCGGCATCAACGGCGGCTACGGCTGGGGCACATCGAACTGGACCTTGACCGGGACCAGCCTCTCGACCGGCAACTTCGACATCAACGGCGGCGTGGTCGGCGGCACCGCCGGCTACAACCTGCAAACCGGCAATTGGGTTTGGGGCATTGAAGGCGACATCGACTACAGCACCATCAAGGGCACCGAAACCACGTTCTGCGGCGCCGCCGGCTGCGAAACCAAGAACAGCTGGCTCGCCACCTTGCGCGGCCGCGTCGGCTATGCCTTCGATCGCTGGCTGCCCTACATCACCGGCGGCGGCGCCTTCGGCGACGTGAAGATGACGCCGGGCGGCGGGCCCTCGGAAACCGACACCTTGGCCGGCTGGACGGTCGGCGCCGGCGTCGAATGGGCCTTCATGGGCGCCTGGTCCGCCAAGATCGAATATCTTTATGTCGATCTCGGCAACGCCAACTGCAGTGCCGCGACCTGCGGCGTGTCGACCGATGTCGACTTCAAGACCAATCTGGTCCGCGCCGGTCTGAACTACCGGTTCTGATCGGACCCGGCGCCGAGCGCTCGGCGCCAGATGCGGCAACTCTCGGGGCCGGCGATTTCGCCGGCCTCTCTCTTTATTGTGATCTTGGACTTGTGACCGTCATCACAGACGCCGGAACTGCGGCGGCAGAGACTTCGTGACGAAATTGGAAAGGGATTCATATTCCAACAATGCGTTCAGAGGAGGCGACTATGTCAGCAGCTTTTGTCCGCAATACCGTTATTCTTCTCGCCACCGTCTCCGCCATCGCCATAACGACGGCCCCCGCCGTTGCCAAGAATCCGAAATTCCCCGGAATGGGGCAGCATCATTCCGGACTCGTTGCTCGCTCGGCGGTCAGGCATCCGGTCAAGCTTGCGCACACAAAACTCAAAGCCACGCATGCCGGCCTTTCCCGGAGGAAGGACAAGGATCGCGTGGCCCATGCCGCAAAGGACGCCGATCACAAGAACGCGGCCGCGTGCGGCCCGCAATGTGACGGCAAGACTGCCGGCCGGGACAACGGCGACCACACGCAGGCGCAAAATCGCGATGACTGGAATTCGCCGCTCGCCGCACCGGCATTGCCGCCGGTCAATGTTGCCGGATGGCAGGTCCTGCCAGCGCCGAATTATCCGCTCGCGCCCTCGATGCCGAACGCCGGCCAACAAGACCACCCGCACACCGTCAGCCGCCCGGCCGATCCCGACACCGCTCCGGCGCCGCAAGAGTCAACACCGTCGGCCGCCAACACTGACGCCGCTTCCGGCGATCAAAGCGACCAGTCTGTTCCGAGTGATCAGGATACGCTGCGCATGCGGCGCGAGCTCGCCCAGCAACGCTACTACGAGAGCTTGCCGCCCGAGGAGCGACCGAGCTACATGCCGCCCGTGTCGTTATCGACCGCCCCGGTCGAGGAGCCGAAGCAAAGCACTGGCGGCCTCACGATCAGCCGCGGTCTCAGAGATTTTCTCGATGACTTCGAGAAAGTCGACAAGATGCTCGCTCAGGCGCGGCAGGATGGCGATTACCGCGCCATCTTTCAGCTCGAAGGAATGCAAGCCGAGCTTGGCTACATCATCTATCTCTACACCAGCGAAGGCTCGCACGCCGTCAACAATTATCTGGCCGACCAGGCCCGCCAGGTTCTCTATCACATGATCAAGATCACCGCCGACAGCGGCAACCTGGCCATCGCCGCCACCTCGACGGCGGTCAACAACGCGTTGCCCGAGGGCACCAACGCGCCGCCGCCGACCCGGCTCTACCGCACGCCGAAGCAAGTGCGCGCCATGATCGACGCGCTCAAGGCCCGCGCCGGCGGACAGAATGGCGCGACGTCCGCAACGTCGGCCATGACTCCGCCGCGCACGGCGCGCAATCCCGAACTCATGCAGGGCGGCGAACGCCCGGCGCTCTCGGGGCGCAATCCTGAGCTCTCGCAAGGCGGCGTGCGCCCAGCGCTGCCAGTCAGCACCGAAGGCAAAGCCACCGCGTCTGCGGTGCGACCTGCCGCGCCTGTTGTCGAAGAATTCCTGCCGGGCGACGACACTGCGCTGCCGACGTTCCGGCGCGCCGACGGCACCCCGTCCAGCGTTCCCAAGCTGCAACTGGGGCGAGCCGGTCAAGTGACGCTCGGGGGGCGGACCGACGGCGAAGGCATCATGGGACCGGAAGCGCCTTCACAGAACGAGGTCTTCGCCGATGCAATCAACGACCAGGCTCAGCTCATGGTCGACGGCAAGTTTCCCTGGGACAACGTGCCGAAGGGCGAGAAGATCAAGATCGTCAACAACGTCGTCTACCAAGGTCACCACCGGCTCATCGCGGCGAGGCTCGCCTCTCGCGTGACGGGCCGACCCGTGATTGGGCCGCCGGGAGTCAATCCCATCATTCCGGCCGACCAAATCGAGCTGGTCCAAACGTCGGCCGAAACCAATCGGACGCCGGGGTCCTGGCGCACCGTTTCGGTCAGTCCCGGCACCAAGGGCAACGGCATCGCAAACCAGATCGACAAAGACGACCAATGGCTCCGCGACGCGTTTCCGCTTGATGACGGCCAAAAGAAATGACGACTTCACTTGCGCGCTGACGGGACAATGACGGCCATGCGCCATTGGCCCGTCGCCGCGCCTCATTTGCTGCGCCCGCCGCCTTCCGCCTTCAGCTTCTCGCGATAATCGTAGGTCTTGTCGGCGCCGGCGAGCTTGCGCAGCGCCGCCACGCTCGCCGCATCGAGCGGCGGCATCGGCTTCGGCCCTTTGGGCGCCAGCGCCGCGTTGCCGAAATTGCTGCGCACGTAATTCACCACCGCGGCGATCTCGTCGTCCTTGAGGTCGGCACCGACCGGCGGCATGACGCCGTCGATCTGCTGGCCTTTGACGGTGATCTTGCCTTCCAGGCCGAACAGCACGACGCGCGCCGGAAAGTCGCGCGCCAGAAACAGGTCGGGATTGCCGGCGAGCGGCGGGAAATTGCCGGGCACGCCTTGGGCGTCGGCCTGATGGCACGGTGTGCACTGCTCGTTGAAGACGGCGCGGCCGTCAGGCTGCGCCTGCGCCGCCGCGGGCAGCAGCAGCAAAACGCCGAACAATCCGCTCGCTCGCATCCCATGATAACGCCCGCCCGCGGCTCGCGGCTCCGGCGCTTCCCGGCTGACCTTGGCCGCAGTCTTAGCCAGCGCCGCCACCCGGCGGCAAAGGCGAAATTTTTTGCCGCAGGCGGAATAAGCCGCAGGCGCCGCGGCGGACCGCGCCGGACGCGTTATCCCCACGCTGCAAACGCCGCCGCCCCGGGGACTGGCGAAACGGCCCCGTTCTCACTACGTTCCGAAGTTCATGAGTGACCTTGCAGCCAGAAAAGGCGGCGCCGACGCCCGCGTGATCGCCATCCGCGGCGCCCGCGAGCACAACCTCAAGAACATCGACGTCGCCATTCCGCGCGACAAACTGGTGGTGTTCACCGGCCTGTCCGGCTCCGGCAAATCCTCGCTCGCCTTCGACACCATCTATGCCGAAGGCCAGCGCCGCTATGTCGAGAGCCTGTCGGCCTATGCCCGCCAGTTCCTCGAGATGATGCAGAAGCCGGACGTCGACCAGATCGACGGCCTGTCGCCGGCCATTTCCATCGAGCAGAAGACCACCTCGAAGAACCCGCGCTCGACGGTGGGCACCGTCACCGAGATCTACGATTACATGCGCCTGTTATGGGCGCGCATCGGCGTGCCCTACTCGCCGGCGACCGGCCTGCCGATCGAGAGCCAGACCGTGTCGCAGATGGTCGACCGCGTGCTGGCGCTGCCGGAAGGCACGCGCATCTATGTGCTGGCGCCGGTGGTGCGCGGCCGCAAGGGCGAATACAAGAAGGAGCTCGCCGAGTTCCTGCGCAAGGGCTATCAGCGCGTCAAGGTCGACGGCGCCTTTTATGAGATCGGCGAGGTCAAGCCGCTCGACAAGAAGTTCAATCACGACATCGACGTGGTGGTCGACCGCCTGGTGGTCAAGCCGGACATCGCCACGCGCCTCGCCGACTCGCTGGAGCAGTGCCTCAAGCTCGCCGACGGGCTGGCGGTCGTTGAGTTGGCGGATGCGACATTGTCAGGCGCTTCGGCTCCAGCGTCCTCTCCCCCCTTGAGGGGGAGAGACAGAGAGGGGGGTAAGTCACGAGATCAAGCGCGAGAAGAGACCCCCCTCCCCAACCCTCCCCCGCAAGGGGGGAGGGAGCAGGCTGCGGCAAGCGGTAAGAAAGAAACCAAGCTCGCCGCCGCGGCGGCGGCCGACGCCCGCCGCCTCGTCTTCTCCGAGAAATTCGCCTGCCCGGTGTCCGGCTTCACCATTCCGGAGATCGAGCCGCGGCTGTTCTCGTTCAACAATCCGTTCGGCGCCTGCCCGGAATGCGGCGGGCTTGGGCTGGAGCAGAAGATCGACGCCGATCTCGTCATCCCCGACCGCGACGCGTCCTTGCGCAAGGGCGCCATCGCGCCCTGGGCCAAGTCAAGCTCGCCCTATTACATCCAGACGCTCAATGCGCTGGCCAAGCACTACCGCTTCACCTTGGACACCAAGTGGAAGGAGCTGCCGAAGAAGACCCAGGACGCCATCCTCTACGGCTCCGGCGACGACGAAATCAAATTCGTCTATGACGACGGCCTGCGCGGCTACACCACCAAGAAGCCGTTCGAGGGCGTCATCACCAACCTCGAGCGCCGCTTCAAGGAGACCGAGAGCGACTGGGCGCGCGAGGACCTCGCCAAATATTTCACCGACGTGCCCTGCAAGGCCTGCCACGGCGCCCGCCTCAAGCCGGAGGCACTGTGCGTCAAGGTCGGCGGCAAGAACATCTCGGAAGTCGCGGAGCTTTCCGTGCGCAAGGCCGGCGACTGGTTCGCCGAACTGCCGAAACATCTCAACGCCAAGCAGACCGAGATCGCCACCCGCGTGCTCAAGGAGATCCGCGAGCGGCTCAAGTTCCTGGTCGATGTCGGCCTCGATTATCTCACCCTCGCCCGCGCCTCCGGCACGCTCAGCGGCGGCGAGAGCCAGCGCATTCGGCTGGCCTCGCAGATCGGCTCGGGGCTGACCGGCGTGCTCTATGTGCTCGACGAGCCCTCGATCGGCCTGCACCAGCGCGACAATGCGCGGCTGCTCGAAACCCTGAAGCGCCTGCGCGACCTCGGCAACACCGTCATCGTCGTCGAGCACGACGAGGACGCCATCCGCACCGCCGACCACGTGCTCGACATCGGCCCCGGCGCCGGCATCCACGGCGGCCACATCGTGGCGCAGGGCGAGGTCGCCGACCTGATCGCCGCGCCCAAATCATGGACCGGCAAATATCTGTCCGGCGAACTGACCGTCGCGGTGCCGGAGCGCCGCCGCTTCGACAAGCGCCGCACCCTGAAAGTGGTCAACGCCCGCGGCAACAACCTGAAAAACGTCACCGCCGAGATCCCGCTCGGCCTGTTCACCTGCGTCACCGGCGTCTCCGGCGGCGGCAAGTCGACGCTGCTTGTCGACACGCTGTACAACGCCGTGGCGCGCAAGTTGAACGGCGCCTCGCTCAGCCCCGCCCCGCACGACCGCATCGAGGGCCTGGAGCACATCGACAAGATCATCGACATCGACCAGTCGCCGATCGGCCGCACGCCGCGCTCCAACCCGGCGACTTATACCGGCGCCTTCACGCCGATCCGCGAATGGTTCGCCGGCCTCCCCGAGTCCAAGGCGCGCGGCTACGAGCCGGGGCGCTTCTCCTTCAACGTCAAAGGCGGCCGCTGCGAGGCCTGCCAGGGCGACGGCGTCATCAAGATCGAGATGCATTTTCTGCCCGACGTCTACGTCACCTGCGACGTCTGCAAGGGCAAGCGTTACAACCGCGAGACGCTGGAGGTCACCTTCAAGGGCAGAACAATCGCCGACGTGCTCGACATGACGGTCGAGGAGGCGCTCGAGTTCTTCAAGGCGGTGCCGCGGGTGCGCGACGTGCTGGCGCTGCTGCACCGCGTCGGCCTCGACTACATCCATGTCGGCCAGCAGGCCACCACGCTCTCCGGCGGCGAGGCGCAGCGCGTCAAGCTCGCCAAGGAGCTCTCCAAGCGTGCGACGGGTCGCACGCTTTATATTTTAGATGAACCCACCACCGGCCTGCATTTCCACGACGTCGCCAAGCTCCTGGAGGTGCTGCACGAGCTCACCGACACCGGCAACACTGTGGTCGTCATCGAGCACAATCTGGAAGTGATCAAGACCGCCGACTGGATCATCGACTTAGGCCCGGAAGGCGGCGACGGCGGCGGCGAGATCGTCGCTTCCGGCACGCCGGAGGATATCGTCAAGGTCAAGCGCAGCTACACGGCGGAGTTTTTGAAGCCGGTGCTGCTACGGCAAGAAAAGCCGAAGAAACGGATTCAAGCCGCCGAATAGCGCGGCCGGCTTGTCCGCCGTAGCCCGAAGGGCGAAGGCGGAAGGCGCGGGCGAGGAAGAAGCGCATCGAGGCGGCGGAGTAACGCCCCTCCCCGTCATCCTGAGGTGCGAGCGAAGCGAACCTCGAAGGATGAGCGGCCAAGTTCTTCGAGGCCTTGGCCGTCGCCCTTCGAGGGCCGCCTTCGGCGGCCACCTCAGGGTGACGGAGAGAGGCTGGAGATTTCGCCGCCGCCGCAACGCGGCCTTCACCCTCCCCCTTGTGGGGAGGGTCGGCGCGCGGAACGCGCGCCGGGGTGGGGGTGGCTTGTTCGGACACGCACGTTAAAATAGAAATATGCCCATGGACGTCGAAGCCGAGATTCGCGATCTCAAGCGCCGCGTCGGCGAGCTGGAAGGCTCGTTCGGTTTCCTCACGCGCCAGGTCGGCGACGTCCACAAGGACCTGCTGGCCTTCGAGGCGCGGACTGAAGAAAGGTTCGACGGGGTCGATCAGAAATTGCAGGAGCACGACCGCCGTTTCGATCGCTTGGACAGCAAGATCGACGGCGTGGATCGAAAAATCGACACCAAAGTCGACGGACTGGCAAAGGCCCTGCCCGCTATCGTCGGCGACGCGGTCCGTGAGGCAAACCGCGAGCGCGACACGAAGCGCTGACTCCTTGCTCCGCATTGGCTAGGCCGGCTTGTCCGCCGTAGCGCGTTTGCGCGAAGGCGGAAGGCGCGGGCGAGGAAGAAGCGCATCGAGGCGGCGGAGTAGGCTTTCTTCACCCTCGACGCGAGGAACACGCGCCGGCGTGGGGCAGCGGCCACGGCTTTAATGAACTCGACAAGGATGGTATTCTTGCCGGCGATGCGATCGCGGGCATCGCGATGGCCGTGGCCATCGAGGACTACCCGGACCGGGCGCACGGGCCGAGCGTTCTCACTTTGCAGCACGACGGAGACGGCCATCCCATCCATGTCGTGTGGGGTATTCCGGAGGGCCAACGCCGTCCAGCGGTGCTCGTAACGGCGTATCGGCCAGATCCGACCCAGTGGGACGAAGACTTCAAACGACGGTTGATCCGATGATCCGCAAGAGCAGCAAATACGTTCACGAAGGCAAATATGCCGCCGAGGTCCCGGTCGACCTGATCGAGGACGACACCGCCTGGTCGCCCTACCTTTCGCCCGACGACGCGCGCAAGCTCGACACTGTGCGCCTCGCGCTGCGTCGCGGCGACGTCGCCGAAGCGGCAAAATACGGCCGCGTGTTCGAGCTGACGCCGGTCGCGGCGAAGTGACTTTCTGTCACCCTCCCCCTTGTGGGGAGGGTCGGCGCGCGTCAGCGCGCCGGGGTGGGGGTGGCTTGTTTGCACACGCACGTTCCAGCCAGCGTAGCCCGGATGAGCGCAGCGAAATCCGGGGCTGGTCCGTGTCCCGCATTCCGCTTCGCTTCATGCGGGCTACGGCTGGTCGGTCCGCATCGGCCAGCCCGCGTAGCCCGGATGAGCGCAGCGAAATCCGGGGTTGCCCCGCATTCCGCTTCGCTTCATGCGGGCTACGGCTGGTCGGTCCGCATCGGCTTGCGTTATCGCTTCACCCTCCCCGCTTCCGTGGGGACGAAAGCGGGGTCGCAGCCATGACGGCGGCAAACGTGAAAGCTGCGGCGAAGCTACTGCCCGCCGGCCAGCCGGCGCAGGATGTCCTTCACCGGATAGCCGGCCTGCGCCAGGCCCTGACGGCAGGTGGCGGTGGCCGGCAGGCTCTTGACCATCGCCCAGGTCGAGCCCTTGAGCATCAGCGTCATCGCCTCCAGGCAGCTGCGCTTGTAGTTGGCGATCACCTTGTGGTCGTCGACCACCTCGCGGCACAGCGGCTTGTCGTTGTTGGGCAGCCGGTTGCAGGCCGACAGCATGTGCTCGCGCTCGCTCGGCTCGAGGCTGACCAGCGAGAAGGCCACGGCCGGCCGCGCCGCGGCAAGCGCCGCGGCAAAGGCCGCGCAGAGCATCACGGTGCGAAGCACGCTGTCCCCTCGTTCCCCTGGTCGCGCAACTTTAGCATGAGGACGATGGCGCGGGCGTGCAATTCTGTGGCGAAGTTGCCGCGCATTTTAATCAAACTGTGGCAATTGCCGCCGATGCTTGCGATCATGCGCGGCATCATCCGGGAGATCGGACGCATGCGCCGGCTCGTGCTCGTGCTTGTTGTTGTCGCCTTCGGCGCGGTCTTGGGCCACGCCGCCGAACAGCGCTTCCCCAGAACCGGCGCCCATGCCTTCGTGTTCGAGCTGCCGCGCGGCTGGGTCACCAAGACCGACGCCCGCGGCGGCCTGCTGCTGGTGCCGCCGGCGGAGAACCAGCACGCCATGGTCTATATCGGCATCATCAGCGACGGCGCGCTGCGCGGCCGCTCGCTGGAAGAGGTCGCGGCGCAGGCGGCCAAGCCCTCCGGCATCGCCAGGTTCGACAAGCAGGAGCCGGCGCGCATCACCGACACCAAGGGCGCGGTGCATCGCGGCGCAGCCTTCTTCGGCCGCATGCCGGAAAAGCGCGGGCTTTGGCGCAACGCCAAGATCGTCATCGTGCCGCTCGGCCCCGACGTCTGGGCGCAGGCCTGGACGGTGGCGCAGTCCGGCATCAATGCCGCCGAGCAGCGCGCGCTCGACGCCGTGCTCGCCAGCCTGACCCTGGCGGCGCCGTGATGCGTGTTATCTTTTGGCCGCAGCGCGGCACCGTCTTCCCTTACCGTCCCACCCTTCGTGTCTCGCCAAGCGCGCGCCGCGGCGCTAGCATCGGCGTCGTTCAGAGGGGCACGATCGAATAGAACGAGGCTCATCATGCGAAAGACTCTTGCCTGCGCCGTCCTGCTTGCCGCTCTGCCGCTCGCCGCACTCGCCGCCGATGACACGATGGCGGTGCAGCCGAGCGCGCTGAAATGGGGCCCCGCCCCGCCCGCCCTGCCGCCCGGCGCGCTGGCCGCCGTCGTCTCCGGCGACCCGAGCAAGGCCGAACCCTATGTCGTGCGTGTCAAGCTGCCGCGCGGCTACAAGATCATGCCGCACACCCATCCGAGCGACGAGAACGTCACCGTGCTGTCGGGCGTGTTCCACGTCGCCATGGGCGGCACGTTCGACACCAAGAAGGGTGACACGCTGCGCTCCGGCGGCTTCTTCCGGGCCGCGCAGGGCATGCAGCATTACGCCTGGGTGTCGGGCCCGGCCATGATCCAGATCCACGGCGTCGGGCCGTTCGAGATCAAATACGTCAACCCGGCCGACGACCCGCGCAACAAGTCGCAAGCGAAGAAATGATGGATGGGCCGATTTGGTCTCAGCCTCACCACGTCATGCCCGGCCTTGTGCCGGGCATTCACGTCTTGGCGGGCTTGCCAAGGCCGTTAGGCCTGGATGGCCGGACCCCGCGTCCGGCCATGACGTCTTCGGCTCAGCCGCGCCGGCCCATGATCCAGCCGACGATCAGCAGCACCAGGCCGACGCCGCCCGCCAGCACGCCGTGCTTGACCCGCACCCGCGCCAGACCGTCGACATGCCCCGGCATGAAGCTCGGCAATTGATCGGCCGGCATGACGAAATACACGACTGCGACGACGATGAGGATAATGCCAAGCAGGTAGCAGATGGCTTTCATGGGGACACCTTGGTGAGGGAACGCGTGATGAGCATAGCGGACGTTGAGGTGAGCGTCATGCCCGGGCTTGACCGGGGCATCCCGCTTAGGATGGCATGGCGGTTGCCAACGTTATCGAGATGGCCGGGACAAGCCCGGCCATGACACGTGAGTGGGAGCTGGGTTCATGCCGGCACAGACGGTGAAGATCAAATCGGGCACGGGCGGCGAGTTCGACTGCTATCTCGCATTGCCGTCGGGCGCCGACAACGTGCCGGCGGTTGTGCTCGCCTCCGCGGTGCACGGCGTCGACAAGGACCTGCGCGCGATCGCCGATGTCTTCGCCGCGCACGGCGTCATCGCCGCCGCGCCCGACCTGTTCTGGCGCACCATCCCCGGCCCGCTGACCCGCGCCGACGGCGAGAAGACCACGGCCCGCTCGCAACCGCGCGGCGAAAAGGTCAAAACCGGCGAAGCCGACATGGCCGACACGCTCAGGTTTCTGCGCACGCTGAAGCCGTTCAACGGCCGCGCCGCGGCCATGGGCTTCTGCTATGGCGGGCCTTACGCCATCCTCGGCCCGAAACGGCTCGGCTACGCCGCCGGCATCTCCTGTCACGGCTCGCGCATGCAGGACTATGTCGGCGAGCTCGACGGCGTTTCCGCCCCGCTCTGCATCATCTGGGGCGACGACGACCACCAGGCCCCGCCCGACGTGCTCGCCATGTACCGCAAGGCGGCCGAGCGCTTCGGCAATCTCGAGCTGCACATCTTCCCCGCGGTCAAGCACGGCTACATGATGCCGGACGCCGGCGCCGCCTATGACGCCAAGACGCGCGAGTTTTCGCTGGCGCGCGCCTTGGCCATGCTCGACGGCCTGCGCGGCGGCGGCGCGGCGATGAAGAAGGCCTCGTGAGGCGCGCGCTCATCGCTGCAGCCCTGCTGATGGCCGCGGCAGCTGCGGCCTTGGCGCAGCAGGTGCGGCCCGCCGACCGCGCCGTCATCGAGGCCTGTCTCGCCAAGGAGAGCGACGGTCCGCAGCGCTGCCTCGGCGCCGTCTACACCCCCTGCACCGAGGCGCCGCAGACCGACGCCGACCGCGTGCCGCCCGGATCGACGGCCGGCCGCGGCGACTGCGCCGAGCGCGAGACCGCGGTGTGGTGGGAGATCCTCGATGCCAATCTGAAGAAACTGCGCGAGGGCCCGCTCGGACAGACCGTAGCGCAGCCCTGGAACCGGCCGCCGCAGAACAAGCGCGACCGCGCGGTCCCCGGCACCGATATCATCGACGACATGCAGGCGACCTGGGTGAACTGGCGCGCCAAAAAATGCGACACCGCCGCCATGCAATACGAGGAGGGCACGCTGTCGCGCGTGATCTACGCAACCTGCATCTACGAGGAGACCGGCCGCCAGGCGCTGTGGCTGAAGGCGCTCGTCGAGGACCGCTAGCGCGCCGGCAGCCGCGCCATCAGCGCCTCCGCCGCGCGCAGGGCGGCGGCAAAGCCCTTCTGATTTTTGGCGCGCTCGGCAAAGCAGCGCAGGAATTCGGCATCGGATTTTCCGCTGAGCTCGTCGGATGTTTCGCCCGCCTTGCCGTCTGCGGGCGCAGTGGCGGCGGCGGCCCGCCGCGCCAGCTCCTGCTTGATCGCATCGCAAGCCGCGATCGGTCCGACCGCGCCGAATTCCCTGGTGGAGGCGATGAACACCCTGCCGCCCTGCCCCAGCGCGACGAAAATTTCGTCGGCCTTGCCCGGCGGATCGTCCTGCGTGCGCGCCGCCAGCATGGCGTAGACAAAGGCCGCGCCCGCCGGCTTGCGCACCGGCAGATCGGCATAACGCAGGATGGCGGCGTCGGTCAGCACCGCCTGCCCGTAGAAACCTTCCGTCGCCACCGCGGCGGCGGCATCCTGCGGCAGCGGCGCGTATTGCTCGCCGAGCCATTTCTCGTGCTCCCGCAGCCAATGCCGAAAGAGCGATTCCGTGGTGACGATGACGCGCGTTTTGGCGTCGACGTCGCCATAGACCAGACCGTCGAGCAGACCGAAGCCCTCGTAGCCGTCATAGAGCGTATCGAGATTGATCTTCGCCGGGCCGCCGAAGCCCTCGATCGTGACCGCACCGATGATGGCGCGCAGCTGCGGCTCGAGCGCGGCAAGCGATTGGCGGTCGACATCGCTGACCTCCTGCGGCACCGGATCGGTCGGGCCGACCGGCTTGTTGGCCGCCTTGACCTTGGCAATCGCGGCGTCGCGCGCCGCGAAATAAGTCTCTTCCGGCGATGCCGCTTCGGCGCGCACAGCGATCAACGCCGCAGCGCCCAGGACGACTGCGATGATTGCCGTTTTCATGATGGGTATGTCGCCCCCTGCCGCATCGCGGTTCAAGCCGCGCTCAGCTCCTTGTCCTTGGCTTCCGCGCGTTTGGCGGCCGGACGCGCGGCGATGCGCGCGGCATAGTCGGTGAATTCCTTGCGCTCCGGGATCAGCTTGAACATGGTGCCCCAGCGCACGTTGCTGCCGATCACCACGTCGGCGGCGGTGAACTGATCGCCCATGATCCAGGGCCCCTTCTCCACCGCCTTGGCAACCACGTTCATGGTGGTGTCGAAATCGCCGTAGCCGAGCATGGCCCGCCGCGCCTCCTCCTTGCGCGGCGCGGCGCGGTCGATCACCGCCGGCTCCATGCAGCCCGGCCCGAAGAACAGCCATTTGAGATAGACGCCGCGCCGCGGCGTGCCGGTCGGAACATTGAGCTTGGCCTGGGGAAATTCATCGGCGAGGTAGGTGCAGATCGCGGCCGTTTCGGTGATCACCGTGTCGCCGTGCCTGAGCGCCGGCACCTTGCCCATCGGATTGATGGCGAGATAATCGGGCTTGAGATTGTCGCCGGCGCTCAGCTTGACGAGTTTGATGTCGTAAGGCTGGCCGAGTTCCTCGAGCATCCACAGAACGATGGACGAGCGCGACGGCGAAGCGTGATAAAGCGTCAAATTGGCCATGAAAACCGCTCCTTTCAGCGGCGCGATCAAGGCGCCGTGCGGGGCTCGCGCCTAACACAATATTTACTCTCCGGTAAGACATTGGACTTCACGTTTTCAGGAGCGGCCGTTGGATTTTTCGCCGATCATCGAATTCTTGTTCGGCCAGACCAGCAGGCTGATGCTGTCGCTCGGCTCGCATTTCTCGCTGTCGTCGCTCTTTGCCGCGCTGGTCATCGCCGCGCTGTTCTTCGCCTGGCAGCGCGTCAAGCGCGGCCGCCGCCTGCGCTGGCGCGTAATCGCGCGCGCGCTGTTCCCGAAACGCATGGTGCGGCACAGCTCGAACCGCGCCGACATCGGCTATCTGCTGTTCAACGTCTTTCTCTACGGCATCATGTTCGGCTGGGCCGTACTGACTTACCAGTTCGTCACCAACGGCGTCATCGCCGCGCTGGTTGCGGTATTCGGCCCGGCCGCGCCGTCGAGCCTGCCGGTCATCGTATCGCGCGGCGGCGTCACGATCCTGCTCTTCCTCGGCTACGAATTGGGCTACTGGTTCAACCACTGGCTCAGCCACAAGGTGCCGTTCTTGTGGGAATTCCACAAAGTGCACCACAGCGCCGAGGTGCTGACCCCGGTCACCAATTTCCGCGTCCATCCGATCTATTCATGGATCTTCGCCAACATCCTGGCGTTCTCGGCGGCGGTGGCCGGCGGCATCGGCAATTACCTGTTCGGCAACACCGCCTATCAATACGCCATCAACGACACCAACCTCATCCTGGTGATCTTCATCCACGCCTATGTGCATCTCCAGCATTCGCACATGTGGATCGCCTTCACCGGCGCGCTCGGACGCGTGTTCGTTTCGCCCGCCCATCATCAGGTGCATCATTCCGGCGACCCGAAGCACTTCAACAAGAATTTCGGCAGCTGCCTTGCGCTATGGGACTGGATGTTCGGTACGCTCTATGTGCCGAGCAAGGAGCGCGAGCCGCTGACCTTCGGTTTTCCCGACCGGCCCGACGCGCACAAGTTCAAGGGCGAGGTGGTCGATCCCTTCATCAAGGCCGCCGCCCACATCAAGCCGCTGCTGCCGAAGCGCGTGCCGCCGGCGGTCCCCATCGCCGAGCGCAAGCGCGCCTAGACGGCAATGCGCGTCAGCAGGTCTGCCAGCACCTGCGGACAAGTGATGTGCGGATTGTGGCTGGAGTCGATCTCATGGACGCCCCAGCCCTCGCGCTTGGCGCGCTCATAGAACGGCCGGAAACGGTCATCCGGCGAATGCCGCGTGCAGTAGATGTAGTGGCGCGGCAGTGTCAGCGGCCCGTTCTTGAACCTCAGCTTCTGCTCGAAGGTCCTGGCCGGCTGCGGCCTGCGGCGCGGCATGCACCAGGCGACGTCTTCCGCGGACGTGTCGGCCGGCATCGGGCTTGGCGGGATGAAGCCGTCGGCGCCGGCCTGGCGCTGCGCGCGCATTGCGCTCGGCAGCAGGTCGAGCGCGCTGTCGCCATCATTGGGCGCGAAGGCGTCGATGTAGATGAGCTGGACGAGGCGCCCCCGCGCCCGGTCGGCGACGCCGGTCGCGACCATGCCGCCATAGGAATGGCCGATCAGATTGATGCCGGTCAGATCCTCGCATTCGATGACGCCGAGAATGTCGGCGATGTGGGTGTCGAGATCGATGTCGGGGCGGGCGAGATGGGCGCGTTCGCCAAGCCCGGTATAGGTCGGCGTCACGAGCCGATGGCCGCGGGCCTGCATCAACGGATGCATTTTTTTCCAGGCAAAGCCCGCGCTCCAGGCGCCATGGGCGACGACGAAGAGTGCCATGCCAAAACCTATTCCGCCGCCACCGTGCGCGGGCGCGCGGTGCGGCTGCGCGACCGCACCGCGTCGATCGCCACAACCGCAAGGCCCGCGGCAAGCACTTGCCAGCCCGGCCTGACGCCGGCACCAAAGTCGAACGCCACCGACAGCACGCGCAAGGGCGAAACATGAAAGGCGATGGCGATGCCGATCGCCTCGCCGATGAAGGTCAGGACCGAGACCGCAATCGTCAGCCCGAGCAGACTGCGCGTCGATAATTCGCCGCCGCCCTGCCACCAGGCAACCACCCGATACCCGATCAGCCAGCCGAACAGGCTGGCGGCAAAGCTCGGCACGGTGACATCGGCCTTGGTCTGCTGGAAATAATGGATCAGCGCCAGCAGCGCGACGGCATAGATCATCTGATGCAGCCTGCGCCAGCGCATGCCGCCGAGCCGGCGCACCATGGCGTCTGTCGAGGTCGCCGCCAGCACGGCGAGCAGTAGCCAGCCGGTGCCGCCGATGATCAGGTACCAGCGATGCGTGATCTCATACGCGGCCTTGCCGATATCGAAGCCTTGATCGGCGACGAACAGCGCAAGATGCGCGGCGGCGTAGCAGAAGGCGCCGACGCCGAGCATGCGGCGCACCTCGATCAAATGGCCGTAACGCGCGACGTGCCGGAACGGCGTCACCGCCAGGGTGACGCCCAGGAACACCAGCGCCCAGAAGCCGGCGCGGTGGATGAGCTCATTGATCGGGCGGGCGCCGTGGACGATGGCGTCGAGCTCATAGAGCGCCTTAAAAAGCGGCATCACCAGCAGCACGAGTGCCCCGCCGCGCAGCGGCGATAGCCGCCCGCGCCGGTCGCGCCAGATTTGCCACGATGTCCTCATCGGCGCCGGTCTGCCCGATTTTCTGCCGCCAAGCTACCCACTGGATGAACTGGACTTTTTCAGCCCCGATGTTCGCGCATGGCCGGCATTCCGCAGCGCACAAGAATACCGGTCGAACCGGCCCGGATCGTGCTAGCATTTTTCCTAGCCGACGATTCGTCACAACCGATCACAAGGTTGGGCGCAAGGAGCCGCTGGAACCAAACCATCGGCAAATCGATTCAGGGAGAGGGACGGGCAAAAAGAAACGCTGCGCCGGGAGGTTTTGATGGAGGCCACCCATGCCGCGCTTCACGTGCTCTTCGCTTGCTCTCGCCTTTGCGCTGTCGAGTTCCGCCGCTTTGGCGCACGATTCATGGATCAACCGTGGCGGTTTTAAAAACGCCGGCGGCGAATGGTGTTGCGGCGACTATGATTGCAAAAGTTATACAAAGGCCGCATCGACAGCGACCGGGTGGGTCATCGACGGCGAACTCGTACCATTTGATGAAGCCATGCCTGTACCGCCGCCCGATGGCCGGTTGACTATTTGCCGTCGACCCGACGGAACGAGACGGTGTGTTTTTGGGCTTAAACCGGGGCTATAATTACAAAAAGCTCCTATTCCTTGTTTGCTCGCGCCAATGAGCCTGTCTATAGATTGTTGGTACATAATAGCGCATGCGAGGCAAAGCGGTTCGCTCAAACGTCGCGCGAGGGGTATCAGCGTCTACCATCGCCGTAATTATATCTTCTGTGGCGCTGGTAGTATCAGTTTCGCAGGCGGTAATCGCGTGGCGCGGATTGAACCGAGCATTAGAATCCACGCTTCTTCAGCAGCAAATAACGCAATGCACTACCGTAATTTCCTTAGTTCAAGATTTTGGAAATCGGAATGCTGAATATCGGCTATCCGGTGCAATTCGAGCTGAAAAAGCTATCCAGGGCGTGCCGGGGATTGATCTCAATGAGAGGCAGAGCGGTCCAGTAAGTGATGAATTGTTCAATAAGCAATTTCAAGCTAGCGCCGATGCCGGCTTCAAAGCGATGGATTACTTAAATACAGTGCGCCATTTATATGATCGTAAGATGAGAGCGCAGCTTTCGCAGACGAGCAGTCTGATTTCCGAAATGGTTGACCGGGAAAACGGACTCGATGGATCAAGAGCCCTCAAATTTGCCGAATTGCTTCGCTCAATAATGTCAAACTGCGACCGATACGGGCGCGAGTACGGCCTATAGGCACACGCTTGGGAACAGATCAAAGGTAGCCGCGCGCGCTCCCTTCAAGGATCAGCACGATTAGTGTCGCTGTCCCAACCAGGACCATGACGGCGCCGATCTTGTCCGCTGCACAAAAGAATGCGGTCGCGGCGAGAACGACGGCGCAGATGCCAAGCGAAATCGCCCACAAGGCCAGCCAGTCGATCGGCTGGTGGCCGTCCTCGGCGCGCGCGAGCTTGGCGCGCGGTTTGACCGGCAGCTTGTTCGGCACGGAAAACCTCATCAACGGGGCACGCTTTTGCCATGCAAGATCCAGGCCCACATTGACCTAACGCAAATTGCAAAAGCAGGTTCCCTGACAGGGTCCGCGCTGGCGCCTTTGGCCTAAATGCGCGGCAAGGGCCGGCCGCCCGATAGTTTCGACGGCACCTTGACCCAGGCTTCGCCGTCGAGCACGACCTCGCCTTGCACCGAACATGTGCAGGCCAAACGCGCCCGCGACTTCTCCGGCATCAGCTCGGCAACCGAAACATTCACGTCGACGGTATCGCCGATTTTCACCGGTGCGCGGAAATTCAGCGTCTGCGAGATGTAGACCGCGCCCGGCCCCGGCAGCCGCGTGCCGAGCACCGCCGAGATCAGGCTCGCGGTGTAGAGGCCATGAGCGATGCGCGTGCCGAACGGCGTCTTGGCGGCGAAATGCTCGGATAGATGAATCGGATTGCGATCGCCGGTGACCTCGGCAAAGCCGATGACATCGGATGAATCGATGGTCTTGTGCAGCGTCTCGGTCATGCCGACCGAGAGGTCCTCGAAGAACAGCATGCGCAGCGGCAGGATCATGCGGCAAGACCTGCGTTCAGGCGTTCGCGGCACATCAACCACAAAGCGCCGATCAGCACCACATTGAGCAATGCGAACACGGTCAAGGCGCCGATGGTCATATCGGCGCCGGCCGCGTCCAGCAGAAGCGCCCCGGCCGAGGGCGACAGCGCCTGCACGATCAGGCTCGGGAAGGCGAGTTTGCCCATCAGGCGCGGAAACCGCACCGGTCCGAACAGCGCGAGCGGCAACGTGCCGCGTCCGATCCAGGATATGCCGTAGCCGCCTCCGTACAGAACGATAATGAGCACGAGAGCCGGAACCCCGGCGCTCAGCATCGAGAGGCCGAGCGCCATCAAGCCGCAGGACGCGATCATCGTCCAGATCGGGTGATAGCGGCTGCCGAAAAGACGTTCGACGACGCGCGCGCCGACCTGCGCCGGCCCGAACAGCGTGCCGAGGCCGACGGCCAGTGCAAAATCGGCGCCTCGCGCCTGCAGGAAAATCAACAGGTGCACGACCACGATCGAGCCGATGCCGGCTGCGAGCGACAGCACCAGCGCCAGCAAGGCAAAGACCGCGGGCTCGTTCGGCAGGCGGGCATCTGTGGCAGGCCTGTCATCGCCGCCAGCCAGGTCGCCGTCTGACGCTACCGGTGGCCCGCCGATCACCGAGATTTGCAGCGGCAGCGACACAAACAGGTGAAGGCCGGCATAGATCAGACAGGCGATGCGCCAGCCAAACTGGTCGATCATGAAGGCGCTGAGCGGCCAGCACACGGTACTGGCAAAGCCGCCGAACAATGTGAGGCTGGTGATCGGCGTGCGCGCTTGGCTTGCGTACATGCGGCCGAGTGCCGCAAACACGGCGTCGTAGAGACCGGTCCCCATGCCGGCGCCGAGCAGCAGCCAGGCGCAGAGATAGGCCGGCAAATTCGGCGCCAGGCCGATGCCGGCAAGGCCGGCGGCGTAGAACAACGAACTCGCCAGCAATACCGGCCGGCCGCCGTGGCGATCGATGAATTTGCCGACCTGGGGCGAAATAAGGCCGGCGACCAGCAGGCCGAGCGAGGTGCCACCCACCACCCAGCTCAACGACCAACCGGTTTCGCTGACGATGGGTTCGGCAAAGACGGCGGGGATGTAGAACGACGTTCCCCAGGCCAGGATCTGGCTGAGGCCGAGCGCGGTGACGACGATGCGGCGATCTGGCCTCGGTTCCATTCCACCGTCCTCCCCGGCCGGCGGCCCAATCTATACGATCCAAAGCCGCAAGCCGGGGTGCGAAATGCCCCCGCGAAAACGTCCAGCAATCTGAGCTTCCTGGTTAAAATTCAGATAGTTAAGTCATGCGCTTTCTGCATAGGTGCAGCGCAGCATTGTTGCTTTTCCAAGCGGAGAATATCCCTATGTTCGCAGCGACAGATTCACCGGCCGAACGCCGGAAGAAAGGGAAAAGACCATGCTCGCTGCAATCGTCCGCTTCATCCGCGAATGGCGGCGCTATCATCGGAGCCTGACCGAGTTGTCGCGGCTCGGTGACCGTGAACTCGCCGATATCGGCATCAGCCGCTCCGACATCCACCGCGTCGCCTGGGCCCACCGCCGCTAATCGCGACGAAACCTGGTCGAAACCGCCCGCGCCCGTCGCGGGCGGTTTCGTTTTGCGCGGCGAACGCCTAGTTTGCCGACATGACGCTGAAGCCCGTCCATGTCATCGGCGGTGGCCTCGCCGGTTCGGAGGCCGCCTGGCAGCTCGCGCAAGCGGGGGTGCCGGTGGTGCTGCACGAGATGCGCCCGCAGACGCAGACCGCCGCGCACAAGACCGGCG